>Ga0308411_10000365_pt1 | contig 29224 bp, 25 predicted proteins | sample HotsprottomLayer_2_FD_203530 | JGI IMG/M metagenome (GOLD analysis project Ga0308411, IMG submission 203530) | Hot spring phototrophic mat microbial communities from Octopus Spring, Yellowstone National Park, Wyoming, United States -... | ecosystem: Environmental > Aquatic > Thermal springs >... | reverse complement strand
ACACTTGATAATGGATTCCTCTCTATGCTCGGAATGACAGCACGACCTCACCCTGTCTGCTAACGCAGACATCCCTCTTCTGGGAGGGTTAGGGTAAGGTCAAAAACCACAACGCATACAGAGGCATTTTCAGAATTAGCGTAAGGTTCACGAACTGTGAAAGAGCTAAAAGAGATAGTTGTGGCGGCTGAACTGGCGCGCACGAAAGGTGAAGCATTTGCGTTGGCAACTTTGGTGAGGGTGCAGGGGTCGTCGTATCGGCGAGTGGGGGCAAAAATGCTACTGACAGAGTCTGGCAAAAAAGTTGGCGCAGTTTCAGGCGGATGTCTTGAAGGCGATGTGCAGAAGAAAGCGCGGTTTGCCATGCAGACTGGGAAGTCATCGCTGGTTGTCTATGACTCGATAGACGAAGAAGACAGTCGATTCAATTTCGGCTTGGGCTGCAATGGCGCACTGACCCTGCTCATAGAACCGAGCAATCTGCCAGCACTGCATGAACGCCTAAGCTACTACGCAGATTTTCTGCATTCCCCAAAACCCCTTGTGGTGGCAACCATCTACGGCGCTGATGGTCATCTAAAGAGCCAAATTGGTAAATCGCTCTGGCTAAGCGACGTGCAACACGCAACGGGCAACCTAAGTGATGAAGAGCTTCTACAGTTGCTCAAAGCTGATGCGGCTCAAGCCTTAGGTCAGCGTCGCTCGGCGGTGCGGCAATACCAGACACAAAGTGGAACAGCCGAAGCCTTGATTGAGATGCTCTTGCCGCCCGTGCATTTGGTCGTCTTTGGTGCGGGCTATGATGCGGTGCCACTTGTAGAGTTTGCCAAAGCCTTAGGCTGGATAGTAACGGTTGTCGATAAAAGGGCATCGCACCTTCTGCACGAGCGATTTCCAGCTGCAGATAAGTGGCTGCAGGCAACTGCGCAAAAGGCATTAGAAACACTTGACATAAACGAGCAAACTGCAGCAGTGGTCATGACGCACAATTTTGAACAGGATATGCAGATACTCTCGCAACTTCTCCCCTTGCGTCTCTCCTACCTTGGCGTGTTAGGACCGAAGGCGCGCACAGAAAAACTGCTTTGCGAATTAAAAAAACAGCTCTCGCTAAGTGATGATGAACTCAAAACCCTCTATGCGCCAGTAGGGTTGGATATTGGCGCAGAACTTCCTGAAGAAATTGCACTTGCAATTTTGGCAGAAATCAAAGCAGTGATGATGCAGCGCAAGGGTTCATTTTTGCGCGAGCGCTCGGCGCCCATTCATGATGAGAGCTTATCATGACAACCCTGAGACAGGTCGGTATTGTGATACTTGCCGCTGGTGCCTCACGGCGACTTGGAGAGCCGAAGCAGCTCTTGCGTGTAGCTGGGCAATCGCTCATCTGCCGTGCCATAGCTGAAGCCACTGCCACACAAGCCACTCATGTGGTGTGTGTTTTGGGCGCGTTTGCTGAAGAAATTGAGCACGAACTTTGCAATTGCAAGCCACTGGCAGAGCATGTAGAAGTCGTGAGAAATCCACACTGGCAAGAAGGCATTGCCTCCTCGATTCGTGAAGGCATAAAAGCACTGCAAAAGCGTAACATAGATGCAGCGCTCATCATGCTGTGCGACCAGCCCTTCATAAAGCATGACTTTCTGAATCTACTCATTAAAACTTGGCACGAGGTGCAAACGCCTGTGGTGGCGGCTGGCTATGCAGATACTGCGGGCGTACCGGCGCTCTTTGCAAAAGGATGCTGGTCTGAACTCTTGAACTTGCAAGGAGAGAGCGGAGCGCAGCGCCTAATTCGGCAGTACCAGCACGAAGTGGTGCCGTGCCAGCTGGGCATGATGGATATTGATACGCCGCAAGATAAAGCACGCTTGCAAGCGCTTGAAGCAAGGCAGTAAAAAAGTCCAAGACGTGAGGGGCGAGCGTCAGAGTTCGGCTTCTACTTTTTGCAGCTCATTATCAAAGACGCGGAACATAATTTTTCGCTGTTCATCTGGGCGTTCATACCCCCAAATCATGGCAAGTTCTTCCATTTCCGTTTCCATGCTGAAGCGCTGCGATTCACCAAGGTAGACTTCGCTAACGCCCAATTCTTTGGCAGTGTGAACGATGCTGTAAAATGCATTGTAGCCCGGCACAATAATGGGAATAACAGGCTTACCATATTCTTCGGCAAGGTTGACGACTTCGGTGAAGAGTTTGCGTTCTTCGGAGGTCATTTCAGTATCAAAAAAGGCAATCTGGTCTTTATTCATCACGCGCACAGTCATGACAACAATATCGGTTTTGTCGGTATCGGTAACTTCTAAGCATTTATCTAAATGTTCCAGATTGGTGTAGCGTTTGACGGCAACCAGCACGCGGTGAGGTTTTTCTGACCCAATGGATTCGGGCGTGATATTCAGACCATTTTCTTGGTTGAATTTTTCAAGCGATTGTAAATCTTCAAGCGAAAGATTTTCGCGCGGATTCTGCATGCGGCGCGCTTTAGCAAGACGGTTGAGCTTTTCAGAGACGCTAAAGAGAATGAGGAAAAACAACGTAAAGAGCACGCCCGAGACCGTAGCAACCGACTTGGTGAAAAGGTTAGCAATCGCAACGGTGAGCAGCACGGTGAGCACCAGCAAAATCCCAACTGGAAATTCCACCCCACCGATTTTGATATTGAGCGGCACTTTGAACTCGCGTGGACGGCGGTCTTTGAAGCGCAGAGCCAGCATGGCAAAGGCGTTGAAGACAAAACTCCAAATCACTCCAAAAGCATATGCTTCGCCAAGCAGATATACATTGCCGCCACTCAAAATCACTGTCGTAAGTTGAAACAGGGCAATCATGTTAATCATACGGTAGCTCGTGCCATGCACAGGATGCGGACGGCGAAACCAATCAGCAAGAATACCATCTTCGGCCACACGATTTAAGACCCCATTAGCACCAACAAACGAGGTGTTGACCGCACTGGATAAAATCAGAAAACCGACAAAGACCACAAACGCTTGCAAGCCGAGTCTGACGAACTCTGGCGCTTCGACATGCATAGCTAAACCCGAGAGCAAGTTATCGGCATACTGTGAAATGCGCACGTCGTCGGGGATAATCATGACGGCAAGAAAAGAGAAAATGCCAGTGAAACTGACACTGAAGATGAGAATAGCAACGGCAGCGCGTTTGAGATTGGTCAGCTTTGGGGCGGCAATTTCGCGATAGACTTGCGCCAGCGATTCTTCGCCCGACATCGCCAGCATGGAGTGCCCAAGTGCGATGATAATGCCGATAGCGCCAAGCGTGGTGCCAGAAAGCAGACTTTCGCCCAGCTTGGTATGAGCCAGAAACCCTAAAGATTCTTCATTGAAGGAAATGAGAAAGCGTGGGAGGTCGGCGCCGCGCATATAAATCGTATAGGCGCACCAAGCCAGCATGATGAGAATCATCACGCCAGTAATTTGTATGATGCGCAGCGCCGCCGACGATGACTCGGTAATGCCCCGAGTATTGACCCACCAAAAATATCCGATGATAGCTATCGCAAAAAGTTGAGAGGAAAGATTGAGTTCAAGGCTATGCTCGATGCCAAGTTTTGGCAGAAAACTATTGATAAGACCAGCAAGATACTGCCCTGCTGAAACAGAGCTAATTGGACCGGTGAGAATGTAGTCAAACATCAAGGCAGAAACGGCAACTTTGGCAAAGCCTTCGCCAAGCACATTGCGCACCACGCGATAGACACCACCGCGCGTAAAAATGGAACAAGATTCTATGTAGACCAATCGCACGGCAAAGGCAAAAATCATCACGCCGAAGATGAAGTACGGCGCCGCCTCGCCAATTGCACGTTCTGTAATGCCGCCGATATAATACGCCGTTGAGCCCAAGTCGCCTAAGACAATCGCCGCAGCACGCCAAAATGAAATAAAGGAGAGCATGACGGAAGTTACCACAACAACCTTAACGCCATGCGATGAAGAGGAAGAAACAGATGCAGAAGAATTAGCTGTATGGCTTGCGGAAGCCACAAAATTGTGTTGATTGCTACTGCTGGGTTCCATATCTTCAAATCATACCGACCTTGCCAGTCACTCAAACCTAATGTAAATCATCATGATGCTTGGGCAGTCGGATTGTTTTCAAAGTGTCCATCGCACTAAATATATCGTGCAAATATAAAAAAAGCTGTAAAAAGGTATTTTCAGCCTGCCAAAGCACAGATAGCGTAGCCAAAGTATATGGCATCCGTCGTATTTTTGCTCTTTTGCAAGAGGCTAAGCAAGAATTCAGGAGCGCAAAGATTCATGCGGGTCAAAATCTGTGGCATTACAAACTTGGCAGACGCACTGGTTGCCGTAGAAGCTGGTGCAGATGCACTGGGATTTATTTTCTATGACAAAAGCCTAAGACGAATTTCCGTACGCCATGCGAAGCAAATTATCCAACAGCTACCGCTCTTTGTAGAAAAAGTTGGTGTCTTTGTCAATACCGAACTCTCGGAGATTGAAAGCATCAGCCGAGCGTTAAAGCTCACAGCAGTGCAGCTTGTAGGTGAGCACTTTTCAGCCAGTCAGGTGAAAAGAGTAACCATGCCCGTCATCAAAACCTTTCGTGTCAATCCGCAGTTTAATGCGTGCGTGGCATGTGACTTTCTAAAGCGCACAAAAACAACAACTGTGCTGCTCGATACCTACGACGCTAAGCAATACGGTGGTACAGGCAAAACCATTGACATTGAGCAAGCCAGGGCACTTGTCAAAGATATTTCAGAATTTGGCTATGTTATTTTGGCAGGCGGACTCAATCCAGAGAATGTGGAAACTGTGGTGCGCTATACCCGACCTTACGCCGTGGATGTTGCCAGTGGAGTGGAAAAAGAAGCAGGCAAGAAAGACCATGACAAAGTGCGAGCCTTCATTACTAAGGTTAAGTCGGCACGGTAAGCATAGAGCATAAGACTAAAACAAGTAGGTAGAACCACACTTTTGCAATCGAATTTCAATACGCAGCAAAAAAAAACGGAGGACAACACTTGAACGCCGAAACCCTAACAGTCGAGAACGAAAAATTTCTCTCGCAACGCACAAAGCGTGTGCAAGAGTCACCGACCATGCAGATTACAACGCAAGCCAAAAAGATGATGAGTCAAGGGCTTGATGTGGTGAGCTTATCAGCCGGAGAGCCGGATTTTCCAACGCCTGACTTTGTGTGTGAGGCTGCCATTAAAGCCATTCGCGAAGGCTTTACACGCTACACGGCTGTGCAAGGCATTCCAGAGTTGCGGCGGGCTATTGCAGAAAAACTTCGCCGCGAAAATAACCTAAACTATTCACCTGAAGAGATTCTCACCAGCACGGGTGGCAAGCAAGCCATCATGAATGCCTTGCTGGCGCTCTGCGACGAAGGCGATGAGGTGATTGTTCCTGCACCATACTGGGTGAGTTTCCCAGAAATGGTCAAAATTGCTGATGCCACACCGGTCATTTTGCCAACGACTGTGGAGCAAGGCTTCAAAATTACCCCAGCTCAACTTGAAGCCGCCATTACGCCACGCACCAAAATGCTCATTCTCAACTCGCCCTCTAATCCCACAGGTGCCATGTATTCAGAGCCAGAGATTCGTGCACTCATGCAGGTCTTAGAAGGGCGAGATATTTTCGTGCTCTCCGACGAAATGTATGACCGTTTCACATATGGTGAGGTTGAGCATTTTTCCCCAGCACGAATTGAGAACATGAGAGACAGGGTCATCACCAGCAATGCCGTATCTAAAACCTACTCCATGACGGGATGGCGAGTGGGCTACATTGCCGCACCACGCTGGATTATTGAAGCCGCATCAAAATTGCAATCGCAGATGAGTTCGCATACCAGTAGCATTTCACAGAAAGCGGCGGCAGTTGCCTTGATAGGCGACCAAAGTGTAGTACAACTCATGCGAGAGGAGTTCAAAAAACGGCGCGATTTCGTCTATACAGAACTCTCTAAAATACGCGGGTTCAAAATGAATTTGCCTGAAGGCGCCTTTTACATGTTCCCGTCTGTGGAAGGACTGCTCGGCAAGATGCACGACGGCGTTGTGCTGCACACCTCTGCTGATGTTGCTGAATACCTCTTGAAAAAACATCTGGTGGCAACTGTTCCAGGCGAAGCCTTCGGTGCAGCTGGATACTTACGTCTCTCTTATGCAGCGTCTATGGAAGAATTGCAGAAAGCAGTGGCACGCCTCAAAAAAGCTTTTGCATGAAAAGCTTGCCATGAAGGTAAGTTACCATCTCTTTGCAACGGGGCGCATTTTTGCTATAATGAGATTATTACAGAAATCACACGCAATCAAAACAACAAAAAGGAAGTCAAACTGTGGCTAATCCGCTCTTTGCAACAAAATCTATTACCCAGCTTTTGAAAGATGCAGGCATCGGTGGCGACAGCGAAGGTCTCACGCTCAAACGCACGCTGAACGCTACCAACTTAGTAGCCTTAGGCATCGGTGCGATTATTGGTGCGGGACTGTTCTCACTGACGGGACTGGCAGCCGCAAATAATGCAGGACCGGCAGTAACACTGTCTTTTGTGGTCGGAGCTATCGGATGCGCCTTTGCAGGCCTCTGCTACGCTGAATTTGCTTCCATGATTCCCGTTGCTGGAAGCGCTTACACCTACTCCTACGCCACGATGGGACAATTTATCGCCTGGATTATCGGCTGGGACTTGGTACTGGAATACGCAGTGGGTGCAGCAACGGTCTCAATTAGTTGGTCACAATACTTGGTCAAACTCTTAGCTACCTACAACATCTACCTGCCCGCACAATTGACGTGCTCACCGTGGGAGATGGCAAAGCAAGCCGACGGAAGCATGGTCTCAGGCATATTTAACTTACCAGCAGTGTTCATTGTGGTTGCGATTTCGCTGCTGCTGGTGAAGGGCACAAAAGAATCAGCATTTGTCAACGCCCTCATTGTGATTTTGAAGGTCTCTGTGGTGCTCATCTTCATTGCCTTAGGCTGGGCATTTATCAATCCAGAAAATCACACGCCGTACATTCCCGAAAATACAGGCGAGTTTGGGCACTTCGGCATCAGTGGGATTTTCCGCGGTGCCGCCGTTGTGTTCTTTGCCTTTATCGGCTTTGATGCGGTCTCGACGGCAGCACAGGAAGCCAAAAATCCACAGCGTGACATGCCGATAGGAATTTTAGGTTCATTGTTCATTTGCACCATTCTCTACGTGCTTTTCTCTCATGTCATGACCGGCATAGCGCACTACACTGAGTTCAAAGGCAGTGCCGCTCCTGTAGCTATTGCTATTGCTAAAACGCCATATAGCTGGCTCGGTCAAGCCATTATCATTGCCATTCTGGCCGGGTATTCCTCGGTGATTTTAGTCATGCTCTTAGGGCAGTCGCGTGTCTTTTTCTCCATGTCAAGAGACCGTTTGTTGCCAAAAGTGTTTTCAGAAGTACATCCGCAGTTCCGCACGCCCTACAAGTCCAACCTGCTGTTTATGGTCTTTGTCAGCCTCTTTGCCGCATTTGTGCCTGTGCAGGTGGTGGGCGAAATGACAAGCATTGGCACCCTCTTCGCCTTTGTGCTGGTCTGCATCGGCGTGATGGTTATGCGCAAAACACAGCCTGACGCCCCGCGTGCGTTCAAAACACCATTTGTGCCCTTTGTGCCCATTCTTGGCATCGTAACATGCCTGTCAATGATGTTCTCGCTACCAGAAGATACATGGCTACGCCTAATTGTGTGGTTAGTGATTGGATTAGCCATCTACTTCTTCTATGGCTTGAAAAATAGTCAGGTTCAAGAACCAGTTGCAGAGCAGAGCCGTGTAGCTACACCTACTAATCCAGCAGCATAGCACCGTTGCTAAAACTTTGCTCTTGCGACACTTGGTGCAAGTGTCCATAGATAGAGTTATGGACGGTCGGCAGCAAGGCTCGGTTCATATGTTTGCTGCAAGCGTGAGGGATCGACTTTGCGCAAAATCTCTAAAAGTTCTTGCCGCATGGCTAAGGGAGCACTCCTGAACACTTCAGAAATTTCAATAGCTTTTGACTCGAAAATTCGCCGCACAAATAGACTGCGTGGAAAGCGCGTATCTATCTCAGCAATCTCTTTAATGCAATTCAGAATAGTTTGCCGAGCCGCATTAGCGTCACGATGAAATTCATCAAGCCCGTTGTAGTGGTAGTCGTAGAGGATTTCACGCAGCCTAATAAAGCGTGCATCGAGAATTTCGTCAATCATGGCAGCACGATTCAAGCCACCATTATCTCCAAATTGCCAACCTCGTGGAAAGGGTCCGCGCTCTTGTGCCAAGCGTTTGATACGCAAGGCTTTCTCAAAATACGGTGTGCCAGAAAGTTGGCGGTAGGTGTCAAAGTCGTAGCCAATAATGACATTTGCGTAAAAATCTAAAAAACTTGCCAGCGGATGATGCACCAGTTCATTGTGAAGCAAGACGCCTTGTTGCTCATTGTAAGCAAATTCTAATGCGCCGTCAAGCATGCGCAGGGTTGAGGCCGTAAGCGTGGAGCGGTAAATCGGACGCGTTACGCCAATAAAGACCTGCGCGGAATACACAGGCGGCGACGCCCCTAAGTTGGCATCCATGAAGACGAATTCAATCTGACACTTGATTCGATCTTCATCGGTCTCAAATTCTGTGGAGTTCGTCCAGCGGTGGTTGTTCATGTAGTTGCGAACCACCTGTGCAAAATTGGCAAGGCGCACGCGTGCCTCTGACTGCAAACGCTCCACATTGAGTGTTACTTCGCATTGCAGTTCATAACCTTGCGCAAGCAGTGAAGGTGCCAACGCAAAGAATAGCATAGTAAAACTAAGGCATCTGAACATGCGTCAAGTGTTGCTCATGGTAAGGCAAATGCCACAGTGAAAGAAATTCGAAGTGTATCATTGACTCTAATCATCAAGAGCGCAGGGCGTTCAACCTTAAACTCCGTGAGACTAATGTTGGTATCGCCTTCCACAATCAGTTTCGAGCCCACGATTTTTTTCTTAGCAGAAAAGCTAATGTTTTTTGTAACCCCGTGAAAGGATAGTACGCCACTGACACGCAGTTCATCATTGGAGTTTTCAATGGCTGAACTCTGAAACGATACTTCAGGGTAGAGCAGCGCTTCGACAACCTCTAAAGCGTGTGCATCGCGACTGGAGTTACCGCTATCGAAGGTAGTGACATCTGCAGCAAAACGCACAGAGACAATCTCTTGAGTGCCTTCCGCAAGGTCAATTTCGCAAAAGAAATCTTTGGTCTGGGCTTCCGTAGCATGGAGCGGATGTGAGAGATAGTATTTCAAGACCGATTCGCCTTTGATGGCGCGAAGTTTCGGTAAAACAAAAAAAGTAGACTCAACTGCACGCTGATGGAACATATAACTGTAAATGTTCAGAATTGAAAGAAAAACTACGGTTAGGGTCATCATAAACTTTGATGCTAAAACGGTTGGTAGAAGATGAGAGTTCCTTAAAAAGTCAAGGTCAGCATTGCGGCGGCAAGGGCGGCAAGCGTGAAGTATCCAACGATTTGATGTGCCCGCCGCAAGGTGCGAATTTGCTCAAGGTCGCGAGAATTGCTTGCCATGATAGCCAAAATTGGCTGCGCAACCATTCCTGAAAAGTGAAAGATGGCAAAGAGCTTGTGTGTGCTAACTGTATTCCACTCATCTCGGCGAATCAGCGGTGGTGGCGCAAAAGTGGACATCGCTGCCGTGCTCATGTACGTACCAAAGGTGATGATGGAAAGGGTGCGGTGGGTTTGACGGTTGCGCAGTGCCTCCTCGAAGCGAAAAGCCTCATAGTCGTTGAGCAAAATCTGTCCAAAAATCACTGAAGCGCTCATCAGAGCCAGGGTGGCAAAGCCTAAGACTTGATGCGTGGAGAGCATGGTGCGGCGAAAATCTAACTCCCTGCGGCGTGCCTCTGAAGTTAACGGAGAAAACCCGCGAAAAAGTCCGCCACTGCCCCAGAGGACAGATTCAAAAATCGTCAGGTTGTCGGGTAAAAGTTTTGGCGCGCGTGGCGATAGCACCGTCTCGGTAGAGTCATCAGGATGCGTGCAAGGGAAAGATGGCGCATCAGAACATGGAGAGCGGTCTTTGGAAAGAAGGGAGAAAGATTCTGACACAAAAACTTGAACCGTCAAGCTTCGCTTGAATTGGGCATACGCGCCAGTATGGCTTAGGACGGAGAAAAGCAGAACGTATGCAAGGCAAGAAGGCAAGCGTATCATGCAAACCCTCAAAAAGAAATGGTGATTACCGTGCCATCAAAGCTGGTGGGAAAGGTCTGAAGCGGTGATGTGGCTGGTCCGTTGAGTACGGCACCAAAGTTTGAACCACTCACACTGAATCGGGAACCATGACAAAGACAGGTTGCCGAAGCACCTTGCGGATTTTCAACATTGCACTGCAGGTGGGTGCAAACAACCGATGCGGTGCGGAACGCATCGGCGCCGCTTTGTGCAACTCGCACAATGAGCACCTCTCGACCGTTATTTCGCCCCGGAAATGCACGGCGCAAAAATCCGCCGACCGTCTGAAGTTGCGGAACATTTGCCAGCGTAATTTGCTCTCGTGCACCGGTCAGCGGAGCTTGAGTTGGAGAGTCAGACGCATTGCCGCTGCACGATGCCGCAAGAGTCGCAAGCGCACTGCCGCAGGCAAGAACAGCGCTGCCCATCGTGAATGCTTTGAGAAATTCTCGGCGAGAAACCTCACCAATTGATTCGGATGAAAGAGCGTGATGAGCATCCAACGGTTGGTCAGACATTTGAGTTTGGCGTTTGAAAATTTGTGATATGGTCTAAGCAAAATTAGCATCTCTTGAGCAAAGAACAACAGTCTTAACTTCAAGGTTTATTACAGTGGCGCAAACAATCACCAGAGAAATTATCGAGGTAATGGTGAACATCAAACCAGCAAGGCGAAGTCAGTGCGTAAGTTTATTTCAAACATTTTGGCAGAGTGCATTGGTGCTGGGCGCGATGGCAGCAGTGCTATGGAGCTGCACGATAAACCCCTTTGCGCCACGCTTGGAACGCTCTGAAAGAAGTGGCATAGGACTCGGCGACCAAAAAACAGTGGATGGCTTCTTTCGCAACTTCGAGTTTGCATACCTGACCAGAGATACAGCACTGTATAGTCAATTGCTCTCTGAGCGATTTACATTTGTCTATCGCGATTTTGATAATGGTGTGGATGTCATCTGGCCTCGCGATGTAGAGCTGGTAACCACCTTAGGGCTTTTTCGTAGCGCTGAAATTTTAGACCTGCGCTGGAACACTGTGGTCTTTCAAGATGGCAGTGCTGTTCAGGTGCAAGTGGTAAGAAGTTTTCGCCTGCGTGTCGGATTTCGCATCAATGAAGTTGTCGAAATTACAGGCAATGCCAATTTCACACTGGTCAGAGACGATACAGGTAGTGTGTGGAAACTTAGCCGTTGGCGTGATGAATCCAATTTCTAAGCCGTAGTAGTAGCCGAAGCGATTTGACGATGCACATCAATAATATGCTCTAAGGTGCGTTTGGCACGACCGCTTTCCAATTCCACACGGGCTCTGGCAATACCTTGCTCGAGCGATGGCTCAATCCCACTGACATAAATGGCAAAACCCCCGGCATAAATAGAAGCGTCAGTTTTGGCTTCATTTGCTGTGCCGTCTAAAATCTGCCAGATAAGTTGGGCGTTTTCTTGCACACTGCCGCCAAGCAAATCCTCAAGACGATGACGCTTCATGCCGAAATCTTCAGGCTGAACCGTGTAATTGGAAATAATCCCATCTTTGAGTTCAGAGATGAACGTTGTGCCGCAAATGCTTGGCTCATCTAAAGCCAAACCTTCTTTGGTCTCGCCGTGAACGATAAGACAGTGTTCAGCACCTTGTTGGCGGAGCACTTGTGCAAACATGGCTGTTAGCTCGCGGTCATAGACCCCAACCACTTGACGCAAAATGCCAGCAGGATTGACAAGCGGACCAAGCATATTGAAAATGGTGCGCACTCCTAAATCACGACGCACACTTGCTACACGCTTCATGGCTTTGTGGTAAAGTGGCGCATAGAGAAAAGCAAATCGGGTTTGCTTGAAAATCTCGACAATTTTTTCCTTGGGCAGTTCAACCTGAATACCAAGCACTTCCAAAACATCTGCGCTACCGCATTTGCTTGAGACCGAACGGTTGCCGTGCTTAGCAATTTTTGCGCCAGCACTACACGCAATGATGGCGGCAATCGTCGAGATGTTGAACGTGCCAGCTGCATCCCCGCCAGTGCCGCAGGTGTCAATGGCTTGCGAGTCGAGCGTAACCTTATCGGCAAATTCCATGATGGCTTGCACAGCCCCATAGATTTCTTCAATCGTTTCGCCTTTCTGGCGCAAGAGTACAAGCAAAGCCGCAATTACGGCGTCGGGCACATCGCCTTGCATGACACTGCGGACAACACTTTGCATGTCAGCCTTCGAAAGGGTTGCACCAGACAATAGAGCGATAACAGCCTCTCGTGGGGTCATGTATGAACAGGTTTGCGTTGAACAATAGCTTTGAGTTGTGCCAAAAAATGCTCAAGCTCATCAATTGTGTTGTAAAAATGCGGTGAGATTCGCAGCAGCCCTTCCCGTGTAGAGACCTCGATATGTGCCTGCATCAGCTGGTGCTGAATACCTGACGGGTTGGTCAAGCCTTGAATCGAGATAATCCCCGAATAGTGCTGCTTTTCGGCAACAAAAGCCGTGCGGAACCCTTCTTCATGCAAACGCTGATAAAGATGAGCGGAGAGTACGAGCAATTTTTCTGCAATCGTCTCTGCGCCAAGTTCATGGAAAAGTGCAAAGGCTTCGTTTAAGCCCACAAGTCCAATCCAGTTTTGTGTGCCTAATTCATGCCGACGTGCATCAGCAAGTAAGTTTTGACCGTAATTGAAGAAATCCCAACCGTCTTCGACACTAAGCCAGCCAACAAACGGCGCACCCAGTTGCTCAAGCAGTGCATCGGTCATTGCCATAATCCCAATGCCCATCGGTGACATAGCCCACTTGTGGCAACCAGCCGCAAGAAAGTCAATCCCCATACGCTTGAAATCAATAGGCATAGCACCTAAGCCCTGAATGGCATCAATAGAGACTAATGCCCCGTAGCGGTGGCAAAGTTCTGCCAGTGCCGTCAGGTCAATACGAAACCCCGTCAGAAATTGCACATAGCTGATGGAAACAAGGCGCGTGCGTGGCGTCAGTTTTGCTTCAATATCATTGAGCAAAATCTGCCCATCACGTGATGAGACAAAATCAATTTCGACTCCGTGCTGTCTAAGATTGAGGAAAGGATAGACATTGGCAGGAAACTCTTGGTCATAAAGTAAAATGCGGTCGCCACTGCGCCACTTCAGCCCCTGTGCAAGGATATTCAGCGCGTAACTGGTGTTTGGCACAAATGCCAACTGATGTGGCTCACAATGAATAAATGACGCCACGCGCTGACGCGCCGAATTCAGTGTAGGCATAAGCCTTGACGAGTAATTTTCAATATCCCACTCGCTGCGCTCTGACAAATACCCCTGAATAGCATTCACCACGCGAGACGATAGCGGACTGACCGCAGCATGGTTGAGGTAAAGCTGATGCTGCAGATGTGGAAAAATTGCTCGATACGATTCGGTTTTTGAAAAAAGTGATGCGGTGCGACAAGCCGTTGTTTGCATCTGAACCCAAATTAACGTCGAGAAAAACGCAAGAATAAACATCTCCAACTGCGATTTTCAAAGCGCTCTCTCAAAAAAAAGCATGTCAAAAAATTAAAAAAGCCTTGGCAAGAATTGTGCCAGCCGATTTGGACGAAAGCACGGGCGAACACAAGAAATTGGATGAGAGCAAAGTTTTCATCATATTTTTAATGTAGACTTAACGCATCACAAAACGCATGTTGTTACCTATGAGTAAAGTACTGTCTCACACAAAGAGTGAAAAACTCCAAATCTACGATCTTGTAGGGCTTAGCGCAGGCATCATTCAAGAAGGGCTTAAAGTGATGCATACCATCTATGACTATCACTCCACAGCCCATAGCTGCACAATTGTTGAACACGCGCATATTCTACCCGATGCCGATGTGGTATTTTTGACTGACCCAGCTACAGCACATCGCATAGAGCGTATTCTGCGTAAGCATGCCAAACGCCGTTTTGCCATTGTTGTGATTGCAACACCCGAGGAGATAGCAGATTTATCAGACCCAACAGAATTGCTGAACTCGCACATTATCGACGTGCTGGAAACCCCGATTAGCCACAAGCAGTTTGCCGTCATGCTACGCCGCGTGCAATTCTTCTTCAATAACCGAGACAAGTTTGATATGCTCAAACGTCAGCTCATTGAACAGCGTGACGAATTGCACAAACTCAATGATATTGGCATTGCCCTCTCCAGCGAAAGAGATGTAACAAAGCTCCTGGAAATGATTCTCTCCATTTGCATGGAAATTACTGGTGCAGATGCAGGCAGTGTGTATGTGGTGGAAGATAAGCCCGGTGTGTCGGCAGACCCAGCGAATTACTTTGCCAATAAACAGTTGCGCTTCCGTCATACCAAGAATTCTTCAAAGCGCATTCCCTTCAAGGAATTCACCATGCCGATTAGCAACAGCAGCATTGTCGGTGCCGCCACGCTCTCGGGAGTGCCGCTGAACATTCCAGATGTCTATGAAATCCCGCCGCACGCTACCTATAGCTTCAATCGCGGTTTTGATATGACCAGCGGCTACCGCACCAAGTCTATGCTGACCGTGCCTATGCTCAACCGAAACAAAGAGACGATTGGTGCGATTCAGCTCTTGAATAAGAAAAAAGAACCTAATGTGCTCTTGACAAATGAAGAAGCCACAGCAAAGTATGTCATCCCATTCGACAAAAGTGATGAAGATTTTATCTACTCCTTAGCGTCGCAGGCGGCAGTAGCCTTAGAGAATCAAATACTCTTTGAAGCGCATCGCAAGCTGCTGGACGCCTTTATCCGACTTATCGCCGAGGCTATCGATAAAAAATCTCCCTACACGGGCGGGCACTGCAATCGTGTGCCTGTGCTGACCGAAATGTTAGCCAAAGCCGCATGTGAATCGCAAGATGAACCATTCAAGGACTTCAATTTGAACGATGAACAGTGGTACGAATTGCACATTGCTGCATGGCTACATGATTGTGGCAAAATCGTAACCCCAGTCAATGTGATGGACAAAGCCACAAAACTCGAAAAAATCTACGACCGAATCGAAACCATTAAAACACGCTTCGAAATTTTGCGCCGCGATTTAGCACTCGACTACCAACGTGCCTTAAACACACTCAACGGGAAATCGCCTGAACAGCTCGAGGCAGAATTCAAACAAAAGCTGGCTGAACTGGATGACGAGCAAAAATTCATTGAAAAAGTCAATATCGGCGGCGAATACTTAGATGATGAAAGCATTGAGCGCATTAAACGCATCAGCACCCGCAAGCTCGTGATAAATGGCGAAGAAGTGCGCTTGCTCAATGACGAGGAAGTCTATAACCTGAGCATTCGCCGCGGCACACTGACGGCAGAGGAACGGAAAATTATCAATGACCACATCAGCATCACGATTGAGATGCTGGAAAAATTGCCGTTCCCACGCAGCCTAATGCGCGTGCCAGAATATGCAGGCGGTCACCACGAAAAAATGGATGGCACAGGATACCCAAGAGGCTTGACACGCGAACAAATGTCTATCCCAGCACGCATCATGGCAATTGCCGACGTGTTTGAAGCCCTGACAGCCGTCGATAGACCCTACAAGCGTGGCAAAACCCTAAGTGAAGCCATGGCAATCATGGGCAAAATGAAAGAGGAAAATCACCTTGACCCTGACCTCTTCGACCTATTTGTCAAGTCAGGCGTCTATCGTGAATATGCCAAGATGTATATGAACCCTGAACTGATTGATGAAGTTGATGAAGAAAGCCTTATCCGAATTCAGCCACGAGCCAGAAAATCAGCTGACATGACAGTGCCACTCATAGCTATGGAAAGCACATCGTGATAAAGTCAGTGCTTCAAACCTGTGCGGCAACGCGCTGCCAAGGGAGAGCGATGAACCACTAAGCTCCAACCTTAATGTAACTGGAGCGATATCGAGGGGACGGAATCGGGAGACCATCCTTAGCAAGCCAATACAGATGAGTTTTGATAGCCTGCTCCATGTTCTGTTTAGCTTCTTCGGGCGTGCTGCCAGTGGCAGTGCAGCCTTCTAAATCAGGTGAAAATGCGATGTAGCCTTGCCGAGTGCGTTCAAGAAGAATCAGATACTTTCTCATATTGCGCATTGATGTTGCAATTATAGCAGGTTATACAAGTGCCTGAGGCAGCCTGAGCATGCCTAAGGCAACGCTTCACCTTCCAATACGCAAAAGCGTGACACTTTAGCACTCAAAGTAGAGAAACGTAAGCACCCCAAATTGTCCTAAGCGTATAGCTTGTTCAATGCATGCTGCATCACGCAAGGCGGCATCGTTCAGGGTTGGAAACCATGTACCAGCACTCACTTTCGTTGCAAAAAATTTCTGCTGTGGCGGTCTGGCATTCATGAGCGCCCAAAGCGTAGGCGAATTTTCAGGAAGCTCGCGCGTAGCAGAAAGCGGAGACGGAAATTGTAAGATAAACTTGTCGTTAGAAGTGAATGTCCAGACAAGTCCACGCTGAAAATCCCATTTCATGACAAGGCAAGGCACGAGACCCATCTGCGCATAACGCAGAGCTGTGCTGGTTACAGAAGTCTGAAAGTGGCGTTGCAACGTCAAAATCCCTTGCATGCCAAGGGCAGAATCTTTAGCCAACTGCAGAAAATAAGGGCGTGGCATCAAGAGGTTGGAGGCAAACCAATCCGCTTCACGTTCCACAAGGTTATCAGATTCATATTCACAAACGGAAAGATGTGCTGGCGCAAAGCCCGACTGCAAGGCATTGCGATGCTCGTCGATGAAATAGTGCCCCAACTCGTGTGCAAGCGTAAAATGCGCCCGTGGAGAGTCATAGCGCTCTACACGGCTAAGATTGCAGTAGATATGGAAACGTTTCTCGTAGTATTCCAACATGCCATCAAAGGCATTTTTGTAGTATCCAAAACTGTGTGTAATACCTTTCTTGCGCGCAATGCTAAGTGGCTCGACTCTGCCGTTTGTGCCGTATTCTTCAGCGATGAATTCGGCAAGTTCAGCAATTTCATCGGTGCGCGATAGTGTAGTATCAATCAAAGAGGCGATCATATCCTTGCGGCTTTTGAAGTTTAGCTTCAGCATTTTTGCGATCTCGTCGCATCTGCTCTTCGACATCTGGCGGAATGGCGCCGCCTTCACGGGCAGCGCGTGCCATTTGTTCGCCTATGGTTTGCTCGGGAGAGGGTGTAGGAGATTTTTTTGCGTGAAACTTGGCAAGAATGGCGTCAGGCGACTCAAGCGTTTTAGGTAGATGTATCTTTCCTGACTGAAGGGCGGCCTGAAAAGCTTGTTCATCTTTCTCAAGCGTATCGTCATCAATCGGCGTAATCCATTTCATGTCTGCCATAGCACGATAAATCAGCCTATCAAAGTTGTCAGGCTCATCAGACGGCAAGCGATAGTTGTCCATAGTTAATCACCTATAAGTGATGTAAGTTGAATGACTACGATGAATTTTTATTTGATGAATTTTCCTCAATAAAGCCCTTAACTTTTTTTATCGTACGGCTCAAAATCTTGCGAATGTTTTCAGGTGTTGTGTTGTAGCGCTGGGTCAGTTCCTCAATAACATGAGAAGGCAGGTGCCTATTTGGCTCGCGCCATTGATAGGCCGTTCGCAAAATGTCTTGCTCACGTTCTGTAAGCCTATTTAAGGCGTCCTTGATAAGTTTCATCTTTTCCGAGTCTTCAGAATTCTGTGAATTGCTTTCAGTCAGTATTACGTGAGTATCCATTAGAGGTTCGGTGGGTACATTAGTATTACGGCGACGGTAGTCGTGGAACAAATTTGCCGCAATGCGCTGAAGCCAACCATGTGTGCGCTTGAGGCTGTCGTCATGATTCAACGCCTTATCTGCACAGAAGGTATGAGCTTTTTCATAGACACGAGTAAAAGTCTCTTGCACAAGATCTTCCACACCAGTATCCGTGAGTATATCTCCATACTTACGATTGCAAATGTAAAGTAAATACCCAACATGTCGTTTGTAGAACGTCCGAAAAGCCATTTCTGAACTGTCGTGCCGCTGTGCCACCAGCATAAGTAACTCCCCATCTGTTTTTTGGTCTAAATCCATCACTAACTGTAGCATTCTATGCGAAGGCATATTCAGATTCGATAGGTTGCAAGTTACAGTTCGTCTCACTTGTGCTAACACAGGCAACGGTCTATTTCGTTGCCTTGCATATCGTGCTGTTTTGGCTTGCTGCAACATCGCTATAGGTATGGTAGAGGCGGCACAATCCCTCATAATCTTTCGGTTGAATTTTGTTTGACACTGTGGCACAGCGAACATACTGACGAAGCACAAACAAGAAAACCGACGAAACAAGGTACTCCACGAACAGGAACACCCAAGAGATACAGCTTAACTTATCAGCGGCATTACCATCGATACGCCAAAGCGTGACATCTGGCAAGAAAAAATGACCTTGGGAGCTTAGGTATGCTGCAAGGCATGAGATGAGGCAGAAAAAGCGGCGGCAGATTGCTTATCGAGTTCCAATTGTGCTTTGAGTGCGGTAAGGCTTGTAAATTTCTGCTCATCACGCAAGCGAGAGAGCAACTCCAGCGTGATGACCTGTCCATACAAATCCCCATCAAAGTTCAAAATGTGGGCTTCAATGCTGAGGCGGGTAGCATCCGATACGGTTGGACGGTAGCCGATGTTGACCATAGCACGACGGCGAGCTGTGCCAAGTAATGCATCAGCGACATACACGCCAGCATAAGGCACGAGCTTTAAGGGGTCAGTTAGTGCCAAGTTTGCCGTAGGAAAGCCGATGAGGCGCCCGCGCTGGTCACCGTAAATCACTTTGCCCGTGAGTCGATACGGACTGCCTAAGAGCCGGTTCGCTTCACTGATGCGACCAGCCGACAAAAGCGAGCGAATCAACGTGCTGGAAACAGCACGCTGCTCGACAACAAGCTCCTCGACAACATCCACTGAAAAAGCGTGTTTTGCAGAAAGCATCTGCAAAGTTTGCATGGTGCCGCTACGGTCTTTCCCAAACCCGTGGTCATAGCCAATGACCATAGCCGCCAGTCCAAACTCTTTGAGCAAAATCTCTTCGACGAAGGTTTCCGGAGACAGTTCAGAAAAAGCTTTTGTGAAGTCAATGACCACCACGGCATCTAAGCGAAGCGTAGAAAGTAAGGCGATTTTTTCATCGGTAGTGGTCAGGAGTTGCACAGGCTGCGCATCCTTTTTAGCCACAACCGTGCGCGGATGAGGCTCAAAAGTGATGAGCACAGACTGGAGATGAGCGGCACGAGCTTTTGAAGTCAGAGCTGAAATGATTTTGCGATGTCCAAGATGGACACCATCAAACGTGCCCAATGTAATTGCAGAGGTGCGAGGGACAAAGGGCGCAGCCAGTTCACGATGTAAGGTAAGCAGCTGCCCATTTGTATAGCGAAAGAGCTTCATGGTCAATGTGCATTGCATTGCTGAAGTGAGGTGCCCGCTGCGGCAATCTCAGCAAGAACATGCTCAAGAGGATGCGCATGAGCGACATCAAACACACCAATGCGTTCACGCCGAAGGGCATACAGATAGCCGCCAACACCCAGAGCTTGGCCAAAGTCATGAGCCAGAGTGCGAATATAAGTGCCTTTTGATACACGGGCACGAAAATACACAAACGGATGACGAAAGTCAGTGATAGAGAATTCAAAAATTTCTACTTCGCGGGCCTTGCGGTCGGCAACAACTTGACCCGCTCGTGCAAGGTCGTAGAGCCGTCGCCCCTGATACCATACTGCTGAATACATTGGCGGGAGTTGTAGAATTTTGCCAGTAAAATGACTTGCCGTATCCAAAACAGCATCAAGAGAAAGCGAGTCTGTCGAGCGATGGTCTTGCTCTTCTGTTTCGCTGTCATAACTGGGAGTTTGAGCACCAAGTTTGATGCAGCCTGAGTAAGTTTTGTCTAAAGTCTCGAGATGAGCAATTTCCTTTGTTTTCTTGCCGGTCGCTAATAGCAGCAAGCCTGTGGCTCTGGGGTCAAGGGTGCCAGCATGCCCAACCTTGCAGCGGAAGCCTGCACGTGTGTAGGCATTGCGAATTTTTGCAACCACATCAAACGAAGTCCAGCCAAAGGGCTTATCAATCAGCAAAAGTTGGGCTGGGCATTCACAAAAATGAGCCGTGTGTGTGAAAGTGGACATGAACGACAACAACCAGCTAATTTATCACTTAAAACCGCTCAAGTTTTAGGGCTTTGATTTGCCTCTTTGATGAGCATATCTAAGCGAGCGGCTTTTTCAGCAACCTCATCTAAGTGGAATTCTAATTCGGGCATACGCCGAAAATGGTTACGAATGCGCGCTGAGAGTTCTTTACGGAAAAACTTGCTGTCTTTGCGAATATGTGCAAGCATAGACTGTGCCATATCTTTGCTGCCGAGTACTGAAATGTAGACATGTGCAATGCTCAAATCGGGAGAGATTTTTACGCCTTGAATGGTAGTAAGGACGCCATTGCGCGGCAACTCCTTCTGAAAAATGAGGCTAAGCTCACGTTGAAGTAGCTCAGCAACGCGTTCTGTTCTAAGCGACATCGGATGCCCTTCCTTGTTTGTTCAGGTTGAATAAACGCATATCAGGATGACAGTGCAGCAAGAAGACAAGCTGCGGTGCAATGTAAAGTCGTTGTCAGAGGTCTATATCACCTCGGTTACTGTCCATCAAGAGACGCTGGTTTTGTGAAACGTTACTCTGTGGTCAACTTGCGTTTAGTCTCTACGGTTTCATATGCTTCGATGATGTCGCCAACTTTAATGTCGTCGTAGCCTGCCAGTGTAAGCCCACACTCAAACCCAGTATCGACTTCCTTTGCGTCATCTTTGAATCGCTTCAGAGAGGAGAGCTCCCCTTCGTAGATTTGCACACCATCGCGCAAGAGCCGCACCTTGGCATCGCGGCGAATTTTACCCTCCAGAACATGACATCCAGCCACATTCCCAACCTTTGAGATGCGGAAGACTTCTCGTACTTCAGCAGTGCCCACGATAATTTCGGAGAGTTCTGGCGAAAGCATGCCCTCGAGCGCATCTTTGATTTCTTCAAGGGCATGGTAAATGACGGTATAGAAACGAATATCGATATTTTCTTGCTCGGCAAGTCGCTTTGCATTGAGATTAGGACGGACACGGAAGCCGATAATAATTGCATCCGAAGCAGCAGCCAGCAGCACATCGCTTTCCGTGATTTGCCCGACGCCTTTGTGGATGATATTGACTTTAACCTCATTGGTGCTGGTCTTCATCAAGCCATCTGCCAGAGCTTCAATGGAGCCGCCCACATCAGCTTTGAGCACAATGCGCAATTCTTTGATTTGACCACTTTGTGCTTGTTTGGAGATTTCATTGAGTTTGACACGGGTCGTCTGGCGTATCATTTGCTCACGGCGAATAAGCTGACGGCGCAGAGCCACCTCGCGTGCTTCGCGATCAGAAGGCATGACATTGAACACATCGCCGGCTTCGGGTAAAGCCTCGAAGCCTAACACGCGCACCGGTTGTGAAGGATGTGCTTCCAAGACACGGCGACCGCGTTCATCGAGCATAGCGCGAACGCGCCCGTATGAGATACCAGCAACAAATGGGGCACCCACTCTAAGCAAGCCCGTTTGGACTAAAACGGTAGCCACAGCGCCTTTCCCTTTGTCTAACTCGGCTTCAATCACCACACCCTTTGCTAAACGATTGGGGTTGTAGTTAGCTTTCAAGTCCATTAGGTCAGCCTGTGCAAGAACTTTGTCGAGCAACTGACGGACACCGATGCCTTTTTTAGCGGAAATCTCCTGACACTGCACTTCACCGCCCCACTCCTCCACAGTAACCCCGTTTTCAGCAAGTTGGGCACGAATTTTGTCTGGATTGGCTTCTGGTTTATCGATTTTATTGATAGCCACCACAATTGGCACATTGGCGGCTTTGGCATGGTTAATCGCTTCAATCGTTTGGGGCATGACACTGTCATCAGCGGCGACAACAAGAATCACGATGTCAGTAACCTGCACACCGCGAGCGCGCATGGCAGTAAAGGCTTCATGGCCGGGTGTATCTAAGAAAGTGATTTTTTCAGAGTTCTCCAGCGTAACTTCGTAGGCACCAATGTGCTGCGTAATACCGCCTGCCTCACCTGCGACCACATTACTACGCCGAATGTAGTCAAGCAACGATGTTTTGCCATGATCAACATGCCCCATGATGGTCACAACAGGCGGACGCTTGGCTAAATCTTCAGGATTATCTTCTTCGGTTTGAACTTGTGTGGCTTCAACATCGGAGATGAATTGAACTTCACGACCAAATTCCAAGGCAAGCAGTTCTATGGTTTCACGGTCAAGGCGCTGGTTAATAGTGATAAATTTGCCCATTCGGAAGCATTTTTCAATCACCTCTTTGGGGGTAACACCCAGCAGGTCAGCAAACTCGTGGGTGGTAGCAAACTCTGTAATCTTGACAATTTTATCTTCGGCTTCGCGCTGTGCGGCCTCAAGTTCCATTTTTTCTTCGCGTTCACGACGCCGCTGTTTGCGGAATTTTTGGCGAGAAGAAACTTCTCCCAACTCACTGAGCATGGTCTCACGAATGTTACGCTCGATAATTTTTTCATCAATCTCGTGCCGCTTATTTTTCTTCTTTAGCTTTGGTCCTCCCTCGAGCTTGTCGTCAGAATGGCTTTTCTTAGCGGGCTTGTTAGGCTCGGCGGTAGTGAAAAACTCTGGCTTCGGCGTCTCAACAGGAGGCTGAACTTTCTTGGCTTCAACTGTCTTAGGCGGTGGTGATGGCGCTTTAGGTACAACCGGAGTAGCTGACAGTTCAGTGAGCTTAGTTTGTTCATTAAGGTCTCGGGCTTGTTCGCCAAACCGTTTTTTCTTTTCCTTTTTCTTTTTCTTGAACAGTTCAATTTCACCGAGCACGCGTAAGCCACCTACATTTTCGGAGACATTAAACTTTTTAGCGATTTCAGCCTGCTGATGCTCAATTTCACGCTGTAACTCCGTTTTTTCTAACGTTTCTTGGGGTGCAGTTAAATCTTCACGAGAAGCCTCATTGGTTTCCAATGCAACATCAGTAAAAGTATCGCTGGTAACATCAGTTTCAGGTGTCGATGGCAAGGAAGGACGACTATCTGCATCGTCAAGATTTGTAATTGGTAACGCTTCTGCATGAGTGGAAGCATCAATTGGGGCACTGGAAATTGCAGGTGCAGTCTCATCAGAAGTTGTTGTTACATCCGCATTGGATGTGGGCTCTGGTTGAGCATCGGGCGTAGCAGGTTCAGCAGACGCCAATTCGAGCTCTGTCGTCTCGGGTTCTAATTCGGCGACTTCAGAGGGCTCAAAGGAAGGTGCATTTTGAAGCACTGGAGTTGGTGCGGCGCTCTCCATAGGGGCTGATGGCGCACTAATTTCAATCGAGGAAGCCGTAGCAGTGGTCTCGTGTGCGAGGGTCTCGGTGCTAAGTCCAACTGCCGGCAGAGCAGGTTCTTCCTTGAAAGCAGGAGCCTGACGTTTGAGTTTAGCGGCTTTGAAAGATGGACCGGGTTTGCTGTCGAGAGATTTCTTTTTGCGCTCTTTTTCAGCTTTGAGCTTGCGGTGAGTGTCACTGAGTTTCTTAGCATCGCTGAAGTTTTCGAAAATCATCTCACGTACATTTTCTGCGACCTTCGAAGAGGGCGAAGCAACTTTGAGGCCACTCTCACGTAAAAAGTCAAGCAACTCCTGCGCAGATATGGACAGCTCCTCTGCAATGTCAGTGATTTTATACTTCTTTTCTTCACTCATATCAATCCTTCCTTTCAGCGATGCGGGTTAAGGACGCTCAAGCTGTGGCGTCGTCAGGTTTTGGTTGAGCAGATGACACCGCCGCAGCTGTAGGTTCAGTATCAGAATCTGTTCTGGCAGGGTCTTCTACCTGAGTCGCTTCTTGATGTTGAGATGCGGTTGCGGCATGAGTTTCACCAACCTCGTGCTCAAACTCATCTTGAAGTGTCTTGTAGATGCTTTCAGCGATGCGCCGCCAATACTTGCGCTCGTCTTCGCTAATGATACGCGTGTTGGCTTTGGCGCGCTTCGAGTCTGGGAAGAGCTCATCGCGCTTCGGAGAAAGAATAAGGGCGCGCTCGATAGCCTCCACACCAGCCTCAAGCGCTTTGCGTGCCGTATCCAATCCGCTATCTAAAAGCTGGTAAATCATATCGTCGCCAAACTCCTCGCGAAATGCAATAATATCAATATCGTCTGAATCTTGAAGGGCTTTATCCAGTTCGCGATAAATTTCTATCTCAAAGCCAGTGAGCTTTTCTGCAAGATGTATATTATTGCCGTTTTTACCAATTGCATATTTGATTTGGTCTGGCTTGAGTGTTACGCGTGCCTTTTTGTTCTTGAAGTCGGCAAAAACGCTCATGGGGTCAATTTTAGCAGGTTGTAAGGCTCGCGCAATATAAATCTGCGGTTCATCGCTGTAGCTGACCACATCGATATTTTCGTTGCCAAGCTCACGCACGATATTTTGAATACGCTTGCCTTTGTGTCCGACGCATGCACCTACAGGGTCAATGCGGTTGCTGGTGGATTCGACGGCAACCTTAGCGCGCTCACCTGGTACTCGCGCAATACCCTTGATGAGAATAAGCCCTTCGGAAATTTCAGGCACTTCCGCTTCAAAGAGTTTGCGCAGAAAATTGTCATCCGTGCGTGAGACAATAACGCGAATCGGTCCATCCTCGCGCTCTTTTTCAATCTCTGTGCCATCAGGCTGTTTGATGCGGATTTTCTCGCGCTCGACTTTCTTGACATAAAGTTTCATTCTCGGTGTCTTGCGCGGGTTGTCTTTGGGCATCTTCTCACTGATGGGCAGAATCAAATCTACCTTCTGATTCTTTGAGGTGTTGTATGTGAAGATAATTTCCTTTGGACGAATCTGATAGACTTCGGCAGAGACAATTTCGCCAACTTTTTCACGGCACTCCTCGAAGACAGCATCACGCTCAGCATCACGGAATTTTTTCTGAACGGCTTGCTTGATGATTTGAATAGATTTACGAGAGAGATACTTCTCTAACTCAATTGGACCTTCTTCATAGTCGTCACCTAACTCAAGTGAGTCGTCTATCTTGCGAGCCTCTTCGTAGCTGATTTGAATGGTAGGTATATCCACCTCATTGACAACCTTCTTCATGATGTAGACTTCAAAATCCCCACGTTCAGGATTGACAATAACGCGTGCATTAACTTCAGGGTCATAGTCCTTGCGAAGTTGCTTTTGAATCACTTCCTTGAGCAAATCCGCAATGTCCAACTTCATGCTACTGACCTCGTTTACCCTTCGGTCTCTGAGCTTGTCAGATTCCTCTATAGCATGAAATGCCGATTTGATGAGTGTCTTTCTGTCTTCGGCAGTTGGCTCTTGCTTTCGTTTTGGCATAAGCATTGAAAATTTTAAGTGCAAAAGTTTTGCAGACCATGCTAAAATTCAATCTGCACAATTGCTTCTTTGATGCAATGAAGCGGTAGAACTAAGGTCGCACACGCTGAATGCTGCATGGTATCGGACGCTGCCATATGACGCTTTTTCGATGTGGCTGACTTTTTCGGCGATGTGTCAAGTTCAATCGCCGCATCAGAGCTGTCCAGATTTTTTACAGCAAGCAGCGTGCCCTCAACAACCTGCATTACGGCGTCGGCATCAACATAACGAATACGCAAGCGTCGCCCGATATTTTTTTTGTACTGACGCGGCAAAAGTAGCGGGCGAGAAACACCGGGCGAGGAGATTTCTAAACGTAGATTGTCGCCGAAAATCTCCTGCGCCTCCAAATCATGTTCTAATGCGTCTAACATCAGGCGCGTCAGCCAAGTGCATTCACCGATGGTGATACCGTTATCTGTATCGACATACAGCTCAACAATATCTCGCCCGTTGACATTGCGCATCACAAAATCCACCAAATAAACCTCAGCGGAAATCTTGCCACGATACCGCTCATCCGCCAAGGGCTGCAAGAACGCTTCAACCCATGCTCTGGCACGCAATAAACGCTGCTGCGCAATCACACAACTCACGGTCTGACTTAGAAGAACAAAAAAAGTGGGGTTTGCCCACTTCGGTTAAGCCTCAAGGAGGCTAAATATAATGCTTTTTGCGGCTTTTACAAACTGTAAATAGGTGCTGCGTAATCAGCGGTGCAAAACTTGTTACCGCTCACCGCAAGACCCGCTGGGTTTGGCACAATTGCGCTAAGAAACGATAGAAAAAAGAGTTATGGATTTGGAATCTCTTGTTGTATCTTAGAACTAAAACTCGATGAACATTAGGAGAAGACTATGACGGACCGCAAGTTGTCTCACCGCAGTAACGCATATGCAGTTGCACACAATAGCGCAGCGCATAGCAGTGATGTCTTGCCCGTATTGCCGAGTGCGGGAATGCGAAACGATCTCTTGCCGCCTGAAAGCATTCGCCCGCTGAAAATTCTCTTTGTAACGCCAAAAGGCAAAAAAGAAGAAGACACAAGCCAAAAAGCCCTGTTCTCGATGGCAATTGGGGTGCTGGTCAGCATCACACCGAAGCAGCACGAAATTGAACTCGTCGATGAGCTCTTCGGCGACAAAATTAATTTCGATGGCGACTATGACCTTGTTGGTATCACAGCACGCACCATGAATGTAACGCGTGCCTACGAGATTGCCGATGAGTTTCGTCGGCGAGGCAAAACGGTCATCATGGGCGGTGTGCATGTCTCGTTCAACTACGACGAAGCCATTCAGCACTGCGATTCTGTCGTATGCGGTGAGGCAGAAAACTTGTGGGCGTATGTTTTGCAAGATGTTGCCTTAGGCAATTTGCAACCGCGCTACAATGCCACCGATTTCCCGCCTGTCAAAGAAGTCCCAGTCATTGACTATGAACGCATTTTCAAGGCAAGCAAACGCGATAAGGTCGATGCGCGCAAATCAATTCCTATCTACATGACGCGTGGCTGTCCCTATACTTGCACGTTCTGCGTAACGCCAAATTTCACAGGACGGCTTTATCGCGTGCAATCTATTGATACCATCAAGGAGCAGATTGAGACCGCAAAACGTGTCTGGTTCAAGCCGTCGCGCTATGGCAAAAAGCCGTGGTTCATGTTTACGGATGAAAATCTGGGTGTCAACAAAGCGCGCATGTATGAGATTATGGACGTGCTCAAAGAGTGCGACATCAAGTTCAGTTCCTTTATCAGCATGAATTTTCTGGAAGATAAAGAATCGGTGCGGCGCTTGGTTGAAGCAGGCTGTGTGATGGCATTAGTGGGCTTTGAGTCTGTCAATCAAGAGACCGTTAATCACTACGACAAGTGGAAGATGAATAATGTGGCAAAGTATGCACAAGTCATCAAGCAGTGCCGTGAAATGGGCTTGAACATTCAGGGTAATTTTTTAGCCAATCCAGCTATTGATAGCTACGAAGACATGGCAGCCGTCGAGAAGTTTGTCGATGACAACCTCCTGATGATGCCCATCTACTCCATCCTCACGCCCTATCCGGGCACAACGATGTATAAAGAATACAAAGCCAAAGGTCTAATTGTCGATGAGGATTGGGATAAATACACTGCACATAACTTGGTGATTCGTTGCGATAAGTATGACCCAATGGAGTATCAGGTAAGATACATGAAACACTTCTTAGGCTTCTACAAGTGGTCGACAATTATCAAGCGAGTGCTGTTCAGCCCGAACAAGTTGATTAATCTAGTAACCAGCCTAATTTTCAAGCGCAATCTCAAAGACCAACTGCAAAGCGTGCTAAGCGGCAAGAAGGCACCATTGCAGTATTTGATGCAGAAAGCCACTGAAGAGAAAGCGAAAACTCAAACTGAGCTAACGACAGTGTAACGAACATCCTGCTGAAACTTACAGAGCAAATGCGGGCGCACTTCTGCGCCTTTTTCTTTTCCTCCGAGCGCCTGACACAAGGAAAGCCTGACCAGACCCACTCACCAGTGCTTAGAGAGTAGATTTTTTGTTAAACAAAATTTTGATTTTAAAAAGAAGTTTTATATCATTGCGATAATGTTAAATTTTATTTTAATAATAAAACTAAAACGAATATGAAAAACTTGATTTCTGTTGCGGTATTTTTGCTGCTCTGCCAAGCGCTGTTTGCTCAAGGGCGAAATCCAATTACAGCTGACCAAGCGCTGGAACGCCTCAAAGCAGGCAATAGGCGATTTGTAGAGGGAAGAACCATTCATCCACGCCAAGACCCTACACGCATACGCGAGGTGGCAAAAGGGCAAAAGCCATTTGCGATTATTGTTGGCTGCTCTGACAGTCGTGTTCCCAATGAAATCATCTTTGATGAAGGGTTAGGCGATTTGTTCATTATCCGGACAGCTGGACAAGTATCGGCGGCGGCATCGTTTGGCAGCATAGAGTTTGCCGAAGCCGTGTTAGGTACAAACTTGATTGTGGTGTTAGGACATACAGAGTGCGGTGCTGTGGCGGCAGCATGCAATTATCAGAAGCCTGTGCCCGGACACATCATCACGCTGGTCAATAACATCAAACCGGCAGTCATGACCGTCGAAAGGCTGGTCAGGCAAGGAAAGATTGCACAGAAAGATTTGGTCAATGAAACGGTAAAGCAAAATGTGCTCATGCAAGTCGAGCAGCTAAGAAACTTGGAGCCCATTTTGAGTGAAGCAGTGCGCTCTGGGCGCACAAAAATTGTCGGCGCCGTTTATCACCTTGCGACGGGTGTCGTGGAGTTCTTGCCTGAAACACTGAATCCATAATCTATCAACACAAACAACAATGGAAATACAAGCATTGGTTATCTCGCTTCTCTCGCCGATGGTGTTGGCATTTGTGCTGGGGATTGTTGCGACCGTGTTGAAAAGCGACCTGAAATTTCCCGAAGAGCTTTACACGGCACTGACGATTTATTTGCTCGTCGCCATCGGCTTGAAAGGCGGATATAAACTCT
>Ga0308411_10000364_pt1 | contig 29242 bp, 19 predicted proteins | sample HotsprottomLayer_2_FD_203530 | JGI IMG/M metagenome (GOLD analysis project Ga0308411, IMG submission 203530) | Hot spring phototrophic mat microbial communities from Octopus Spring, Yellowstone National Park, Wyoming, United States -... | ecosystem: Environmental > Aquatic > Thermal springs >... | reverse complement strand
TCGTTATTATAGCTTCCTGAATGCTACCAAAGTAAACATTTACTGAATCGTAACCATAACAAACTCCGTTAAATTCCGTCCAGTACATAGTTATAGTATCGTTTTCCGATGGCCAACGTATCCACGTGCAAGCAGAATCTTTATTGCTAGGAACAATATTACCATTTGGAGCATCGTAAAAAGCAACTCCTGTTGGACCACTCCACTGACCACCAGGTACAGAAGGCGTTGCACATATATACGCAAATTTGCCACAAACAGATTGATCTAAACCAGCATCAGGCATAGGAGTTACTTTAAATTCTATAGTTATAGTATCTTCATCGTAACACGAAGTACGTCCAGCATTCATTTCACGCCATATAAACTGATAAACACCAAATTGTGTAACAGTAACTAAAGTATTACGATTTGTTGGATGTGAGAAATTAGCTGTTCCTGGTCCCGACAATGTTAACCATTGTCCAACTGGATTGTTAATACTCCATGTTGCTGATAAGTTATATGATTTTCCACAAACAGCAGTATCTTCACCGGCATAAGCCTTGGGTATTTCAAAAAACACTACTTTAACCGAATCGTAATTAGAACACTGCCCATTATTTACTACCCAATATAAATAAAATTCGCCTACTGAATGGTGGAATGCGCTTTGACCCATATTAGAGATATCAACAGTTGCATTCCAAGGAATAGCGCCTGTTTGATTAATTATTGGTCCTGATGGAACAGAATACCAATATCCTTGTATAATTCCTGAACCGATAGTATCTGCTGCAAGTGTAGCAAAAGTTCCGCAAACAGAAATGACATTATTACCTGCTTCTGCATGGGGAGGACGAATAAAGGTAATTACTACATTATCTGATGCAGAACAAGGACCATTAGTTTGTGTCCAAGTAAATGTTGCTTGGTAAGAATTTCCAGTATAATTAGGAACAATAATAGGTGTTGTTGGTGATGTTATGCCGTTTAGGTATATTACTCCAGATGGACCAGACCAAAAACCTGGATATGTTGAATCGGCAACTAAAGTAACTCTATTACCACATGCAGTTGTATCTACACCTGCATTGGGAGTTGGGATAGCAAGGAAGTTAATTATTACAGTATCTCTATTGATACAACCTTGATTATTTTCGGTTAAAACATAAGTATATGTACCAGTAATAGGAACAACAACATTAGAATTAAGATTATTTGGGTTAGCAACGCCTGTACCGGTCCATGTTATAGTTCCTCCTGTGCTTGAAGTTCCTTGTAAAGTTGTTTGTACACCACAAACATTTTGATCGGGTCCTGCATTAGGTGTTGGGATTTGTATAAATGTTATTGTTACAAAATCTGTCGAATCGCAAGGACCGTTTATTTCTTTCCAACTATAAGTATATGTTCCAGGTTGACTAACAGTAACTGAACTAGCAAAGTAACCTTGTTGTCCAAAAGTTGATGTTCCAGGTCCACTAATTTGTGTCCATATACCAACATAACTTGGGTTGTCAGGAGGGTCTGCATTGAATGTTGTAGTTAGTCCACAAACAGATTTGTCTGGTCCTGCAAACGGTGTAGGGAATTGGCAACAATTAGGAGTTCCTGCTGCAAGTACCATAATGTATTGTGTGTCGGGGACACTCCAGCATCCATTTGATGCTTGTACCTGCAATGTTACAGTATAAGTTCCAGCAGTATTCCATGTAATCTGATAAGGACCAGGGCCTGGAGGAGTTCCGCTTAATATAGTTGCACCATCAAAATTCCACACAAATGTACTTCCACCAGAGCCAACGTAAACAATATTGCTTGGTGTACCAGCACAGATAGGTGTTACTGCTGTAAAATCTGATGTTGGTGTAGGTAGTACAGTAACACTTATATTATCGGTAGCTGTTCTGCCGCAAGCATCTGTAACAGTTACCACATAATTATGATTTCCTACGGGTGGACTAATTGTTACATTTGGATTTGTTCCTAGTCCTCCACTCCAGTTGTAAGTTAATGGTGCGACCCCACCTGTTCCTGTTGCACTAAAAGAGACTGGTTGTTGCCCATCGCAAATAGTAATGTCGCTACTAGTAGAAACTTGAACAGGAGTATTATCTACAATAGGTATTATAATGGTATCTGTTGCACATGTTGAAACTTGAACAATTAGTACTACGTATTCAGTTCCTTCTGGAACTCCATCCAATATTGGTTGAATGAAAAAGCCAACAGAATCGGAACCAGCAGGAATAGTTATTGAACTAGGAATTGTCTGATAATCAACGCCGTTTGTTGCTGTTCCACCAATTGTATAATTAACCACAACTGGTTGTGTTGCTGGTTGATTTAATGTAAAAGATACTAAGGCATTAGAACAACCTTCAATAGCATTTTGCCCTAAATTTGGGTTAGTAAAATAAACTGAAGCATTAATTGCATTAGATTGAAAACTATTTGCTTCAAGGAAAACTCCTGAATCATACCTAGCGTCACCAATATCAGAAATAGCGATTTTTATTTGGTAGGTTTGACAGGGGACTACATCAATAGTTGCTGTTAAAACAGTTGTGAATCCATCGAAACATATTGTAGTACCATTTAAATTATTAACATAATATTGAGAATATGACAAAGAAATGCAATTTGATGAGCTTCCATAACTTCCAGGTTGACCTGGGTTAACAGAGTTAATAGTTACAGGGATATTAGTATTAGGAATTCTAGCAACGTTATAGTTATTATAATTTCCTCCTTGTGGATTAGGTCCAGAAACGAAGAATCCAAAAGCATCGTTAAAAGAAGAACATACATATTCTGGATATTCTTCGCTTCCAAATACGTATCTGAATTGTACTGGAGTAGATTGAGGGGTAAAAGAGAAAGTCAACACAACAGCATCGTAAGATGTTCCTCCACCAATTTGAGCAAGTAGTGGATCTCCAGAACCGCCCATATTATTGTTTAAAAAATATGACCCTGGATTAGGAACATTTGCAATTCCACCGGTTGACAATAATATACCACTTGCTAAACCAAGGTTTGTTGTTTGTCCATTAGTAAAAGAACCTATACAACCATTTGGTCCGGTGTATTGTACATTTGTAACATTAACTCCACCTCCAACTAAAATATTTTGAACTAATTGTTGTGGAGTAAGCGAACCATTTACTTGTAACTGACCATAAGTTAAAAAAGGTATTACAAGCAATATAAATAACATTTGTATTGTTTTCATAGTTTATAAGTTATTAAATTGTTCGAGATTTATCCATTGATTGTTAATATAAACTTTTTCGACATTAATTAGTTGAAATAAATATTTAAAGTACTGAGCATTGGCGAAAGAATAAAATATTCCTTCGGCTTTGTATTTTCCGTCAGTATTTTTAATAATATTAAATTGTTCAACACCTCTATATCCTCTTATATAATTTTCTAAATTTTCGGCTTGTTTTTGAGATTTTATGCCTTCGATGAAAAAGCTGCAACTTTTTTTACCATCATTTAGTACTTTTAAGTACTCGTTGTCTGTTTTAATAAATTCAACTTTTAAAGAATGGTTTTGCCCATATAAATTGATGCAAAATACCATTGTTGTTAATAAATAAAGTATTTTTATTGTTTTCATATAAAGAAATATTTTTTATAAGTCAAAATTAAGAACAAAATAGTTGCCTGCAAAATTTTTTCTTTATCATTTGTTTTTAAAAATGTTTTTATTACTTTTATTTCAAAAACTTTTATGAAGAATATGTTTAATTCTGAGTATTTTTGGAATTTTGTATATACAATCATTTTTCTAATTATAACAACGTTATTAGCGTATTTTTTAATAAGTGAAAGACATTTAGTGCAATCGTTGTCAACTTTCGATTTTGTAATTTTATCTTTGGCAGCATATCGTCTTACTAGGTTATTGGTTTATGATAAAGTTTTAAATTTTATCAGAGATTTTATTAAAAACTCTGTATCGGAGAGTGGTTTTATAAAGAGTTCTCAATATTTTCTTACTTGTCCTTGGTGTGCTGGTATTTGGATGTCGTTGTTTATAACGTGTTTTTACTTGTATTCTGATTATGGTAAATTTTTTGCTTATATATTGGCTATTTCAGGTATAGCTAGTTTTATACATATAACAATTTCGTTACTTGGTTGGATTTCAGAAGAACGTAAAGATTATTTAAAAAAAATAAAGAAAAGCGAAAAATTAAATCGCGATAAAAGCACTTGTTGAATTTTTTTATATATTTGCAGCCTGTAAATGGTGGTCGTAGCTCAGCTGGTTAGAGCGCCAGATTGTGGCTCTGGAGGTCGCCGGTTCGAGTCCGGTCTTCCACCCTAAAACTAAAGCGATTTTAAAACTGAAATATATTTTACAGCGTTTGCTTTTACAGAAAAATTTTTTTCAACTGTTTCTATTCCTTTTTTACCAATTTTTTCTCGTAAGCTTTTGTCGTTAATGAGTTGAAGTAATGTTTTTACCCATTCTTCTACATTATTGTCTTTAATTAAAAAACCGTTTTCACCGTGTTTAATTATTCTATAATTTGCACCTATTGCTGTTGCTATTGTTGGAATTCCTAATGCCATATATTGAAGTGCCTTTAAACCACTTTTCCCAAATACCCAAGATTCGTTTGGTAAAGGATATACCCCTATATCAATTTTTTTTAAATCTTCAACTTCTGTATGCAAATTCCATTCTATTGCTTCGTAAGGAATAGTTTTGTTGTTGAAACAAAAATCTTTGTTCCCTATTATTAGTATTTTGAAATTTATACCATAGTCTAATAATTTTTCAAAAACTGGTTCAAGAATTTTTAAATAAGTAGAAGTGCTATGACTCCCGCTCCAGCCAATAATTACTGGACTGAATAGTTCGTAATTTGTTTTTGGTATATATACATCTGTATTAATTGTAGATGAAATGTCTGTTGTATTTTTATTGTGTTGTTTAACAAATTGGTCTAATGTTGGTGTACAAGTTATTACATGATTAGCAATTTTCATCAGATATATCATTTTTTGAGTACCTTTAAGTGGTTTGAATTTTTTATTAGCTTCGCTTGCGTGTCCTAAAAAAACCATGTCGTCTATGTCGTATATTATTTTTTTTGCTAATTTACTTAAAAGCAATTCAAATATTGGAGGTCCAAAAGGTGTAACCCATAAATGAACGTATATTATGTCGAATGAACGAATGCGGAATAAATCTTTAAATCGTATTAAATAACCATAAATTGTATAAATTATTTTTTTTAACCAGAACCCTTTTTTATAAAGAATTTTCCAGAACTGTTGACTAACAAAAGGAGAAACAGTAACGTTAAATCCTTCTTTTTCAAAATGGGGATAATATTGCTCAAATTTTAAACGTTGACTTGGGGCACAATTTTGAGGATAAGGGCAAAGTACTAATATTTTTTTCTGTTTATTCATATAATGGATTTATAAACATTCAAATATTTATTTATTGCTAGGTCTAAATCATATATTTTTTGAGCGGCTTGACTAATTTTTTTTCTTTCGTCGTAATCTGGAATTTTAAAATTATCAATAAATTTTGTGAAAGTATCTTCATTTAATTCGTCAAAACAATACGTATAAGGTATTTTTTTGCAATGTTCTTTTAAATCACCAACATTATTACAAACAACTGGTATATTTGCTGCAAGCATTTCTGAAAATTTTGTTGGAGAACTCGCTATTGCAGAAAATGAATTTTTTATAAAACATATACCTAAATCAGAATTTAAAAGAATTTTATTTACTTCTTTTTGTTCAATAAAGCTAATATGTAAATCTGTTTCTTCTAAATTATATTTCGATAAAAAATTCAATAAAAATTCTTTATTTTCTGGAGTAAAAATATTGAATTTAGCATTATTATATTTTTTTTTGAATATAGAAAAAAATAAAAACATTTCATCAACTAAATATGAAGTGCGAAGCGAACCTATATAAACAACTTTTTTTATATTGTTAGATGAAATATTAACTTCCTGATTATCGTTATTAAATTTGGTAGCACAGGGAATTATTTCTATTTTATTTTCTTTAACATTAAAATTTTTAATAATATAGTCTTTGGCTGCTTGTGTTAGAGAGATAATTCTATCGGAATGATTAATAAATTGAATTTCTTTTTTTTTGAAGTAATTATAAGCTTTTTTTAAAAAAATGTTATTTGGATTCCATATATTTCTTTCGAACCTTTCATTGGCCCAAAAGCCTCTCATATCGAAAATAAAACCAATATTTTTCTTTTTTTTAAACCATAATCCAACTAACGAAGTAATATAACTTCGGCAATGGATAATATCTATTTTTTGTTTTCTGTGAATCTCGTAAACAGTAAAAAAAAGTTTTATAATATCGTATAATGTTGAAAGAACTAGCGGCCTTTTATGATATTTTAAATGTATCCATTTGATATTGTGTTGATTACATCTTTTTTGTATTTCATCAGAAAATAAACTAAAATATTTTTTTTTCTCAAAAGATATAATTGTAATATTAAATTCATATTTACTTAATCCTTCAAGGTAAGGCAAAATTTGTGATTGACCTAACATATCGGTCAATCCATCGTAAGTTAAGAATAAAACATTTTTTGGTTTAACTGATTGTTGAACCATTAATGGTTATTTTTTCAGTAGTAATTGCTATATGTTTTCCGTTGTTATCGGCAAAAAGAAGCATTCCTTTGGATTCAATCCCCTTTATTTTTCTTGGTTCTAAATTTGCTAACAAACATGCCTGTTTGCCAATAAGCTCTTTTGGTTCATAATCTTGAGCTACACCTGATACTACCGTTCGTTTTTCGAAGCCTAAATCTACTGTAAGCTTTAATAATTTATCGGTATTCGGCACACGTTCAGCATCAATAATAGTAACAACTCTTAAATCTAATTTCTCAAAATCGTTATACGAAATATTCGATTTTAATGGCTTATGATTTGTTTCTGAAGCTATATTTGCTTGATTTTGCTGTTGTTTTGATTTTCTTAATTTTTCGAGTTGATATTCTATCTGTGAGTTATCAATTATTTCGAAAAGTTTTTCAGCTTTTTCTATTTTATGTCCGGCTTTAAATATAGGTTTTTTACCTATATCGGCCCATTCATAATCCGAAATATTAAGCATTCTTTTTAATTTTTGCGAAGTAAATACAAGGAAAGGTTCGCCGAGAATTGCTAAGGCACCTGTTAATTCAAGACATATAGCAATTATAGCTTTAGCACGCTCTATATCGGTTTCAATAACTTTCCAAGGTTCTGTTTCTGTAAGATATTTATTACCTATTCGAGCAATATTCATATATTCTTTTAGGGCTTCTCTGAATTTAAAGTTTTCAATATTTTTCTCGATATTTTCCTTAATATGAACTATTGATTGAAGCAGTTCAAATTCTTCTGCTTTTATATCCTGGCATAAAGGCACTTTACCTTCAAAATATTTATTAGTAAGAACCAGTGTTCGGTTTACAAAATTACCTAAAATAGCTACTAATTCGTTATTGTTACGAGTTTGAAAATCTTTCCAAGTAAAGTCGTTATCTTTTGTTTCTGGCATATTAGCTGTTAAAACATAGCGTAAAACATCTTGTTTGCCGGGAAATTCTTCGAGATACTCATGTAGCCATACAGCCCAGTTACGTGATGTAGATATTTTATCGCCTTCGAGATTGAGAAATTCATTAGCAGGAACATTTTCTGGCAGAATATATGAGCCTTCTGCCATTAACATTGCCGGAAAAACAATACAATGAAAAACAATATTATCTTTTCCAATAAAATGTATTAAGCAGGTGTCTTTATCTTTCCAGTATTTTTCCCAATTGTTGGTTAATTCTTTAGTAGCCGAAATATAACCAATAGGTGCGTCGAACCAAACGTATAGGACTTTTCCTTTAGCTTCTTCGAGTGGTACGGGGACGCCCCAGTCGAGGTCTCTTGTTACAGCTCGAGGTTGTAAGCCTAAATCGAGCCATGATTTACATTGACCATAAACATTAGTTTTCCATTCTTTGTGCTCTTCAAGTATCCATTTTTTTAAGTCGTTCTCGAAATTATTAAGTGGTAGAAACCAATGTTTTGTTTCTTTTAAAACTAATTGTGAACCACTAATTACACTTTTGGGGTTTATCAAATCAGTAGGATTTAAGGAAGTTCCGCATTTTTCGCATTGATCGCCATAAGCTCTATCGTTTTGGCAATGGGGACACGTCCCTACAATATAACGGTCGGCTAAAAATTGGTTTAGTTCTGTGTCGTAATATTGCTCAGTAATTTTTTCGATAAAAATATTTTTATCGTATAAACTTTTAAAAAATTCTGATGCCGTTTCGTAATGAATTTTATTTGTAGTACGAGAATATATATCGAAAGCTATACCAAAATCTTCGAATGATTTTTTTATTAAGCTATGATATCTATCAACAACTTCTTTGGGCGAGATTCCTTCTTGTAAAGCTTTTATAGTAATAGGAACCCCGTGTTCGTCGCTTCCGCAAATAAATACTACATCTCTTTTTTTAATTTTTAAATAACGGACATAAATGTCGGCAGGAATATAAACTCCAGCAAGATGTCCGATATGAATGGGACCGTTGGCATAAGGCAATGCACAAGTAACGGTATAACGTTTCCAATTGTTTTGCATAATTAGTAAAATAACTTTTGTAAATTTGAGCAACAAAGTTATGAAATAAATGACAAAAATTCCATCTTTATTGCGAAAAGGTGATAAAGTAGCTGTTGTTGCTCCGGCAGGTAAAGTAGATAAAAAAGCATTAGAAAGTGGACTTTCTTTAATTAGTTCTTGGGGACTTGTTCCTGTTGAAGGAAAAAATTTGTTCGATGGGCATAATTATTTTTCTTCAACAGATGAAAATAGGTTGTACGATCTTCAATGGGCTTTAGATGATTTTAGCATTAAAGCTATTTTTTGTGCTAGAGGAGGGTATGGCACAAGTCGTATAATAGAACGTTTAAATTTTGATAATTTTAAAAAAAATCCAAAATGGGTAATTGGTTACAGTGACATTACAATTTTACTAAATAAAATTCAGAGATATAATATTGCATGTATTCATGGACCTATGCCTGCTACTTTTTTTAAGTATAAAAACTCTTCTGTTAAATTGCTTCGTAAAATTTTATTTGATGGAAATATAAGTTACAGGTTAAGTAAAAAAAATTCATATTTTTTTAATGAAAGACATTCATATTCATTTTTACCAACTGGTGGCAATTTAACAATGTTGTGTCATTCAATTGGTACAAATTTTCAATTAAATACAAAAAATAAAGTTTTAGTTATAGAAGAAATAAATGAGGAACCTTATAAAATTGAACGATATTTTTATCAATTATTTCATTCAGGACTTTTAAATAATGTAAAAGGTTTGATATTAGGAAACATAAAGTTAAAAAAACAAAAGGATTTTATTTTAAATGTTTTTGAAAAAGATTTTGTATTGAATTTATTTCCTGATATTGAATTTTTTATTCATCATTTCCCATGTGGTCATGGAAAATTGAATTACCCGGTAGTTATGAATATTCCTTTAAAAATAGAGGTAAAAAATGATTATATTGTGTTTAAACAAGAACTATAATTGAAAAAACTATTATTTGGTTTAAAATTTTTATTAAGCTAAGAAAATATTTTTTTCCAAAAGCTTTTTTTTTGTTTGTGATGGTACGATAATTCTAAATTTTCGATTGTTTCGTTAGTAATAATTTGCCATACTTTTCCCCATTCAACAAATCCTCCAAGATTTCTATCGTCGATAAATAAGTCGGCATTTATTTTTCTGGGTAAATTATCTTCTGGTTTTTCTTCGGGGTAGTTTTTATTTACAGCATAAAATTCTAAACCGCGTTTACGGCAAAATTCAATAGCTTCTTCTAGTTCTTTTCCTGTTCTATACGTCCATAAAATAATTTGATGGCCACGTTTTTGCAGTTGTTTTAATGTTTCGATGGCAAATGTTTTTTCTTCGCCAATTTCAGGATATTTGTTTTCTACAATAGTACCATCAAAATCAACAGCTATTTTCATATTTAATATTTTGGACAAGGTATTATTACTTTTCTGGTTTTTTTATTCATTTTTCTATTTTGGTTAAATTCGTAAACAATTGTAACTTCTTGTGAGCCAAATGTGTTGGCAATTAACCTTGAAATAGTTATATCGTACGAGTATCCGAATTTAAAATCGTTCCATGTATAACCAAAATGTAGAATTAAAGCATCGTTGTTTTGATAACCTTTTTTGTAGGCTTTTAAAATAGGGATTCCTCTATACCATATTCCTATTATAATTGGCATTCGTAGCCAATAAGCTCCTAAATCCATTTGGTCGAATTTACCTTGAGAACGATAATGTATCCACGCATTAATACTTTCTTCGTTATATTCGCTAGTTTTTCCATTAAGATAAAATTTTCTTCCTGCAAATATAGTATATTTTGCCTCAATAGGACTATAACCATCTAATATAGATTGGTTTGGTTCAAGCATGTGATCCCATGTAAAACCTATCCATTGAATTGGGTTGTATAGTAAAATAGATGATGCAAAATCAACATAACCTACTTGTTTTAAAGGTGGAACTTCAACTGTTCCTCCACTTATACCAGAAAGTGTTAATTGATCGTTAAAGACCAATCTATCGAATTGAATTGTACGATTAGAACGATAGAAATGTATGCCCGGGCGTACTTGGTAATTTTTAAAAATGCGAAATTGATATGTATATTGAATTCCAGTTTGAAAACTACCTAACCTACCTCTTCCGGCGATATCTTTCATAATTAGAAGACCGACACCACTGTTTAAGTTTGGAATAAAATGATCGATAGATAAAGTTGTAGTAAAAAAAGAGCCTGGTATTCCGGGCCATTGATCGCGAATATCTGTTATAACTCTTGAACCTTTTGTATTTCCTGCAAAAGAAGGTGAAAGATATAATGAATTAACGAAAAATTGAGAAAAATGAGGATCTTGTGCTTTTACATATATTACAATAAGAAAAAAAATGATTGAATACAACGGTGTTTTCATTCTTGTTTTGATGATTTAAGAACAATTGTTTTGAACAAATCTTCGAATTGTATTCTTTCTTTTAAATCTATTTCGGTTGAAAAAGTATAATAATCGTCGGCTTCAACAATCATTTTGTATTTTTTTCGTGGTAGTAGTACCATTATGTATTTTCCATTTTTATTAGTTCTGTATATTCCTTGAAGTTCTTTTGTATCGTAATCTATAATGGTAATTGTTGCTTTTAAAGGACTAATTTCTGGTTCGTTAGTCATAACAGTTCCTCTTAGAATCATTCTGTTTTGTTGTGGGTCGGTAATTTCGCCATAATATAAGTCCATGCCGCCATTACCATCTTCTCTATTCGATGAAAGATAAAACGTTTTGCCGTCGAATGTTGAAATAAAATAAAGTTCGTCCATTACGCTGTTTAATGGATATCCGAGATTTTCTGGTGCAGACCAATTGCCGTTTTCATCTTTTATTGAACGAAATACGTCGTAACCTCCCATGTTTTTGTGTCCTTGTGATGAAAAATACAATGTAACGCCGTCGGGGTGTATGAAAGGAGACTCTTCGTCGTATGGAGTGTTGATGGTTGGACCTAAATTCATAGGGCGACTCCAGCTACTATCGGGCATTAAGGTTATCCGGTAAATATCTTTTCCGCCATAACCTCCTTCTATATTTGCTGAAAAATAAACTGTGCTTAAATCTTGAGAAATAGAAAGCGATGTTACGGTGCCAGACTCGTTAAAAATAGGCAGGTCGATTTGCTTTGGTTCTGTCCATTTTCCATCAATAAACGAAGATACTAAAATATTGCCTTGTATTAAATTAGGTGCTGTTCTGAATATGTACATTTGTTGACCATCTTTTGATATTGCAACTGTTGCATCGTGCAGCTCTGTATTTAATGGTGGTCCAATATTTTTTACATCTGACCACGAACCATTAATTTTTTGAACGTAATAAATATCTTCGTAATATTCGTAATTTATATCCAGCTTTCCACCGGTTGAACCTTTTCTTCTACTTGTGAAATATATTATATTTTCGTCGGGACTTAATAATGCGCAGTATTCTGGGAAAGGTGTGTTTATTCCATTATTTAAGTTCGATATAGTAATATTTGATTTTACAAGCATCATTTCTTTTGCGTTGAATGATTTTTGCATATAAAAATCAATTTCTTCTAATGAAATATCTTTATTTTCACCGGCATTTTTGCATTCTAAATAACATTCAAGTGCTTTATCAAACATTTGTTTTGCGTGGTAAAGTCGCCCTAAATAAAAATTTGCACAAGGATATTGTGATTTTGCTTTTTGAAAATAGTAAAAAGATTCTTGCGATTCTCTTCTTACTTTAAATATACATACACCTAATTTATAAGCTATTTCAGTATTAGTAGTGTCCATTGCAAATAATTCGCTAAATAAAGGTAAGGCCGTATGATAGCTTTCTATATAATATTCCCTATTTGCTTTTTCAAGTTTAGAATAATAAAGCTTAGATTTTTTAACTTGTCCACATAAACATGTAGATAAAATAAAAAATAAAATCAGAATGTTTGTTTTTCGTTTCATGGGCATTATCTTAATAGTGTAACATCACCTGCTTTAAAAAAAGATTCTCCGTTTACAAATTTACCACTTACTTTCCAAACATAAACATCTTGTTTGCATAATTTTCCTTTATAATATCCATCCCAACCAATATTAGGATTTTCACTTTCAAAAATTAATTCGCCCCAGCGGTTATATATACTTAATTTGTATTTTTCAACACCAACAAAAACAGGGTGAAAAACGTCGTTGTTGTAATCGTTAGGGTTGAAATAACCGCCATTAGGTCCGTTTGAATTTGGAGTAAACGCACTTGGGAATTCAATTTTACCTTCCGATTTAGCTACAACTGCACGATAAACTGTAAAAGTGTCTGGACATTGATGAGCGTTGTTTGCTATAAGTTGAATATTGTACTCACCTTCTTGTTTATAATAATGTTTCGGGTTGGCATCTGTTGAAGTATAACCATCACCAAAGTTCCATAAAAATGTTGTTGCATTTTGCGACATATTGAAACATTGTATAGGTTGCGATGGAATAAAAACAACACTTGGGGAAACTGTGAAAAAAGCTATAGCGTTTTCGTAAACTTGTACTTTTCCAGCACTGTATGTATCTTGTCCGCCGTGTCCAATAGCTAAAAGCGTTACTGTGTAATTGCCAGGTGTAGAATAAGTATAAGATGGGCTAATTTCGTTGGAGGTGTTGCCATCGCCAAAATCCCATAAATAAGAATGAGCATACTGACTTTGATTGGTAAATGTAACAGTTAATGGTGAGCAACCGCTAAAATATGTTGGAATATAACTTGCTATTGGTTTTGGTGGAATAATATGCAATGTATGAGAAACAGAATCTGTACAATATTGAGAATAAGCTATTAAGGTAATAATATAAGAACCGTATGTTGAATATGTGTGAGATATAGGTTCTACTGATGATGATGTAGTCCCGTCTCCAAATTTCCATAGGTATTGCCATAAACCAGAAGTTGTGTTATCTATAATTACTGTTGTATTTGGATAATGTAAAACTGTAGAATCTAATGTAAAAGAGGCATCTGGTACAGCGTAAGTATATATATTTCTTTGGTAGGTTGCTGTGCATCCATAGATAGAAATTGCTGTTAAGCTTACAGTATAAACTATAGTTGATGTTGTGTTATTTATAAATGTTTGATTAGGTTGAAATAAATTAGATGTATTACCATTCCCAAAATTCCATAAATATGAATTTGCAAACAATGAATGATTATTAAATGTAATGTTTAAAGGCGAGCATCCTGCGGTATCGCTTGTGAACAATGCAACTACTCTTGGATATACTGTTATAGTTTGCGATGTACTATCTTTACAACCATAGCTATTTTGAACTGTTAACCAACAAGTATAATTTACAATTGAATTTGTTATATTATCGTAAGTATGAGGTACAATAGCATTAGGGCTGTTGGAATTAGTATTGTCGCCAAAATTGTATGAAAAGCTATTTCCGCCAGATGATTGATTTAAAAATTGTACTGTTAATGGCGCACATCCGTTGGTCTGATTAACAGAAAGATTAGCATTAGGTGATGGATACACAGTAATATTTGATGTTGCAGTATCTTTACAACCATAAGAAGAGGTAATAATTAAAGTTACTATGTAATTTTGTGGATTTGTGTTTGAATTTGTAAAAACAGTTGTTGGGTTTTGTTGTTGAGAAGTATTTCCGTTTCCAAAATTCCATTCGTAAGTAACATTTGTACTTGATTGATTATTGAACGATACGGTTAATGGACTACATCCGCTTTGTATTGATGTGAAATTAGCTTCTACACTTGGGAATACATTTATGATTTGAGATATACTATCTTTACACCCAAATATATTTGTAGCTACAAGCGAAATATTAAATGTTTGAACACTATTGGTGTTATTTAGATAACTATGCTGTATAGTTGATGTGTTTTGATCTGTATAAGTTCCATCGCCCCAATACCATCGAAAATTGTTAGCATTTTGAGATAAATTTTCAAAATTAAATAACGCAGGGCTACAACTTTCAATAGCCTGAACATTAAAATTTGCTGAGGGTTTCGGGTTTATAACTATTGGTATATATGCCGTATCTTTACATCCGAAGAAATTAGTAGCAATTAGTTGAACGTTAAAGTTTTGTTGGTTTGTTGTGTTGTTGATGTATTGATGTTGTATGATGTTGTTTCCTTGTATTATTATTCCGTTGCCAAAATCCCAGATATATTGTTGTGCACCAGGTTGTGTCTGAAAAGTTATAAGTGCAGGAGAGCAAGCTTCGCTTGGTGTAGCCGAAATGGTATATATGGGGTCGGGATATACAGTTATAAATTGAGTACTTGTGTCATTACATCCATATATGTTTGTTGAAATAAGCTCAACAGCAAAGTATTGAATAAGATGAGTATTATTAACAAAAGTATGTGTTGGGTTATTAAGATTTGATAGCGTTCCATCACCAAAGTTCCAAGAGTATTGAATAGCTCCTAATGATAAATTATTGAATTGAACTGTTATTGGGCTGCAAGCAGGTTGTGCATTATGTGTAAACTGTGATATAGGTAAAGGATTGACGGTAAGAGAGTGCTGAATGCTATCTTTACAACCATATTGTGAAGTAGCAATAAGCATAACAGTATATTGAACATTATTACTTGTGGTATTGTAAAATGTATGAATGGGGTTTACTTCAGAACTTTGAGTATTGTCGGAAAATATCCATTGGTAACTAACACCATATTGGCTGGTATTTTGAAATTGTACGGTAAAAGGACTACAACCATTTGGATTAACAGGTAAAAACGAAGCAACAGGAACAACATCGAAATTTACAGTAACTGTGTCGGAATCAACACAAATATTATTATTTGTTTCTGTCCATATGAATTGGTAACTTCCGTAAGTATCTGCTTGAATAGTAGTATTTGGAGAATTAGGCGAACTAATGTTTGCATTACCTGGTCCTGAGAAATATGTCCAATTTCCTATTCCGACACTTGGTATAGCTTGAACATTTGCTTGAAGTCCACAAATGCTAACATCTTGTCCTGCATTGGCTATAGGTTTTTGTATAAAGGTTAATTTTATTGTATCGCTAGAAGTACAACCAAAGCCAAAAACTTCTCTCCACCTGAAATAGTATGTTCCATATTGCGAAACAGTAACCGCAGAATTAGGATCGTTTGAATTTTGAAAATTTGCTGTTCCAGGACCGCTAACTAAAAACCACGTGCCTGTTCCTATGCTCGGAATAGCGTTTAAATTGTATGTTAAACCGCAAATGGAATCGTCTTGTCCTGCATTGGCTATTGGCGTTGCTGATACTTGAATAACAATATTATCAGTATTGTTACAACCTAAATTATCTTGAACGTAATATTGTAAATGGTAAGTTCCTGGCACATTTGACAAAAATACAGGATTTCTTACATTAGCAGACGATAATAAACTATCGGCACCTGTCCATAGGTGAATTACATAATTTCCTGTTCCACCAGATGGGTTTCCGTTTAATTGTAAAGGGACTCCGACACAGGCTTGTGCTGGATTGGGAAGTATATTAGCAGTTACATTTGCAACTTGAATTGTAACATTTTGTTGTCTCCAACAACCGTTTACATCAGTAACTCTATATGTTAAGTTATATGTACCTGGCACATTGGATACGAAATAAGGATTAGGGATATTTGTGGCATTAAGAAAGGCTGTTGCTCCTGTCCATAAGTGCGATGCTATTGCCCCACCACCTGGCGATGGGTTGGCATTTAATTGTAATGTGTCGCCTGGACATATAGTTAAGTTAGTACCAGGTTGCATGTTAATATTTGGGCGTGCATAAACTGTTATTTGGGTTGTATTGTTTCCTGTGCATCCGTACTCGTTTGTTACTGAATACGTGATAGTGTGTGTACCAGGTCCTGCAACAGATGGATTAAAAGTACCTAATGTAGAGTTAGTGATACCTTGACCAGACCATGTGCCACCTGATGGAGTTGCTTGTAAATTTACTGCACTGGAGTTAGTACAAAAAGGACCTGCTGGTTGAATATTTATGTTTGGATATGGAGCAATAAGTATTATTGCAGTGGTTTCTATAGGTGGATGATCTCCATTAATTGGGTCAACAGGAGGTCCGGGAATATTAGGATCGTCGTAAGGATTACATACGTTCCAATTACGTAATGTAACTTCGAAAAATTGGCCTACTGTTGCAGTATTAGGCACGTAAACAGGTAAGCTAACGTTGTTAGGTGGTTGTGGACCATATACAGGACCGGGTGCTGCAACTACATTACCGTAATAAGGGTAAGTTTGTGGCACACCATTTATTAAAACTCCGCTAATTGTGTAGCTTGTTCCGTATATCCATTGAGTCCATCTTGTAGGATCATTAGGGTTGTCGTTTTCAACTGGTGGAACACAATTCCATAAACTAACATCTTGAAAAATTACAGTAGCACTATTGCCAACACATACATAATATATAACAGGATTTATTTGTAATTGTCCGCCGTTAAAGTTGTCGGTATCCCAAACGGTAACGTTTTGTTGTTGAATACTGCTGGTACAAAGTACGTTATTAACTCTGAGCATTGCTTCGGGTCTGTAGTTACAACGAGGTCCTCCTTTGGGATAAACATGTATAACAGTTGCTTTCCATTCTTTTAATATAGGGTTTGTGTTTGTAGCAGGTACAATTTGAATTGGGTTACCATCATCCCAGTTAAAGGCAATTTCAACAGGTGTACCTCCATCATTAACACCTCTGTATGTAACTTCCCAGGTAACGGTAACAGGCGCACAAAGTTTGTCGGGAAGCATATCGTTGGCTTTCGAGGTAATGTTACAATCTTGAGCAATAGAATTTAAGATTTTAATTAAAAATATAATATTGAAAACAATTGCTCTCATATTTTTTCTATTTTTATACGAATCAAATCAATAATTGTTATATTTTGTATGAAAAACATATTAACAAACTTATTTAATTTTTAAAGAATATAATATAGATTCTATTTGCCAAACATATATTTTTTTATCATCCTTAGGAGCATAAACGTAGCCTTCAACAGTAACTATTTTGTTTTTAACAACAGTATTAATACTAACGAATGGTCCGCCCATAAAATCGTTTTCTATTTTCCATAATCCTCTAAGTTCTTTTGCAAAGTTGTTGTTTAGTGTAATAGTTTTTTGTTCTACAGGATATAAGTGTTCTGTTGTCATATAAGTACCGTATAATGGACCTGGTATATATTTTTTTAATAAAGAATCTCGTACATATAGGAGATTTTTAACATTAAATTGAATTGTATCTGAATATGGTACAGAATATATAAATAAACCTTGGCTCATATAAGGAGTTTCGGCAGAAATCCATAAGAAATTAGTTGTATCAATATTTAATTTGTAACCTTTAGGTATAATTAAGTCAATATTAAACTTTTTTAAAGGCATTATAAGCGATTTCTCTCTAAATTTCTCATATACTTTTTTTAGTCTGTCTCGTTCTTCCAGTAAAAGAATTTCTTTTATTTCGTTGCCTTTTTCTTTTATGAGTTTGTTCATTTGATTTATATCCTTAGCTATTAATTCTACCAATATTTGTGGTTTTGCCCAGCGGTCTTTTACAAAACGATAAAATGTACTATCTGAATTTTTATTAAATGTTAGCTTTAAGATATTACGACTTGCCTGAAAAATATCGTTGAAATTTGCATTTGGAATTGGATATAACGAAAAAGTTGGCTCGTCTTGAGGTAATGCTGGATAATCTGACATAAAAGTGTTTTTAATGTTTTCGCCTACAGAACTATTCCATATATGTTTTTCTATTACAATAATAATTTCACCTGGTTTACCACTGGAATTTGGCAAAAGCTCTTTTTTATTATTACACGAATTTAAAATAAGCAAAACTGCCGATAAAAGTAAAATTGAATTTTTCATATTTAAAAAAATAGTTAGTATGCAAAGAAAATTATAAAAAAGGAAAAATCATAAAGTTGATTAGCAAAATAATGTTTTAATGTGTAATGGCTTCAAATAAAACTTCCACTGGATGCAATGCTTTTCTATTTGTACCGTCTAATATTTGTTGGCGACAACTTGTGCCATTTGCAACAATTGTGATATTATCTGGTAATTGTCTTAAAGTTTTGAATAAAAATAGTTCTCCTATTTTCATAGAAAGTTCGTAATGTTTTTTTTCATAGCCAAAACTTCCTGCCATACCACAGCAAGTTGATTCAATTTCGTGAACATTAAATAATGGTACTATTTTTAGGCAGTCTATTATTGTTTGTTTTTTTGCTATTGCTTTATATTGACAATGAATGTGAACATAAATATCTTTTTTTTTGGCATTAAACATTTGGTTATTTATATTACCTTTTTTAAATTCGTTAAGTATAAATTCTTCTACTGTATAAATTTGTTGCGATAATTGCTTTGCTATTTTTTTATAAGATTCTGAAACCAGTTCTGGATATTCGTCTCTATATGATAAAATTGCTGAAGGTTCGATGCCAACTATAAAAGATTGAGTAGAACATATTTTTATTAACTGATTAAGGTTTTTTTCAGCAATTTTTTTAGCTTTTTTTAGCATTCCTTTTGATATATATGTTCTACCGCTTGGCATATAAGGCAAAACTTTTACAGAATAGCCAAATTTTTCAAGCAAAACAATTGTTTTTATTCCTATATGCGAATCTAGAAAATTGGTAAACTCGTCGTTATATAAAAAAATTTCTTTGTGAGATTCTATGGGCTTATATTTTTTTGAGAATTTATTTAAAGTTGTATTAGATAATTTTGGTAATGTTCGTTTTGGTTCAAAGTTTAGAATTTTTTTTATGATTTTTGAACAGTATGATTTATTAATTAAGAAATTGCTTACATTAGGGAATAAACTCAGCCATTTATAAAATGTTGGAATTGAAGCTATAATTTTTGTTTGTAGTGGGATGCTATTATTATCGTAAAAATTTTGTAAAAATTCTGCTTTATATTTTGCCATATCAATATTAGATGGGCATTCGGCTTTGCAGGCTTTACAAGATAAACACCAATCTAATATTTCTTTTAGTTCTTTTTCGTTGAATGGATGTTTAGAATTACTTAATACTTCTCGAAGCATATTTGCACGTGCTCGTGTTGTTTGTTTTTCGTCGTTTGTAGCCATATATGTTGGACACATATTCCCGCCAATAATAGCACTTTTACGGCAATCGGCAGAACCGTTGCATTTCTCGACAGCCGAAAGCCAATTTTTATCGGGCAAATAGTTAAACCAACTTGATTTTATGTATTCTTGATAGCCATCATAAAATCGTAAATTTTCGTCCATTTTCACTGCATCTACAATTTTTCCTGGATTGAAAATATTATTGTGGTCGAAGGTATGCTTTATTTCTTTTAGCCATTGATATATTTCGTTTCCGAGCATTTTAGGTATGAATTCGCTACGCAATCGTCCGTCGCCGTGTTCTCCACTTACTGATCCATGGTATTTTTTAACGATATTTACTGTTTCTTCGGCTATTATACGAAACAATTTTTTGTCGCTATTCGATTTAAGGTTTAAGGCAGGTTTAAGATGAATTTCGCCACTTCCTATGTGAGCATAAAAAACGCATTCTAATCCGTACCTGTTAAGTAGTTTTATCATATCTTTTGCGAAATCTTTAAGAAACTCAGGATGCACAGCAGTGTCTTCAATAACAGTTAATGGTTTTCGTTCACCTTCCATATTGCTGAGCACTCCAAGACCTGCTTTTCTTAAATTCCATATTTTTGCAATATCTTTTCCTGTAATAACAGGAAATGCATAGCCTATGTTATTTTTTTGTAAATGTTTTATTAACGATTGAGCTTTTTTATGAATTTCATCGTATGTTTCGGCCATAAATTCAACTATAAGAATAGTTTTAGGGTTTCCGCGAACAAAAAAGCTGTTTTCTTGCTGTTCTTTGTTTGTGCGTGCAAGTTGTATTATGATGTTATCTATTAGCTCTACTGAGCTGGGATTATGTTCAAGAGCAATTAAATTAGCGTCGAAAGTTTGTAAGAAATCGTCTAAATGAATGCATACTAAACCAACACAATCGGGTGGAAGTTGAGTTAATTTTAGTTTAGCTTCTGTAATTATCATAAGAGTTCCCTCGCTTCCGGCTATAATTTTCGACAAGTTAAATGGTTCGTTTGAGTTTATATTGAAAGGCTGTAGTTTTGCTAATATATCGAGTGCATATCCCATATTACGACGATGTAGTCGTGAATCAGGATAATTTTGTTCTATTATTTTTAAATTTTTTGGCGATGATAAAATGTTATGAATTTTTCTGTAAATGTGGCCTTCTTTATTTTCAAACTGTAATTTTTTTTGATATTGTAAAGAATTTAATGGTTCTATGTGTATATATGTTCCGTCCGATAAAAATCCTTTTAATTCTAAGATATGCTCGCGTGTAGAATGATAAATTAGCGAACGTGCACCACAGGAATTGTTACCTATCATTCCTCCAATAGTGCATCGATTTGATGTTGATGTTTCTGGTGCAAAGAAAAAGCCATAAGGTTTAAGATGTTTGTTTAATTCGTCGAGTACTACTCCAGGTTGTACTCTTACGAACTGCTTTTCTGTGTTTATTTCGATAATTTTGTTGAAGTATTTTGAAAAATCAACTATTATTCCCTTACCAACAACCTGACCTGCTAATGAAGTTCCTGCACCTCGAGCTATGAGCGGTATTTTATATGTATTTGCAGCTTCAATTAATTTTAAAATTTCTTCTTCTGTTTTAGGATATGCAACAGCCAAAGGTATTTCTCTATAAACACTGGCATCTGTGGCGTATAAAATTCTATGTGTAAATGAGGAATGTAATTCTCCTTTGTATAGGCTTTTTATAAATTCGATGTTGTACATAATATAATTTATCTTGTAAAAATTTTTCCGATAGGATAAACATTTAACCACTGGTCGGCATATTCAGAATTATTATAAAACCAATTTAGTATATCGTAACTAGTAGCATCAGGATTTTTTTGTTTAAATTCCTCAAAACGTTCTTTTATTTGTTTATTTTCTAACATTTTTCTGGCTAATGGTTCCATTACGTATGCTTCTGCATACTCTTTTTGTTCGAAAATACTATTAAAAAAGCCAAATGTAAAAAGCGAAGCAGGTGCTTCTGGCTCAATTAAATGAGCAAGAATTTTGTAATTGAATTGATTTGTATTAACAAGCAATGAACCTTTTTTAAAAGTAACTGTACGCGATATGGTATCTATTGTATATGATGAAACTCTTTGGCAACTTTCGTAGGAGGTGCAGGAAAGTTTTACATTGGAAAATTTATAGAAAATAGCTTTAATTACAGTATCTTTGTTTATCTTATTAAAAGAAATATTGTGTAAATTAAAGTAGTGCTCGAAAAAGCTTGCCCAGCTTGAAGGAATTATGTAATAATCGGGGATTTCTACAACTTTAGATGGCACAAAATTATCGAAAAGAGGAAGAATGTAATTTTTTGGGTTTTTACCATAAATAAACCATTTACCACCTGTTAAATCACTTGTTGTTACTTGGTATTCAATGCCTTTAAATTCTACCATCGTGCTGTCGTTAGTTGCTTTGTATGCGACAGGAAGTTTTTTTGAATAATCAATTTTTTTGGTAAGATTTTGAATATTGTTTTTTTCTTTTGATAGTATAAATAGACTGTGTTTAATTATTTCGTATGTACCTAAAACGCGTGTTTTGTAATCTTTCAACATGTGGCTTTCTACAAGTAAACAAGGGCAATTGATTAAAGCCGAGTAACCATTAGATAGCGATGGTGGTGTTACCCAAGCAGATAGCCCACTTTCAAAATCGAACCAATTTCTAAAACCAACGTATCTGAATATAGGATATCCGGCAGAATCCATTTTATTGTGTAAATTAGGAATAAATATGTTTTTTTGCCAGTTGGTAATACTAGAATCCATATTACCGTATATTTCCATTGCGTAAGTTATAGGATATTGATAATCGGCTCCGTTGGTTGTATGACTATCAATAAAGAAGTGAGGTTTCCATTTATGAAACATGCGTAAAAAATGTTGTATTTCAACAGATTGTGCTTTAATATAGTCTCTATTAAGGTTTAAATTGCGAGAATTAGTACGCCAGCCCATTTCAATTGGGCCATTTTGATTAATACGATTATAACGAGAAAATCGCTCATGACCATCAACATTTAAAATTGGAATAAAAAGTATTATGTTGTTGTCGAGTATTTTTTTATATTCTTCTTTTTCAAAAAAGTCTCTTATTAAAAGGAATACGGCATCTTTACCGTCTGGTTCACCGGCGTGTATGCAGGCTTGAATAAGAACTATATTTTTGCCAGAATTATGTGCTTTTTTGGGACTAAACTCTTTTCCAGAAGCTATAATTAACAAGGGAATATCGCGCCCTTCATTGCTTTTTCCGATTTTTGTAAAATGTATATATTTTGATTTATTTGCCAATTCTTTACAAAATATTATAGTAGAGTCGTATCGCGGTGTTCTCTTATAATCGCTTAATTCGAAGTATGTAAGTAATTTTTGACCAAATAATAAATTTATAAATGTTGTGTTTAATAAAGCTATAATAAAGAATTTTTTCATATCAATCAACTTGTAAAAGTTCAACTTCGTAAATAATTATACTTCTTGGAGGAATACATTTGCCATCGCCTAAAAGACCGTGTGCCATTCCTGGTGGTAGTATAAAAATAGCCTTGTCGCCTTCTCGCATCATCCTAATGCCTATATCTAATCCAGATTCTATTTCGCTTTTTCCAACAACAAAGCTTTTAATACCTGTTGAATCGCTAGAATAGCAAAGCTTATTACTTTCAAGCAAATATAATTTATATTTAATACTGGCAATTTTATTATATTTTGCAGAATCACCTTTGCCGCTGTGTTCTATTTTATACCATATTCCATTTAGTCCGACTTTTAAACCGAGCTTTTTTCGTTCGTTGTATCGTGCAATAATAAGAGAATCTTTATCTACTAATATTTCGTTAACTTTAATTAATGGTTCTTTGTATGCTTTTACTTCTTCTTCGCTTTTTGGTTTTTTTCGTTCTTGTTTACACGAATAGCTTAATAGGGACAATAACAAAATAGTCAATACAAGTTTCATTTTAATTGAAGGTATTTTTTATATAATGGAAGAATTTGTTCAAATTTTTTAATTGTTTCTTCAAGCGATAAATTGTATTCTTCGCCGCCTGCTGCGTTAAGATGTCCGCCTCCTTTGAAATATTTCATCATAATTTCGTTAGCAGGAACATCGCCTTTTGAACGGATAGATATTTTTATATAATTTTCGCGTTCTAAAAATAAAGCAGCTATCCGAATGCCCTTAATGCTTAAAGGATAATTTACTAAACCTTCGCTATCGCCTTTTTGAAAACAAAATTCTTTTAATTCTTCTTTTGTAAGATATATATAACCTGCAGACCATTCGTGAATTATTTTCATTTTTTTATGAAGAGCATATCCTAATAACCTCATTCGTTGTTCTGTGTAGCTATCAAATATATTTTGGTGTATGATGTCTTTATTTATTCCGTACGATAGCAATTTGGCAGATATTTCAAAAGTTTTTGGACGAAAAGCATTAACATTAAAACTTAATGTATCTGTTAAAATACCAGTAAATATGCACGTTGCAATATCGTAATCAATTAAATTTGTCCAATTACAGTTTTCTATAAAATGATATACTAATTCGGCTGTAGAACTTACATTTTGTTCTGAGATAATAATATCGAAAAATGGTTCAGGGAAAGGATGGTGATCAATTATTGATTTAACAATGTTGAGATTTTGAATAAGTTGGAAGATATTAGCAGCACGGGCTTTTTCATTAAAGTCTAATCCAATAATTAATTCACAGTCTTTTAAAATTTTAGATAACTTTTCATAATTTGAAGTAGCAATAATACTTTCGTTGTATGTCGGTAACCATTTTAGAAAATCAGGTGCATCATTAGGAAATGCAACTGAACAATTTTTATTCATTTTTTTTAGTAAAAGTGAAAATCCAAGCACACTACCAACTGTGTCGCCATCGGGATTCTCGTGTCCAACGACTAATATATTTTCAGAATTAAGAATTTTTTCTTTTAATTGTTTTATAGCCAGGTTCATGAAAATGTATGTATAAAAAAGAACAGGTAAAGGTATGAAATATTTTTCAATTAAATAGTTGACCCTTATTAACACAATAAACAATTGATTGTTAATAACTTAATGTGATTTTTTTAGTAAAATATCTTCAAGATTTTATAATTTATAGGCATAAACCTTGCAATTTTTTTTAAAATGGCACCAAAGGAAAAAGATCAAAAACAGGGAAGTTTATTTTTCTCATTAAGAGATACGTTGGATCCTAAACATTTACTTTTGTATTAGGTCATAAAATTCAAATGAATATTTGGCGATAACATCAATATCATGTTGGCTGCAGCAGCATTCAACTTCAAAAGGATGATGAATAAGTGGAAGAAAAAATTTTTTCACTTTTTTCAGATATTGTTTCCTAACTTTCAGATGCAATTTTTTTATTTTTATTTCTACCCTCTATTGTTAAAAAAGTAAAAATGACTTTTTAAGGAAAGATTAAATAACTACCTTTGCAAAAAATTAAGAATTGAAACTTTGGCATAAAAAAATAATGAGATACTTTTTGTTGATACTCTTTTTAGGGTATTACGTGAGTATTACTTCTTTTACACACACACATATAGTAAACAGAGTTGCCATTGTTCACTCTCATCCGTATAATCCTTTCTCTAAAAATAAACCTATTAATCATCAGCACTCCGAAAATGAATTTATTCTTATTTATTTCTTATCTCATTTTTTAACCAATGTTTCTTTCCTTGCATTTTCAATTGAAGTTTATAAAACAGTTTTGCAAAAATTTATTCTCCAAAAGAATAATGAGAATTTATCCAATTTAATCTTTTTATGCTCGAATGGATTAAGAGCACCACCTTTGAATATTCACAATTAATTTCTTTAGGTGAAAATCTATAATTCACCAATTCATTTTTGATGCAATTAGAAAACTAATTGCAAACAATTTAATTGTGTAATATTTAAAAGAAATTTTAATGAAAAAAGAAAATTTAATGAAAAAAGAAAATTTAATGAAAAAAAACTTATGGGCTTTAGTAATCCTGCTATTTTGTTCAATAGTAGGGTTTGCTCAAAAAAAGACAGATGCAAACGTGCAAGGACATGTAATAAATAAAACAACGAAAGAACATATGCCTTATATTAATATATTAATTAAGGGAACAACAATTGGAACCGCAACAGATGCAACGGGTCATTATTTTTTAAGAAATCTTCCGGTGGGAAAATTCACAATAGTAGCATCCGGAATCGGCTTTAAATCCCAAGAGCAAGAAATTATCCTTGTTGCAGGTAAAACTATAGAGGTTAATTTTGAACTCGAAGAAGATAAAATTCAGTTAGAAAGCATTGTTGTTACAGCAAACAGAAATGAAATTAACCGAAAAGAAGCCTCAACAATTGTGAACATCATAAGTCCAAAAATATTTGAAAACACAAATTCTGTATGCCTTGCACAAGGGTTAAATTTTCAACCAGGTTTACGAGTTGAAACCTCTTGTCAAAATTGTGGTTTTCAACAAGTCAGAATTAATGGATTAGATGGTCCATATTCACAAATATTAATTGATAGTCGTCCTATTTTTAGTGCTTTGGCGGGAGTTTATGGGATAGAACAAATTCCTGCAAATATGATTGAAAGAGTTGAAGTTGTTCGTGGTGGTGGTTCGGCGTTATTCGGTTCAAATGCAATTGCAGGTACCATAAATATTATAACAAAAGAACCAACAACGAATTCGGTAACATTGTCAAATACCTCTACATTTATTTATGCTAAAACACCCGACATTAATACTTCTTTAAATGCTTCTCTTGTCTCCGACGATAATAAAACGGGTGTTGTGATTTTTGGTTCAACAAGACAGCGAAGCCCATTTGATTATGATGGTGATGGCTTTACAGAAATAGGAAAAATTAATAGTCAGAATATCGGATTCAAAAGTTATTATAAAATGAGTAATTATAGTAAACTAACGGTTGAATATCATAATCTAAAAGAATTTCGCAGAGGCGGTAATAATCTCGATTTACCACCACACGAAGCTGACATTACTGAGCAAATTGAACACAATATTAATACAGGTAGTTTGAATTATGATATTTTCTCAAAAAATAATAAACATCGTTTTAATATTTTTTCATCAGCTCAAGGAATTGACCGAAAAAGTTATTACGGAGCACAAAAAGACCCCAATGCTTACGGTTCTACTAAGGATAAAACGTTAGTAACTGGGATGCAATACACCTATTCAATGGATACATTACTCTTTATGCCAGCCCAATTAACTATGGGGACGGAATATTATACAGATGAAATACTTGACAAAATGTTAGGTTATAATAGAATTATTGATCAAGCAGTAAATACCAAAAGCGTTTTTTTGCAGAACGAATGGAAAAATAAAAAAATCAGTATTCTGGTAGGTGGTCGTTTTGATAAACACAATTTAATTAAAGACCCTATTATAAGTCCTCGGTTTAATTTCCGTTATAATCCCAACGAATTGTTTAGTTTGCGGGCAAGCTATTCGAGCGGATTTAGAGCTCCGCAAGCTTTTGACGAAGATTTGCATGTTGCAGCAGTTGGTGGACATGTTGCTCTCATTCGTCTTGACCCGAATTTAAAAACTGAAAAGTCGCAGAGTTATAGTGCATCTATTGATTTTTACAAAACTTTTGGTAAGGTTCAAACTAATTTTTTGGTTGAGGGTTTTTATACTAATTTGAATAATGTATTTGTATTAGAAGAAATTGGAACTGATAGTGAGGGAAACATCATGCTTGAACGAAGAAATGGTTCTGGAGCCATTGTACAAGGAATAAACTTAGAAGGTAAATTAGTGCCAACAGAAAAATTTCAGCTTCAATTTGGTTTTACTTTTCAGAAAAGCGAGTATAAAGAAAATCAGAAATGGAGTAATAATGAAAATTTAACTCCACAGAAAAAAATGTTTCGTTCTCCTAATAATTACGGCTATTTAACTGCCATTTATCAAGCTATTAAAAATCTGAATATATCTTTATCAGGAACATATACAGGAAGTATGCTGGTTCAGCATTTTGCAGGGTATATAGCAGAAGATACCGAAAAGAAAACACCCAATTATTATGATTTGAATTTAAAACTGTCTTATGATTTTAAACTCAATAGTAGTGCTACATTACAAGTCAACGGAGGTATTCAAAATATTTTCAACAGTTATCAAAACGATTTTGATAAAGGCGAATTTCGTGATTCTAACTACATTTATGGACCTGCATTACCACGATCGTTTTTCTTTGGACTAAAATTTATAATATAAACGAAAAAATTTTTTTCTATTAAATATTTTCCTTATATTTATACACACTAAATAATACTAATGTATATGGCAATTTGGAAAACATACAGAGTAGCGGACGCAATTAAAGAAATTGACGAAGAAAAATTTGTTCTTCCCGTTATTCAACGTTCATTAGTATGGACAGAAGACAAAATGTAACTTCTTTTTGATACTCTACTCAAAGGAGATAGTTTCGGTGGTATTATGGTTATTGAAGAAGAAAAAGATATTAAGCCACTATTCAATTATAGGCCATTTACAAAAGATGGTAATTTTATTCCTTCGCAAGAAGTTGAAAAACTAAAACAGAATCAATTTTTTGTAATTGATGGGCAACAACGCTTACAAACATTTTACATTGGATTAAAAGGTTCCATTAATGGCAAGATTTTATACTTTGACTAGTTTAGTGACTATAACCTTGAATATGAGTTTAAGTTTGAAAAGGATGAAAGCAAGTTGCCTAAAATATCAAAGGAAAACATTGACAGAAAAATACCTGAACATTTTTGGTATCCTGTAAAGACCTTGTTGGAAAAACTAAGGAATACCGGAAAATACAAACAATTAGTAAAAGAAATCATTGACAAACAGGGCATAACGGATGACTTAAAAAAAGATCATATTGAAGAAAATGTTCTCTCATTTTACGAGAATGTTCTAAACTCCGAAACTCTTGGTATTTCCAAAGTGGTAATTAATAAGAGTTTACCTGAGGTTGAAAATCGTTAGAGAATAGTTGAGCTATTTAGACGGCTAAATGACGGTGGAACAAGACTTTCCTCATTTGACCTTGTTGCTTCAATTCTTAAAGGTTTTTCTTTTGAAATGGAAGGTTTTCTTCAAGAAATGCTTGAAAATTATCAAGATATTGGACTTACACAAGATAACTTAATAAAGCTAATTTTCTTACTTCAGGACAATCATAATAAAGAGATGGCTTCTATTGAAGCAACTGATGCAGAGTTTGCCATTGAAAACAAAGAGAGAATTAAAGCCACAATCAAAGCACTAAAAGACTTTTTAGAATGTTCAAAGACCTATGATTATTACAAAGAAGGCAATCGTTCATTTGTACCGCTATTCTTCATTTCATATCATTT
>Ga0308411_10000361_pt1 | contig 29375 bp, 14 predicted proteins | sample HotsprottomLayer_2_FD_203530 | JGI IMG/M metagenome (GOLD analysis project Ga0308411, IMG submission 203530) | Hot spring phototrophic mat microbial communities from Octopus Spring, Yellowstone National Park, Wyoming, United States -... | ecosystem: Environmental > Aquatic > Thermal springs >... | reverse complement strand
CCCCCCAACCACGCAAGCTGCGTAATTCCCCCTGACTGCCTGTATGTCTGCGACAATAAGGCCACGCTATTCCTGAAGAGCTCTTATGTGGCAAAACTGGCTATGCCAGGAATGTGTCATGTTGTCCAGAGGAGTTTTCATCGCTGCGTAAAGGCCACAAACAGGCGTGACACGGAAGCAACAACTAGGCTCGCCTTGAATTCGTCAGAGATTCTGCCTATGTTGCTGCCTCGTTCGCGGATGAGACAGGATGTCGATTCGCGATAGCACTGGTTTTCTGGTGCCCTTGCCCTTCCCCCCAGCAAGGAAGCTCACATGGTTCGGACTTGCCTTCGCGTGCTGCTCAGCACGCTACTTCTGCTCAGTTGGCAGTTCCAACCGCTTGTTGCAGGCGAGAACCCCGACCGCAAACAGCAAGCCATATTGGCCGTTCAGGTCGCTTTGGATCAAGGTCAGCAATGTTTGCAACAAGGGGATTATGTTGGTGCCGTCGCCATTCTGGAAAAGCAGTTACCGTACATCGATGGCAACCGTCGGTACTTGCACGCTCTGCGAGATGCCTATCGGGGATTGGTACGGCAACTCGATCAGGCGGGCAAAACGGCAGAAGCTCGACGCTATCGTGGGTTTCTAGAGATCCTCGAAACACCCGATGCGTCTAGTCGGGAAGCTGACACACCACTGGCCAACCGATCCGCCCCAGTGTCAGCATCTCCAGCTAGAACAGAAGTACAGCCACTTGCGGTACGCGTTCCAGAAGGCATTACGCCTCGCGGTAAGGTGGAGGAAGATGATCCATTTGCTGACAGCAATCGAGTGGATTCACTAGCCAGATCGCTATTACAACGCGCAGAGAGAGCCTTTCAAACGAAGAACTACAGCGAGGCCGCACAACTGTACAAAAAGGCGAATCAACTGGAACCTTCGACAACAGCCGTCTGTCTGGAGCGGTGGAACTACTGTGAACTTTACTGCATTGCCCAGCGATTAAACCAGGGAGAAGCGGTCGAAGATACGCAAGCACGTCAGTACATTGAAAAGGCAATTCAGCAGACACCACGACTGGAGCGGTTTGGCCGCATCCTGTTGGATCGATTGGCCTCCGCAGGCAATGACGACATCGGGACAGTAGAAATCCGACATACCCCGCGTCAACAGAATGGTTGGGCGATTGCGGAGACGGCGAATTTCCGTGTCTACCACACGCTCCAAGAATCGGAAGCTGATCGAATCATCCGCATTGCGGAACACACGCGGGTGCGTATGACACGGAAGTGGTTTGGCGAAGAACCCCAGAACTGGTCGCCGCGTTGCGAGGTGTTCATCCATGCCAACGGGGGGGCTTATGCCAAGGCCACAGGCGCACCAGCAAATGCTCCGGGACATTCCACCATTTCTCTGGAGAGTGGACGTATCCTGTCGCGACGGATTGACCTGCGCGGTGACGATCCCAATCTTACTATCGGAGTGCTGCCGCACGAGACGACACACGTTGTATTGGCTGGCAGATTCGGCACCCATCATGTTCCGCGCTGGGCCGATGAGGGAATCGCTGTCCTGAGCGAACCCAGGAATCGCATTGAGTTGCATCTGCGTAATTTGGCAAACTTCCAACGTGACCGCAATCTGTTCAGTGTGCAGGAATTGATGCGGCAGGAAGACTACCCACATCCACAGCGGATTGGGCCGTTCTATGCGCAAAGTGTTTCCGTAGTAGAGTTCCTGGTGCAAAAACGCGATCCCCAGACATTCATCCGCTTTGTGCGGGCCGCACTCGATGCAGGCCGATACGATAGGGCGTTGCAGACATACTACGGCTACGCCTCATTTGCCGAGCTGGAGCGTGATTGGTACAATCATGCGTTCGGCTCCAGTACAGTAGCTCGCACTACGGAAAAGCGAACGCGCTGAAACGCTGGTTAGCGGGTAGACGGTATCTGGGTGATAGCGGTACGCACTCGATCTAGTTCTGTCTTTATCGAGAAACGCTTGCGTTCCAGAAAAGTTGCTTCGTGTAGACAGGCTAATCCGATGCCGGTGGGTGGTTTACCGATCTGGTGAGAGACCGCAGTCGCAGCAAGTGCCAGCCGATGTGATCGCTCACGCCAGAGACTCGACTCAGTACCTGCTGCAACTGGGTGCGTAATCCATTCCAGTAGGCACCAGCGGCCATCCGGCTCCTGCCACAGACAGTCGATGGTGCCAGAGATCGTTGGCGATGTCGCACTCGCATCGAGACGCATGACGAAGTCCAACTTGCGGTAGAGTTGTTGACTTGCTGAAAGCCGCTGATAGAGCGAACTAGCCGCAAAGCTACGCAGTATTTGTTCGAGAATGGCATGTTCTGGTGCGGCGAGATGTTGTACCTGTAGCAACGGTTCCCAGCCGTTGACCTCAGCGAACGGCCACCGCTGTATGATAGCACGCAGAGAGCGTTCCAGTGGAGGTTCGTCTGCTGCTGAAATTTCTGCATAGAGCCAATCTCGAGGTTGCAAAGCACGGTCGATTTGCTCCATAGATAGTGTAGCGCGACCCACAACGACGGGTATTACAGGCACAGGTGGGGGAGTAGTGGAAGTGTCAACCGTGGTGGTGACAGGAGTAGGTGAAAAAGGATAGTCGTCTGGATTGTATACATGGATACGGGGTACAGGCTGACCAAGTGGCAAATCTGCCCGACACTCTCCAGTACGCAAATCGAAGCGTTCGGCTAGCGTCAGCATCCAGGGGCCATTGGGCTGGTAATTGTCCGGCAGCGCGGCGGAGAGAATCAAGTAGTCGGCAGGACGCGTGCAGGCAACGTAAAGCGTCCGTAGGTCTTCATCCCATTGCTCGAGAGCTTCCAATTGAGTAAAAAGGTTCCAGGCAAACGCGGAAAACTCTGGATCGCCACCTACCTTGCTGGGCTGCACAACGCAACCCAGCAGCGATGACCAGTGTGCAACTGGGTAGGAAGATTTGCGTTGCTCGGCAGCCAAATCGGGGATCACGACTACAGGGAATTCCAACCCCTTAGCTTGGTGAATAGACATCAGTCGGATCACGTCAGCGTTTTCCGGTTGCGTGGCTGCCTGCTCTTCGAGTGGTTGGGAGGTGGTCAGATCGTTCAACCGTTGGATGAATTCCGCCAACCCGAATCGGCCGGTCTGATCGAAGCGACGTGCCAGATCGATCAATTTCCAAAGGTTGGCTAGTTTCCGCTCACCGAGAAACTCCAAGCGTATGGCTGCGTCATAAGCACTTTCTTCCAATATGCGTTGGAGCAGAGCCGCCACGCAGAGGCGATCCTTACAATCTCGCCAACCTGCCAGCAATCGGGCCGCCCGTTCCACACGCGGTCGGTCTGCCTGAGTTAGGAATTGCCGACTGTGTTCGTCGAACAGAGCATTCCAGAGACCCGTTCGCGGTTGGCACAACGCAAAAAGTCCCTCATCACTGATGCAAAAGAACGGCGACCGCAAGGCACCCGCCAGACTAACTCCATTAAGGGGATTATCAATAGCACGAAGCAGATTGAGAACATCCAGGATCTCTTGCTGTGCGTAGAAAGCTCGTCCGCCAACCAGATAGTAATCAAGTCCGACATCACGCAGAGCAGACTCATAGATATGCACATTCGTCATGGCTCGGAAAAGCACCGCGATGTCGCCTGGACGAACGGTACGCAGGCCATCGCCATGCTGGTCAGCAACCAGTGGTTGTTCGAGTAGATGTACCAACCGCCGAGCCAGGCATTCTGCCTCAGTCTTTCTTGCCTGTTGCGCATTCTGTTTATCCGATCGCGATGACCAGAGAAATTCGACGCACGCCGCCGGATTGCGTTGGGACTGGTAGGCTACCAAGGGTTCATAGTCAGGCAACGCCTGACCGAATAGTGCGTTGACGAATTCGAGAATGCCCGGCTGACTGCGGAAATTGAGAGATAGAGACTGCTGGCCCGGTTCGGGAAGTCGGTGACGCAGTCCTTGAAATAAGGCAACCTCGGCTCCGCGAAAGCGGTAGATGGCTTGCTTGTGATCACCCACTGCAAACAGCTTGCCCTGAGTAAGTCCTTCACCGGCTAGCAATTCGACGAGTTCCATCTGTACTGGATCGGTATCCTGCAACTCATCGATGAGTAGATAGCGGAACTGCTGTTGTAATTGCTGACGTACCTCTGGATGATCACGAAGTAGATCTCTGGCTCCGACTAGCAAGTCGTCAAAGCTGACGACGCTGTGCCGTCTGCGGGTGTTCTGCCAACTGGATACCGCCTCCCGAGCCACCTGCAAAAAGCGTTGTCCGACATCGGCGGCCATAAGGAGTTGCTCTGGTTCGTCATCCACGACTAAGCCAGTCAGTCCCTTCAAAGAATCTCGAAACCGATCGAAACTGTCGCGGATCTGTTCGTAGACAGCTTTATCGGGCCAAGCCTTTGCCCCGACACGACCGACCTTGGCCGCGTCGAATAGACGTTGCTTGACCGCCGCCAAATCCTTGGACTGCGGAAGGCAGGGAATCTCTTTGAGTAACAGATTTACCTGATCGGTCATGGGGCCAGGTAAAGGAGGATGCCGCTCTAGCAACCGCAACATCTGACCAATGAACGGATGGCGACGCAGCCACAACTGGAGGTATCGTGGTTGCAATTCATCGCGAGCCAGATCCAGCCAGTAACGCGCGATCTGCTCCGGTGTGCGATTCAGCCATCCGCTCCAGGTCACGGAATCGTGTTGGCGAACTAGTCGGCTTATTGCTGCTTCGGTTACGTTCCACCCATATCGGCGAATAAGTTCGTGCAGGTGCGTAGCGGCAAGAGATTCCTCTAACAGGAGTCGTTGTAGACATTCGGTCAAAGACTGCTCACGCAAACCTTGAGCCAGCATCTCATCCAGGATCTCGAATCCTGGATCCAAACCCGCTTCCACCGCATACTGACGCAACAGATTCGCACAGAAAGCGTGAATGGTGCTAATCGGGGCTAGTTCCAGATTACGGAGTTGTTCGGCCCAGTGATCGCTCAGATCATCGGTTTCCGCAGTCCGTAGGTTGCGTATCACTGCCGCACGGATACGTTCTCGCATCTGGCGAGCTGCCTTTTCCGTGAAGGTGATGGCGACCACTTCTGCTACGGAAACTCCCTCTCTCAGGTGTGCCAGATAGCGTTCGGTCAGTACATGCGTTTTGCCACAACCGGCACCTGAGGACAATACAACGGATACTTGACGTGTGGTCACAGCACGATGCTGTTGCTCTGTTAGACCTCGTACCGTTGCTGAAGTATTCATGGAGTCCCTTCCTGCTGACTAGCTGGAGTCAGATCCCAGACCTTACCAACTCTCCGCCCTTGGGTAATCCGACACATCTGACCGAATGGACAACTCTGCATGCAGTCCTCTGACAACGGAGCCAAAGGAAAGGCTCCCTTACGGATATTCCGCACGAGCGAACCAATCCACTGGAGTAATCGCTGGCGGAATGCAGGCCAACGCTCCGCATCCTCAATCCAGCTAGGTTCACCGCGTGCTGGCAGTACCACCTTAGCACCTGCCTCGCCGACCAACCAATAAGCCAACCCCAGCGGACGAGCTTTACGATCCGCTAATAACACCGACTCAACTGCGAGAGCGTAGATAGGGAGTTGGAGCTTGCGGAGTTTAGCTAGATCCGTACTGGTATAGTTGCTGCCGTGTCCTGTCTTGTAGTCGATAATCCAGAAGCCGGTTCCCTCAGGAAGTTCCGCGATGTCCACGCGATCGATGCGTCCCCAGAGGTGAATTTGGATGTCATCCAGCTTCAGCACCAGTGGCGGAGCCACCCGTCCCTCCTGACCAGGTAGCCCAAAGTCGATCTCAAAAAACTCGGGACGCGGTTGGATACCTTTTTCCAAGCAAGTCTGCACGAATCTTTTCCACTGCTCAGGATAGCGACCGGCATCGCGGAGCAGTCGCTGTCCTTCGAGATACCACAGGATTTCGGCGGCCGGCCCAGGTGAGCGGCGGGCATCTTCTTCCACCGCAGCTTGCAACTCTTGTTGCACTTGTACGGTGAGTTGCTCGCTAGGTTCGTGAATGCCTTGTTGCCGCAGGCGATGGTGCAATCGTGCCAGAGCGCGATGGACAGTCATTCCTCGCCGAGTGACCTCGATCTGTTCCGTAGGCTCCTCCAGTGGCTCCAAGTGCAACACATGGCGGACAAAGAAACGAAACGGACAGGCGATGTACTCTTCTAGAGCTGTCGGGCTAAATACCCTCTCATTGCCGAATAATTTCGCCGTCCAACTTGTATACAGTGGATCGCTCAACATTCCATCATGACTGGTGAACTCCGTACTTCCCAGACGTTGTCGCATCACGAACGCTGCATCGCTCAAATAACTGCGTAATTCATCGGGGCACTGACTGGAACCGTTCGGCCAGACTGCTGCAACCTGAACACGATACTCTGCCGGAGACAGTGGCTTGTCACTCTCGTGCCGCTCTAGCGGCATGGTGCGACGCTCGGTAGGAATCACTCCTTCCTTAAAGCAATCGCGTACATTCAACAGAAACGAGGCCGGTAACAGTTTTTGTCCGCGTTCATCGACTGCAACATAGCTGAGAACGAGTTGCTGTCGCGTTCCGCACACCAGACGATAAAACAGCAGCATCTCCTCGCTTAACGAGCGTTCCGCAGTGAGCGGTATTCCAGCACTGCGAAACGCTTGCCGATCAGCAGCAGTCAGCAGCGAGGCCTGTGCCGCCAATCGTGGGAATGCCCGTTCTCCTAGTCCCATCAGGAAACGATAATCGCTGGTGCGATGCTGGGCCTGTTCCGCAGACAGCACTCGAATGGCGAGAGTTTCTGACTCCGGTGGAAGAAAGGTAACGCAACTCACCATTGCTGTCAGACGATGGAGAAAGCTCCGCCGGTCGAGCCACATTTGGGCCGCGCGTGCTCGCCAGGTAGTTAACTCCTGCTGTAGAGCTTGCCAGCCTGCTGCATCCAGCGGATCGTCTCTGGCTGCTTCCACGAGACCGAGTTCTGCGGCAAACTGATCGAGCCAATCGAGGTGCTGCTCCAACCGACCCCCTAACGGCGCACTACTCCACATCGCAAAAAATCGCTCTAGAAACGGCTGGCATAGTTTGGCCAACTCGTGAATTTGAGTGCGACGCGATTGATCTGCTGTCTCGTCTTCCAGTCCAGGCTGTTCACGTTCGGCCCAGCGTGCCACAGCCTTAAGGTAGGCATCCTGGCCGCGTGACTCTCCTAGCAATCGCAGTAAGGCTTCCGACAGTAGTGGTAGGTTCTGCCGCTGTTCTTCCTCGACCCAAGCGGGTCGAAAATAGCCGTGCCGCAGCAACGCAGTCACGCCAGCAAATGGAAATCCCTCTTCCGGTAGGCGAGCAGCGCGTAACAGTAATCCGACAGCCGGACACCGATCCACCGTTCGTGGCGTGTCGATACGCACACCCAGTGCGTAGCTGGCGAAGACTTCGCGTAGTAGTTCCGCCTGTACTGCTACCTCCCGTAACACCACATCGATCTGATCCACTAGCACTCCAGAAAGAAGTAGCTGCTTGATGGCTCTGGCTACCAATCGTGCTTCACCCGCTGCTCCTGCCGCCTCGATGCAACGCACACCTTCGGCCTGCGAGGCCTGTTCGATTTTCCAGAGCGGACGAAAGAGTTGTCGTTGCAAATGTTCTAGACCGGCAGGGCGAACCGACGATTCAGAACAGTCCGCGACTGTAACGGGCCAGTCAGCAAAGGAGGACGTAAGCCGGTCTGTTGCTTCAAACAGTTCCTTCCGATTCGTGTCGGTTTCAGCCAGACAGCCGATGGTCAGGCTATCACAGCGTTCCGCCAGACTCCGCAATACGGATACCTGCTGAGGGAGCATATCTGAAAAGCCGATAACAACGACCTGTCGAATACCTTGCAAACTGGGTGCCAGAGAGTGTGGCAACAGACGAAGTATACGACGCAACTGATTCTCGGAACTCTCGCAACCCAGGCGAGCCAACTCGCGTTGATAGCGTGCATAGAGGCGAATCCATTCGCGATGTTTGCACGAAATGGTGAACTGACCTGTTCGATAGACAAGCCGAGCCACAGATGGCTCGAACCGATAGGCAGCGCGAGCCAACGCTGACACGGAGATACCATTGTCCCGGAGTTCGTCCATCAGGTTCTGCGCCAAGGAGGCAAACCCGGGGGTCTGAGCAACGTTGGCAAAATACGACAACTGGCCTGTATTCAGCAGATCTGCAAGGATTTCCTCGAGAAGCAATCGGCGTTGTGCGCTGGAGAGTTGTCGTTGGGGCGTGGGATCTTCCTGAAGGACTTCTGCCACCAGGGCCGGTAAACTCATCAGGCGGACTCCTAGCACCACACCGGCCAGTTCGAGCAAGGGGGTTTGCAAGGAATCGACAGCAAGGCTGCTGGGAGCCAGACAGAGAACAGAACCAGGATTCACACATGCCTGGGCGACAACTCGGCGGAGCAATTCGGTTTGTAGGGCGATCGGATCGGGGCCACGCACAAAATGCAATCGAGCAGCCATGGGGCGTTCCTTTCCTGGGGGCAATAAGTCTTCCTATTTTGCCAGACAACACCAGTTGGGAACAGAGCATCCGCTGGGCACAACGGGGAGGGATTACTACAGTGATCTCAGCCAGGGTTCAAGGAGATGCCACCATGTCTTCAGATTATCCTTCCCAATCGCTTTCGGAACGCGATGCGTTCGCTCGTCTGCTGATCGACCGCCTTCGGTTGGCAGGGGAGACGGCAGAGATCCGCTATGATCCTGAAGACTTCACGCTCCACGTCGAAGGAAGAGAACTGGCCAAACAGGCGATTCTGGTCAATCTCTTTGCAGAGTACCAGCGAGCCGAACCGGCGAAACAACAACTTCTAGTGCGTAACTATGTCCGCTCCTGGTTCTACAAGGGAATGCCAGAAGATTTCGAGGACGTACATCCCGACTTGTTACCGACAGTGCGGACACGGGCCTACGTAGAACTAGGGCATCTCAACTTTCGCCTCCAGCAAGACGACACACCAGCCTGGCCTTACTTGCCTCTTGCCGAACACCTTTCGGTATCTCTTGTTTACGACTTGCCGGAAGCCCTGCGACAAATTCAGCAATACGACCTCGATCACTGGGGCGTCGATTTTGCAACAGCATTAGCGCGAGCGATCGACAATCTACGTGAGATCAGCCACCAGCAGTTCGTGCCAGCGGGTGTTGGTGTGTGGCGCTCCCCGTGGCGCGACAACCTTGATGCTTCGCGACTTGTTCTGCCCGAGTTGTTTCTGGCCTATCCTCTCAAGGGGGATCCAGTCGCTATGATACCCAATCGCGACACGCTGCTGTTGACCGGCTCGCGTGACGACAGCGGATTGGCGCGATTGCTAGAGTTGGCCGAGGCCGCTTTCGAGCAACCGCGAGCCGTATCCGGCTTGGCCGTGCGACTGACCCCGGAAGGATGGACACCCTTTTTGCCGCCCCCAGAACATTCGTTGTATCGCCGCTTTCGCCTGCTGTTCCTTCGCTCGCTGGGCAGCGATTACAACAATCAGAAAGAATTGCTCGACCAATTTCATACCCAGCACGATCTAGACATCCATGTAGCAACCTATTCACTCGTGCTGGAAAAGCAGACGGGCGATCCGCTGAGTTATTGCGTCTGGCCGACAGGCAGCGATACGCTGTTGCCGGTGGTCGATCGCGTCTGTTTCTTTCAGCCAAGCAACGATGAGGATAGCAGAGGCGGACACATTCTCGGTTGGGCCGACTGGGCAGTTCTCGAAGAATCGCTGGAAACCATTCTGGAACCAACAGACTGGTATCCAATTCGATATCGCATCCGTGAGCTTCCTGACGAGAGTATCCTGAACGCACTCCGCCCTTTGCCCTGACAGCGGAGTGCGCTCACTCGTCAACAGAGAGAAGGAATATCGAAGTTACTTAGCCTTGTTCCCAGCTTTGGCCGCCTCGTCTGTTGGCTTTGCCGACGGTTGTACCGACAGAGCAGGGGAGGTGGGATCAGCGACGGGCCAATTACCATCAGGCGGCAGCGAATGTTGCTGCGGCAGTGGAGAGCAGCGATGCTGACACTCCAGAAGCGGCAATTGCTGCAAATCGGGAATGGCGGGTACAGCAGTAGTGGCCTGGACGCAGAAAAGGTCGAAGGTTTGTAGCAGGTCGGCCACATCGACGACGCTCTGCCAGAGTTGTCCCAGAGTGGTAATGTACGTGGAGACAGCAGCGGCAAGATTTTGCTGAGCCACCACCACATCGATAAATCCCGGTGGGTTGTTAGCGGCCCCAGCCGGTTCTCTCTGATAGCGGTCGTAGACACCCCGATAGACGCGAACTAGATCTGGCAAAATGCGATCGCGATAGTAACCGAGGATGACCTGATTATTCTGATAGCGTTCAAAGGCACTAGCGGCAGCTTCTGTCAGGCTGTTGCGAACCCGATGCACTTCCTCCTGAGCACGAGCCAGGGCCGCCTCAGCTGCTAAGATATTACCCTGATTACGATCCCATATAGGTATGGGGAAGCTGACGGCAACACTGGGATTGAGTTGATAGGGTAAGTTGGTGTTGTCACGCTGGAGCATGACACGGACGTTGACATCAGGAACTGGCGTGATGCGAGCCAGTTGCGCCAGGTACTTGGCACGTAGTACCGCGTTCTCGGCGGTGCGAATGTTGGTATGGCGACTCAGGGCGATGGCCAGCACATCTTTGTAGCAAAACTGTGGCACAGGGATGTCCAGTCGGCCGGCCAGTTGACAAGGTGGTAGGCTGGGTAAGCCGACAGTGGCGGTCAATTGTTTCCAGGCTGCCGTGCGACGATTGCGTGCCTGGACGAGATTAGCGCGAGCTTGGGTGGCCAGTGCCCGCAGATACATCGGCTCATAGGGAGCCGCGAATCCGCCACGACGAACTTGTTCGACCTGAAGGCGATAAACATCGGTGGTGAACTTGACTAGGCCGCGATTGAGACGAACGGATTCCTGAGCGACGAGAACGGCGAAGTAGCCGCTGCGAACCCGCGTTGCCAGATCCGCCTGAGTTTTGTACAGATCCAGTTCCGCGTTACGCAATTCAATGGCGGCAGCGGCTCGAGCCAGTTGCAACTTGTTGGCGGTCTTGATGGTCTGCTCGAAGAAGCCGCCCTGATAGCCGGCTCCGCCGGTGGTTCCCATCGTATCACCTTCATAGCCAACATTGGGATTGGGCGGCAGACCGGCTTGCACGGCATTGCCGCGCGCTTCCTCGACCCGTGCCGTGGCTTGTCGAATCAGCGGACTATTGGCCAAAGCCAGTTGTTGCAAATCGGCCAGCGTCAACGGTCGGCCTTCTGGCCCTGGCGGATCGATGTCATCTTCTCCTAATGGCGGCAAGGGCGGATAGAGCCGCTCGATGGCGGCCTTGCGCTCTTGTTCGGTTTCTGGCCCCAGCGGCGGCAAGCGAATGGGTTCCACTGACCCGCTTGGCAGCAATTCTTCTGGAATGGTCAGGGCCGACGAATCAGGTGAGGGCTTGCTATCAATCTGGAGAAGTCCAACACGTTGCAAGGCGTGGGGCACTGCGGGCGAACGTCGAACTTCCTTGTCCGATTCTTCGCTACCAGGGGGGGCGTTGTGTTTATCAACGGGTGGTGCAGTTGGGCTGACCGGCAAAACCGTGCCGGAATGCGAGAGCGGTTGCAGGTCGCGGGGCAGGCTGGCCAACTCGCAAACGGTCTGGTCGATTTGCTCTTGTACAGCAGAGTGGCAACCTGCAAGAACCAAGAGCGTGGCCAAAACGCCCCACGGATAGCGTAGCATACCCAGGCTCCCAAGTAGAACGACCTCACCTGTTGCGCAGAGAGAATCGTTAGCGAATGTATCGGATACAACGCTGAGGAATGGCTAGAAAAACTCCTGGATAGGACATCCGACTTCAATTTAATGGTCGATTAACTGTTCAGAGTTGGCCAGTGCCCGCAGGAACCACCAAGATGGGAATGGTCAACTGGTGCAGAATCGGGGCCACTGTTTCGCCTAGAGCCAGATCGGCCAGGAATCGATGGCCGTGACTGCCCAGTACCAGTAGATCGAGATTGCGCGATCGAGCTAGGCGGATCAGTTCATTGGGCGGTGATCCGTAGCCCAGCACGCCTTCGACTTTCAGCCCCTGCTGTCGCAGATGCTCTGTGAGTCGGGCCATCTCCTGGCGATCCTGCACCGCTTCACGAGCAGCAGTAGCTGGCCCATGTAATGTAGCTCCTGGCCCCTCGACAACGTGTAAGAGTAACAGTCGGGCGTGATGTCGAATAGCCAAGTCGATGGCATGGCCTAACACCACTATGTCGCTGGGTGCAAACTCCACTGCCACGCCGATCTGGTCGTAACCCACCTTGGATGGCATCGGCAAGGGAACCATCTGGCCGGCCAGTTCAACCGGTCGAACAATCGGATACAGTCCCACCCACACCAAAAAGCAACCCAGCAGAATCGCCAGCGGGCCAACCGTTCCATATATCCACCAACCGCTGTATCCTAACGCCACCACATCGTCAGCCCATTCGGCCATTTGCATGATGATCAACACGATGTTGAGACTGATGACGATAGCGGCCGATAACCAAGCCAGTAACTGCACCAGCCAGTTGTTGGTGAACGCTCCCATCCAGCGACGATCGCCGGTCAACTGTACAAGCGGAATGATGGCAAACGGAAGCTGAAAACTCAGCACCACCTGGCTGAGAATGAGCAACTGCAACAGACGCTGATCCGATGGATCGGTCTGGCCCTCGCCAATCGGCCCACCACTGCCTTCGGTCAGACCGAGTACCAGTACTGCTGGGATCAATGCTGCTGATCGCGTCACCAGTCGGCGCATCCACGGACGCAGTCGCAGATTGATGAAGCCCTCCATGACGACCTGACCGGCCAGAGTGCCGGTGAAGGTCGAGCTTTGTCCCGAGGCCAGCAGGGCAACGGCAAACAGAATGGCGGCCGCCTTGATGTTCCACAGATCGCCGAGCAACTTGTGCGCCTCTTGCAGCGACTCGACTTCTAGTCCCCGCTCGTGAAAACTCGCAGCGGCTAGAATCAGGATCGAGGCGTTGACAAAAAAAGCACAATTGAGAGACAACAAGGAATCGAAGAAGTTGTAACGGCAAGCCAGCCGCTTGCCCTCCTCGTCGTGCGGATAGGCCCGCGTCTGCACCAGTGCGGAGTGCAGATACAGATTGTGTGGCATCACCGTCGCACCGAGCATACCGATGGCCACATACAGGCTGCCGCGCGGATCGCTCGCCGCCAGACCCGGCGCGAAGCCGCGCAGTACGGCCGCCCAGTCGGGACGAGATAGCACCAACTCGAACACGAAACTGCCGGCGATGATGCCTACCAGAGCCAGAGTGATCAGTTCCAGCAGTCGAATGCCGCCTCGTCGCTGCAAGGCCAGCAGCACAAAGGTGTCTAACGCACAAACCACCAGTCCCCACAGATAGGGCACGCCAAAGAGCAACTTCAGCCCCACAATGGTGCCGATGACCTCGGCTAGATCCGTGGCGATGATCGCAACCTCGGCCAGTAACCACAGCCCGATTCCGGTGCGCCGAGGATACCGCTCTCGACAGGCCTGAGCCAGATCGCGCCCCGTAACCACCCCCAGACGTGTGGCCAGCGTCTGCAACAGCAGAGCCATCAGGTTCGACATCAGCAGCACCCACAGCAACTGATAGCCGTACTTCGACCCCGCCGACAGATCCGTGCCCCAGTTGCCCGGATCCATGTAGCCCACTGAAACCATCAAAGCCGGGCCAGTGAAGGCCAGAAATCGCCGCCACCTCGACTGCGGAATCGGAACGCTGGCATGTACCTCGTCTAGCGAACGCGGGTGATGATCCCTGCCCGACTGCTCCACCATGAGATCTTCACCTCCCTGTCCAGTCGCCCGTTCCAGAAATCCAAGCATTCCAGACACGAGGAATTAGTCTAGGCTAACCGTCCAGTTAGTCAAGGCAAATGTTTTTTCTGTAAGCGAGCTACCTCGCGTCAGCGGATGGAGGGTAGCACCTCCGGCCGCTGACGCGGGCCGGCTCGCTGGCGAGCCACCTCTTCTGAGGAAAAGTCGGGCAATAGTTCGGCCAATTAACTACCGATCCGAGTCAGGATGATTAACAACACGATCAGGACAAGCACTGTGCCCAACTTGAGCAGAAACAACTGTCGCTGGAACAGCGGTTCGGCATCCTCGTCGGTCAACAGTTGTTGTAAGAAGGCGACGCGACGGGCAATGCTGGAGTGCTGCCAGGATTGCAAGAAGCCAGGCCGGTCGCGACTGATGCCATTGATCAACGCCACCTTTTCCAGAGCGCGAATGAAGGTGCGAATGCCAGTCGGACACAGCCCCAGACCACGCGAGGGCAGGGGCGTACCGGGAGCGTGAGCGGTACAGTGACGATCCAGACAGGAAACGGCCCGACAGCCAAACACATCAGCCTGTCGCTCGCAACGGCGCGACAAAAAGCCGAACACCACAAAAATGTACAGCAGCAGCAGACCCACCACGGGAAAGACAGCCAGAGAACCACCTGGAGCCAGCATATCGCCGAATTGAGCAGGCAGCCAGCTGGGCAGCCAGACAGCAAGCTGATTGCCGAATACCGCCAGCCAAGGCAGGACACTTTGTTCCGCGAACAGACCCAGCACCCACATGCTCAAAACTAGAACAGCTAAATAGAACAGCATGTGCTGATGCCGTAAGTGGCCGATTTCGTGACCGAGAACGGCCTCGATTTCTTCTTCGGTGAATTCCTCCAGCATACGGTCGGTGAACACGACGTAGCGCAACCAGGGCACCAGTCCGATAACCATAGCGTTGGCTGCACCATTGCGCGTACTCCAAAGGAGCAACTGCGAACAGCGGATGCCCAGACGCTTCACCCCTTGTTCGAGCCGATCGCGTATTGGGCCAGCGGGTAGTGGTCGAAGACCGAGAACCAGCCGAATGAGCAGAGGCATGCCCACAAAGACGACAGCCAAGCTGACAAAGCCCACTGTCTGCATCAGCCACTGCGACGTGGGAGCCTGTGGCAACAGGCGAAACAGTTCCTTTTGCAAGATCAGCAGCAGCACCGGAATGAATACCAGCGCCAGCTTCTGTCGCAACTGAAACAGGACGTAGCTGAAGCGTCCTGAGTGAGCAAAAGGGGCAGCAGAACGACTTTCCAGCCAGTGAGCAGCAAACGGTTCGCCTTCTAGCAACCGATGGGTGGCATGTTGAACGGCTCGGTCGGCATCGTAGAAGAACAGCCAGCTAATCACCTGCCCCAGCAAGAAAGGACTCAGCAGAGCCAGTTCCAGGCCGAATAACTCCTGACCGTGCCAACGCCAGGTTTGACGAACGGTCCAGCCCCAGCCGAACAGCACCAATGCGACGACATATAAAGTCAGCAGCAGCAGGTGGTGGTAGGAGCGAGCCCGTTCGTACCAGCCCAACAACACATCGCGTCGGGACGGATCGCCAGCCAGTGTGCGAGCGATGCGCCAGGAGATGCCCCAGGCACTCAACGCCACCAGCACCAGCAGTGCAGCTGTGCTAAGGAGCGATTCGACGGGTGAACCCTGCCAGATCGAAGGGGGGTAGGCATCGAACAGGCATACCAGGGTCAGAAAGACCATGAGCAGAAACGACATTCTCAGCTGTCCTCGACGGGTGGACATCCCTTACAATTAGTTTATCCTGCCCAGAGCTTTCAAGCCAACCCCGGCTGGTTCGCCGAACGACCTATCGAATTAGCAGAGAGGAACAAGAATACTGCAGCGATGCTTGCGATTCTCTTGCTCGCGTGCCTATATTAGAAGAAGCATCGTGCGACTGCGATTCTGTTCGCCGTTAACAGCGGAGGTGAAACTCGTGTTCCCAGGTCGTCTGGTCTTGCTTGTCCACTGTGTCGTTGCCGCGTCCAGTGCCCTGGCTGTTGCCCCTCCTCCCGCTACACTGAACGATCGGCAATTGCTCCAACTCATCGAACAACTCGGCGATCAAGACTTCCGAGTACGCGACCGAGCCGAGGAACAGTTGAGTCAACAAGGAGCCGTCGCACTGCCCTATCTCCGGAAAGCACTCAGCCATCGCGATCCGGAGATCCGTCGGCGTGCGTTGCGGCTGATTCCCAGTCTCGAACATGCAGTACTAGTTGCCCCTCGCTGCGTCACTCTTCGTGTCCGCAACCGTCCGCTGCTGGAAATTCTTGAAGAAATCAGCAAGCAGACCGGCTACAAGATCCAGCATCAGGGCGGAGCCATTGTGCGCCGCGTAGTCGTGGCAGGTGCAGCTCCAGTGCCCGTTCCCGTTGTGCCTGCCGGTGCCAACGCCAGCGACACGTTTAGCTTCGACTTTGCCAACACGCCCTTCTGGGATGCCATTGAGGAAATCTGTCAGGCTTCCAATCTGAGCGTGCAGAACAGCTATGGCGATGACATTGTTCGCCTCAGTTCATATGGCCAAAGCCCCGGATTCGTCGGCCGCTCTGGAGCGTTCCGATACTGGGCCACAAGTCTGCAACTGTATCGCAACGTCGATCTGAGCCAGCGTGGCACGCCTTCTCGTGCCGAAACACTGACTCTGAACGTCCAACTAGCCGCCGAGCCGCGTCTTCCCTTCTTAGGGATCGGTCAACCGCAACTGGAATTGGCCTACGACAACGAACGCAATTCTCTGTTGCCGAACATGACCCCCGAAGAGCAGGAGATGAAGTTCGGTCGGGTCAGCCGTTACTATGGCGGCAGCTACAAGCAACTCAACATGTCGTTCAGCGTGCAACTTAATCGCGTCTCGGAGAAAGCCACTAGCATCAAACTCCTTCGTGGAGTCATCCCTGTTACCGTGCTGACCGAAACGCGTCCGGCTGTCATCGCCGACAAGATTTTGTCAGCGAGCAAGACCAAAACCGTTGTTGGCGACATCGAGTTTACCATTGAGTCCACCAAGGCACTGGCCAACAATCAGTACGAGATCAAGTTCTCCGCGACGAATAAGGCGGTCAACAACGACTACAGCTGGATGAACAATCTCTATCAGCGTCTGGAATTGCAGGATGCGGCGGGGAACAAATACCAGCAGTGGGGTTCCAACTGGCACGGCGGCGGTGGCAACAGCGTCAGTATGACCCTGACCTACAACGGGAACAACGGCCCGGTCAAGCCCGGCCCACCGCAACGCTTCGTTTATCAGGTGTGGAGTTCTCGCACCCACCCGATTCATTTCGAGTTTCGCGACATTCCGCTGCCCTGAGCGGTGGACTTGATCTGTATAACCCCTTGCCGGGCACAAAGTCGAGTTGGCTTTGTGCCCGCTGTTCTTTGACTCACGTTGTCAGCTATGCTGGCACTCATCACCAATTCACGGATTGCACCGGCTGCGAGACACCAATACGCTGGCACAGTTGCTCAAACTGATTCCAGAAATCCGGCTCAGTGCTGTGCAAATGATCGCCCTCGCTGATTAGCTTGAGCCGATCGTTGCGAGGGATTCCAGCGGCCCGGAAGACTCCCTCGAAGGGAGCCAAGTCGCGGGCATAGACCACCAGCAGTTTGTGTTCGTCGAACTGCACTTCCGTGGTGCCTTGCCCACCAATGACGGCAACTCCTGTGCAGCCGTCATTGAGCAACAATTTCTCGAATTCGCACAGATAACTCAGCAACACGGGGCGGTCGATGCAATGACGGCATAGGTCGCGATGTTCCGAATTTATGCTGTCATGACTCGTTTCCAGAATCACGTCCACGGTTTCGTCGAGTTGTTCGACCAGAGCATAGAAGACCTCGAAAAGTTGTTCCCGGCTGACAGCGGCGGCCAGCATGGGAATCGACCAGCCAGAGTCTGGATGTCTGAAGCGGCCCAGACGATACCCCTGTCGCGGCACCACGGGCACATGCAAGGCTGGTCGAATAGCCTCGGTCAACAAAAAATCCCCATACCGATCCACACTCAGGTGGTCGGCCAATCGCTGACTATACACAGACTCACCTCGCCATCACAGGATAGCGGAGATCTATCTCAGAGTTGAACGGGAACTGGTGGGTGAAGTCCAGAGATTCTGGATGTATGGGAGAGTCGCCACGCCAGTCTGCTCAAGTATAGATCCTATTCTCCGAACAGGCCAGCAAGGTTACCTGAATCTCCTCGTCCTCAAAGTTTCAGACAGCACTCTCGTTCGACTCTACGGATTGCCGTAAGTGGAGCAATCTTGCTGTCGGCAAGTCGGGTCGCCTTGCCATCTGTTTCATTCGCTGCCCCGCTCGTGGCAGCGTTAGAGGTTAAGCTACCCTTGTGAACTATTATCTCTCCGAAGGCGATGTCCCTGCTGACACCTGCGGTTCCTTCTGTTGCTGGATGGATACCCTTGAGGAGATGTACGGATGCAACTGCTCTCTGCCCTGTGCCTGCTAGGGCTGCTCCCTGCAAGCGAACCTGCCCGTGAGATCGTCCCTTTAGAGGAATACCACGAAGTCGCTCATCTCGACGGGCTGCGAGTGGGGCATGCTCACACCCGAGTGGTTCGCGGTTCGATTCCAGACACTTTTCACACCACCTCTACCCTTGTTCTCGATGTGAAGCGATATGGTTCCATCGTTCGCCTCCAGATGAGTCAATCGACTCTGGAAGACCGAGCTGGGTCTGTGCTTGCGCTGAGCTTCCGACAGGGCTCTCAGGGGGGGCGGCCTCACGCTGTGTCCGGCAAACGCGAGGGAAACACCCTGATTCTTCGCAACGAGCAGACAAAAGCTGAGCGCCGGCTGCCCTGCAGCGATGCGGTACTAGGGTTGCGACAGCAAGAGAAGCTCTTGGCGAGCCAGGAACTCGATCGTCTGAACGGTCTGCGTTTTTCTCGCTATGAACCGCTCTACAACGCGGTCGTGAGCGTGCGTGTGCAGGTGCGAGAACCGGAACTGGTGGATGTGCTGGGTCAAAAGCAGTTGTTGCGACGTGTGGAACTGCGTCCCGAACCGCTTCAGGCAGGCACACAGCATATCGTGCCCGCTGCCAGCATTGTCTGGCTCGACAGCGATCGTGTCCCAGTGCGGCGACAGATCGAACTGGATGGCCTGGGCACCTTGATTCTCACCCGGACAAACCGCAGCCAGGCAACGGCAGTGGTTCAGCCCTCAGCGGATTTGGGTAGTCGATCGCTCATTCCGCTCAATCGCACTATCCAGCAACCTTACACGACCCGGTCTGCTCTGTACCGCATTCGCGTTTCGCAAGGCCAGTCTCCTTACGGATTACTGTGCAGCGACGCTCATCAGCAAGTTCGTCGTATCGAGGGCCAGCAGTTCGAATTGGCAGTACATCCCGTGCGGCCAGGTACAAGCCAGGCTCTTCGAGCGACGGAAAAGGCCAGTATGTCAGAGCCTGGAGCGGAATACCTAGCCAACTGTTTCTACATCGATCATGAGAATGAGCGGATTGTCGAACTGGCTCGCCAAGCGGTCGGTAGACAGCAGGATTCCTGGCGTAAAGCGTTGCTGATTGAGCGTTTCGTTAAGAACCGGCTGCGCAACGACAATCAGATTGATCTGATGCCGGCGAGTCAGATTGCTCGCGAGTTACGCGGTGACTGTCGGCACCATGCGTTACTGGTCACTGCTTTGTGCCGAGCCGCCGGCATTCCTGCGCGGACGGCACTGGGTTTGCTCTATGTGCAGCGCGGTGGGCCGCACTTGGGGTTCCATCTCTGGGCCGAGGTGTTTGTAGACGGCACCTGGGTGGGGTTGGATTCCACCTTGGGTCTAGGAGGGGTCAGTGCTACCCACCTCAAGATCAACGACAGCAGTTGGCAAGGAGTGACTTCCTTGTTGCCCCTACACGCTGCCACTCGCATTCTCAGGCAACTTCACGTCGAGGTGCTGAACTGTTCTTGAACCGGAACAGGTGGATAGGTGCGGCTTCGATTCCGGAATTGTCTGGTTTTCCCGCGTATTTTGATAGCGTTGAACGGGGCCGACGACTATACTACAACCGTCCGGATGAGGACTTTGGAGGCATGCATCGACACTCAGGTGGTCGGCGTTGTTCACACAGCGATGGCAATCCGCTCGCTCCAGCAGATCGGCTTGTCGCTTCTACTACAAGCCGATTTGTTGTTGCGTTGGCGGTAAGTGTGCTGACCGTTGATGTGGATGGATTCGCTGGATCGTTCGGAATCGAACCTTTTTCCTGTTGCGGTTGCCGGCCACAGAAGACGAATGGCGGTTCGAGGCAATTTTCTGCAAACCGATAGAAAGCAGTTGGCGCAGGGAGCCTGTGTTTGCATGATAAGTGTCAACCGACCACAGGTGGCGGTCGATTCTACAGGTCAGCAGGACGAACAATATGTCAAGGATGGCTTACCCGCTGGGTCTGAAGTAAAACGAGAAGCTGCCCCGTCTACCCGTTCGCACAAGATTGGTACGATCGAAATGCCGGTCGGCTTTGTGAATGGCCCTCCGACGGATCGCAACCGAGGGGATGCAATGACTTCACAGGAACAGCCCATTCCATCTTCTGGGAATGCTGCGCCAACATGCCGTCTGGATGTCGCCGAACCAGTGACGAACAATTCGCCGAGAGTCTGGAGTTCCTCCATCTGGGAACAATGGTTTGCTCGCGCTTCTACCGAACAACGAACTCAGTTGCTGGAACTCGCAGGCCAGCAGGGACTGATTTACTCGCATCAGTTACCGGCCGTGGACAAACCGGCCGTCTCGGACTCTCCGGTCGATCTGCTCCGCGCCTGTCTGTCTGGCTCGATTCCTTTTACAGCTAGCATCTCCGACACGGGTGAAGCCTTGTCGGTGATGGATTTGGCTCTCGACGATGTGCAACGGCAAGCCGTTCGCTGCGCCCTGACCACTCCCGATCTGGCCCTGATCCTGGGTTATCCCGGAACCGGCAAGTCTCGGGTAGTGAGCGAACTGCTTGCTCAGGCGATCACCCGCGGACTCCGCGTTTTGTTTGTCGCTCAGGACATGGCCGGCGTAGATCGTGCTTTAGAACGGCTCTCTGACTTGTACCTCGATTCCGTGCTGCGATTGGGGGATTCGCGACCGGTCGATCCCCGTTTGCAGACCTGCTGGCTCTCGGAACAGGTTCGCCGTTTTCACGAAGACACCCTGGCAACGGCTGTGCAACGAACCCAGCAAGCCGACTCTCACTTGCAGCAATTGCGTCAGCAAGCAGAAGCTTGGCGTGCCTTGGGCGAGTGTCTGACCCAACTACAGCTAGTCGCTCAGAGCATCCAATGCGATCAAAACGAACTGGCTTGCCTGGACGCACAAGTGGAGGCCGCCTTTTCGGCAGCTGATCCCGAGTTGCTTTGCCGTCATGCCGATTGGCATCAGGCCGATCTGGCCTTGAGTCAATCGTTGCAACAACTCGATCAGCAATACGGCCAATTGCAGGGGCAACTCGAGCCACTCCGCGCTCAGTTGCGGCAACTGAGCAGCCAAAAAGAGCAACTGGCCGAACGGGCTGCTGTTCGCGATGCAGCGCGGTGGTGGACGGGTGCCTGGTGGCGTGCCATCGGCCAGGGCGATCCGACCAGTCGTCTTGCCCAGATCGACGAACAGATCCGAAAAACCACCGCCGACTGCGAGCAACTCGAAAACAAGTCGCAAGAACTGTTGCGCGAACGCCAAACTCTTCAGGCACGCCGAGACGAACAACGGGCGACCGTCGTTGCCAAAGAAAAGCAATCTCGCGAAACCGTGCTGACGCTGCGGTTGCAACAACAGACGCACCGCGCCGAATCGCTCCAGCAACAGATCGCTCACTTCAAAAGCCAGTTGTCCTATTGCGGTGAGCTATCTATCCAAACTATCGCGGATCGTCAAAGTTGGTGTCATGAGCAGATCCAGAAAGCGACTAGCGAGGCAGACGAATGCCAACGATGGCTGTCGGCTCTGAAGCAGCTTGCTCCAAGGTTGACCAGCGACTTGTTGAGCCAGGCACGTATCGTAGCAGGTACGACAACCGCTGTACTGGCGGAGCGGCAACTGAATCCTGTTGGCCCAGCCGAGTTTGACCTGTTGATTCTCGAAGAAGCTCATCGGGCCAGTGAGGCGGAATTGCTCGAACTAGCGCGGCGAACGAGACGATGGGTGCTGGTCGGTGAGCCGTCTCCGGTTTTGCCTATCTCGGCTCCTCGAAAATCTTCTTCGGAACGCAATCGTCTCGCTAGCCCGTCGGCCTTTGCCCGGCTATGGAACCTGTTACATGCCGATCCACGCCGACTGCCGGTTCGCTGGACGAACAAGAATGGTCGCTTGCTGGTTTCACTCCACCCTGTCGCGGTAGAACATCGCAACTGGTTGCATCACGAGCCGGTTTTTGACCGTCCCGACATTGAACTGACCATATTGGCCTTGCCTGGACAAGATCCGGTCATTGCCGAGGTGCTGTTCCCAGAGAACACGTCGGTGGCAGAGGCCAAGTCGTTCATCTTCCGCGAATTGCAAGAACTCTCGATCCAAGCCAACTGCCCTATGCCGCGCTGGCTCATCGAGGAATCAGCTATCCGGTTGGAACTCTCGGCCCCAGCAGAAGTGGTCGGCGTGGTGGAACTGGAGAGCGGCATTCGCGAACATGTCGGTCGTTGCACCTGTGAGTTGGCCAGCGAGACTCCTTGGCCGACCGCAGCCCTTAGTTTCGATCGCCAATTTGGGTGGGATCTGTCAGCGGCTCAAGCCTGGATCGAGCAACGACTGGGCTTGCGCGACCTGGGACGTACTGTCGTGCTGCACCGCAGTTACCGAGCGACTGCCGATCTGGCAAGAACGATGTCCCGATTGCTTCATGGGGGCTGCTACCAGTCGGTTCTGAATGGGCGGTATCAATGGCCGGGTGCCAAAGTCGCCGTTGAGTTTCTCGCCGTTCCACGCTGCGATGGGCCGCGTAGTGAGCCAGAACCTCGCTGGAGTGGCGGTGGCGTGGCTACGCTGGTATCGCGAACTCGCTCTACCCGTGGCGGAGCCGGTCTGGAAGTCGAACTTTCCGATCCCCATCGCCTCGATGCCATCCCTGTCGAATGGCGCTCCTTCCTACCTGCGGCTGGTCTGGTCAATGCTCTGGAAGCGCGAACCACCCTCAGCCGACTCGAAGCTTTGGTCGGCGAACCTGGCCTCGCAGAAGTGGTTGCCAACTGGCAATCACAAGCAGGCAAGGGATGTCCGGCTATTGCTGTCGTTAGCACGCAGCCCGCACAGGTCGAACTGCTTCGGCAACTAGTTCGGCGATCAACGGTGCTGCAAGATAGCAAGTGGATTCAAGTCTGCACGCCAACAGAACTGGCCCAGCGAGAGTGTCTGATTCTGGTGCTGAGCCTGACACGCAGTCACAGCACTCGTGCGGTGCCTTTCTCCGGACATCCGTCGGAGTTGTTGCTAGCCTTGACGCGGCCGGCCAGTCGATTGATCCTCTTGGCAGACCCAGGAACCCTGATTCGCCGGTCGCAGTGGTTCGGCGGCCTGGATCATCAGGATGAGTTGACTGGCCCAATCGAACAGGCGTTGATAAGTCAGTTGCTCACCTTGTTGTCTGGCGACATGGAGGTGTCCAGCCGTTCTGGCCGCAGTCGCGAAAGTAACGAGGCATGAGTGCGGCTTCATGTGAACTCCCTTCAGGTCGTGTTCTGGCTGGTTGGTGGCGTAATCTGGCCAGTTGGAAGCCGCGTCGTCTCTGGTTGGCTCATCTGATCTTGCATCGGTTGGAAATCCTTGCAGAGGTTCGCTCGCACACTGCGGCCGATTTGCTGGCTCCCGGCGTTTTTCGGTGGTTGTGCCGGCAAGACAAGTCCTCTAGCGTGGAGCAGATCGCTGACGGCCTGCACTTGGATCGGAAACTGGTTCGACAAGCCGTTGCAGTGCTGGCGACGCGAGGCCATCTGGTTTCCGAAGGCGACAGGTGGCGAGTCGTTGCGGAGGTCACGGAGTTGCCTGAGGTGACGCATCGCGAACGGCGTTGCCTTTCTTTTCTAGATGGCCGACCTCCTGTTTTCTTCCCCCTTTCGACCTCTCAGGCAGTGCCGCTGTCGCCAACTGGCGGTTGGCGATTCGATCTAGGATTCATTCAGCACTGCATCGATCAATCGCCAGAATGGAAACGCCGGCATCTGTTTCCCGAGGATCTGCAGGGCATCGTCTGCGAACCGAACAGTCAACCCAGCGACTGGACACAGGTCACTATCGATCATCCCGAACAATTGTGGCTGGTGCTGGCCGAACAGGCATCGGACGTGTTGGTGTTTCCCACTCGGCCGAACAACTGGCCATTGCCTGGCGAACCTCTCGCCAAACTGCCGCTAGATGCGCCGCTGCTTGCCCAGTTGACCAGCGAACCGAATCAGGAAACCTGTCGGCAAGCCTGGCTGATCTGGTGCAAGGAGCATGGCTTAGGCAGTAACGAAGCCGAATCTTGCCGACTGGAACTGGTCGGCCATCGCCTGCTGATCGGGGCGGCATCACGATTGCAGGAGCGACTTCGCCAATTTCAGCGCAGCGACTTATGGCTGCTAGTCGGGCTGGGAAGAGCCAAGCAAGCCGTGTGTATCGACGTTGGCATGGAACGCTCGCGTTCCTGATCGAAATCGCTTTCCTGGCTTGCCGCGGTTGCCAACTCCTGGAGCCGTGCAGCCAGTTGCCCAGTTGCCGGAGCCTTCACTTTGCTCTTGGCACATAGGTGCCAGTTTGCTATCCGCTCGTTTGGAGTGCGGGAGGAAGCGATTCTGTCCGCGCCAAGAGGAGGCAAGTGCATGCGTTGGCCGAGTCGATTGCTTGTGGTCGCTTGGTTTGTTGCAGCGGGAACGCCCTTTCTGCACGCCCAGGAAATTTTGCAGAACGGCTTCGAGGCACGCGGGCCCTACTGGAAGCCGGGCAGTTCCGATGCCGTCTTCCGCGTTCTGCTGCACCAACTCACCGAAGAGACCGCTCACAGCGGCCAGAAATGCGAACACCTTCGCCTTCAAATCGAACGCGGCACCTTTCTGCATTATGTGCTGGATCTGCCGCGCGGAACGGTCACCGAAGAGCTGAATCTCAAACTTTGGCTCAAATCCAATCGACCCGGCGTGCAGTTACTCTGTCGCATGGTGTTTCCGCGCGAACGCGATACCAAAGATCCCGCAAGGCCGCTGAGTGTGCTGGTGCGTTGCGAACCCTATCAGAGTACGCGATGGAAAATGATATCCCTGCGAGAACCGCAGCGTCGGCTCCGCGAACAGCAGCAACTGCTCACGGCGCAACTCGGCCGAACCATTGATGCGACTGGGGCCTACATCGATCAACTCGTTCTCAATGTCTGCGATGGTACAGGCATCATTGATATTTGGATCGACGATCTGGAGGTCGGCCCGGTCGAGGAGCCCATCGCTCGGGCTCCCGTTCCTCAGGCCAGTCCCGCGTCTCGCGCACCGACCAGTTCCCCTCGACGTTCGACCGAAGCACACCTGCGTGGCAATCAACTCTTCGTCAACGGGAAACGGTTTCTGATGCGCGGCATTCACTACACCGGCTATCCGCCTTTACGCACACTCCGCGATGCAGGGTTCAACACAGTCTGGATCGACGATACGATCCCGCCGGCCATTCTCGACGATGCGGTCAACCTTGGTTTCCTGCTGATTCCACGCATTCGCGCGGTGCGTAGCATGCCGGTGAGTACTGGTATCCCCACAGCGGAGTCCACACCGGTCAACGACGAGTTTCATCGTCAAGTGAGTCGGTTTCTCGAAAAGGATGCCGTACTCGCCTGGGAGTTGGGCAGCAATCTCGATGCCGAGCGATTTAGCGAAGTCTCGCGTCAAGCGCGAGAATTCCGTGCCAGCGATCCCCATCGATTGGTCATCGCCGATGTCTGGGACGGCTGTCGGGGCTATTCGCGTTCTATCGATCAGATTTTGTTCGGTACGCACCGTCAACCATTGGGTACCTCGCTGGATCTGGTCGCCTATCGCGACTGGTTAATTCAGCGTCGGGCTTTGACCTCGGACGGCTACTGCTGGACGTGGATACAAACCCGCTTGACCGCTCGGTCAAACCAGGAACCGATTCGCCCTGTCAGCACAATGGTGCCTCGTGTCAGTCTGGCACCTCAACCGGAGCAAATCCGCTTGTTAGCCTACACCGCACTGACGGCCGGTTACCGCGGACTGGCTTTCCAGACCGATCACGCTCTGGCCGATGCTCAGGAAGGCAAGGATCGTCTGCTTTGCCTGGCTCTGCTGAATCAGGAGCTAGGTATGCTCGAATCTCTGCTGACGCAATGGTCGAGCGAGCCGGAATGGATCGAAACGAGCCGACCAGAAGTCAAGGCCGCGATATTCCGTACTCCTGATGGCATTCTCGTTTTGCCCATTTGGATTGGCGGCAATGCGCAGTACGTCGCGGGTCAGTCGGCCAACCCGGAATTGACCATCACTGTGCCTGGAGTTCCGGTAACGGCTTCCGCCTTCGAGGTGTCGCCTGGACGAGTGCAGGCACTGCCAATTCAGCGTCAGCCGGGCGGATCGATCATCAAGATCCGGCACTTCAGCCTGATCGCGACCATTCTTTTTACCACCGACCTGGGGCCCAATGGGCCAGTGGTCGCCTTGCAAGATCAGCAACGGCGACTGGTCAGGTTGGCAGCCCAATGGTCACACGATCTAGCTGTCGAGGAACTGACGCGAGTCGAAAAAGTGCAGGTCGCACTGGCAGGAAGCGGCCACGTACAACCGGATGCTGCTGCCCTGATGAAACGAGCCCGCGAAGCCCTGGATCGCTGTCAGCAGCACCGTCGCAATGGCGAACATGGATCGGCCTTTCACCAGGCGGAACTGGCTTTGCAAGCGATTCGTCTGTTGATGCGAACTCACTGGGATCGAGCCGTGCGCGATTTTGATCTGCCGGTCTGTAGCCCCTATGGCAACTCATACTTCACTCTACCGCAGCACTGGCAAATGGTCGATGAGTTGGCCGGCCTGCGACCAAGCGGCAATCTCCTTACTGGGGGCGATTTCGAGTTGCCTCCCGAGACTAATCAGCAAGGCTGGATCGTTCGCCAGGTGCCCTCGCTCGATGAAATCACCACCACTGTTCGACGCGTTTCTGGGGAGGCGCACAGCGGCAAGCAATGCCTGTTGTTGGAAGTGCAGCCGCGCGATCCCAAACACCAGCCAATCGCCCTAGAACGCACGTTCGTGACCTTGCAAGCTCCTGCGGTCAATCTCCCGCCCGGTTCGCTGGCTCGCATCACTGTGTGGATTCGCATTCCACAACACCTGCGCGGTTCTCCCGATGGAGCTATGATCTTCGACAATGCCGCTGGAGAGCCGTTTGCTTTACGATTCCGCGAGGCGACACCGACCTGGAAACGCTACGCCATTTACCGTCGCGTTCCCTCCTCGGGCCAACTGCAAGTCACGTTGGGACTGGCAGCACTAGGCAAGGTCTATTTCGATGACCTCGAGATCACTTCCCTAGTGCCGGCCGGAGGGCAGCCGTCGGAACCAGTTCTTCCAACGCTATCTCTTTCACGCTAAGTTTTTCCAGGGATCGCTCTTTCATCTCTACTGCTATTTGCGTAGCATGATCTCTTCGGATCAATGTGGCGAGATGGAACCATGCGTCAGATTGCGACTCTGGACGATCCTGCCAGTGCTGAACGATTTGCAGGGTATCTGCAACTCCAGGGTATCCAAACCCAATTGCTGCCCGAGGAGAAGGGCACGGCCATCTGGGTGTACGACGAAGATCAGGTCGAGCCTGCTCGACGGGAGTTGGAACTCTTCCGGGCCGAGCCGACGCACTCGCGTTACCTGCAAGCCGCCAGGGAAGCACGAAAAATCCAGCGAAAGACCCCGTCCGTTGCGGAATCACTTCCAACCAACGCCGACGAAGGAGGGTTGCTTCGCCAGATTCCGCTGACGTTGACGCTGCTTGGAATCGCTCTGGTTGTCGCACTGCTGACACAATTCGGCAGCCGAAGAGATTCCTACCTGATGGAATTGCTGTCGATCACTCGCTATGTGTCGCATGGTGATTACATCCAGTATCGACCTGGGTTACCGGCTATCAGAAGCGGCGAGATCTGGCGACTGATTACTCCCGCATTCCTCCACTTTGACTTCTTGCACCTGGCCTTCAACGGGCTGATGCTGTTGTCTCTGGGAGGTGCAGTCGAACGGGCTCGCGGTACGCTGAAACTATTGCTACTGTTCGTCGTGCTGGCCGTCGGCTCCAACGTCGCGGAATACTATGTGCAGTGGAAGATTCCTCAAGAGGGAGGACCTGCTCTGGTATGGGACGAAAGCCCTCTGTTTGGAGGGCTTTCTGGCGTGCTGTATGGACTGTTCGGCTATGCCTGGATGAAGAGTCGATTTGAACCCGAACTGGAACTGGTGGCATCCAGAGAGACAGTGCTGATCCTGATGGGCTGGTTCATTGTGTGCTTGATTGGACTGATTCCCAATGTGGCCAACGTGGCTCACGCAAGTGGCCTGCTGATGGGACTAGCCATCGGATACGCGCCTTGTCTGTGGCGCAAACGGTAAGCCCCTGGCCGACAGTCTCAGCGAGCTATCTCGCTGGGAGGAACGTGAGCGGTGTCGGACAATCCCTGGTGGATGCGATTGCCGCCGACCTCCAGCGTGAAGTATTCGGTGCCTGCGGGAGCCTCGAACTCCAGGAAAGCGGGCAGGCCCGTGTCGGAATAGTTCTTGAGTACCCGGCCGTGCGGATCGAGGATGCGAGCGCGATCGGCGATGCGAGCGTTCTTATCGACGACCTCCGCGAAAACCTCGGCGAGTTGGTTCATTTCGCTGGCGATCTTGTGATCCCAGATGTCCACATCTGTGCCCGTATCGAGATCGTCGAGTTGCTCCATTTGATCCTCGTTGACGTTGGGGCCAACGCCGACGAGAACCATTTTCAGAGGTCGCCGTCGTTTGTCGGCAATCTCGCGAGCGATCTGTCGGGTGTATTGCTTGACCGCGTCGAGATCGTGCAGTTCGCCATCGGTGATGAAGACGTAGAAGCCCCAAGGCGCATCTTTGAAGCGTTCCACAAAGTAGCGCATGGCAGGAAGCAACTGCGTCCCCGTACCGAAATCCTTCGGCGGGCCGAAGATGTGTCGCTCGGCCTGTTCAGCGGTCAGATCGCCGACGACCTCGATCCGGCTACCACCAGGGCCAGTGGCCCAGTAGATGCAGGTCGTTCCGCCATCGGCATCGATCTTTTTCGCTAGATAACTGCACAACCGTTGCGCGACGGGCGTGATGATGTTCGTGGTGCCTGATTGCTTTTTGGAGCCGAAAAGAGCGGCGAAAATGCCGCCACTACTGGATTGTCCCACTCCATACAGTTCGCTCATGGAGCCGGAACCA
>Ga0308411_10000357_pt1 | contig 29486 bp, 20 predicted proteins | sample HotsprottomLayer_2_FD_203530 | JGI IMG/M metagenome (GOLD analysis project Ga0308411, IMG submission 203530) | Hot spring phototrophic mat microbial communities from Octopus Spring, Yellowstone National Park, Wyoming, United States -... | ecosystem: Environmental > Aquatic > Thermal springs >... | reverse complement strand
GGCCAACTTGGGATTAATCACGGCAACACAATAGCCCTCGCCGGGATGCGCTCGATAGTAGCCCTGGTGATAGTCCTCGGCGCGATAGAAAGTCGTCAGCGGTTCGATAGTCGTGACGATGGGGCGGTCGAACCGTTTGGCCGCAGTCAGTTCGGCGATGACCTCGCGGGCTGTTTGCTCCTGGGTCGCATCGTGGGGAAAGATGGCCGAGCGATATTGCGTGCCGACATCGGCTCCCTGACGGTTGAGACTGGTCGGGTCATGTATGGCAAAGAAGATGTCCAGCAACTGACGGTAACTGACAACCGCTGGATCGAAGGTGATTTGCACGGCCTCGGCATGGCCAGTGTTGCCGTTGCAGACCTGACGATAGGTCGGATTGATGGTCGAGCCACCACAGTAGCCGGACTCGACGCGCTGAACGCCGCGTACCTGCTCGAAGACGGCTTCCAGACACCAGAAACACCCGCCAGCCAAGGTAGCTTGTTGCTGCATGATACCCCTCGCTTGTAGGAACCCCCCAGGAACCTGTCCTGGCACATCAGCATAATAGCGAGGCACGGCAAGTCGCAGGCCAAACAAACTGACCGCCTCCAGAGTCTGCGGGCGATCCGGAGCAAGCACAGATCGCGTCACGCACACTACGGCTGCGGTCAGGAGGATGTTCACTTGCTGGAGAAAAGCCCGGCCTGGAAGCCGGTTACCGCCAATTCAGCGGTGGGCTTACTTCTTGACCTTGGTGTAGGCTGCCTCACAGTCCTTGAACAATTGCTCGAACTCGGCACTCTTGGTCTTGGCCTTCTTGTTCAGCGTCGTCATGAACTCCCATTCGCGGGCATCGATCTTCTTGTCAGCAAACAGATGATTGCGCAGCCAGTTCGCCTCGGCTGTGTCGATCTTGCCGTCCTTGAGAACGTGTTCGGTGATGATCTTGAAGAAGAACTTTTCAAAGGCCTCGGTCAACTCTTCCTTCTTGGCCTTGGCCTTCTTCTGAGCCGCCACTCGCAGTTCGAGCAGGAACTCAATGCCTTCCTGATCGATCTTGCCGTCGGCTCCCTTGAGTTCCTTTTGCAGTACCCTGACCTCTGCCTCGTCGATGACTCCGTCGGCCAGAATCGCCGACATGGCCACTTTACGCCAATCAGCCATTTGTACACTCCTTCTATATTTCTATGTAGTTGACTTGCGGTTTGCTCCCCATGAGCAAACCGCGCCTCACTTGCTAACCAAAATAGACACTGCCCACAAGACTGGCACCCTGGAAGAGGCAAAAAGGCCTGAAAAAATAGCTATTTTCAGACAGGTAGTGACGATCAGGCGGTCTGACGCATCTGCCCGGGATGTTGAGATTGCTCTCGCACCTGTCGCACCAAGCGTTCCCAGGCGGTGGTACTCGCAGGAACGGAGCGCCCGACCCTCTCGAGTTCCTCGATCAGAGCCAAGGCGGACTCGAAGGGTTGGCCCTGCCCAGTGAGTCGGGACAGCACATTTTGCAACTCGGCGGGCAAGGCGCGGGGCTTGCTCTTGCCGCTGGCGGGCAGGGCAGCCCATTCGCTAGCCAGCCGACCCAAACAGGCTAGGTCGCCGGCTGGAGTCTCAGGGGTTTCCACAGGATGAGCCAACAGCCAGGTTGGCTCCCCCAGTCCGACGATCTTGAGTATCCCCTGAGCATTCAAAACAAACGAATGCGCCTCGAGATGTCCGTGACAAAGCCCGGCGGAGTGGATGGCGTGCAATCCCAGAGCCGCCTGACCGACTAGGCGATACCAGGCACCCGGTGCCGCCGCCAGTCCCGACCAGTCGTTGGCTGTCAGGCCCGGAACGTATTCCAGCAAAGCCGCCGGTCGGCCGGCGATGGTCAGCACCTCCAGCACGCCAGCTACCTGGCTGTGCATGACCGCCGCAGCGGCGGTGAATCGCTGGATAAACTCGTCGGGACGCACCGCATCCTGCATTTCGGACTCAGCCAGATGACGAAGGATGGCTTCGCGATTGCTCCGCGGATCGTAGACTCGGTAGGCCGCCTCCCGCGGAGTGGACGGCAGTCGGTCGATGACGCGAACCGGGCCAAGCACCAGCCCATCGAGATTGCCCGCTTCGATCAGAGCGAGTTGGTAGAGGGTCAGATAGCCGCCCGCCAACAGCAACTGCCGCAACGACCGTCGCTGTCGCCGCGCCTCGGCCCATAGAGCTTGCCGGGTGTCCTCGTCCACTAGTCCGAGCGAAGCGAGCAACTCTCCCAGTTGTCGATCAGCGGGATCGATTTCATCGTTGAGAGTGAGAACCGCTCGGATCGGTGAGCGATCGTCGCTACTGGACGAAGACGGGCTCAACTGGCGTTCGGGCAGAGGCACCACATCGCCTTCGGCCGGCTCGCTCGGCGGCACATCGACCCCGGCCAACTCGCGCATTTTTTGTCGATACCAGTCCCGCATGTCGTTGAGATGCCGTTCGACTTCGTCACGACATTCGTCGATCTGGCGACGTTGTTCTGCCAGAGCTTGCTGTTGCTCGACCAAACGGGCGGTGGTATCGGCCACCTCGCGAGCCTGTTCCTCAACCTCGGCCTGTCGCAGTTCCAGCCGACTGTTGCCCAACTGCAACAATTGCCGCAGTTCGGCAATGCGTCCTTGCCAGTCGATGATCTGCTGACGGAAAGCGGCGACGGCCAAGCGATGTTCGTCACGCGCGACTTGCAACTCCAGATGCTGTTGCCGCAAGCGTTCCTGCTCGGCGTGCAAGTGTTTACTGGCTAGGTCGATGTCGTCACGACTCTGCTGGGCGTAGCCGTGCAACTCGGCCAAATGCTCGCGCAGTTGTTCGCGAGCGCGGCTGAGCTTATCCAGAGCGGCATTGCTGCGAAGTTCCAGTTCAGGCAGTTGTCGGGCCAATTGGTGAAGCTGGGCTTGAGCGCGGCCGAGTTCCTCACGGGCCTGACGGTGTTGCTCGGCAGCGGCTTGACGTTCAACCTCCCAGGCAACACGTTCGGCAGCAAGAGCCTGCCGACCGCTGATCAGCATTTGCTCTGTCTCGGCCAGTCGGGCTTGTTCGCCGGCTAGCCGTTCCTGGGCAGCGGCCAGTTCCTCGCTGCGTTTGGCCAGTTCGCTGGCTTGCTCTTGCAGTTGCCGACGCACCTCTTCCAGTTGGGCCGCCGCCTGTTGCCGCAACGCCTCCGCCTCCAGGTCGGCGGCCTGGCGTTGCTGTTGCGCTAGAGCCAATTGCTGTTCCGCATTGCTGAGAGCTTGTTCGCGTTGTTCGAGATCCTCGACACGACGCCGCACCTGTTCTTGCAACGCAGCGAGGGTTTGCTCGGCACGGCTGAGGGTCAATTCACGATCGCGTATGGCCTGTCGCTCGGCCTGCAAGCGTTCGTTAGCCTGTTCAAGCTGTTCACCTCGAGCCAACAGAGCTTCGGCTTGCTCGGCCTGCTCGGCCGCTTGGCTCTCGAGTTGTGCTTGCCGATTCTGCAAGTCGGCAAACTCGTTCGCCAGAGTTTGCTGGGCGATGCGGAACTGGGCGATCGCCTGATCGAGGGTCGCTCGTCGCTCGTCGAAGCGGCGACGTTCCTGAGCCAACAACTCGCGATCATTAGCCATGCCACTGCGAAGTGCTTCCGCTTCCTCGAGTCGCCGTTGCAGATCGGCCTGAGTGGCTTCTTGTAAGACCCGCTGATCGGACAGCGCTTGTTCTTGCTGTTGCAGATCCTCGCGCATGCGTTCCAGGCGAGTGCGCAGGGTAGCGAGCATGGCTTGCTGGCCTTCTAGGGCACTGGCACGTTGTTCGAGTTGGCTGGCCTGCTCGGCGATTTCTTTTTGCCGTTGGGTCAGTTGTTCGCTTTCACTGGCCAGTCGCTTGTGCCAGTCATCCATCTGGCTGGCCTGCTCCTCCAGATCGCGGGTGTCGCGCTGGAGTTGCTCGAACTGCCGATCGATTTCCAAGGCTCGCTGTTCAAGTTGTTTCTGACGTTGTTCGATGGTGGCTTGGATGCGGTCGAGACGAACGAGATCGGCCTGATGTTGTTTCTGGCCTTTTTCCAGAGCTTGGCGTTCTTCAGCGAGGGTGCGTTCGCGTTGCTCGATCTCGTTCAGGCGAGTGGTCAATTGCTGCTGGAGTTCCTGCTGTCGGCTTGCTACTACCTGATGCTGTTCGTTGAGCAACTGGCGTTCCCGCTCGAGTTGCTCACGGCTAGACTCGATTTCAGCCAGGCGAAGAGCGAGTTGTTCCTCGGCTTGTTGCAGGCGGGCTTCGCGTTGATCGGCGGCTTGCTTACGACGGATGAGTTTTCGAGCCGCCTGATGAACCGCCTGCTGACGAGCGAGAAGGCGATCGCGTCGTTGCTGATAGCGTTGCGACAGTTCCTGACGAATACCTGCCAGTTCCTTCTGTTTCGCTTCGAGTTCGCATTCTTTGAGGCTCAATTGTTCCGCACGTTGGAGGAGTCCCTCTCGCAGCGACTCAATCTCTTTGCGAGCCTGAGCTAGCTCAGCTTCCTGGATTTCCAGTTCCGAACGATTAGCGACTAGTTCGCGATCTTGTCGGCGTAGCTGTTCCGCGCGTTCCTGTAATTGCTGACATTCGGCTTGCAAACGGGCCCGCTGGGCCGCGAGTTCGGCCAGATCTCCTTGTTGTACGGGGGCCGTCGTGTCGCAAGCTAGCGTACCCGCAGGCACCTCGATGGTCACGGCTAGTTCCACGGTGCCGATGGTTATCTTGTCACCGTCGTTGAGATAGGTAGACGTGACAGCACGACCATTGACTGCGACCGGCAGAACGGGAGCAAGTTTACGAAGGCTGGCACCGCTGGTCTGGCGAGCAATCAAACAAATGACCGGAGCCAGATTGCTTCCTGGCAGACGGAGATCGCAACCAGGCACACTACCGATGAGGAACCCTCCATCCCCCACCTCGTAGACCACCGTGCGGGTATTACCGAGCCGGACTTCGAGACGAACAGTGGCCCCTGTCGAAGGGGATATAGGTGCCGCAGCCATGTGCAAACGACCCGCTCGGATAAGGAGATCCATCTCCACTAGCGCGCATTGAACCCGAAAACACTACCCAGAAACAAGGTCAATCTAGCTTCCGGAGTAGTGCTGAACTCCGCAAGCAACCTCGATGAAACCCCTCCCTCTCAGAAGGAGTACATATTCGGGTACTATCATGAGTTATGCCCAGTGTTTTTTCATGAGGAAAAAGAATGCGTTGTCTGTTGCGAATACCTCTGGCCCTGCTATTGCTGATCTGTCCCGCTGCTTCAGTCGGGGTTGTCTCAGCAAACGAAGTGACATCACGCCCGACTGCCGAGCGAGTGGCCCGACCATTCACACTCAAAGACACGGCTGGCAAGAACTGGTCGCTGGCCGATTGCAAGGATAGCAAGGCGATTGTTGTGCTGTTCCTGGGCACCGAATGTCCCATCAACAATCAGTACCTGCCCCGATTGGCCGAACTGCACGAGCAATACGCCCCCAAGGGGGTGGTGTTCGTGGGCATCAATAGCAATGTTCACGACACAAATGTTCGCATTGAGGCTCACGCCAAGGCGAACAAGATCCCCTTCCCGGTGCTAAAGGACAGCGGCAATGTGGTGGCCGACGACCTAGGAGCGCGACGGACTCCCGAGGCGTTTGTGCTGAGTCCGACCGGTCGCATTCTCTACCAGGGGCGCATCGACGACCAGATCGGCATTGGCTATCGTCGTAAGGCACCAACTCGACAGGAACTGGTAGAGGCTCTGAACGAAGTTCTGGCCGGTAAGCCAGTCACTACGCCAACAACTGAGGTGGCCGGCTGTCTCATCGCTCGGGCACGCAAGCCGAGCCGCACGGGCACAGTCACTTGGACAGGCCAAGTCGCCAGCATCGTGCAACAGCGGTGTCAGGAGTGTCATCGTCCCGGCCAGGTCGCGCCGATGTCGCTGCTCAGTTACGAGGATGTGTCGAGTTGGCAGGAGATGATTCGCGAAGTGGTTAGCGAACGCCGCATGCCGCCCTGGCACGCCGACCCGGCGCATGGCCAGTTTAGCAACGACCGCAGCCTGACTCATTCGGAGCGGGAAACGCTGCTGAAGTGGATTGAGGAAGGCTGCCCACGCGGCGAGGGCAAGGAGCCGGCTCCGAAAACCTGGCCTAGCAATTGGTCGATCGGCAAGCCCGATGTGGTCTTTGAGATGCCCCAGACCTTCACGGTGCCTGCCGAGGCCGGCCCTCGCGGCGTGCCCTACAAGTATTTTCTGGTGCCGACCAACTTCGACGAGGATCGCTGGGTGCAGGCTGCCGAGGCCCGACCTGGCGCACGCGAAGTGGTACATCACATCATCATCTATGTGGCTGACCGCCGCTTCCTGAGCCGAAAACTGGGTGGTCTGGGCCAGACTTCTCCCGAGGGCCGCATCGGCCAGGGACGGTTCGATGGCATCGGCAACGGCTTCCTGACGGCCTACGCTCCGGGAGATATGCCGCTGATTCTCGAACCGGGCCAAGCCAAGAAGTTGCCCAAGGGGGCACTGCTCATCTTCCAGATGCACTACACCCCCGATGGGGTGGAGCGCGAGGATCGCTCGTCGGTCGGTCTGATCTTCGCCAAGCAACCGCCCAAGTTCGAGGTGCGCACACGCGGCATCGCTCAGCAATTACTCATGATCCCCCCCGGTGACCCCAACTACCGCGCTACCTCGCGTACTACCTTCGAACGCGATGTCGAACTGCTCAGCATGATGCCACACATGCATCTTCGCGGCAAGGATTTCAAGTACGAGGCGGTCTTCCCCGATGGCAAGCGGCAAACGCTGTTGTCCGTGCCGAGGTACGACTTCAATTGGCAGAGTACCTATCGCCTCAAGGAACCACTGCGGTTGCCCGCCGGGACTCGCATCGAGTGCGTGGCCCACTTCGACAACTCGGCGAACAACCCCAACAATCCCGATCCGCGTAAGCGGGTCTTCTGGGGCGATCAGACCTGGGAAGAAATGATGATCGGCTTCGTCGATTACGCCGTCTCGCTCGAGAGCAAGGCGACAAACAAGTAGTCGGCAGCGAACCGGCTTGCGTGAGCGGCCAGAGTGTGCAACTCCGTCCGCTCACGCAAGACAGCTCACGTCTCAGATTTCCTCCATCTTGCCATGCGGCATGGGAGCCGGATCGCTCTCACTCGTCGCTGGCGGTGCCTTGCCCTTGAAAAACACCACGCTCAGAGGAGGAATCGTCAGCACCAGCGAATAGGGCCGACCATGCCAGGGTATGTCCTCAGCTTCGAAGCCGCCTTGATTGCCCAGTCCGCTGCCGCCGTAGATCATGGCATCGGAGTTGATGACCTCCTCCCAGCGACCAGGATAGGGAACCCCAATGCGATAGCCAAATCGCGGCACGGGCGTGAAGTTGCACACGATCAGAAACTGATCGGTAGTACTACTGCCACGACGCAGGAAGGAGATGATGCTAGAACTGGCATCGTTGCAATCGACCCACTCGAAACCAGTCGATTTACTATCCAGTTCGTGTAAGGCCGGCTCACGCTGATAGAGATGGTTGAGATCCGCGACCCAGCGTTTGACCCCCTGGTGCCAGCCCACCTCGAGCAAGCCCCAGTCTAGCGGCTGATCATGATTCCATTCGCGGCCTTGCCCCCATTCCGAGCCCATGAAGAGCAGTTTCTTGCCCGGCTGTGCCCACTGGTAGCCGTACAGCAATCGCAGGTTAGCGAACTGCTGCCAGCAATCACCGGGCATCTTGCTCAGCAGCGATCCCTTGCCGTGAACGACCTCGTCGTGAGACAACGGTAGAACGAAGTTCTCGCTGAAGGCGTAGAGCATGCGAAACAGCAGTTCGTTGTGGTGGAACTGGCGATGTATTGGATCGCGTTCGAGGTATCTCAAGGTATCGTGCATCCAACCCATGTCCCACTTGAGACCGAAGCCCAATCCACCGACATAGACAGGCCGCGAGACCATTGGCCAAGCAGTCGATTCTTCAGCGATGGTCTGCACGTCGGGATAGTGGCGGTAGACTTCCTCGTTGAGCCGACGGAGGAAGTAGATGGCGGCCAGATTCTCGTTGCCGCCGTAATGGTTGGGCACCCATTCGCCTTCCTTACGCGAGTAATCGAGATAGAGCATGCTGGCGACGGCATCGACACGCAAGCCGTCAATGTGATAGCGGTCGAGCCAGAAGAGGGCACTGGAAAGCAGGAAACTGCGGACTTCATGCCGACCATAGTTGAAGATGTAGCTCTTCCAGTCGGGATGAAAGCCCAACTGAGGGTTGGCGTGTTCGTAGAGGTGAGTACCATCGAAATAAGCTAGCCCGTGTCCGTCGGTGGGGAAGTGGGACGGCACCCAGTCGAGGATGACTCCGATACCCTGCTGGTGCAGATAGTCGATCAGATACATGAAATCCTGCGGCGAGCCGAACCGACTAGTGGGAGCAAAGTAGCCGGTGGTCTGGTAGCCCCAAGAGCCGTAGAAGGGATGCTCGGTCAGGGGCAAGAACTCGACGTGAGTGAAGCCCATTTCTTTGACGTACTCGGCCAGCGGTTCGGCGATCTCGCGATAGGACAGGGATCGCGGGCCACCATCGGGAGCGTGTCGCCACGATCCTAGATGCACCTCGTAGATAGACATCGGTGCTTGCAGACTGTTGTGCTTGCGACGGTTGGCCATCCACTCGCCATCGTTCCAAACGTAGTCGAGAGTGGTGACGATGCTGGCTGTTAGGGGAGCTACTTCGTGGAAGAAGCCGTAGGGATCGATCTTGTCGGCACTATAGCCGTGGTAACGCGACACGATGAAATACTTGTAGCGAGAGCCAGCTTGAACGCCAGGCAGGTAGCCTTCCCAGATGCCCGAAGATTCTCTGGGATAGAGAGGATGGCTGGCCTTGTTCCAGTCATTGAAGTCGCCGATGACTGAGACATAGCTGGCCGAAGGTGCCCAAACGGCAAAATTGCAGCCGGGCTGACCATCAACCACGCGGAGGTGCGCGCCGAGTTTGTTGTACAAGCGGAAATGATTGCCCTCGTTGAACAGGTACAGATCCTGCTCCGAGAGTAACGATGGGGGTGCGGAAAGCGTACTCGAAAGCGTCATGGCCGCTCCTGCCTGTGTAGTTGCAGCGGGGATGGAAACCGGGCGATACGACAGCACTACCGGCGACCACCTGATTAAACCTTGTCGCTAGGCGGGCCATCCTCTGGTAAGAGGTGGCGAGCGACAATGGTCTTTGGCAATGGCCCTGCTCAGTGCGCGTCCATCTCGATTATCGCACTCAAAGTGGATGCCACCATAAATCTGACTTCGTCTCGCTTCGTCCGTAGCCTGCCAAAAGGTACGGTATTCACGCTTCCTGCTGGGCTAGCCGGCTGAGCCGATTTTGAAGTTGCCACCCTCTGCATCGAAAGTGTCGGTCAGAATAGTGGTCTTCTCTCGTTGTAGGCCGAAGAGGGCATCAACTCCACCAAATATGCCGCGAACTGCGAGCAGATCGGCAACGGCGATAGTGACGACTGGATAAGCTACACCTGAAGACTGCTTGTCGTCTGAATGTGGGTTTCTACCGTATCTGCAACCGCTCACGCCAGTGAGTTCGCTGGAGCGAGCCGCCCCGCGTGAGTGGGCGGAGTCAGACATCGCCTGCTGTCCACAGATCCCTCAAGGCCAGGAGAATGCCGCATGATGCCCTACGCCCAACGCCGCGACCGACTGATCGGTTGCCTGGCCGAGGAGCAACTCGACGCGCTACTCATCAGCCATCCCGCCAACGTGACCTATCTCACAGGCTTCAGTGGCGACAGTTCCTTGCTCGTTCTGACACGCCACCGCGCGATTCTTGTCAGCGATCCGCGCTACGTCGGTCAGATTGCCGATGAGTGTGGCGATCTGGAAACCTACATTCGCCCGCCCACCCAGAAAGTGCAGGAGGCGGCGGCCGACCTGTTGGGCAAGCTCGCAGTTCGCACCATCGGTTGCGAGTCGGCCGCTCTCACGCTAGCCGAGGCCGAGTTGCTGCGGACGGCCGGCCCAACTTTCGACTGGAAGCCGGGCAGCGACCGGGTCGAACGACTTCGTATGGTTAAGGATGCTGGCGAAATCGCGGCCATTCGCGAGGCCATCGGCGTGGCCGAACGCGCTTTCGCGGCCTTTGTCGCGTTGCTACGGCCGGAGGACTGCGAAAAGGATCTGGCCGATGCGATGGAGGGATTCATTCGCCGCTGCGGCGGGTTGGGGGCGGCGTTTCCGCCGATCATCGGAGTCGGGGAACGCGCTGCTTTGCCGCACTGTCCCCCGACTAGCAAACGGGTCGAGCAGGCCGATCTGCTGCTGGTCGACTGGGGAGCCATCGGCAAAGGGCACTATCGGAGTGACTTGACGCGCGTGCTGGCAACCCATAGAGTTGCATCTTCAGGATCTGCGGATCGTGACCGTCTGACGCACATTCATGCGATTGTGCTACAAGCCCAACAGGCGGCTTTGCGAGCGGTTCGTCCCGGCGCGGTCTGCAAGGACATCGACGCGGCGGCACGCTCGGTTATTGCCGAAGCCGGCCATGCCGAACATTTCGGTCATGGACTGGGTCATGGTATCGGTCTGCAAATTCACGAAGGCCCGGCGGTGCGTCCCGGTTCGGAAACGGTGCTGGAGGTCGGCATGGTCTTCACTCTCGAACCGGGTATCTATTTGCCAGGTTGGGGAGGAGTGCGAATCGAGGACGATGTCCTCGTCACTCCCGATGGTGCGGAAGTGTTGACGCACGTCGAGCGCGACCTGTCCCGCTTGAGTGTTTTTGTGTGAGGCCGACGAAGTCGTCTAGTTGCTCGAAGGAACGAGACTTGTTAAGCAGGAGGAACGCGGTGGCAGAAGAGAAGGAAAAACCTCGCCCATTCGACGTGAAGACCATCCGCTATCTCGTCCATCTGATGAGCCAGCACGATCTGAACGAGATCGACTTGGCAGAAGGCGACATACGAATCCGCCTGCGACGCGGCCAACGTCTTGTCAGTGGCGGTGCTATGTTGCCAGCGATGCCCGTTCCGGTCTCTCCGCTGCCCGCCCCCACACCGGTCACCGCTTCTCCCACGCCCGCTGCCACGTCCGCCCCAACTCCTCCCGCCAAGAAACTCATCGAAATCAAGAGCCCTACGGTGGGCACCTTTTATGCTCAGAAGGATCCCACTTCGCCGCCGTTTGTCACCAAAGGCAGCCGCGTCACCCCGACTACCGTCGTTTGTCTCATCGAGGCCATGAAAGTCTACAACGAGATCCAAGCGGAATGTTCGGGAGTCATCGAGGAAGTCTGCGTCAACAACAAGGATTTCGTCGAATACAACACTGTGCTGTTCCGCGTCGATCCCACCGGCTGAGATTCGCCCCCATCTGAGGACTCTCCCCCGTGTTCCAGCGTATTCTCGTGGCCAACCGTGGCGAGATCGCCCTTCGCATCATCCGAGCCTGTCACGATCTAGGCATCAAGGCCATCTGTGTCTACAGCGAAGCCGACCGTGGTGCCCCCTATCTCGACGTGGCTGACGATGCCATCTGCATCGGGCCACCCCCTTCGGCCGAAAGCTATCTTAAACAAAACATGATCATCAGCGCGGCCGAGGTCGCCGACGTGCAGGCCATCCATCCCGGCTATGGGTTTCTCTCTGAGAATGCCCAGTTCGCCGAGAAGGTGCGGGACAGCGGCTTCGAGTTCATCGGGCCGACCCCCCAGGCCATGCGACGGCTGGGCGACAAGGATCAGGCCCGTCAGGCTGCTGTCCAAGCTGGCGTGCCCGTGGTGCCTGGTACCGGCCTGATCGAGCCGGATCAGGATGTGACGGCCCTGGCAGCAGGGGTCGGCTATCCCTTGCTCATCAAGGCGGCCGCTGGTGGGGGCGGCCGGGGTATGCGTGTGGTGCGTGAGCCGGCCGGTCTGGCCGACGCTCTCGCCCAAGCTCGCGCCGAAGCCGAGACCGCCTTCAAAGACTCGCGTGTCTACATCGAGAAGTACATCGACCGCCCTCGTCATGTCGAAGTGCAGCTACTGGGCGATAAACACGGCCATTTCGTGCATCTGTGGGAACGCGATTGTTCTTTGCAACGCCGCCATCAAAAGCTCGTTGAGGAGTCGCCCGCGCCTAACCTTCCTCTGGAAGTCCGCCGCGCTATGTGCGAAGCGGCCGTGAAACTGGCCCGCTCCGTAGGCTATTCCAGTGCCGGTACCTGCGAGTTCCTCGTCGATCGCGATCACAACTTCTACTTCATCGAAGTCAATGCTCGCATTCAGGTTGAACATCCTGTGTCCGAACTGGTCACCGGCATTGATCTAGTGCGCGAGCAGATCCGTATTGCGGCTGGTGAGCCGCTGTCCTTTCGTCAGGAAGACATCGTGCATCGCGGTTGTGCCATCGAGTGCCGGATCAATGCGGAAGATCCGGCCAATGGCTTCCGCCCTTCGCCTGGCACGATTACCCGTTGGCAGCCGGCCGGTGGCCCTGGAGTGCGTCTGGACAGCCATGTGATCACCGGCTACCGGGTTCCGCCGAACTACGATTCGCTGGTGGCCAAATTGTTGGTGCATCAACCGACACGCGAATTGGCCCTGGCTACTATGCGTCGCGCCCTCGCCGAGTTCCGCGTCGAGGGCATTCGCACCACCATTCCGATCCTGCAACAACTGATGAACGATCCAAAGTTTGTAGCAGGCGAGGTGTACACAACCTACATCGAGCGTGAGGTGTTGCCGCGTGGGAGTTAACGCATGGCCGAGCCGCTCCGCCTGGGCGTACTACTGTCGGGCAATGGTACGACCTTGCAAAACCTGCTCGACCGCTGCGCCGCTGGCCGCTTGCCGGCTCGCGTGGTGGGCGTGGTTGCCAGTCGGCCCGATGCCTTTGGGCTGGAACGTGCCCGGCGAGCGGGTGTACCGGCCTGGGTCGTTTCACGCCGAGACTATGCATCCCGTGAGGCCTTCAGTGAACGCATCCTGAGCCACTGTCGCGAAGTCGATGCCCAACTGATCTGCATGGCGGGCTTCTTGCATCTGCTGCACATCCCCGAAGCGTTCGCCGGCCGGGTCATGAACATCCATCCTGCGCTACTGCCGGCTTTCGGAGGAAAGGGGTATCACGGATTGCATGTCCATAAGGCCGTGCTGGAAGCCGGTGTCAAGTTGACCGGCTGCACGGTTCATTTCGCCGACAACCAGTACGATCACGGCCCGATTATCGTGCAACGAGCAGTGGCAGTAGCTGAGGACGATACCCCAGAGAGCTTGCAAGCACGGGTGTTCGCGGCCGAGTGTGAAGCGTATCCCGAGGCCATCGCCCTGTACGCAGCAGGTCGGCTGCGGATCGAGGGGCGACGGGTGCGAATTTCTTGACAACTCGCGGCCAACGGTCCCGACAGGTGCGGCTTCCGTTCGACCCCGTCGCCGCACGACTTTCCTTGCTCCCTGAAGAACAAAGACTTCCCCTTCTTTTCTCATTGTTGGGCCGGTGGGCTAGCGCGAACTGTAAGAACGGGGCAGGGAGCCTGACGCAAAACTTGCTCAGTGACGCTGCCCAGCAGCAGGCGTTGCAAGCCGGTTAACCCGTGTGTCCCCATCACCAACAGATCGCAGTGAGTTTCCTTGGCCAGTTGCAAGATGGCCTCGGCCGGTCGTCCCTCCACCTGAATGTGTTCCACAGGCACCTCTGGATCGGGCGGCAGCAACGCCTTGAGCTTCGCGAACTGCTGCTCGGGATAGTTCGGTGATCGAACTTCGACCAGCATACCGCCGTAACTGTGCGTACCATACTCCACGTCCACGACGTGAGCGAGAATCAGGCGAGCCCCGTGAAACCGAGCTAGGGAACAAGCCAAGTGAAACGCCTGAAGAGCGCAATCCGAGAAATCAGTAGGGCAGAGGATCTTCTGGAAGGGCACCATTGACAATTCCTCCCATGTAAGCGCTGAGTTGCGACAGCCTACTCCTCGGATTAATATAGGCAAAACAGGTGCCGATCGGCTTCATTCGAGGCCTCAACTGCTCAGAGGCGGCTCGCCGAGCGGTTCAGCACTCGCCTCGCACCACTCTGCCAGAGCAAATAGGCTACCTTCGCCACCGGCTGAGCCGACCAATTGTACTCCTAGCGGCAATCCCTCGGACGACAGGCCGATTGGAAAAGCTACCACGGGCAAGCCGGTGTAACTCCAAGGGGAGTTGAACAGCGGATCTCCCGTACTAGACGCATCGGGAGCCGGGCCAGTGGTCGCTGGGCACAGCAGAGCATCAACCCCGGCCAGCACCACCGCCAAGTCAGCGATCAGTTGTCGCTGATGTTCCTTGGTGCGAGCATATTCCACGGCCGAATATCGTAGCCCCTCTTGAAGCAAGGAGGTGATCCGAGGCGGGTAATCTTCCGGGTGCCGCTCTAGCCGTTCCTTGTGATAGTCGCAAGCCTCGACGGCCATCATGAGGCGGTGCCGCTCCGTCACTTCCAGAAAACTGGCCGGCAACTCGATTTCGCGAACGATCGCTCCTCGACGCACCAGATCAGAACAGAAAGTGTCCAGGGCGGTATTCACCTGGCCGTCGGCGCGATGGCGAAACATGCCGCTAGGCCGACCGAGAATCGGAGGTCTGTTCGCTTGGCCCAGCAGGGTCGGTCGGCTATTCGGGTCGCTGATGGTCTGTTGCACGATTGCGACCTCTGCCACGGTGCGGGCCATCGCTCCGATGTGATCCATCGAGGCGGCCAAGGGCAGGACTCCAGCCGTGCTGACCGTACCGTAGGTGGGCTTGCAGGAAGCCACGCCACAATAGCTGGCCGGTCGAGTGATCGAACCGCCCGTCTGCGTCGCCAGAGTGGCGAACGCCATGCCGGCTGCCACAGCGGCAGCGGAACCACTCGACGAGCCTCCCGGCGTGCGCTCGAGGTTCCACGGATTGCGCGTCACGGGTGGATCGAAGCTGGCGTAGGCCGTGGTCACCGTCTTACCGAGCAGAACGGCACCCGCCTGACGCAGTCGTCGCACCACTGGCGCATCGTGCCGAGCGATGCTGTGCTGCCACAATTGCGAGCCACAAGCGGTCGGCCAGTCGTAGACATCAATAATATCCTTGATGCCAACGGGGATGCCGTGCAGCGGGCCGCGATCCTGACCGCGACGCAGTTCCTCATCGCAGCGAGCGGCAGCGGCCAGGGCTTCCTTGCGGTCGATCAGCACCCAGGCTCGCACACGCGACTCCACCTGATCGATTCGGGCCAGGCACTGTTCGACCAGTTGTACGGAGCGAACCGTTCCTTGACGAAGTGCCAGAGCAGCAGCGGAGATGGTCGGAAGCATACAGACCTTTCACAAGCCAGGGATAGATGCCAATGGGCGGGTACAGCCCTGTTATAGAACTCTTGGAGCGGAGGTCAGGACGATGAACCTGGCGGGCGTGGTTCTGTGTGGTGGTCGTTCGACGCGGATGGGGCAATCCAAGGCGTGGCTGCCCATAGCCGGCGAGTTGCTGCTGCTGCGCATCCTTCGCGTGCTAGGCGAGGTGCTATCTCCCGTGGTGGTCGTGGCCGCACCTGGCCAGGACTTACCGCCGTTGCCACCAGCGGTTGCGGTCTATCGCGATCCAGTTGAGGGACGCGGGCCGTTGCAGGGGTTGGCGGTCGGTTTGCAGGCTCTGACCGGACGAGCGGAGGCGGCGATGGTGGTATCGTGCGATGTGCCGTTGTTGCAGTCGGCCTTCGTGCGGCGGATGATCGCTCTGCTCGGAGAGGCAGCCATCTGCGTTCCGCAGGCAGAGGGCCGACTGCATCCTCTGAGCGGGGTCTACCGCGTAGAGGTTGCTCCGGTTGCCGAGCGGCTGCTGGCGGCAGGCAAGTTGCGGGTCATGGATCTGTTCGACGAGGTGCCGACCCGGATCGTCTCTGCCGAAGAACTGGGCAGCCCTCTGCTCGCCTCCCTGCGGAACGTCAACACCCCGGCTGATCTGGCCGCCGTGCTGAACGAACTGCACCCCACCTCGCCTAATGCTTGACAACCTCTCAGCGAATGTGTTCGTCGCCTAGAGCTTGCAAAGCCTTGAGGGCCGGCAGGGGTTGCTCATCACGATCGTACAGACCGCATCTAGGGAACAGATGCGGCCGGGCATCGCTGAAATGACACCAGTTGACCGCCTGCACATAGGGCTTGCACAGGGCCAGTTCTGCGAATCCCCTAGCCCAGTCGGCCTGACTGGCTGGACTAGGAGGCTCGCGCCACCAGCCGGCCCGAACCTGCATCTCGGGGTCGGCATCTGGGTCGGTCGCCTGGGTCGAGGGATAGCCCAGCGTGACCTGCAACGGCACTCCCAGCAGGGCGTACAGATCGAGCAATCGCGATAACTCCAGGCGATCGCGACAGTAGCTGCCGCGATTGGTCACGCCCATGATGATTTCGAGGTTGACGGCGGCCAGATTCAGCCCAGAGCGGATCAGGTTGTCGGCGAAGATGAACGGCGAGGTACGTTCGGCGGCAGTCATGTACTCGCCCCAGGGCTGACTGATGCCCAGGATCAGTTCCAGCGAAGGATCTACCTGCCGGGCCGCCTCCCCGAGTTGATAGGTCAAGCCCATCAGTTCTTCTTCGGTCAGCCCCAGCACGCTGGCCCAGTTGCTGCCGGCCGTCAGTTGCCAGCGACGAATGCTCGATCGATAGCGGCGCACGGCAGCGGTGACAAACCGGCACATGAACGTCCGCATGCTCGACACATCGCGTTCCCACAACCACAACCACGCCGGCAACTGGCTCGCCGAGAAGTCGATGAGCGGCCCGGCGGTGATGTCCATCTCCGAGGTTTCAGCCCAGTCGATCAACTGATCGAAGTCTTTCCAACGATAGACGGTCTCTTCCGTTTCGATGAGGTGCCAGCAAAGCGGTACGCTGGCTCGGGTGAAGGTCTGGCGAAACGCCGACGATTCGGTCTCGCTCAACCCGCCAATCGGCAAGGGGCAGGACAGCACCGTATCCAGACGCGGCTGGCGTTGATGACGAATCTTAAAGACCTGCTGAATGTAGATCTGAACTAGAGCATCGGCATCGCGGTAGGCCTGGGCTAGCAGATGCCGACAGATCGCCAGTCGCTCGTTGACATCCTCGTTGCACACCGCTTGGCCGAATTGTATTCCGAGTTGCCGTAGTCGTTCGAGTAACTCTGGTTCGATAACCAAACCGCCGGCCTGCCAGTCGTATAGCTGCGTTCGTACCTGATTAACCTTGCCGCGGGTCAGTTCGACGAGGAAGTTGTAGGGCAGCAGGCGATCGACCAGAGTGGAGGAGGTGCCCATGAGTTGGCCCATCCCGTCGATGAGCCAAGGAGCCATCAAATAACCGCTGTCTTCGATTTCGCGATCGAGGATTAATTGCCCAGCATGCAAATGAGTAGCGGTTGGATAGGGCATGTTATCCGAGCCGCCTGCCAGTGTTGCCTGTTCCAGTTCACGGGCCAGAGCGGGCGATAACTCGGCCGGCAAATGGAACGTCATCTTGCCCATGATGGAATCCTGCTAGCAGGTTCTTTTGGCGATTGGAGACGGCCGGTAGAGCGAAAAAGGCTGTTCCGGAAGAACCCAATCGTAAGAACGGTTGAGCAGACATCGCTCCTCGATTGATTATAGAACTTCGCAGGGAGAGGACACCAGCAGATTTCTAGTTGGTAGACATCCCATACCCTCTACTGTCCTCCTCAGAGTGACCGTCAATCTCGCAGAGCGACGATGCTGATGCCTAGTCGATCAGCCAGAGCGACCGTCTGTGGCTGATCCAGAAGAATGGTGCGGTCGGCTTCGATAGCCAAGACCCGCCCACCGGCCTTGTGGATGGTCTGGACGGTGACCTCGCCCACGGTGGGCACGTCGAACCGCATGTCCTGTTGCGGCTTGGCCACTTTGACCACCGTGAAGCCCCCCGCCCGACACAGTTCCCCTGCGCGAAGGATGGCTCGATCCGTGCCCTCGATGGCTTCGACTGCCAGACAGGCTAGATCCTTGACCACGACGCTCTGACCAACGTCCAGTTCGCCCATTTTGCGGGCCAGTTCCCAGCCGAATTCGATGTCGTTGTACTCGGCCTTGGTCGGCCGGCGACGAGTCAGCACTCCAGGTTTCACGAGTAGCTCCGGTACTAGATCCAGGGCCGAGACGAAGGTCAGGCCGTCTCGAGCGAATTCGTCGATCATGGCCAGCAGCAGGGTGTCGTCTTTGTTGTCGCGACGGCGGCGCATGTACCACCACCAGATGGTGCGCAGATCGGGGCACAGGCTCACTAGTTTCCACGGTCGATAGAGCAGATCCGCCTTGAAGACTTTGCCGCACATCACCAGTTGCCTGGCTCCGCCTTTCTGGAACAGGCGAATCATGCGGCCCAGACGTGTTGGACTGCTCCAGTCGAACCGCCAGACCAGATCGGCCAAAGCAGGGTCGGCACAGCCAGTTAACCCGACGCAGACGACGCGTTGCCCGACTTCGCGGGCCTTGGCGGCAAAGGCAAAGGGAAAGCGACCCGCCCCAGCCAACAGGCCGATCGGCTCATCGACCACCGGAGCAGGCCAGAGAGTCAATTGGCGTGCGGCACTCATGCAGATTCTCGCGAGGCATTGGTATTTCGAGCAGGTTTGGTCGTGTCCAGTCCTAGGTGCCGCTTGATCTGGCGGACATCCTGGCATACTCCTGGCAAGTTAGACAAACTGAGCAAGATACGCTTGGCTTCGCGTTCCGGCCAAGCGGGATAGCCCAGCACCCGTTCCCCTGCCGGAATGTCCGAGTGGATGCCTGATCCCGCTCCGATGACGGCTCGGTCGTGAATGGTCACATGATCAGCGATGCCGACCTGTCCCGCGATGACCACATAGTCGCCGGTCGTACAAGAGCCAGCGATGCCTACCTGGCTGACGATCAGGTTATGCTGGCCGATCCGGCAGTTGTGACCGATCATCACGAGATTGTCGATCTTGGTGCCGTTGCCCACGCGGGTGACCTGGAAGGTTCCTCGATCGATCGTGGAGCAGGCACCGATTTCCACATCGTCGCCGATTTCGACCTGGCCCAGTTGCGGCACCTTGATGTGTCGGCCTCCCTGAAAGCGGTAGCCGAATCCGTCCGCACCCAGCACGGTATTGGCGTGAACGGTGACGCGATTGCCGATTACAGTCCCCTCATAGAGGACGACACCTGGGTGAAGGGTGACATCATCGCCGAGTCGGCAATTCCGCCCGATGACAACGTGGCTATGGATGGTACAACGTGCCCCCAGCACGGCATGCTCACCGATGACCGCGAATGGCAACACGGCACAATCAGGGCCGAGTTGTGCTGTGCTGGCCACGCTAGCGTTTGGAGCGATGCCGACTTGTGGAGCAACCGTTTCGCCCTGCAAGCACTGGACGATGCGAACAAAGGCCAGCAGCGGATCGGCCACCTCGATGAAGGTGAAGGTGTGCCCAGGAGGACAGAACTCGCTACAGCGAGCGGCTGTACCAATCGGAACGACGACAGCCCCTGCCTTGCTCTCGCGGAGTTGTCTCAAGGAGCGATCATTTTCTACAAACGTGATATCTGCGGAGCCGGCTTCTTGCAACGTGCGAGCATTTTGCAGGGGAAGATCGCTCTGACCGTAAACGGTTCCCTGAACGAGCGTCGCCAGTTGCGCAACAGTAGTAGGCACGATGCCCCTTTCTTCCCTGAAAAGGTCGTTGTGTGGGCGTTGGCTCAACGAGTTGTCTTCAGAAACCGATTCTAGCCTGCCTGCTCTTGCCGAACAATCCAGATTTCTGGCTAGCGTTCAGGATGGCCGTTTGCCCAAGGAATCTGACAGAAGGCAAACAACCGCGATCGTCCCAGCGTACTTCTCCTGCCAACGAGACTGGCCGACTGCCCCGAAAGTCTGCTATACTCTTCCAAGGGACAGATCCGAGAGACGTGACGTTTTTCCTGCTGCTCTCTCTCGTGAACTTACCACTCGATCCAGAACGATCGACTGCGGAACAAAGAAGGTAGGCTCCGTCCACACTGGTGACAGATAGCTCCTCTCCGCCCGAGAGGTGCAGAAGGATGATGCGCCTCGATCGGGCCACCTGGCGCAAATCCCCTAGATTCGACGGTCGGCTCTCAGGCTGACCATCTCGAGACTGCTAGCGAGCGGAACTCCCACCGCAGGGACACATGCAGAAATGATCCTCCTGCACGCCGGGATCGACAGTAGTCAGTTCTTTCTCTGGGGCGAAACCCCAGCAGAACTGCCTCCTGCTCGTCCGAATCGCAAAGCGAAATCTAGTGAAGTGCAAGCCTATCCCTTCGATGCGGGAGTTGGTCGGCTTGTGGCCGCTTTGTTGGACATCCTGCCGGGCCAGACGCTGCCTGGCGGGGGCGGGGAACCGCCTCTGTTGTGGTTGCCCACCATCAAGGGCCGGCCCATTCCCTCCAGTGGAACCATCGCCGATGTGCCGACCATCGGCTCGGTCAGCCTGGTTCCCTGGAAGATCACCGCTCTGCCCTTGCCGTTGCCGCAAGTCATCGATTTGTTGTGTGCCTGTGTCGGTCGCGAAACCCTTGGCCCCGGCTTGTTGATCGGCACCACGCTGGCTTTCTGGACGCACGTCTTGCGACTGGCCGGTTCCCTGGTGGCTCGCGAACGCTTTGTGCCCAGTCTGCGTCGCCACGAAGGCGGTTGGCGGGCTTTGTGGCAACCGGCCATCATCGGCCCGGATGGCCAGCGTTTGGCTCAGTTAGCTCACAACATGCCCGCTGCCTGTCGCGCTTTGAGCCGCTCTGCCGAGCATCCGCCCGACATCCCCGCTGCTCTGTTGCTTCGTGATTGGCTCGACCGCTTGGTGGACAGCCTAGTACGACTAGCCACCGTTGGCCGAGTCGATCCCGCCAGTCGAGGCGGAAGAGTGGCCGTCAAGAAAACGAGTACCCTGCATGACGACTGGGTGTTCACGCTCAACTACTCCCCCGATGGCTTAATGACCGGCCCGGAAGCGGAACTGGCTGCTCTGGCCGATCAGGTGCGCTCTTGGCAACGCCCCATCACCGTCTCCTCCGAGACCCCGTTTGGCTTGTGCTTCCGTCTAGAAGAACCATCGGCCAAGGCTCCTCCCTCGGCCCCCTGGAAAGTGCGTTATCTACTGCAAGCTCGCGATGATCCGAGTCTGTTCATTCCAGTGGCTGATGCCTGGAAGCCACAGGGTTCGGTCGCGCAGTTGTTCCAGCAACGCGGCTTCAATGCTCGCGAGTTTCTGCTGACCACTCTGGGCCAGGCGGCCAACCTCTGTCCGCCCGTCGAGCGGAGTCTCAAGCACGCTGCCCCCGCCTGGTTCGAGACCGATGTTCACGGCGCGCACCGCTTCCTCAACGAAACCGCCTATCTCCTGGAGCAGTCCGGCTTCACGGTTCAGTTGCCCTCTTGGTGGACGCGGCAGGGCACGCGTGAACGGTTGGGCGTGCTGGCCGAGGTGCTGTCGCCGCCTTTGCAAGCGTCGGGCGGATTGTCGCTCGATCAACTCATCAACTTCGACTGGCAAATCGCTCTGGGCGGCGAACCGCTGTCGCTGCAAGAGTTGCAGCGATTGGCACAGATCAAATCGCCCCTGATCAAGGTGCGCGGCCAATGGATTCAGGTCGATCCGGGGGAGATTCAAGCCGCTCTCGATCTGCTCCAGGGTAAGGCCAGCGGTCAGGCGACGTTGCGCGAAGTCGTGCAAATGGCTTTGGGCGGCGGCCGGGCACCCGGCGGATTGCCCTTCGCCGGAGTGAAGGCGACCGGATGGGTCGCCGATTTCCTGTCGCAACTGGAAGGCAAGACCGCGTTTGCTGAAGTGGAATTGCCGGCCGGCTTCACCGGAGAACTGCGGCCGTATCAGCGTCGCGGCTATTCTTGGCTGGTGTTTCTGCGTCAGTGGGGTTTGGGTGCCTGTCTGGCCGACGACATGGGGTTGGGCAAGACCGTGCAGACGCTCGTCCTGCTGCTGCGGGAATGGCAAACGACGCGTCGGCCCAGTTTGCTCATCTGCCCGACCTCGGTGGTCGCCAACTGGCAAAAAGAAGCAGAGCGGTTCACGCCTGAATTACCTGTGCTGATCCATCACGGCGGATCGCGGCAGCGGGGAGCCGCCTTCATCCGTCAGGCCGAGAAATACGGCCTAGTGGTATCGAGCTACGCTTTGCTCTATCGCGACCGAGAACTGCTCGAAAAAGTTCCCTGGGCCGGCGTCATTCTCGACGAGGCTCAAAACATCAAGAACGCTCAGACCAAGCAAGCCCAGGCCGCTCGTGCCCTGTCCGCCGAGTTTCGCATTGCCCTGACCGGCACTCCAGTGGAGAATCACGTCGGCGATCTGTGGTCGATCCTCGAGTTCCTCAATCCCGGCTGGTTGGGTACTTCCAGCACCTTCCGCAAACAGTTTTTCGTGCCCATTCAGGCCCAACAGGATGCCGAGGCCGCCCTCCGTCTCAAACGACTGACCAGCCCGTTCATTCTCCGTCGTCTCAAGACCGATCGCTCCATCATTGCCGACCTGCCCGATAAACTGGAGATGAAGGTCTTCTGTACCCTGACCCGCGAGCAGGCTACACTCTATCAGGCCGTGGTCAACGAACTCCATGAAGCGATGACCGTCGCTGAGGGCATCCAGCGTAAGGGCATCATCCTGGCCACATTGACCAAGCTCAAGCAGGTCTGCAACCACCCGGCTCATTTCCTCGGTGACAATTCCGAGCTAGCCGGTCGCTCCGGCAAGTTGGCTCGGTTGACGGAAATGCTCGAGGAAGTGCTGCAAACCGGCGACCGTGCCTTGGTGTTCACGCAATTCACCGAGATGGGCGAGTTGTTGAAACGTCATCTGCAAGAGACTTTTGGCCGGGAGGTGCTATTCTTGCACGGCGGCACGCCGCGCGAACAGCGAAATCGCATGGTCGAGCGATTTCAAAACGAGGCGACCGGCCCGCGCATCTTTCTGCTGTCGCTCAAGGCGGGCGGTACGGGATTGAACCTGACGGCGGCATCGCATGTGTTCCACTTCGATCGCTGGTGGAATCCTGCTGTGGAAGATCAAGCGACCGACCGCGCCTACCGCATTGGGCAGGACAAATGCGTCCAGGTTCACAAGTTCGTCTGTGCTGGCACTATTGAGGAAAAAATCGACAGCATGATTGACCGCAAGCAAGCAGTAGCCACCCAAGTGGTTGGCACTGGTGAGGACTGGTTGACGGAACTATCCAACGAACAACTACGCGACCTGTTCGCCCTGCGTCAGGACGCGATCGGAGATTGACTGTGGGCAAGCAACGCCGACCGTTCATACCCGCTTCCTCGACCCCGCTGGCCGCCCAGGGCGGGATCAAGGCGCAATCGAAACAGGGCGACTTCGGCACGACTTGGTGGTCGCGACGTTGGTTGAGCGTGCTGGAGAGTTTTCGCATTGGCGCACGTCTAGCCCGCGGACGGATCTACGCTCGGCAGGGCCAGGTTCTGGAAATCAACATCACACGCGGCAAGGTCACGGCACGCGTCCAGGGATCTCGCCCTCAACCCTACGATGTCCGCATTGCTGTCAAGACGCTCCGCGATGGACAGTGGCAACAACTGATCCAACAACTCTCCGGCCAAGCTCTGTTTGTTGCCAAGTTGCTGGCCGGCCAGATGCCGCAGGACATCGAGCAGGTGTTCACTCAAGCCAAACTGTCGCTCTTCCCCCAGAAGAGTGGCGACCTGCAAACTTCCTGCTCCTGTCCAGATAATTCCAACCCCTGCAAGCACATCGCTGCGGTGTACTACCTGCTGGGCGAGGAGTTCGAGCGTGATCCGTTTCTGATTTTCCGACTCCGCGGCATGGATCGCGACCAGTTACTGGCTCGACTGGGCAGTGTCAAGCCGGCGGAGAATGCCCCAGAGGTCAAGGGTTCTCCTAGTGAGCCGCTGCCGCTCGAACCTGCCGCCTTCTGGACAATGCCCCCCTTGCCGGAGGATTTCCACGGAGAAGTACAAACCCCGCCAGTGACGGCCGGTCTGGTACGACGGCTCGGCCATTTCCCCTTCTGGCGCGGCGAAAAGCCGCTGCTGGAAGGAATCGAGCCGGTCTACTTGCAGGCCGGACCAAAGGGACTCAACGTCTTCCTTGGCGAGAAAGTGTGAGTCTTGGGAAATCCATTGGTGCCCGATTCGACAGTTCTATAGTCCTGTAGCAGCGGGAAACTCCTTGTGGAACCGCAGGCTGGCGACATTGACCAGCGTATCGAACCGCGGTGGATCCCCCCGGCCCGCGCAATCCCTACAATATCGCTGGATGTGCCGCACGGGAGGATCTCGACTATGACATCACGCTACGACGCTATCATCATCGGGGCAGGACACAACGGACTCGTCACTGCCTGTTACTTGGCCCGCGCTCGGAAAAAGGTTCTCGTCCTGGAACGCCGACACGTCGTTGGCGGTGCCTGTGTGACTGAGGAGGTCTGGCCGGGATTCAAGGTCTCCACGGCGGCCTACGTCAATAGCTTGTTCCGTCCTGAGATCATCCGTGACCTGAAACTGCACGATCATGGCTTTGCTCTGCTCGAACGCCTACCCGCTTCCTTCTCCCCCTTCCCTGATGGGCGATATTTGCTCATGGGAGGCGATCGCGAACTGACTTACCGCGAGATCAGCAAGTTCAGCAAACGCGACGCGGAAGCCTATCCGAAATACGAGAAAATGCTTGAGCGAGTCGCCGATGTCCTGGAGCCCACCTTGATCCAGCGACCGCCCAACTTGCTGCGTCCAGGGCTGATGGATCTGTGGCGGCTGATGCGACTAGGCTGGGCGTTTCAGGCGATGGGAACCCGCATGACCGAAGCCATCGAAATACTGACCGGCCCTGCTCGTGTCATCCTCGATCGCTGGTTCGAGTCGGAACAACTCAAGGCCACTCTCGCCACCGATGCCATCATCGGTGCGATGGCTGCTCCCTCCATGCCCGGCACGGCTTATGTGCTGTTCCATCACGTCATGGGCGAGACTAACGGCAAACGCGGTGTGTGGGCCTACGTCAGGGGAGGCATGGGCGGACTCACTCAGGCCCTGGCCAGCGTCGGCAAGCAACTGGGGGTCGAGATCCGCACCGAAGCCGCCGTACAACAAATCCGCATCAAGGATAATCACGTCACTGGAGTCGTGCTGGCCAATGGCGATGAGTTCCATGCCCCAGTGGTCGCCAGCAATCTGGATTGCCATCTGACGTTTGAGAAACTCATGGATCCGGGACTGCTGCCGCCCGACTTTGCTCAGGCCATCGCCAACATTCGCTACGACAGTGCCAGTCTCAAGATCAACGTCGCCCTCGATCGGTTGCCCAGTTTCAAGGCCTTGCCCGGACACGAACCAGGGCCGCAGCATCGCGGCACGGTTCACCTCTGCCCCGATCAGGACTATATCGAGCGCGCCTACGACGATGCCAAGTACGGTCGGCCGTCGGCCAATCCGATTCTCGAATGCACCATGGCCTCGGCCGTTGACTCCACCCTCACGCCGCCCGGCAAGCACCTGATGTCCCTGTTCATCCAGTACGCTCCTTACAAGCTCGCTGAGGGCAACTGGGATCAGATCAAGGATCGCTTTGCCGACCGCTGTTTCGACATCCTCGAAGAGTATGCTCCCGGCTTCAAGGCTTCGGTGATCGATCGGCAGATCATCACCCCGCTCGACTTGGAACGCACCTATGGCCTGACGGGCGGCAATATCTTCCAGGGAGCCATGCATCTCAATCAGTTGTTCTTCCTGCGTCCGGTCGTCGGCTGGTCGGGCTATAAAACGCCCATCAAAGGGCTGTACCTGTGTGGCTCGGCTGCACATCCGGGGGGTGGCGTGATCGGAGCGGCCGGTTGGAACGCGGCGCGAGTGATTCTCGGCCAAAGTTGAGCGCCTGGCTCACAGCAGTCGCTCGATCACGGCATCGGCGACGTACTTGCCCGATCGGCTCAAGTACGTTCGCCCCGCTTGCTGCACGAGCCATCCTTGCTCGATCAGAAACGGCAGAGCGGTACTGGCTATCTCAGATAGTTCAAAGCCCGTTTGTCGGGCAAAGGCCTGATGGTCGATTCCTTCAGCGCGACGGAGTTGTACCGCCATGGTTTCGCGAGCTCGTTCGCGCGGCGGCAGTTCCTCGGCTTGTTGCGTGACCGATTCGCCCGTCTGCGCTTTGCGAATGTAGCCGCGCAGATCTCGCGTGTTTACCTCGCGCCGCCCTAGCACATAGCGGGCAGCTCCCAGTCCGAAGCCGAAATAGGCTTCGTTGGCCCAGTAGATCTGATTGTGTCGGCTTCGCGCTCCAGGCAGGGCGAAGTTGGAGATCTCGTAATGCTCGAAGCCGGCGGCCTCCAATTCGTCGATGGCCAGTCGATACAGGTGCAACTCCTCGTCTTCGCTCAGAGGATACAGTCGCCCGGCCCGCCGACGCTTCCACAAAGGCGTTCCCTTCTCGTAGGTCAGACCATAAGTCGAGAGATGACTCACTCCCAGTTGCAGGGCCGTGTGCAGATCGCTGCGCCAGTGATCGGCACTCTGGCCGGGCACCCCGAAGATCAGATCCAGTGACACCTGAGGAATCCGGCCACGCAATCGCTCGATGGCCCGGACGATCTGCGTGGGATCGTGCTGCCGATCCAGCACTTGCAGCAATTCGGGACGGAACGATTGTCCACCCAGACTGACGCGATTGATGCCCCAGTGCGCCAGCACGGCGATCTTTTCCGCACTCAGCGAATCGGGATTGGCCTCAATACTTCGCTCCCCCTCTGGGGCAACGATCAGCCATTTGGCCAATAGGGCGAAGAGTCGATCGAGTTGCTCGGCAGAAAGATGCGTGGGCGTACCCCCGCCTAGAAACAGTGTCTGGACGTGTTGTGGCGTTCCCAAGGTAGCCAGTTCGCAGGCCAGGGCCGATAGGTAGTCGTCGATGAGATGGTCGGCACCAGTCGCTACCGCGAAATCGCAGTAGCCGCAGTGGTAGGCGCAAAAGGGGATGTGAACGTAGGCCGCCCTAGGCCAGAGCCAGGGCGGCAGTTGCTCGGACATCACTCGTCGCTCTTGCGGGCGATCGGCTTGATCGTACTGGCCGGATCGTTCTTGAACAGTGTGGTATTCGGCGGTGCATTGTTGCGCAGCCAGTCGTCCAACACGTTTTGATCCGTGGTGACGTTCTGCTCGATCTTGTTGAGAATGGGAATCGACTGCTGGACAACCTGAGCGACGTAAGCATTCTTAGAGTTGGCCCGCAGCACCTCGATGGCTTCCAAGAGTCGAGCGGCATCGATCCGCCACAACCGCAGTCGGGCCAGAGCCGTTTTCGCCTCCACGTTCTTGTTGAATTGCTCGCCGAAATCGACGAAGAAGTTGCCGATTAAGTAGGCAGCATAGTCCATTTGCAAATCGGGGAACTTGGCCTGAACCGGGGCCAGACGAGTCAGACCGATGGCGGCTTCCAGACGTTCTTCAATCCGAGGTGCCGGAACGATGCTTTCATCGTTGCCGACCACGCGAGCCAGCACCAGAGCCGGTTGAGCCTTGCTGGGCAGAACGGGAGTTCGTGCTTGAGCAACCAACCGAACCGCTTGCAAGCGAAGAGCCTTGTATCCTTCCACTTCCTGACGCGAGGTCGCCTTGGGATAGACCACCTTCTTCTCGACCGTTTTGATACCCGCCTCGATGGCCTTAGTGACCAGATCCGGCTTGAGCAGCGGCTTTTCGGATGGCACGCCCAGCAAATCGGTGAGGCAGCGGAACAGATAGTACCGCATTCCATCATTAGCACGCGGAGACTCCAGCAACTGCAAACACACCTCCGCCAGGCGATCGGCGTTGCCCTCTGCCAAACGGGGCACGACGTTCTCCGACCAGTCCTTTTCGCTTTCGAGCGTGCCGCGGTTGACGCGTCGCGCGGGGATGAGATACAGAATGCGAGCCGCATTGACTGCGGCGATGGGCTTGCCCTTGTCGATGACCTCCGTCGCGGCCTCGATGGCGGCCTTGGTGAACATGTGCTGAGTTGTAGTGGTTCGCGAACGCAATTTAGGCGAACTGAGTTGCGTGAGTCGGCTGTCGAAGTTTTCGACAGCCTGCCACATCTTCTTCAAGCGGGTTTCGCGTTCAAACTCGGTTTCCTTGGGATTGGCCAGTCGCAAGGCGACATCCTGATCCCAGACCAACGGGTAGATCACTTCCTTGGCAGCGATCTGAATGGCGAGAACGTGGTCGGGATTGCTGGGGTCGGCAGACACCTCGCCCTTGTAAAACTGCACGCGGAGTTGTCGGGTCGCCTTGCCCTTCTCATCGAGGCCAAGCTGTCCATCCTCGATGCGTTGACCCAGTGCCGAGTGCAGCAATACCGGAGCCAGTAGTAGAGTCAGTGCAACCGTCGTTCTTGGGAACATGCGATCACTCGCTCCCGCCTCGAGAGTCTGGTTTCAGCCGATCGCTTGACACCGGCGATCCTGTGGTTGAGGCTAGGCGACTGGCTATCCTGTGTCAACAGCAGAGCCTCTCCTGAGAGTAGAACTCTGCTGCCATCGAGATGTTGGTTCGATCCAACCGGAATATCTGCTGTCGGCTCATCGTCGCAGCGATTCCAGTTCGCGGATTCGCCCGGTCAGATGCAACTGCCGATACTCTGCAGGAGTCAGGTAGCTGAAGTCGGCCGCTTTCTCGGCGGCTCGCAGACATTTCAAGGCGGCGTGTCGTTGACCGAGTTGCACCCAGATTTCGTGCAGATACCAGCAGGGACGTGCCTCGCCGGGCCGACACAGCCGCGCTAGCGTCAATTCCGCAGCGGCCTTGCACAACATTTCTTCGCTGACCCGTCCGGCCTCAGCACCACCGAGTTGCTGCCGCTTGCGTCCCAGCCAGTACAGACCGATACCGCGATGCAGACGTTCGGCATACTCATCGTCCTGTTTCTCGGCGATCTCCATGAGTCGCGTGTGACAACTCACGAGATGCTCGTCGGCCAGCGAGGGATGATTCTGGACATCTGCCACGAAGCGTTCCAGTTGCACGCGAGCGGGTTCCAGCAGTTCCAGTCGCAACAAGGTTTCGATGAACGGCAAGCGTACCAGGAAATGATCCGGCCGGGCCTTCAGATAGGCAGCCAAGTGCGGCACGGCCTGGCGATCCTGGCCCAGTGCCAGGTACGAAGCCGCTAGATGCAGATGAAACTCGACGCGAGCGGGTTCCATCTGCAAGGCCTTTTGAAAGTGACCGATGGCCTCCTGAAAGCGATCGTTCTGAAGAGCCTTTTGTCCTAGATCAAACGACTGTTGGGCGGGAGACTGAGCAGACAAGGTAGGCAGACTGGGCAACAACAGCAGGGCAACGACTAACAAACCGAGGCGAAGCAGCATGGAGGGAACCTCGCCAAACAAGAGGAGTGGGTAGGTGGGTTTACCTCTCTGGTATCGACTTCACCGACGAGGTGAGATGAGTTCTTTATTGAGGAACTCATCGAAGACACAGGAACTGCGGACGA
>Ga0308411_10000351_pt1 | contig 29711 bp, 20 predicted proteins | sample HotsprottomLayer_2_FD_203530 | JGI IMG/M metagenome (GOLD analysis project Ga0308411, IMG submission 203530) | Hot spring phototrophic mat microbial communities from Octopus Spring, Yellowstone National Park, Wyoming, United States -... | ecosystem: Environmental > Aquatic > Thermal springs >... | reverse complement strand
TCCACGTCTTGAGGGAGGAAGCTGTGCTCCCCGTTCAGCTCCTTTTCCAGATTCGTAATCAGTTTCTTCAGGCCTTTTTCTGTGAGGGCCTTCTCAATCCGAACTTTGAGTTCGGTTCCGCTGACTTTCGCTTGCGTCGTCATATCAAGCATTACGACGAACACGCAAGGAAAGTTAGTTTCTATTCTTGCGATTTGGTAAATGAGGGCAAACAAAAAAGCGGGGCGTTTGCCCCGCCTGTGAATAATACCCTCCGCGTAAAGGTTGGGTTACGATGCTATAAGCTGCTCCGCACGTTCCATTATCTCCCACCAAAGATACTTCTTATCGTCTTCTAGCTCGTAGAACTTGTCTAAGGCCTCTTCGTAGTTGTCCTTTTCGTTTTTCAACTCTTCTTCAAGCTCTTCAATTCGGTAACGCAGGTCTGATATTGCTTCGTCTTCTTCTTCATCCCAATCACTCTCATCTTTTTCCCCGTCCTCGTCGTAATCATCTTCTTCATCTTCGTTTTCTTCTTCGTCTTCTTCGTACTCTTCGCGTAAAGATTGCAGTTCATAGCGTAAGTCTTCTATCCTATTTTCCAGATATTCCTGCTCGCGTTCTGATTCTTCTATTTGGTTTTCTAGTTCGCTAAGCTCCGAGTAGATGTTGTCCAACCTGTCAAACAGGTCTTTGAAGTTTTCCATGTTAGTGTAGAGGATGTAGGCTGCAACCCAGTAGTTTTCGTCGTACTCTGGGTCGTCGGGGATGTAGGCTTGTGCTTCCTGGCGCCATTGTTTGATACGCTCGGAGCTGTCACCTACTTCGTTCATCTTTTCAATCATAGCTTCTAAAACTTGATTCACACCCTCATCGTGGATGAGGTACCGGAGTTCTTCTTGAACTCTGGTTCGGTTTTCTTTGTGCGTCGTCATACCAAGCATTACGACGAACACGCAAGGCAAGTTAATATAAGTGTGAGATGCATGGAAAATTAGATAGATGATTGTCTATTTACACAAAAGTTTTTATTTTATATATAAAAAGTCAGTAGTCAATTGTATCCAGCCGCTTTTATTAACAAGTAGAGGAAGTATTTCACTTTCTGCTTCTGCTAACCGTTCAATAAATGATTCATCATACTGACTAAGTCTAATGTACAAAACAATGTAACTATCTTCTATTTCAGGATCTTTATACACATCAACGACAATATGTGCTTCTGGAAAATGTTTTTTGGCTACACTTACTGCGATAGGAATTAAGTCTATCAAGTCGCTAAAAAGAGATAAGTAATTTTTGATATGCGTCCGATTATTGATCTCAACATTGCTCTCCAACCATATTATAAGGTCATCAACGGACATATTTCTGGGACTTTTTTAACTTTGATTCTGCTGATATCTGATATCGAAATGATATACAAGAAAATATTATACAGGGACAAACTTTTCTAAATTATTATTTTTTTTAGATAGTTCTTGTAGGGTTGGGATGACTGAAGCTATGTCTGTGTAGCAGTCTCCGGTGGATGACCGTAGCCCTCATGGGCTACCTAAAAAGCCATCATGTGACGAAGCAGGAAGCTCAACTGTAAAAGGTTGAGCAGTCTGCCGAAATTAGAACAACCTTAGTTGCGTAACAGTTTGATCTATACTATTTTTGCCGATTTCTATATATTGTGGATTTATATCTATACATACATAGTTATGGTTATTTTCTTTAGCCACAATTCCTATAGTACATATCCCTGCGAACGGGTCTAGTATAGTCAAAGGTCTTCTATGTATCAATGCTTCTGATATTGTCAAGAGTCTCTTGACTATTTCTGGTGTGAATGGAGCGGGGTGTTCTGTTTTGTTTTCTGGTGGTCTTATAGACCAAACTCCCTTCCAGCTGGCTATATTGAGCGGAAGTTCGGGTGGAGGTTGCTTAACAAGCCAATAGATTCGTTCGTCAGTCTCGTATAAACGCCATCCTCGAATATTGCCAGCTATCATCCTATCCCACACAATCTCTTGCCAGATAATAAAAGGAGATTTAGTTAAAAACGAAACAGGATGGTACATCTGTTTTTTATAGTACCTTACTTTATGGTTATAGAAAACGTGACCGTCAATTTTGACTACTCGATATAATTCTTTCAAAACCTGAAGCTGCCATTTCTCGTATTCTTCTTCTGGCATGTTGTCTTCATGGACTTCGTAATCTATGCGTCCAACTAGTTTACCACTAGCGTAGTGTTTATTATAGGGTGGAGAGGTGATTACTACATCTACGCTGTCGTCGGGTAGTTCTCTCAAGACTTCCAAACAGTCGCCTGTAATAAGACTATTGAGGAAATTCTCCATTTATGATACATTATTCATCGTATCGGTTGTATGAACAACTCCCGTAAATGGACAAAAGGGGATTCTGGAAAATCCACCCTTAGGTTCTGCGTTACTAGTATCTGGAAGTCCAGGCACATATATTTTCTGTCCAGCTACTATGTTAATCTCCTTACTCTCGTAATCAGCTTTATCTTCTGTGAATTTTATAAAAGTATTTTGTTTGTAAGACATTTCTATGCCGTCTTCATTCATGTGGATTAACGCATCTTTATGTTTTATGTTTATATCATTTTCTGTAATATCTATTGTACTTTCTGGCGTGAAGTGTAGTTTTATTTTGTCCAGTCCGTGTTCTGTTTTGTCGGATAGTGGGATGAAGTAGGCGTTTGTGATAGCGATATTAGCTGGAATTAAAATTATTACTTTATCTTCTACTTCTATGTTATGCGGGGTGAATAAGAGTGTACCTGTAAATGTGCCGTGCCCATAGTCGGATGTAACTGTTATAATTCTTTTGTTAGCATCTACTATGGAAGTCACAGTGCCTTTTAGTATCATCACACTCATTGAATCACAGGCATTACAAGTATCTGGACGTGAGAGCGGTTATCCTCATCATCGTAGAAAAAGGCTATAGGACGGTTAGGGTTCTGTATTCCAATTCTAATTTCTTCAACGGCAGTAATATTACTAAGTATCTCAGAAATCCTATTAACGGACAATGCTAATTCAATTTCACCACCCGACCACCTTTCTATCTCTATAACCTCCCTACCTTCACCAAAACTATAAGAATTTTGTGTCAGCATCATCGTATTATTTTTTATATTGATTCTAAAAGACTGTTCTTTACCATCAGATATTTTTTGAAATCTTTTGATTACTTCCATGATTTTTGTTTTATTTACAACTAACATGTTATACTCATTTTCTGGTTTTATTATACCATCTACAGAAGGGAACGGATAGTTTATGACATAGCTGTAAATAGAATTTTTGTCGTCCGAGAAACCAACTATTCTAAGCTGTTCGTCTTTGTCGTACATTAATGTTATCTTGATTGGATTTTGCTCCTTAGCGTTGAAGAAGTTTTTTATAGTTTCTACTGTTTCGTTAGGTAATGTAAAAGACAATGACTTAGGTATAGATGTATCTATATGGTCTATGATACACATAGCTAGTGTGATGGCATCAGTTCCGATAAGCCTGATTTTGTTATTGCTGATATTAAAGTTGATCCCGTTTAGACTCTCTCTATGGTCTTCTTTTGCTGTAGCGAAGGCAACCTTTTGTAGGCCAGAAATAAGTAAAGCAGCTGGTATAGAAAATTCTATACACTCGCCATCTGCTTTTATGTTTAATTCACTCCATTCCTCGGGGAACCCGCATTTTATACTATACTTGGATGTGTCATTAGATTGTATCAGTAACTGTCCGTTGTATTGTTCTGTTTGTGTATGAATTCCGTTCGTATCGGATGTCTTAAAATGGCTAAATGATAGAATACTGTCGTCATTATATGTACTGATAAGGTCTTTGAGGGCTTTTTTAGGTGTTAGTACTTGTAGGTCTCCTCCGTTGGGTATCGGTAATATCGGAAGACGGCTGGTGACATATACGTTGCCAGTACGTGCTTCCAGAATAGCTGTCTCGTTATCTTGCCTTATACTCATGTAGTTTTGCAGAATATCAGGCATTAGTGCCCTGCGGTCTCCGCCACTCTGTGCAATGGCTTTTATAATACGCTTGACGTCACCTGCTCTTACTGTGAATGCCATGTCCCACCATGCATCGAAACTATTTCTTTTCGTATATTTACACTAACTATGTGGCTATTCAAAATCAAAACCGCCGTTATCTTATTATTGACAACCTTACTACTTTCCTGCAGTGGAGAAAAACGAGCAGTCAAAAAAATCAGCAAGGCTGCAGAACTAACCAGCCCAGAATTCGTGTACAGTTACTTAGTAAACACGTATAAGCTACCAGAAACACCATACGATAGTTCGGAAACCCTAACCATAATTCGCGATAGCATAAGATTAGATACTATAATTCGTATAGACACGTTGAAAAAATCAGATACAATACAAATCAAAAACGATAGAATGCAGATTAGAATCATTAGACAGAACGATACAGTATACGTCAAAGGAGACTGTGTTACAGATACGATAATAAGAGAAAAAACAGTGTACATAACAAGATACGCAGAACCTAAGAAATCTTTTGATAAAAATAAGTTTTATGATGATTTCATTACAATAGCATTCATAGTATTCGTAATAATCTTTCTTATAATTGCCATGATGAGAGGTATTAGAAGTTATATAAAAAATAACCTATGATAAAAATACTTGAAACAATTCAGTCTTTCATATTATTGTCATTATTATTATTGTGTATCGAGCCGCATGATTTATTCCTTTTAGCACCTTTATCATTTGTATCTACACAACAGATATTGTTGTTATGGAACCGCTTGAAAAATCGCAAGTACGATGGCACTGGTGTAAACGCAAGTAACGATTTTTCAGATCAGTTTGACGCTAACATAGTAGAGTTAGTTGGCAAGGTGAAGTCTCTCGTCAATGACTACATTAATAGAAAAAAAGACGGGGCACTAAAAAGAAGTCATGGTGCAGTACATTCTAATAACCCCACTGTCGAGCAGCTTAGGTTGCTATCTGATGGCAAATACCTGTGCATTGACTTGAGTAGGTATATTAATTCTGGTAAGCTTGTTACGGCGCAATTAAATAATGCGTTTTTGGTAATAAAGGGTAAGTATTCCAATAGATTTAATAGGAGTTATAGTTACATTCAATTGGCCGATGATTTTAAAACCTATGAATTTTCCATATGGCGTCAAAAGCTGGTAGTTGATACTTATAACGTTGGCCCTGATAGAGCTAATGCTCTTGATGCTTTTCTGCATAGTTATGATTTAACAAACCGATATGAGTACTACGTTTTTGATTACTCATCCAGCGAACCCGACCATTACTTTAATACAAACGAAATCAACACATACGGGTTAAGTGCTAATAGTTATTGGTTTACAGATAACTTGTCTATAAATAGTTACTTAGGCAATACAAGAACAAAACATGTAAAGTCTTCCGATGGGATAAATATGCCTTTTATACCAGATTCTAGTAAAAGAAATTTTGCATACCACAAGTTGATTAAGGAGGGTATTTTAGACAATATAACATTTTATGACTATAGTGTTACAAGAGTCAAGATTCTTAGGGCAGCGGAACATATACCATTTGGTTCAGTCAATAATGATAATTATCGCAGAGTTTTTATGGATTTGTTATACAGCAGCATGCCTACGAAAACAGAAACTATGTCAAATGGTAGCTATAAAAGATATATGTATCCGTATTTCTATGTTCCTACAGTCTTCTATTATGAATCTTTTGATTTAGACAATCATAACAATGCTTTTAGTTTTAATCATGATAATTCTGGACACATATATAGTAATCGATTAGTAAATCATAACGCTTTCCAGAATATGAAGACGTATGGATATTTTTATCCTATGTATTATAATGGTTCTACTTGGTCTGGTGTAAGTCATATAGATTCTAATTACGACTTTTTTGAATATGTGTTTTCTATTTCTGGCCAGGATGGTATTTCAACTTTTAAGCATGCTGGTTTTGGTGGTTCTTTCAGTTACGGCATGTCATTGAGGTATAAGCCTGGTTCTAAGTATCGTTATGGAACTTATTTCACGCCGTATTATACTTCTGATTATATCGTTTCTGGTTATGCTTCTGCGGCAATGATGCACTTTTATGGTTCTCAGGATGCCGTTGAATTTGGATTAAGCAGCCGTAAAACATATATGGAAAACAAACTCAATATAAGCGATAAAGATTTCATAAGCCATAAGACTAGAACAATCCCCACTGGCCTTATGCCAATGTATCAAGAGTTTTACCCTATTTATCTAATAGATTCGTATTGTTTCACTAGTAATAGTGGTACTTCCATACTATTAAAACCGGCGACATTTAGTAGATATAGTTTAACACCTAGGCAGTATAACTTCCATTTTAGAATACCTTTTGGGATACAGGAAAACGAACGTAGGGACAATACAATCTTGAAAGCTTACACTCAGGCTAATAGCTATTATCACATTAATCCAGCTAGTGGGTTCTCTACCACAACAATGACTTACGCTTATTTTACAGCGCTTTCTGATTACCATACTATGCTCCCACCGTTCAATAGACAAATGGCGTTTATGGCAATAAGAGCAGTACAAAATATGAATAATACAATACAATTAATAAATGCAATGTCTAATTCGTTTTTTGGTAGAGAACTTATAAATAATAGGACGAGTAACTTTATACTTACCAACTTCTGTAATTGGGTTAACTACCCGGACACTTATACAGCCTTCATAAATGAAAATCGGATAAGAGATAATTATTTATTTGCTACTTCGCCTACTAATATTAGAGGACTATTATGGAGTAATGTATATTTTAGAAAGCAAATAGATCCAGGTGTCGCTCACGAGTTAGGATTTACTATCTCAAATATGCCATCGGATGATAATAGTATAGACAGACGTTTGCGACGTGTGTTTACTTTTATCCAACCCTTCGGTATTACTAATACACCTGTAAGAGTAATGGGTAAAGTAGATAATAATGATACAGCTTTTGAGTTGCCTAGAAGGTTACGGCGTATGAATATTTATAGTGGGTCTATAAATAGTAACTACGTGGGTAATACAGATAGTGAGAAGTTTTTCCAACATCGGGCGATAGCTTTAGCCCTGATGAGTTATACGTTAGCCGTGCCTGATTATCCAGATGCATCACCGAGCATACCCTGGTGTTGGCAGTCTTTTGATAGTATGCTTTCTTATGCTCCGGAATTTGGTGCGGCATCCAGTAGATACGGATTAGGTTACGAGTACCGTTTCGCTTATTTCCATAACGACATACATCCAGTGCCTGACATGAATTTATTGTTAGGTAATATAAATCTAAGCACATACAGATTACCACTTATGACATATAACCATTTATTACCATTGTTTTTTGTTGTATTAACCGATAGAAACGGATATTGGCAGCATGGTCGTGTATCTAATCATATGCCCGATACTGAAATGAATACGCAAAACGCCGAACTTACTTATTTATATATTGTGCCTCCAGATTATGGATATAACATGAAGCTACCTGGTCCTATTAGAAGTATAAGTACTCACAAATTTACAAGTAATTCACTTGATGCTGTTTATACAGTATCGCGTTACGAGTTTTTTGCACCTTACTTACCATTGTATCCATATAGAGATGTCAATACCATATTACCAAGATTTGATATAAAACCTCATTTTAAAGCTTTCAATACTTATCGTGATATACGTCCTAACGATAACGTTCCTGAAATGGTAGAAAACGTAAAAAAGTACTATATAAACAATCCTAACAGTACTACGGATGACGAAATTGTAAATTTGAGAAATTATGGCTATTATAATAGTTTTTTGGGTTACTTTTTTGTAGATGTCGGTGGCAGCTTTACAGCCATAGAACGCATCGGTAAACTAATACATATTAAGGACTTTCTAAATAGTAATGATAGTGGTGAATACGAGCAAAGAACAATTAGATACTTAAGAATCCCTCCCAGCAACCTAAACGCAACTTCTGGATACGCTAGATTTTTAGTTCATCCTAATAATCCACTTTTAGGCTCAGATTTTAATCCCTTTTACATTGACGCGGGTTCTGTGTTCATAAGTTCCGAGGTAAGAAATCATGTACTAATAGACAAACTAACACAAACTACCCTATCAGTAAAGACAATGGGCTACGTTATAACGATGAATGGATTGACTAATCTTATGATTACTTATAACAATACTATGTACAATAATGGTGATAAGCTATGGAACAGTTTTGATGATTTTAGAAGCTATTATATGCCTAATTATAACATTTTTAGGTGGACATCTTACGTCAGTACATTTTCAACAGAAAAACCTGAATGTGAACGAATTGCCGAATGTGCTGAATTTGACGTTCAAAGAAGATTTTTTGCCTATAGTGTGTTGCGTACCATAGCCTTGACAAATAGGATATTTTTCCCTAATGTAAGAGTTAGGCCATTGCTAAGCATGTGTGTTGAATTGGCAGAAGGGAATAACATCAACAACGATGTCGCGAAGCGGCATATGGCTTATTATAAGATATATGATGATATAGTAATTAAAAGCAGTTACTATCAGACTGATCTGTTAACACCTATGTATATAACTTATAACCCGCTCGGAGCATATGTTATGGTACACGAGAGTAATAGAGACTATATTCGTCGTCTTATGAACTCTAATGTTTTACCTTCCACTAATAACCCAAATCCTGTACCTCTTAACGCGAGTTTTAATGGCAACAATTTTTATAACACCATATATCAAAATTACGAACTTATAGGTACATGGAACTTTCATAATCTATTATTCCCAACTTTTTCCACTGGTGAAGTGCGTCAGCCGCAAGCTTGGGCGTTCTCGCATCCCAGAATGTGGCCCAGACCAATTATGGCTTACTACTATCCTAGCCGTGTAACTCCTAACCCAGCCTATTACTTCTCTGGGATAATACAATACGAGGAAAAAAATTACTCAGGAAGAAAACCATATCACGTTTTGGATTATAGAAACACAAAAACTTTTGTTGTAGTTATTAGACTTTACAAAGTAAATGATGAAATCTTAGCTGAGAGTTTGAATAATGATTTTGTGGCTGTTTATCATAATAATAAAGTTTATTTGCGCACAAAAACTCAATTTATAGAACCAATTGTGCCTAGAACACTAAAAGGCATGAGTAGAATAAGACACAATTTGATTGACTTAGTAAGTCCTCAATTTAATATACCTCCGACTTCACAACGTAGTAACTTAGAAAAATTTGAAGACATAGTGAGTGGTAATGTTTTGGCCGATTTAGTTAGCAACAACTCGGCTATCGGCCAAAACTATATTACCACAGACTATTTGCATCCTATTGAAGACGGTGTTAGTGCTGGTAGTGCTTACTATATCGTTAATGAAGCCACTGTTATAAATTGCTTTGGGGATATTTATCGGGTAGTTAGAGACGAGTTGGATTTCTGCGATAGAACAACTTATCCATATGATAAAGACGAACAGGATGTTGAGATTATAGTACCAGATGATTATAATTACGAGACTACGGCCTTTGGTTGGAGTGAGGCTGTCTACGTGAAGTTTAAAACGGAAGACGTTTTCAATAGAGCTGTGGGTAAAGAGTTCCGAGTCAATAAATATAAAGGCAAGATAAGTCTTGTTACAGAACATCCTATATCTTATGGCGTAATAGATAACTCGAATATACTAAAAAGGCAAAGAGACTACATAACAATGATGCCAGATATAAACTATCTTTCTAATGACAGAATAAACACTACCAATAAGATACCAACCATCAAAAAGGCTGAACATATAAGTTTAATATCAAACAGATACAATGACTTAGTTGGTACTAGTGTGGTTTATAACTTGCCGAGAGCGGCTGATCCAGACGAGTTCTCGCAATATTATCAAAGGCTTATCTTTGAGATAGATTTGCCAGCCCAGACACTTCAGTATAGTCAATTTAGTGACGCATTGCGGTACGGTAGAAGCGATGCCAATACGCGTGACGTCAGCGCAACTGGTGGACTTAGTATATATGGAAACAAAGACCTAGGCAATGTCATGCTCCATGAGACCGAAAGATTTGACGAGCCTATGATAGTATATGATAATCCTTACAATCCTAAAAACGTTCTGTTCATGTTTATGGATAACTTAACTAATGAACGAGCCGATGCAGATGTTCTAAATGATAATCCGACACGCTTTGTAAGGGTTGATGAAAATGATAATATAGTAAGTAGCCAAAATGTTATCAATGTTGGGCCTAATCCTTTTTCTGGGTTTTGGCATATGGAGTACGTTGGTTTCATTACAGACTACGCGTGGAACAAGTGGTCAGCAGGATTAGACGCTGAACCTAGACAGGGGCTACTACAAAATGTGAGTACCCTATATGAAGGTTTTGAAGAGGTCTATTTTTACAGAGTAGAGCTGACAAATATTGATAGATATGGTAGATATAGGATAACTAATAAGTCGACTGTAAATTTTACACAAGATGGTATCAAGTTAGATGATTATGTAAAACTACATAAATTTACGATATCTGCTTTATCTCTAAATACCTTTGCGCCATTCTTAGACTTCACTATATATAACAACTACTTCGGTGGTACTCCTAAGACTGTATACTATTCGGACGACTATACACCGAATAATTTATATCTGCCATCATCTTATTACGATAGTAACTGGCCCACCGACATAACTACTAACACAATAAGCAACTCACTTTATAGATTTAGAGCTGAAGATATAAGTTTGCAAAATCCAAATCAAAGGTTTTTATTCCCTGGTAAAGATATAGTTACGCGTTTGTTTAGCTTTAGATTGCCGATAGTTACCAAGATGGTTTTTGTGAAAGATGAAATTCCAAGATATAGGATATATCCGACATCTACTCTGCATTCTAGTGATAGTAATAATGTGTATGATAAAGGTTTTTACAATATATTTTATGATTTTAGCTTAGGTCATGTTCCTAAGTGGAGTAGAATTGCTGGTAGTTTGGGACGCTTTTATGGAAGTAATCAGGCATATTTCTATTACAATGTGATAACTCCGTCCGTCAACATACAAAACACTTTGAATTCCCAGTTCAATACTGATAGAACAGGTTATATGACAGCAGAGTATAATAATGATCCATTGGTTACTTCTGTAGGCATTCGTTGGTCTAGTAATCAGTCCATGATGAAGCGATTAGTGTATGTTGTGCCTCCAAAGTCTTTTGAGGATGATTACGATGTCTTTTATCGTATAGGTAATCTTTTTGCTTGGCCTTATGATTTAATAGGTGCTAATGTGCAAGCTGAATCTTATTACAAAAGATCTGATGATAGTATTTTTTTCTTTGATTGTAATATCAAGCCATGGTATTGGCCATATATTGGGCGTTATGCTGAGAATCTCATGCATTTGAATGCTCAGCGGGCAGCCTTCTCACCATTTACGGGATATGGATACTGGATGCGATATACTAACAGTCAACATATTATATCGCCAAGAATGGCTTTCTGGTTCAATAACCAAGATTTTATTGATAATATTACTGGCTCAACCTCTAATTTTACACCTACCCAATCACAAATTAAATTCAGCGTTAACTCCGAGTACGGTTATAGTTATGGTCGTGTAGTAAATCCATATAAAGATTTTATCGCTTACGAAAGACCGTATGGCGACATTCCTGTTAATAAGTCATTGAGGCTGAATAAATATACAAGAAGATTCCCTAATAGTACTAACACTACACGATTTTCAGTTATTAGTGATGTATATCGTTCTACTATGTTAAATACTGGTAGTGTGTTTAATACGATGTCTCTGAAGACTTCGGCATTAGTTGAGATACCTCAGGGTTTTATATATAATATGCTTATTAGTAATTACCAACCTGCCATACCCTTATTTGCTGTTCATGGTATTCGTAAGAGTTATAATCTTCCATATAATAGTTTTAGGGTGCAAAATATTCAGCTAAGAAGGACAAGCTATGGCCGTTGGGCATCAAGCCAGTTGTTATATACTAACAACCATATCTGCTTTGACACACCACCTTATGGTACACCATTAGGCGGGTCATTCTACTTACAACAGTATATGCTGTCTAACATACCATTGTACTACTATTACAATGACGGTAATTCAATTGAACGTTTATTCAGAAAAGTACACTTTAACCAAGAGCTAGCACTTAAACATTTTATACCTACTGAGTTATATTATTTTGTATCATATCCTGTGTTCTTAACTAATGAACAAGTTTTAGATCCGTCGAAAGTGGAACATCAATACGAACCATTCTATACGTCTACGGCCAAGCTGAACTTAGTGTATATAGGTACTCAAAAGTTTTATCCGCTTGTGTCATACGGTATACCTTACGTAAAGTTATTTTATCCCTTCGCCGATTTAATGATAGAGTATAACAAGAAATCTATAACAGAAAAATTCTCTCCTGATATTATACGATATTCTAAAACATTGTATAGATATCCACTTACATCTTTGGGTTACAAGAACAGAGGTATGCCAATATATAGTATTTATATTGACGGGCAATACGATTTCAACCATACCCCCTTGAATTTAAGTACAAATGTGGATGTAAGAGGGAATAGGGCTATGAGTCAATCAGCTATGTTGTCGTATCTGGAAAGTGACGCTATTGATTATTCTACCTATGATCTGAGTGGTATTTATAGGCACGCATACTATGATGTTGCTGCTGCTAGTGAAGACACTGAATTAAGAAGTTTTTTAGAGAATAATCGTTCTGCTTTAGCCATGGCGGGCGCGATGAATTTCTTAGCTGGGACTAGCCCAAATCTTAAGACATCGGAGCTGGTGTTACGAAAGCTTTACAACTATTATGGAACAGATACAGCTGCGTACGACATGATGATATTTTATTTCCACGCGCAAAATGAAGAACATACAAGCTACCACTTAGACAGAATAGGTGTACTTGGTCATCCGAAAGATCAGAACACAAAAGTTACAACAGACTTTCTAAATATACTCAAATATTCGCCTAACACGCTTAGTAATATTAGCAATATAAGCAATATGAGTAATATTTATACAGTTGACTATTATAATATAAGTGCTTCGTATGCTAGTACGAAAATGATTTTGGAACGTGATATAATCAAGAGGCCGTTGTCTTCTGCTTTCGGGATTTTTTCTAATAGTGCACTTTCAAGATCTGGCGCTAACATTCGTAACTACTTTTACATAACTAGTAGACTTATTTATGAAGACTTGCTACTACAATCTTATCACTATCGTTCCTATGTACCATTACCTAATGAAGGTATTTATATTCCAAGTACTCATCTGGAATTCAATCTTATGCTTAATCAGAGTGTTTCAGCAAAAGCATTATTTTTTGTAGGTAATCCTTATTACATTAGGTCTGAACTAGCCAATAAGGCTAACATTTACTTCGTATATAATGATTATAAGGTTCTGTCTCAGTTTTACAAGAGGGCTAAACGATATAGGTATCGTGTTAGGATGCCGATGGTGGATGGACTTAGGGTGAGTGTAGGTGTGATGCCTTTGGGTTATAATGCTACGCATGCGTATAGTGTGGGCCCCGCTGGGGCAGTCGGAGCAAGAAACTATTCCCAATATACTGATCGTCACTTCGGAGAATACCATCTACCCGCTAGAGAAACTACTAACTTTGCCTCTGCAGGCAGTATGCCGATCAATAGCAGTCGCGAAGTACAAGTAAATGTAGCAAATACAATTAGGGGCACAAACAATCAGTTGGAAACAGCTAAGTACGTTCAATCACCTAAATCACTGTTTCATACAATCACTAGTATAAAGCGTGAGGAAAGAGTTATATTCTGGGCAAGAAATCCGTACTTGATAGATGTACTAACTATATATCCTAAACCCATAATCATAGATCCACTATCTATATATCAAAAAGAAGCTTTAAGCTGTGCGTCATTGTATATGAGTGATTATCTTGCTTATGTTCCGTACGGTGCTTTAGGCAATGTTAGCCCACGACACATTTCTCATACTGAAGCTAATAGTGAGATTTACCCCGATCGTATTTTTAGTTTTCTTACGCGTTTAATATGGCAACGAGCTGTTATAGATGCTGGGATTTTAGGAGATCTTGTTATTACGGGTAATTCGGAAACAGATTATCAACAGTATAGAATTAGCCTTGATAACAGTACTTATTGGGATGTATCCTATTTGGAATTGACTTTTTCTTTTCCTATTGGTGCTGTTATTGAGGCTAGTGGGTTAGGCTACGATAAATGGTCGTATCACGAGTGGGACATCGGATATTGGTTTAACGGTACTGGTACTGGTGCGCAGCATTTGCCTGTGCCACGCCGTTGGCTAAATCACATGACAATGTACACCAACACGTTGCCCATGCTTACAAGGACGCAAGAAATACGCCGCTATGTCTATCGTACCTTACCAGGATATGCCATGGATATTATGCAGCTACATAACCCTCAAACTTTCTTTTTGAGTATGTACGGTAACCCTACTCATACTATGTTGTACCTGTCTCACGTGTTAGGTTCTTCAGCCTACAATAATAAAGTTGTTCATGAAATGAGATTCGATATGGAGCTGTTACATGACTTGAATGATACTGTGACGTATAATAACTACTGGCCGCACATGCAACATACAGAAGTAAATATGAGAGTTGAGAATATGAACATTAAAAGATTCCTGATCTCTCCACATCATTACTATACTATTAAAGCCTTATTAGAACCAAAATATTACGACCTGTACAGATTAAACACTCAAACATTGTATGATTATGAAAAATATGATCGGTTAGTTAACTCATCTGGGAATGGTGGAGTGGTTACAGCCATAGATGTATTTAATGACGGCTCAAATAATGGACAGACTACTGATGGTAATATGAATGACCCTTATTATGATTTGTTCTTTAACAATATTACACAACCTGAAAGCCTATACTGGACTAAGAGAGATTTGATATTTACAACTACATATAACATAATTGATCATGCTTATACTCTCCGTGAATCCAGTTCTCCGTTTTATGGTATTTTTGTGTCTAACGGTACTTATAGTGGTTCAGTGTCTCCCTACGAATGGCTTGGAGGATTATACTTCCTGCTCAACAGTGATAATTATATCATCAATCATAGCGTCCCGCCCGCATCGATAGATAGTGCAAGAGTACAACCCAGAATACTCATACCAGAAGCTACTTATGTGCCAGTATTTTATACTTTCAACACTAGCCTATCGACACGGCGTCTATCGTTATATAGGACTGCTATATTTGCAAGCGATATAGAACCACAGCCCATATTTCAGCATAAAGGTGAAAGCACAATTTTTGATAATACTACTAGTCATAGAACTTTACGATCAGATATAGATATTGCTAACTCAATATTCACTAACAGCATGTATAACATAGAGTTTGATAATGTTATAGTTAGCAACAGAATGCAAACACCACTTAATGATATGTACAAAAAGAGTTTTACTCTTGATTTATTTTACAACACATCGCCTAATGCTAGTTTCAGATTTAGTTACAATATTCCTAACAATAATCTATTTTACTTGGAATTCAACGGCTTTGGAAGGTTTGAGTATAATATGAATTATGCTGATCTGTTGATTCGCAATACTGCTCCATTTTCCGTTTTTGATTGGTTAGCTTACTGGCCTATAAATAAGTTTCTTATAGACGTATACTCTTACAGCATGAGTGCGGTCAAACTTTTGGGCGATGATATTAATATGTTATTCCGCTTTCCGAAAGAAATGATAATTAAGGTTAGAATGTCTCCTTCTGGTGATATTACATACGACTGGCTGAACTTAAGTTTTCCGCCGCTATTTGCATTAGATTACTCTATGTGGAGAAGGTACAGCGGTAGTGACATATGCATAGCAGTAGATGCGTTTAGTCAGATTAGCTATGTAGATAAAGCTGGCGAAACCGACAAATCTGAGCAATTAGGCACATCTATAATATTAGGTTTGTCGCAGGCTGGGTTACAACCTATAGCATTTAATATGGCTTACAACACAAGAGGGTATAATATATGGAACTTTACCCATCGCATAGATTATTTCTGGTTTTCTTGGGTTTTTGGTGTTACCATGCAAAATAGTACCGCACGCTCGCATGCATCTATGTTCAAGACAGCGAGAGATTATGGAAGTATGGAGCAGTTAAGTATTAAGCAACCTGTTTTACGGGCGAATACACTTTCGCATTACATGTATGACCCGCTCTACTTAGATACTGGTCGTGTTTTCATTAGACCCAGACTTTACCCGATTGACCAATTGAGTGGTAATGAACCTGTCTCTAATGAAACAACACTTAATATGCCGTTATTTGTTAGTGCAGACGCTATATACATGGATAATCCCCAACGTTATGTGCGAAATGCCTCTGGTGAAAGAGAATGGGTTAATGAGTTATATAGTTTTGATCATTTAGGCGATCCGTCTCGTACAGTACAATTTTACTACATGAATAGTGACACTGGTGGTGTAAGTTATCCGCCAGAAACTCAAATCCCTCAGGGTTACCGTACTGGTTCTAACGTTATGAATAGACCGTATGGTGGATACGACCAAGCTATCATCAAGCAGGGAACTGGCGCTTCTGTTGCCAACTTTTACCATCTTGTGGAGGCGGAGCCCTCAATGACGCGTCTTTGGAGTATTCAATGCGGTTTGAACACAGCGCCTCTCACGAGAACAGGCGACGAACTGACCTACGAATACGGAGTCCCCGTAAGTAACAACCACATGGTAACTTCTCACGGATTACATTACGAAGCCACGATAGCGGATTATTTCTTAGGTAACATGTTCCTGTATAGAGAAAACGATAATAGCTTATACGAAGGACATCCATTGCCTCACCCTAACTTCATCATATTTGGTAGGTCTGATAACATTTACAAGTTTCTTGGTAATCCTGTACCGGAAGTAACATATAGCGCTCCACCTATGTCTTATACAATAGAGATAGGCCTTAAACTCTATACAGCTTTAAATAGTAGTGATGGTACAATAAACAGGAATCAACACCAAGACATTACCATTAGGCCATACCAGAAGCATCTATCTTTTTCGACTGATACATCAATACAATTGCCTCATACGTATAGCTATGAACGTCTGCTCCAAAACAGCTGTTTTGCACAACATGCATTTCCGGCTATGGTGAGGAATAAACACGACATAGACTACCACCATCAAGCAGAGTATGCGTTTAGTAATGGCGGCATTTTCGCGAATATCGCTTCGAGCTATATGAAAGCTATCGCACAAAATCCGCCCTCAGGTGTTGACGACGGATTCGTGAAAGTTGATATCTAAAAATGGATTTTGAAAAGTTGCGGAATGTCATCTCAATAGTCGATGTTGTACAGTCTTATGGTATTGTTCTTAAAAAAGTAGGCCGTCAATATAGAAGTTTATCGCCATTTAAAAAAGAAACCAAACCATCTTTTTTTGTACTACCCGATAAAAATATATTCAAATGTTTTTCCTCTGGGCATGGTGGCGATGTTATCAAGTTTGTGGCTCTAATGGAACAAGTCTCATACTCAGACGCTGCTAAAATCTTATGCGCTAGATATAATATCCCGACTGACCAAGATGGTAAGACTAAGAGAGACCCGTTATACTTCAAGCGGCAGATAGCCATTTATCTCTCTAAGGCGTTACTCAAAAATACCGAGTCCGTCGGTTTCCAATATCTCCAAGAAAGATTTTCCTTTCTAAAACAAGATAATATAACTAATATTATAAACAAGTTCATGATTGGCGTATGGAATTCACAGATGTATAAAGAACTCGTCAACCTTTACGGCGAGCAAAGAATTAAACAAATGCGCTTCCCTAAGGCTAATGAAAATAGCTTTATTGTACTTCCTATTATAGAAAACAATAAAGTTATAACCTTTATGTTCCGAAGCCTTAGCAATAATTCGGACTATAAGTATATATACTCCGCAGAGCCTAATAAATCACTAGTTGATGTTGTTTATAACTATAACCCTTATGATCAGAACACTGAGATTTATGTAACTGAGGGTATCTTTGACGCTATCGCACTTTATGGCATAGGTATCACAAATGTAGTTTCATTATTAGGGTTGAATATTACTGGTAAAAAGTTTTCTAAACTGAATAAGTATAATGTAATAAATCTAGCTTTAGACACCGATCGTTCTGGGTATAGGGCTTCATTAAAAGCGGCACAGTACTTCATGCTTCAAAACAAGATCGTGTATTTACTATTACACACACCTTATAAGGACGTAGATGAAGCTATAAAAGCAGGAGTTTACGATAAAGAAACGATAAAACATAAAAAACAACTAATAACCACACATATATATACTAGAACGTATAAGTCTATCGATTCCGAAGCACAGTATAAGCAGTGGATAAAAAAGGTAATCAATGGTATAAAGGATAGTGATATAAGGTACTTATATAACAAAAGCATTTACGAGGCTATCAAGAAAAAACCCATGGACAATAAAGAAATTTCGAGTATAAATAAAATATTAGAAGCACTTACTACTCCGACGCTTAAGCTAGCATTAGCCTATATAGTAGATGTGATAGATGAAAGAGAAAGGTACAATATGTTACAAAACATGAGGACAGATAAAGAAGAAGAAGTAATAGTTGATATGCTCGTTGAACTAATAGTAAATAGCTTAAATCTTGGTCAATCCGATTGATTGCATGTTCTATATTATGGATACTTAATGCACTACTTGAATGCAATTTTGTATATTTCGATAGTATCTTGTGTAGGCGAGAACCAAGCCTCTAGGGTTAGGACGACCCGAAGTGAAGCCTGTGGAGCAGGCTCTGGTGGATGAACGTAGCCCCTGCGAGCTACCTAAAAAGCCATCCTGCGACGAAGCAGGAAGCTCAACTGCAGGAGTTGAGCAGTCCGCTGATTTGACATAGTATGTTTTGTAGAATCGGGTCGCTTTTAGTACAGTCGCCGTTTATTGCTTCATTTAATAGAATGCCGAATTTGTTGATTGTATCGTCACTATGCATATTTATGGCACTTTTGACCCATATTTGAGCAACGTTTTTTACCGGCCACTTGTAGTATAGGCCTACGACATCCTCTAAATGACCGGCAAACGACATCATGTAATATCGTCCCTTACCACGCTCTAAATAATCAAATAAATTAACACAAAGATTGTATAGGTCTATAATCTCCTTCATAATTGTAAATTTGTCGAAACATGCCCGCATGATAAAATATAGCAGTAGTTGGTATATTTATATATGGCCAACTTTGTTGATTTCGCACAGCTTGGGGTTACACAGGGTTATTTGGGTTTCGTTGAGTATCCTAAGCTTTCGGGCGGTGGCAAAGAGTTTTTATGGCAACACATGTGGGACATTGACATCCCTGTAAAACCGAGGGCTGTATATTGGCCCGGTCTAGATGTTATAAAGCATAGAATGAAAACACTTTCCCTAGAAGTCAAAAAAGATTTAGTTGGTAGTGTCGATGTTAATATTCGTGGTATCCATATCAAGCAGTATGGTGGTTATGAAAGTGATGGGACTGTAACGTGGGAGCTGATTGACTTTGAAGATCAGACCATTTATGCTATGGCATTATCCTTTATGAGTGCGGGTGGTGCCAATAGATATAAGTTCCAGCTTAGAAAGGAGGACGTTATGATTCCCGTTTTTCAAGTTTATTTTCTCAATTCTAGTCGTAAACCTGTCAAGAGACTAGATTTTTATACTTTATTGTTTATGAACTATGATTACAACTACGATACTCCGACGGAGCCTTCTGGGGCAAGAGAAACAGTAACGTTAAGTTTTGGTTACGAACATCACGACAAAACGCTCCTCAACGTAGTACCTGCATTCACTTTCTAATATGGACATTATACAACCAGAACCTAAGTACATCACTAATTACGAGGCATCTAGAATGTTAAGTATACCTGTTTATAAAATAGATGCAGTTATTAAGTTATATAGTATACCTCATTATCGTGAGGGGAGCACTATATTTATTAGAAGGGACATCGTACATCATATCAAAGCGTTTGTTACATCGTTAGAGCAGAGTGGGTATGCTTTTTGACACAGCACTAGTTGAGGAGGCTAAGAGAGCTGGTTTCTTTAACATGCCACTTACAATAGACGAGTTTGTAGCTCGTCTGGGTTTAGAAGGTTCTATCTATCCGGCATGGATGAGACACTTACACGAACTTTTCCCCGACCCGATACACACGGCTCATAATTATATCCTTCTAACTGGTGCTATCGGGACTGGTAAGTCTACTGTTTCAAAAATCGCAGCGTTATACACTGCTCATAAGATACTCTGTCTAAAAGATTTGAAAGCATTTAACTTATTCATAACAAAGCCTATTCAATTTGTTTTCTTCCATGTAAAGATAGAAAAATCTCGTATTGAGTTTTTAGAGTATGTTAAGGAAATATTTGAGAATCATGATTTATTTCAAGAGCTTAGAGAGCTAAGATTAGAAAAAGATTTGAAGCCAATTCCGATAGATTTTCAAGCTGATGGTTCTAAGAGCAATTCTTCCATAGGTGGTGATGTGATTTTTTATGTTTTTTCGGAAGCTAACTTTGTCAACGAGGGAGTCATAAGGTTTAAATTAGAGCAAGCTTATAATCGTTTCAAATCCAGATTTTTAGCCGCTAAGGACTATTTAGGTAATATTATTATAGACACTTCTGCATCTTACGAGGGTAGTGTTGTAGATTTTTTAGGGCACAGAGCTGAAGATTTTTATGCAGTTCGTATGTCGCAGTGGGAAGCCAAAGCACATACAGGGCTGTTCTTTAAGAAAGGTGCTATTTGGGTCTATACAGGCGGTATTTTAGGAGAGCCTAAGATAATAGGTGATAAGGAGGATGTGTCACCCGAGGAATTAAGCAAGTACGAACCTGAACGTATCATAGAGGTGCCCAAAGAGTTTGAGAAAGAGTTTAACACTAATATCTACGAGGCGTTGATATCGTTAGCTGGTGTTAGCGTAAGGCCTCCAAACTCGCTTTTCACACGCGAGATGGTTAGCACAGTTATGAACCTCCCACGTGTTACTAACGATTTGGTAAGTATCATGCAAATGGATACTATACTGGAACCTATACTATCAGCGTTACCCATTGATAGAGCACTAGCTGTACATATAGACACATCTATACGTGGGGACAACACTGGTATAGCCATAGGTTACTGGTATGACGAGAACACTATCTATATCCCCGTAGCTTTCGGTATCCACAACGAAGGCGACGACATACCTATGCATCTCATAGAGGGCTTAATAACACAAATAGCTAAGCAAAGGCAAATATCAATTGTAACTTCCGATACATACCAATCCTACAAACTACTTCAAGATATCACTATAAAGACTAGAATCAAAACTCAAACAATATCTGTAGATCAAAACCCAAGTATATATTTTAGCTTAAAGAAAGCTATCATAGATAGAACAATAAACATAACTAGAAATCAACTTTTGATAGACGAGCTTTCTAATTTGCGTTATAAAATCGTAGGGGCTAGTTTCAAACCCAAAATAGATCATTCTCCTAATTCCTCCAAAGACATAGCTGATGCTGTAGCCTCTGTTCATTATGTTTTATTGGATTTAGTGGCTAAAGGTAAGGCCGTAAATTCAATAATAACTGAGGAAATACAGAATTATAAACACAAACTATATCGTCAAATGAACTTAGCAGGATATACCAAACCTACCGATTTTGTTTTCAAAATGAGTTAGCTACTATGATATTACAGAATATTGCTATTAGTAATGGGAATTCCTCGGTCACAAATTACACAGTGTCTCTTGCGGAGAATAATGCATGTAGCTCTAAAATTTTTACCATAATGTATGGGGAGCTATTATTACATATGAATGCTAAATTATGCCTTAAAAAATCTTCTGATTCATCTGCTTTAATTAAAGGTATTGATGAGATATTTTTAGCACCGAGAGCTGACTTTTTCCCTAGACCCGATTTGACGACGGCTAAATCGGGTGGTGAGACAATTAAGTATGGTAATGGTTATGGAGCTGTTGCAGAGGAGCTTATACGCAATAATAGGCTTGTTGCGAGCCACGACTCTCAAAACTCTATTACGAATATATTGATGGAGGGTCTCGAATCATCTAATCCCCCAAATAGTATTACGGAATTAACCAATATCCGCAATATCATAGACTATGTTTTTTCAAAGCCGCATCTTTTATTTTCTGTTCTGCTTATTTTACGTAATGAAGCTGGGGAGCAATGCCTTTTTGCAGATGCTGGTAACGTCCCACATCGTAATCAACTTATATTGAATATGTCAAAAGAACTATTTATTGATAAACTCCATTCTGGCACTCAGTTCGGCATAGCATCGTATTTCAACTACCAACGCGGAATCTATAAAAGTGTCTTCAACCTCGATATAGCTGACTACATAATCATATCTATTAGTTATTACCCGACAGTTTCAAATTCTGGTGTAAGTTACGATACTATTAGTAGCTACTACGATTCACTATTAGGTGACTATAGGTACTCGGCTTATTCTTTTCATTTATGGCGGCACTCGTTATATGGTGGTTTTTCAGGTGTAGTAAGAGGGAGTGGTTATGCTAATAACGGATACACCCTGCGCCCAGAATGCGCATGCAAAGCGCTGAAATTACAAATAGACGCTCAAACACAACAGATATTTAAAGAAGGCTGGTACGCTGTACTGCACGTTCCAACTGCGTTCTACATGCTTTTACTATATTTAGCTATGGAAAAACCAAATAGTAAACACGACAATAAAACCATAGATGAAGCTCTAAAAAAACTCAATAATATACAAAGTGATAGAGACAACCTATTCTATAAAAAATTCATAAAACCTTTCACCGACGAGTTAGGCGAAAAGTCTTTCTTTGAATTCTTGAAACTAGGTATTAGAGATATTATAGAAATGAAGAGAATAGTTGACCGTTCAAATTATAGAGATTATGAAAACCCATTACAAATGGTGTGGAACTTTTGCAAAGTGCGCTTTTTGTTAAGAACTCACGAGAAAATTATAGATAGATACCAAAATTACGCAACTAGTGACCAAAGATTTGCTACAAAAGTTAATGCATTGAAGAAAAGGATAAATATAGTGACTAACTATATAGACGATAAATTCAAATCCATAGGTAATTTATATAATACAATACTTCAGAAAGAACAAAGGTTTTTTGACAGCTGATAGCGCTATTCTATATTTTTATAGACATCTAAACCTATTAAAGTATCTATTTTTTTATCCATGTCCAATAGTATTTTATGAGCCAGTGATTGAGTTACGAAGGCTATTGCGAGTGCTTGATCGTACTTAGCTATCTTGTTAAGTACCTCTTGACTGCCGACTCCAAGTAACTTCCTGACACCTAGAAGTTCGTCTACTTCTTTGATAAGATAGTAATCTACTTTTCTTATAGTACTTATTAGCTGATTAGTCTCGAGAGCATTTACTATATTTTTTCTGATATCTACTGTTTTGCAGACTATATTAGGCCAAAACATAAGTGCTTCTTCCAATCCAATGTTATATTTCAAGAATACAGAAGCATGCGGGATATTATAATAAGAGCGATAATAGTAACTCACGAAGAAAGTCATAAAAATATAATATACACCAGTTTTGTAACCATGTAACTTTCTAGTTACCTGTTCGACTGTAACCTGATCAGCATACTCTAAATCAAAGTAGTTGTTCAAGAAGTTATACATGTCTGTATTCAGAGAGTTTGCAAACTTTGTTGTTATATTCTGTTTGGACTTGAGCAGCTGGCCTAAATCCTTTAGACGGTATGGTATGATGAAACTATCTGAGTCTACGAATTTTACGAAGAGTTCTTCCGTTTTCAGCACCGTCATAGTTGGATTTGGGTTACTAGCGTGCTTGGATCGTAATAGGTGTCTAACCAGTATAATCCTACAACTTTGGGTAGTTTATTCAGTAAGTAGTAACGATAAAAGTTTTCTATCAGAGTATGGAAGTTATCTATTTCACTTCTTACACCATGCCATATATAGTATTCGTATACGTCGTACAGCATATCATAAAGTAAGTCGTAGTCTTTTATTGGCACCTCCATTTTTAGTTTCTGAGATGTTCTATCTAAGAAGAATTTCAGCATCTCCACTGCGTCCGCGTCTTTTCCCGTTAGATGCCCTAATAGTTCTTTCCCCGCTTTACTACTTTCTAAAAAGACCACCTCTGCTTTGTCTAAAGTAATCTTGTCGATCCTCTTGTTTATTTGCTCTATATTTATTTTTTGTTTTACAAGTTTAGGTCCTATATAATGCCAAGGGATACGGGACTGGCTGTATTGATATAGTTCATCCCTTTGGTAGGTTATAACTTTTATCTTTCCTGATTCTACATTTTGTTTTTTTAGATGTTCTCTGACCTTTGCCGCAAGGTCATAATGTGGATTAGCTGGCAGTCCCTCAACAAACAAAAACGGGACAATACCAAAATCCGTAACCCGTTCGTACGAAACAATGCTGGGATTACCAGAATTATTTAAAATCTCATGTAAGTTTGGCAGGTTAATGATTGGAGTCTGTCTATGATAGTAGAAGAGATACCCTGGCATGCCATAAATATACTAATATTCATTAAAGTAACACATAGTCATAAACAAAGAATGTAGGTACTTCTACTTTTTGTCTTCCATAAACTATGTTATGGATTTTCAGAGCGTATTTGTGCGTGACAAATGCTTGCCCTGAACTATTGAGCCGAAATAAGTCTAATCCATTACTATGCTTATAATCTAACATACCGTTTAATAACAGCTGTGTGATCAGTTCAGTCTTTATATCTTTACTCGATACCCAAAATCGCAGACGGTTATACAAATACAACGCCTCTACTAGCTGATTATTACCTAATCTCATTTTACTCGCTAATGGACGATATGGAGTATGTAGAGAATTAACAATGTTAGCTATCAAATCTAAATAAAAATCGTATTCATAAGACTCATCGTATGTTAGACCCATGAGATTTAAAAATTGCACCATAGCTGTTTTATTTAGACTACTTGCTCTCCCAACGCTCTTGCTTATTTGATTTTCTATATAGGTATTTAGTGTGGTATCAGTACAGGTTCTTACTATTCCGTATATTATTAGGTATTCTATACCAATCTTGAGTGCATGATGTGTGAGTCTAATTTTATCATTTTTTTGCTCTATTATACCTAAGTCTAAGTATCTTTCCGAAACCTGATTCCTAACTTGAGGCGACCATCTCTCATTCAAAATCCCAAACACATTTACTAAATCGTAATAACTAAAGTTTTTGTGTATGTCCAATAATGTTTTTATGTTTTCTTTTACGAGTAAGTTAGTTTTTATAGGCTTATCAATACTGAGATTTTTATACAATATAACTTTATATCCCAATTGTGTAATCATATTATTGAGTATTTATGTATTTTAGGTAGCGTTCCTTTTGTCTAATAACATTATATATGTATTGATCTAATGTTCCAATAGCTATTATGTAGTGGTAGGTACATTTATTGGATTTTTGTGAGAAACGGTGAATTCGGTCTTCGGCTTGTAGCATAGTTGCTGGCACCCAATCTGTTTCTGCAAATACTATTTCGTCGGTAGCGGTTAGGGTCAGTCCCTCCGAGGCTACAGCTAATGAAGCGATGATAATGGCTTTCTCGGCCGCGCTAGATTGAAAAGCAGCGACCGCCCTAGCTCTCTCAGCCCTAGAAACCCGCCCATCAATAACATAAATCTCATAATCAGACCATGCCTCTGACAACTTCATCTTAATATAATCTATAACTTCGTTATGATGGGCATAAACAATAAACTTATTTTTACCATCAAACTTATTTAGTATATAGCTGACAACCCAACGAGCTTTTTCAATGCCTATAAGGCGACGATAGGTAGAAATACGCAAAGCGATGTCTCTTGGTAGTTTAAGGTTAGCTTCCAACATACTCTTAATCTTAGCTTCCTCACTAATAGCTTCCATAAGATGAGTATCCGATGGATTAGCAATATCTATGTTAACAAAGATACGACTCTTAGCAGGTAACTCGGATAACACTTCCTTCTTTAATCGCCTTATGTATTGCTGCGTACTCTTTACATAAGTTATAAGGCTGGCTGCTTTCTCGGCTTCTATCGTACGATAATAACGAGAATGATTACCTGTCCTATAATAGTACGCCGCTGTCTCACCTTCAAAATTCTTTATAAACTTTACTACATCTTTTATTCCATTGGGCAACATATCAAGCAAGCGTAATATATTGTAAGCCTCTACTGGCCTATTCTTAACAAGCGTCCCAGTAAGACCTAGAATAAATCTAGCCTTACTGGCTAATGGCATTACATTCTTAACACGCTTGGATTTTAGACTTTTTAAATTCTGTATTTCATCAAATACTATAATGTCTGGTTGTAGATTCAAAAGAGAAGGCAGCTTACTCTTAGCTGTAAGAGAAGCGTAATTGATAATATTTATCCTTTGCGGTAACGGATTTTTTAAAGTTACTCTTGTCAATAAAAAACGCTGTATGTCAAACTCTACAATTCTATCGTACCATTCTTGAATCATTACGTCCGGCGCCATTATGACGACCGTCATACCCTTACGATATGTTGCTAGCAGGAATGCAATAGTTTGTACTGTTTTACCTAGTCCTTGTTCGTCGCATAACAGAAATCCTTTCTTCCCATTGTTATAAGCTAACAGAATATGCCTCACACCCTCTACCTGATAATCTCGCAGACTAGGTATCAAACCCTTAACCATTTCAATATCCTTACTGACTGACTTAGCTATACTATCGGGGATGGGTATATCTAAACTTTCGTTTGCATTCGTTTCTAGTTGTTGCAGTTTTTCGTTGATAGCGTCTATATACCTATTCTTTGCACCTAACTCGTATGCTATGATGCGAGCTTCTATGCTTAGGTACTCAAAGTACTGCGACGCAAAAAGGGCAAACTGCCGCTTGTCCCCACGCCAAATATTATCAGGCGCAGGATTATACTTAAAACTATATTTCTTAAGAGCATCCTTTATAACGATAAAATCTTGTGTATTAGCATTATGTACATATGGAAGCCTTATAGCGCATATGTTATCTTGTACAGTTACTGTAAGATACAAAGGTTTGTTTTGATAATAGTTGACTGCTTTTACAGGTATTTTCGAGAAGGCCTGCCGAAGTAGGTCGGCCTTAGATGTATCTAGGCTGCTCATGGTACCTGTATACTCACCCGCAGTCGCAAGGTATAGAAAATTGGCCAACGTGCCGTCATACTCTACGCCCCGTTCAAAAACCTAATAGTACGATACGGCTGTACAATATAGTTTGCAACAGGCCCACCACTAGATGCAAAGTAAGCATTCCCTAAAAGTACACGGTCGTAACTAATTACTCTAACTCGATCTACATCCCTTACCTCAAACTCTATTGGCAAACTAAACTCCAAAACAAAGCCATGACTATACATGACGTCTTTAATAATTTGTTCATCAACACTGCATAGTATAGGCATATATGCTAAGTCAACTATTTCAATGTTATTACCATTCACAGTTTCAAGCGACTGGGAATAACCAGATTGAAGGGCAATACAAGCCAGTACTAACATGTGGTTAGGTAAGGCGTTTGTGCCTATAATACTATGCAATGGCCTCCCACTACCACTATCGGTACGAGCCTGCAACTTCACTATCATCCCAGTGCGATTAGGATGCTCAGTACTCAGATACCAAACATAAGATTCGGGAATAAATATGTAAGTACCGACTGCAAAATCTTCTTGTGTCATGTTATATATAGTATTATATCGTATCAAATCGTATTTGAAATCGTAACTTAGCCTTTGATCTATATCCTTTACGTTGCTAATTATATACCTGATCTTATTATTAACTATTATGTCATTTTGGTCAAACCCTGCACGACAACAAGTATTTTCTGTATCGTTTCCTGTATTATCTTCTCCATTGTTCAGGTGTCTGAATAACAACAAAAAGTTTAGTATAGCCCCTGGTGGCTTCTGATTATTAACAAATGGGTAGTTAGCATATGAGATCCTGTTTGGGAATTGAACAGTAGCCACAGGACTGAGGCTGACACAGTAGCTCATTTTAGATAAATGTTCTGCTATCGCTCTATTAGGAATATTAGTCATATGGAAATATACTTATATTTATTCGTACCTGCGTTTTGGCTCACGGCCTCCGCCAGAGTTGCCACCACCGATTTGGTCAGTTGGCGGAACACCATCTTTGTCGGCGTCGTAACACATCATGTAATCCCCTGTACCTCCCCCACCGCCGCCGCCGCCGCCTCCTCCACCTCCGCCGCCGCCGCCGCCTCCACCGCCTCCACCACCATCGTCAGGTGTTGTTACATTAATTACAGTACTACTACTTACCTCACAGATATCCATGATATTTATATTTACCTGTCTCACATTCCAAAATACTGTGTCGTTATGGTCTATATCTATGTTATCGTATATTGGCTCGTAAATAATACTCGCCTCAAGTAGATTGTCTGGGTAATTACTATTATTCAGAGTTCTTACTATTAATGGCTGGATATGCCCATTTTCTGGTTGTACGATTCTAAATTCGTCTCCCCTGAGCTTTATGTAATATGGTATTGCACGGTTACGTCTAACATTGTTTTTTCTGAACATTATCTCTTTCTACTAAACGTCTTATCTGGTCTAAGTACTAGTCCAGCTTTTTTGAAACCTGGGTCTAGTGTAAAATCAACGCCTGGGATGTCGTATATCTTAGTGCAAACATCTTTTTGCCATTCACCGACTACTACAGCTGAAACAGGTAGTTCAATACCCGACATGACTAATCCCCGTATCATTTTGATCCAATCACCGATATGTGTACTCTCGAAGGGTTCAACAGGTAATAGCACGAGCATACCACATAGCCAGTCTCCCTCTATAAACATCTTAGATACATAATGCGTAATCATCATGTTTAAAAGCATCTGATCAACGGCAGGTACTAAACTATACTTGTTTGTTTTCTGATCTCTATTACCGTGTGTTATACTCCCAAGACATGTTCTAGTTGCAATCCGATGCTTGTAGGTATCGGATTCCAAGTAGTCTATTAATACCTTACGCGGAAATATACTTCCATCTGATGCTTTCTGCTCGATAGGCAAAATTCTGGCCTTTATCTCCATGAGAAAATATACTAACAAGAACACAATATTACGTGGATGCCAAGCGTGTTCTCGCGCAGTTAGCACTTCTTTTCTACATAGTGTTAAAGAAAGCTACAAGTTCTTGCCCACCACACGACGTACTAACAAATCAAAACGATGAATATCGCCTATAAAACGCATACTAAACTGTGATAAATAATCTAAATCCTTTTTTTCGTAGTTTTCTCCGGGTTTTTTCAATAAATAACTTATATAATCACTGCTCTGCGGTGACAACAAAGAATCATAATCATTAATATTGTTCAATAATATGCCGTGCGATATAAATGGATAAACCAACGCACAAACGTCCAAATCATGACCAGAAGTTAATAGGTA
>Ga0308411_10000350_pt1 | contig 29724 bp, 26 predicted proteins | sample HotsprottomLayer_2_FD_203530 | JGI IMG/M metagenome (GOLD analysis project Ga0308411, IMG submission 203530) | Hot spring phototrophic mat microbial communities from Octopus Spring, Yellowstone National Park, Wyoming, United States -... | ecosystem: Environmental > Aquatic > Thermal springs >... | reverse complement strand
TTGGCCGAAGCAGTGGAAAGCCACAACGTCTTTGCCAAGCTCACCCCCGCGCACAAGGAGCGCATCGTGCGCGCGCTCAAGGCCAACGGTCATGTGGTCGGCTTCATGGGTGACGGCATCAACGATGCCCCTGCCTTGCGCACCGCGGACATCGGCATCTCGGTCGATACCGCCGTGGACATCGCCAAGGAAGCGGCCGATATCATCCTGCTGGAAAAGAGCCTGATGGTCTTGGAGGAAGGCGTGCTCGAAGGCCGCCGTACCTTCGCCAACATGCTCAAGTACATCAAGATGACGGCCAGCTCGAACTTCGGCAACGTGTTCTCGGTGCTGGTCGCCTCGGCTTTCATCCCGTTCCTGCCGATGCTGCCGATGCACCTGCTGGTACAAAACCTGCTGTACGACATCTCGCAGATCGCCATCCCCTTCGACAACGTGGATGAAGAGCTGCTGAAAAAGCCGCAGCGCTGGCAGCCGGGCGATGTGGGCCGCTTCATGGTGTTCTTCGGGCCGATCAGCTCGATCTTCGACATCACCACCTACGCCATGATGTGGTTCGTGTTCAGTGCCAATACGCCTGAGGAACAAACCCTGTTCCAGTCGGGCTGGTTCATCGTCGGCCTGCTGACGCAGACCCTGATCGTGCACATGATCCGCACGCCGAAAATTCCGTTCATCCAGAGCCGGGCTGCGACGCCGCTTTTGGTGATGACGGCGGTGATCATGGCCATCGGCATCTTCCTGCCGATGGGGCCGCTAGCGCATTACTTCAAGCTGCAAGCCTTGCCGCCACTGTACTTCGTGTTCTTGCCGATGATCCTGCTGGCCTACATGGGGCTGACCCAGGCGATGAAGGGCATCTACTTCCGCCGCTACGGCTGGCAATGAGGAGACGGGCATGGAGGCCATTCAAAACATTAACCTGCCCTCCCTGCTCGATACGCTGGTCAGCCTCGCCGCCGCCTTTTTGCTGGGCGGGCTGATCGGCTTCGAGCGTCAATACCGACAACGCACGGCGGGGCTGCGGACCAACGTGCTGGTGGCGGTGGGCGCAGCGCTGTTCGTGGACATGGCCAACCGGCTCAACGGTCATGAAGGTGCAGTGCATGTTATGGCCTACGTGGTCTCCGGCATCGGCTTCCTGGGTGCGGGCGTGATCATGCGTGAAGAAGGCAATGTACGTGGCCTGAACACCGCCGCCACGCTGTGGGGGTCAGCAGCGGTTGGCGCAGCAGCGGGGGCCGACCTGATCATCGAGGCCGTGCTGGGCGCCTTGTTCGTGCTGTCGGCCAATACCTTGCTACGTCCCATCGTCAACGCCATCAACCGCAAGCCGCTGGACGTGGAATCGGTCGAGGTGACGAACACGGTCTATGTGATCGCCGAGCGTGCGCATCAGAAGATGGTCATGGCCCAGCTCGAAGAGGAGCTGGAACGCAGCAGCTATCCGACCCACGATCTGGATATTCACGCCTTTGGCGAAGAGGATGTCGAGATCGAGGCAACCCTGGCCGCGACCTCTGTCGATGGCGAGGAGCTGGATGCGTTGGTGAAACGGCTCGCGGCACTGCCGGCTGTCCGGCAGGCGTTCTGGAGTCCCAGCACCACGGAATGATCTGACACTACCCAAGGCGGCCGAGCAGCCTCTCTCCATCCGACCGTAACTCGCCTTTCGGCGAGAGATGCCGATACAGGGTCTGCCGCGTGACGCCGAGTTCCTGGCACAGATCGCCGATCTTGGTTTCGGGTTGCCCCATTGCCGCCATCGCCAGCCGCAACTTGGCGGCCGTCATCTTGAATGGCCGACCACCTTTGCGGCCACGCGCCCGTGCCGATGCCAAGCCCGCCACGGTGCGCTCGGCAATCAGCTCACGCTCGAACTCGGCCAGCGCGGCGAAGATGCCGAAGACCAGCTTGCCGGCGGCGGTGGTGGTGTCGATGGCCGCGCCGTGACCGGTCAGAACCTTGAGGCCGATGCCGCGCCCGGTGAGGTCGTGCACGGTGTTAATCAGATGGCGCAGGTCGCGCCCGAGCCGGTCGAGCTTCCACACTACCAAGGTATCTCCTGACCGCAACGCTTTCAGGCAGGCCGTCAGGCCAGGACGATCCTCGCGCTTGCCTGAAGCCTGGTCTTCGTAAAGATGCGCCGGATCAACCCCGGCAGCAGTCAGCGCGTCGCGCTGCAAGTCGGTGGCCTGGGAGCCGTCCGCCTTCGATACCCGCATGTAGCCGATCAGCATGCTTCACCTGTCACATATACGTTCGATTATGTGACAGTGTGAGTCAGAAAGGTCTGGGCGTCAAAATTTGTCACTTAACCCGTCATTCTGTCTAAGGCATGCAAAGGGTCCGTCAGGCTCATAATGTGACAAAAACTCCGGGGGAATGCCTTCCTTGGCGAACGTCGCGCGTAAACGCTCCAGGGATTCTGGGTCGCGCCGCCCAAAAGAGGCCACTGCGAACAACGAGCGGGCTGTCTCGGGGTTGTGCCGCGCTTCGACCACCGCGTCGTTGATCGCCTTGACCGCCTCTTGCCAGTAGTTGACGGGTTCCTGCTTTGCCACCTTCGCGGGTAGACCGTTGGTGAACCCGGACTGCGGCTCTGTCAGGAACAGTGCGGCCTGCTCTCCGCGAGGACGCACCACCTTCGATTCGATCAGCTCGATTGCGGTGGCCGCCGCCTCCAGCATCTGCAACTGCACCGCTGGGGCCAGAATCTCAAAGGGACGCCAGAGGCTTTGCTCGGCGCGCAGCGGATGTCCGCAATGCTCCCAGACATGGCGGATGCTGCCAGCGCTACCGCCACAGTGCGAAAGCGGAGTGTTCAGCTCATCGAGCAGAGTGCGCAGCAGCCGGAACCACAGGCCGGCATGGATGCGTCGGCGCGGCAGCTCCACATACCCCAGCGTCAGCGCCTGCCAGGTGCGCCGGTCCATCGCCGTAATTGCGTCGCTGGCGGTGCGCGGCGCATCTTCGGCGTCCTCCCAGCCGAGGAACCGCCCTGGAACGCCCCAATAGGTTTTCAGCCCGCAACCATGCAGCGGACAGCTCAGCATCAGGGGTAGCTTCCACGCGAGCAGCACGGTTTGGTTCGCCGGATCGTTCAGGCACTGCGGGCAGGCTCGGTGGATTGGCTGCCTTGGCAGCCATGCGCGCCAGCGCGTGATCGATCTGGTCTTGCGGTTTCGCTTCGGCAGCAATACCGAGAACTGGAAGGCATAGGTTTCCAGCGCGGCCGGAATCTGGTCGTCAAGACTATCCAGCAGCCACGGCACCCAGCCGGCGAAGCTCATACCGCGCAACCGGTCCAGCTCGATGCCGCTGCGCTGGGAGAGCACCGTCAGCAGCGACAACGGTGGTGCGGTGTCCAGGTCATCGACCTGGCCGTGACCAAGATCGTGCTCCAGCAGGTCGGACACCTCCATGTGATAGCAAAGGGCCGCGCGGTTGAGCCACGAAGACAAGGCTTCGCCTTCCCTGGGAGCCGGATGCAGCGGCCAGCGCGGCACAGGCCTCACATCAGTTCCCGCTCGAACTGTCGTCGCCGCTCGCTGGGGCCGGTGTAGTCGGCCATGCTGAGGGTGCGCTGGTTGATCGCTTCTTCGCCACTCTCCACGGCGGCCACGGCCGCCGCCATCAACAGGTGCGCCAACTCGCCGATGGTGCCTTCGCTGCGGGTGAGCAGGTAGCGAGCCATGTCCAGTGTGGCAATCGGCGACGGCCGCCGTAGAGGAAGAGACGCGGCGAAGCTGGCCAGCAGCGAGCAGCAGTCCTCATTGGCATCCCACGGTGGCAGCAGCATCGGCTCGAAGCGGTTTTCCAGTTGATCGTCCGAGCGGATAGCGAGATACGCCTCGCGCGTGCCGACTCCAACCAGCGGGATGCGCAGCTCGTTGCCGAGAAAGCGCAGCAGATTGAGGAATTCCCGTCGGTTGACGCTGTTGCCGGCCAGTACGTTGTGCAGCTCGTCGATCACCAGCATGCGCACGCCGACCTTGCGCAGCAGAGCCAGCGCCAGTTGCTCCATTTCCGGAAGACGTGGGCGTGGGCGCAATGGCGCACCCATCGCCGCGAGCAGCGCGACGTAGAAGCGGATCACCGAGGGTTCGGATGGCATCTGCACCACCAGCACGGGGATGTGCTCCTGGTCGGCATCGGTGCTGGCCGGGTGTGTCCGCCGGAATTTCTCGACGATCATCGACTTGCCGTTGTTGGTCGGTCCGATCAGCAGCAGATTGGGCATGCGTTGCTTGTTTGGCCACGCATACAGGGTTTCTAGCCGATTCAACGCTTCGACCGCGCGGGGATAGCCGATCCAGCGGTCGGCACGGATGCGCTGCACACGCTCGTCCGCCGGCAGCCGGGCCAGGCCCTGCGCCGCCGGCAAGAGGTGGGACAGGTCGATGATGGGATATTCGTCCACGGCTACCACTCCTCGATCTGGTCGAACGGCTGGGCCGGCGGCAGGTTGTCGGCCTGCGGGTCGGCAACGCCCACATCCGGCGGAACGGGCTTGGCCGGTGGAGCCGATGCCTTGAGGTGCTGGCGGCGATCCGCATCGCGCCGCGCCTTGCGCGTGGCCTTCTGTGCAGTGGTCACGATTTCGCGCATCTGGCCGATCATGCGGAACAGCGCCGACTCATCCACCTGCTCGCGCCCGAGCTGCCGCAATTTCGCCAGCGCCTGGCGCTGCTCCCAGAGCGTGACGGCCGGGTGCGACAGGGTGCGGTAGGGAATTTCCAGATAGTGCTGTCCCTCCGGTTCCAGCACCCAGATGCGGCTGATGTCGCGGGGGTCGCGCCGGATCAGAAAGGCAGGCAAACGGTCGCGCCGGGCGATCCACGGCTTGAGCGCGTCGGCGTAGTAGTGGATGTGGTCGATGACGAAACCCGTGCGGGTCAGCGTGCGACGGATGACCGGCAGGAAATCAACCAGAAACGCGGTGGGCCGTGTGACCACAGGCGGCACACCGATTCGCATCATGGCCTCCGCCCAGCGCGCGGCCGGCGGCTGAAGCAGACCGTTGTGCACCGAGCCGTGGTAGGTGCCCACGGCCAGCGTGAGCCAACGCTCCAGCTCGCGCAGAGTCAGGGCGGCCATCTTCTCGGAGGAGTACTCGCCGCGCTGGCCGGGGTTGGAAAAGGTCGTACCCGGCAGGTCGTCGTGGATCATCTGCATCGCCGTGCCGATGATGCGTTCCACGATGCCACCGTAGTGCGGCTGGCCGGGCGGCCGGTAGTCCAGGCGGATGCCGTGCTGCTCGCAACCTCGCCGCAGCGCTTCGCTCTTGAACTCGGCCGCGTTGTCCAGGTAGAGCAGCCTGGGCTTGCCGCTCATCGGCCACTCCATCTCCACACCCAGCCCTTCCAGCCAGGGGCGCTTGTCGCAAGCGACATGTGCCAGACACAGGCCGACTGAAACGGCGGACGGTGCTTCGAGCGTGACCACCATGCCGAGCACGCAGCGGGTGAATACGTCGATGGCCAGCGTAAGGTAGGGGCGGCCAATCGGCTGCCGGTCCCGCGCGTCCACCACGATCAGGTCGATGACCGTGTGGTCGATCTGCACCTGTTCCAGCGGCTCAGCGACTGTCGGCGGGACACCACCGGCACCTCGCAGGTCGCGGGACGCATCCTGACCTTTCCGGCGCCGAACGGTCTTGAGCGGATCGAGGCTGGCGATCCGCAACGCCACGGTATTGCGCGCTGGCACCCGCAGCTTCTGCGCCTTGCAGGCTTGCGCGACTTCACGGTAGAAGGCCGCCAGACTGCGCTTCTGCTTGGTCAGGAAGCGTTTGTGCAGCAGCTCGCGGATGATGCGCTCGACAGACTCGGGCAAGCGCCCCTTGCCTTTGCCGCCACTCGACTGGCCTGGTGCCAAGTCAGTGACCAGCCCCGCGCCTTGCCGGGCGCGGCGGATCAATACGTATACCTGCCGCCGAGATAGGCCCAGCGCTTGGGCTGCCGCATCGGCCGTGTCATGCCCGACCGTCTCCGCCAGTGCCAACGGCCCGATGATTTCCGCACGACGGCGCGCACGCTCCCATGCCTGTTCTGACAGTGTGGCTACGCCGTGCTCGGTAATCGGTGGGGTGTCGGTTGCCATGCTCACCTCGGTTTGGTGCACACGAGTATTGAGCATAGGCGAGTTTCGTGCAGAGGAGTCCTGATAACGGGCTGTCAGGAGCCATATGCACAACAGGCTTCAAACCGCGCTGATTGGTGCAGTCGTGTTCTGAAAATGACAGCAGGTGTCGAAATGCTCGCCGAGCAGTCGCAGCAGGGCCGAGCGTTTGGGGCGATGCGCTGGGTCGACGCAGCCGACGAAGGCGATGTCGGGCCCTTCCCGCGTCGCGAAAGATGGTAGTGTCCGTCCCCCACGGCAGCCAGCGCTGCCAGAACCAGTTCAGGTGAACGTCGATCGCCCAGTACAGACGCGGCACCGGCACCTGCTCGAGGCCGAGCGCGGCCACATCGCAGGGCCTGCCGGGCTGACATCGGGCGGGGCAGTCCGCAAGCCCATCGACGACGAGATAGCCATTGGCACGCAGAGCCCGGCCAACGGTCGCGCTGCCGATCGCCAGGATGCGCATCGCCGGTCCGGCGCGTCCAAGAACCGTTCCCGGCCCTCCCCTGCCCGGCCGCGCGCCTGCCGCCCCCCTCCCCGGCGTCATGGTCTTGGCTTGGCGCCAGGGAGCCGTCCGCCCCCCGCGATGGGCAGGCGTCCGGGCATATCTCGCCCCATGGGCCCGATCTTGCATGAGTCGGGCGTGACCGGACTCGCCCCCGTTGCATTGGCGCGGCCCCCTGCTCGCCTGGTGGTCGACGCACTCCGCGCTGCCGCGGAGAGCCACCGTGCGCAGGGGGCGCACGCCGAGGCGCTCACCGTGCTCGCCGTCGCGCTCGACCTCGACCCAGGCGACGTCGAAGCCTTGTGGCTGCTGGCCCGCATCCACGCCGAGCGCGGCGACCGTCAGGCTGCCGTGGCGGCGCTGGCCACCATGCGCGCGCTGGCCCCGGACGACAGCCGCGCCCTGCTGGCCGACTTCCTCGAGTCGGCCGCCGACGGCACCATCGGCGCGCGTCTGGCCGAGGTCGAGGAAGCGATGTGCCGCAACGTCGATATCGGCGAGCAGCTGTTCGACGTGTGCGTGCGCGTCCTCGATGCGCAGGAGACGATCGCGCGGGCGGCCGGCGCCACGGTTTCCCTCGGCCCGGGCTGGCCAGTCCCGCTCTCACCGGTGCTGCTCGATGGCGTCGTCCGCCTCTACCGGCACCTGCCTCGCGTCTTCAACTCGACGCGGTTCACCAACCGCTACTTCCGCGACCAGGACACGTTCATGCGTTACAACGGTGCGCGGCTCGCTGCCCTGGCCGACCACCTGCTCGCCCGGATCGCCGTCCCGCGCGGAGCGGCGGTCCTCGATGCGGGATGCGGCAATGGGTACCTGCTCCGGGCGCTCGTCGACCGCTACGGCGTCGAGGCGTGGGGCTTCGATAACGCGGCGGCCCTGCGCGGCGCGGCGGTGGCCACCGTGCCAGGCCTGCGCTTCGCGGTCGGCGAGCTCCATGCGCTCCCGTATCGGGAGGGGCGCTTCGCCCTGGTCGTCTGTACCGACGTGCTCGAGCATCTCGACGAGCCAGCCCAGGCGCTCGCCGAGCTCGTTCGGGTCGCCGCCCCCGGTGGACGCATCTTCGTATCCGTCCCCGATGGGCGCCGCGACCGAGGCGCGGGCCACATTCACTTCTTCAGTCCCGAGGGGCTCGAGCGTCTCTGCCGCCCCTATCGCCACGACCCGATCGCGTTCCATCCAGCCGGCCTGTCGATCGTGATCCATCGCGAGGAGAAGACGCCGTGTACCGACATCCCATCGGCGAGCTGAGTCGCAGCGCGGTGCTCGACGTCGGGCTCAAGTGCACCCATTCGTGCCGCTTCTGCTACTACAGCTACCTCGACAAGAGCGACGAGCAGTTCCGTGGCATGCGCCGCGCAGCCTTCCGCTCCCTCGAGGAGTGCAAGGCGATCCTCGACGGCCTCAAGGCGCACGGCTTCCAGCACTTCGACTACACCGGCGGCGAACCCTCGCTGCATCCGCAGATCGTCGAGATCACGCGCTATGCCCATCGGGAGCTCGGCCTGGCCGGGCGCATGATCACCCTCGGCCAGTTTCTCATGCGGCGCATGCCGGGCTGCCGCACGCCACGTCTCATCGACGATCTGCTCGACGCCGGTCTGGTGAACTTCCTCTTCTCGGTCCATGCGGTCGACGACGCGCTCTTCGCCCGGATCACCGGGGAGCAGCTCTCGCGTCTGCGCGCGGCCATGGAGCATCTCGATGCGCGCGGTTTCGACTACACCACGAACACCACCGTCTTCGAGTGGAACGCCACGCACCTCCCCGCCATCGCGCGAGCGCTCGTCCAGCATCGCGTCTACCTTCACAACTTCATCCTCATGAACGCCTACTACGAGTGGAACCGCGACGGGAAGGCGTTCGGCGTCCAGGCCCGCTACGAGACCCTGCGGCCGTACCTGCGCGAAGCCATCGAGACGCTCGCCGCCCACGGGGTCGCGGCGAATATCCGCTACGCCCCCCTGTGCGCCGTCCGCGGGCTCGAGCAGCATCTCGTCGGGGTCGTCGGGGTTCGCTACGACCCCCACGAGTGGATGAACGAGGCGGGCCACTTCGGCGGCCCGCCGGAGCACTGCGCCCGCCCGTTGGCGGTGCCGCGCGGGGACATCGACCCGATCTTTCGCAAGCGCGCCGTCACTCGCACGCTCGCCAGTGGCGTCCGGATCGTCGCCGAACGCGGTCCCGGCGTCAAAGTGTTCCCGGAGCAGTGTGCGCACTGCGCCGCCCGCGAGGTGTGCGACGGCGTCGATCCGAACTACCTCGTGCAGTACGGCGCGAGCGAGTTCGAGCCCTACGCCGGGCCCCTCTGGCGGTTTCCGGTGCACGAGGCGCGCGCGGCCTATCCCGCCCCCTTTCTCGTGAAGACGGCGCCGCAGGACGCCATGCGCGAGGCCGTGGCCCCCCTGGTGCGGCAGGCGCGCCGGCCGCGCGTGTCCGTGATCATCCCCTGCTACAACTACGGGCGGTACCTGCCGGAGGCTGTCGACAGCGTCCTCGCGCAGACCTTCGCGGACTTCGAGATCGTCATCGTCGACGACGGCTCGACCGACGATTCGCGCGCGGTCGCCGAGCAGCTCGCAGCCATGCACCCCGAGCGCGTCCGGGTCATCGGCCAGGAACGCTCGGGCCAGCCCGCCATCGCACGCAACCGCGGCATCAGCGAAGCGCGCGGCGAATACATCCTCTGCCTCGACGCCGACGACAAGATCGCCCCGACGATGCTGGAGCGCTGCGTAGCGCTGCTCGACGCCGAACCGGCCGTCGCCGTCGCCTATACCGACCGGCGGGACTTCGACGGTGTCGACCAGATCGTCCAGGCCGGCGAGTACGATTTCGATCGGCTGCGCTTCGCCAACCACATGTCGTACTGTGCGCTGTTCCGGCGCACCGTGTGGGAGACGGTCGGCGGCTATCGTACCAACGTGAAAGGCTGCGAGGACTGGGACTTCTGGGTCGCTGCGGGCGCCCGAGGATTTTCGGGGAAGCGCATTCCCGAACCGCTCTTCTGGTACCGGCGCCACGATCGGGGCGTGTTCCAGGACGCCCTGCGGGACTTCGCGCGCCTGCGCGACCAGATCGTGCTCAACAATCCGACGGCGTATCCCCCGACGGTCGTCGCCGCCGCCCGCGACCGCCTGGCCAGCGGCAGCGGCGCCGCCGGCTGCACGGGCTCGCCCGGCGGCCGCGGCCTGCGCAGCCTGGTCTCCGTGATCGTAACGACGCGCAACCGCCCGCAGTGGCTGCGTCGCGCCGTGGCGAGCGTGCTCGCGCAGCGCTGGCGGCCGCTCGAGGTCATCGTCGTCAACGACGCCGGGGAAGATGTCTCGGGCGTGCTCGCCGAGCTGGACTGCGAGCGGCTGGTGACCAGCATCCGGCTCCACGAACGGCGCGAGCGGTCGGCAGCGCGCAACGCGGCCCTGGCGCTCGCTCGCGGCGAGTACGTCGCCTACCTCGACGACGACGACTGGTGGGATCCCGATCACCTCGTCACCCTCGTCGAGGCGCTCGAGACCAGCGAGGCAGCCCTCGTCTACTCCGACGCCCGCCGCGTGCACGAGCTGCACCAGGGCGACGGCTACGTCCCGGTCGCGGTCGACCAGCCGCTGCATCGCGATTTCGATCACGAAGCTTTGCTGACGGGAAATTACATCCCCATCTGCTGCGTCCTCCACCGTCGCAGTTGCCTCGAGGTCGTGGGGGGCTTCGACGAGACGCTCGCCACTCACGAGGACTGGGAGCTCTGGCTGCGCTTCGCCGAGCGCTGGCCGCTCCGGCGCATCCCGCGCGTCACCTGCAGCTACACCTGGCGGGAGGACGGCAGCTCGACCACGAGCAGCCGCCGGGAGGACTTCCTCCGCACCCACGCGGTGGTCCTGCAACGCCACCCCGCCGATCCCGGACGGTTTCCCCGGGCGGCAACCATCCAGCACGCGCTGCTCGAACAGATCCGCCGCGAGCGCACGGCATATCGTCCCTACGAGGTCTCGATCGTCGTTGCCGTGTGCAACCGGGTCGATCTCACCCGCCAGTGCTGCACGGCGCTAGCGGAAGCTACCGACGGCGTCCCCTGGGAGCTCGTCGTCGTCGACGACGGATCGACGGACGACACGGCTGCGTTTCTCGCCACGCTCGGCGGCGATGTGCAGGTTGTGCGGCACGAGCAGAGCCTCGGCCTTGTCCGGGCCTGGAACACCGGGGCCGCTGTGGCGCGCGGGCGCTTCCTCCTCTTCTTACGCAACGACCTGATCCCACAGCCTGGATGGCTTCCGCCATTGCTCGAGGAGCTCAACCACCGGCCGGAGGTGGCGATCGTCGGCGCCCGGGTGGTCTCGCCCGACGGCCGGGTCGCGCACGCCGGGATGGCCGTTTCGCGACGCCTCGGGATGCCGTACCCGATCTACCGTAGCGGGCCGGGACGAGCCCCGTCCGTCTCGCGCCGGCGCGAGGTGCAGGCGGTCAGCGGGGGGTGCCTTCTCGTGCGCCGCGAGCTCTTCGAAGCGGTCGGCGGGTTTCACGACGGCTATCACCGCAGCGTCGCGGACATCGATCTCTGCCTCCAGATCCGGCACCTGGGCGGACGCGTCGTGTACCAGCCCGCCAGCGAGCTGGTGTGCGTGGCGGACCAGTCACCGGAGCGCCACGAGACCGACGACCGCGACTCCACGCTCTTCGCACGCCGCTGGGCGGGGCGGCTCGTCGCGGACGAGGATGCCGCCCATGCGAGCGAGGGGCTCGCGCTGCGCTGCACGGGCGTCGGCCCCTCGCAGGTGGTCACCCCCTTCGTGGATGCCCAGGAGGGCCGTCGCTGGGATCGCGTGGCGGAGGCGCAGCGGCGCACCCTGGCGGGCCGCCCCGCCACAGCGCGATCGCTGCTCGACAACGCGGAGGCCTGGCCGAACGACCCCGCCGTCCTGGAATGGGCGGCCGAGGTGCTCTGTCCGGCGGCCGGCGTGCCCGAACGGGCAGCTGCCTTCGCGGGACGGGCCCGCGCCTTGCGCATGGCCGCCGCGGCAGGGGCGAGCGCTGCGGGCGCCGCCCTCGCCGCGGGCGACCTTGCCACCGCGCGCACCCGGATTGCGGAAGCGCTCGCCGCGATGCCGGCGCATGCCGAAGCGCTGCTCCTGCGCGGCGAGCTAGCGCTGCGCGAGAACAAGCCCGAGGACGCGACACGCGCCTTCAGCTCGGCGCTGGCCGCCGGCGCCGACCGCTGCCGCGCGCTCCTCGGCCGTGCGCGAGCGGCCGCTCTGGCGCAGCAGGGGGACGAGGCCTGGGCAGCCTTCCGGAGCGTTCTCGAAGACGCGCCGGACAACGAGGAGGCGATCGACGGTCTGCTCCAGCTGGGGCTCGCGGAGGAGCGCTGGCAGGCGCTGGCCGAGGTGCTCGCCCCGCTGGTCGAGCGCTTCCCCGACCGGACCGACCTGCGCTTCGCGCTCGCGCACGCCTGGCTCGGCTGCGGGCGCCGCGCCGAGGCGCGGGAGCACTACGAGGTCCTGCGGTCGCTGGCGCCCACGTGGCCGCCCCTCGAGGAGCTGGGCACGGCGCTCGCCGTCGGCTAGACCGACCGGGTGAGCTCCTCGCGGCTGCTCGTTCGCGGCGGTCGAGTGCTTCCGATGACGGGCGTCTCTCGGGACACCATCGCCGACGTCCTCGTCGTCGACGAGCGCATCGCAGCCATCGGCCCGACCCTGGAGGTCAGCGACGCGGTGGTGATCGACGCGACGGACTGCCTAGTCCTTCCCGGCCTGGTCGACGTCCACCGCCACGTGTGGCAGACCGCGCTGCGCACGGCGGCCGCCGACTGGAGCCTGTTCGACTACGCCGTGGGCATGCGCTTTGGCTACGCGGGGCTCTACACCCCCGAGGATGTCTACCTCGGCAACCTGGTCGGAGCCCTCGAGGCCCTCGATGCTGGCATCACGACGGTGGTGGACCACTGCCACGTGCTCCACTCGCCCGCGCACGCGGACGCAGCCGTCCACGGACTGCGCGATGCCGGCATTCGCGCCGTCTTCTGCTACGGGACCTTCGCGAGCCCGCCGCACGCGGTCGGCACGGCGGTGCCTGCGGGCGCGTGGCGCGCGGCCGACGCGCGCCGGGTGCGCCGCGAGCTCCTCGCCGCGGACGACGCGCTGGTCCGCTTCGGCTTTGCGCCGGCGGAAGCCGAGATCATGCCCTTCGAGCTGCTGGTCGAGGAGCTCCAGCTGGCGCGCGAGCTCGGTGCGCTCCGCATCTCCTGCCACGTGGCGATGGGAGCCTACGATCACGGGGCCCGGCTCGTTGCCCGACTCGCGGCAGCAGGATTGCTCGGTCCCGATCTCCTCTTCGTGCACGGGGCTGCGCTCGGCGACGACGAGCTCCGGCTGCTGCGGGACAGCGGGGCCGCTCTCGCCGTCACGCCGGAAACCGAGCTGCAGATGGGCATGGGGTTCCCCGCAGCGGCTCCGGCCTCGGCGGCCGGGGTCGTCACGGGCCTCGGCGTCGATATCGTCTCCTGCACGGCCGGCGACCTGCTGCTCCAGGCCCGCCTCGCCCTGCAGGCCGCCCGCGCCGTGACCAACGCCGCGCACGAGGCCGCAGGCACCGCGCCGGCCACGATCAGCCCCTCCGTGTCCTGGGCCCTCGCGCTCGCCACGGTCGGCGGAGCGGCAGCCGCGGGGCTCGCGCCGGCGATCGGGAAACTCGAGCCGGGGGCGCAGGCCGACCTCGTCGTCGTGCGTACCGACGCGATCCACCTGACCCCGGCCACCGATGCCGCCGCGGCGCTCGTCCTCGGCGCGCGCCCGGAGGACATCGATACCGTGCTCGTCGGCGGTCGTGTCCGCAAGCGCCACGGGCGGCTGGTCGACGTCGCGTGGCCTGCGCTGCGCCGCCGGCTGCTCGCGTCCAGCGAGCGACTGCACAGCGGTCTGCGCCGGATCGATCTCGAGCCGGTGCGGGCCGCCGTGCGCGCCGGACTCCCGAAGGTCGGCTGAGCCAGCACGCCGGGCAAAGGGCTCACTCGCGGTAGAGCCGGCCACGCGCCCGCACCCGCTGGAGCAGCGAGAGGTCGTCAGGGGCCATGGCGTAGCCCTGCGGATGCGGTGGCCGGGCCTCGAGCCCGAGCGCGGCGACGACCCGGGGATGCTGGTAGTACCCCGAGTAGACGAGAAACAGGAATGCGGGAAGGAAAAACTGGTCGCTGCGGGTGAACTCCTCGAGCAGGGCCGTGCGCTCCTCGTGGGACAGCGCCGCCCATCCCCCGGGGCGACACGCGCCGGCCTGCTGCGCCAGGGTCCCGAGCCCGTAATCCAGCACCGGGCGCAGCATGGGCATCTGCTGCACGAGGCGCGCGACATGGGCCGCGAGATCCAGCTCGCCCGCCCCGGGCAGGCGGCCATCGCCACTCGGCGGAATCACCACGTCGAGCAAGCTGCGAAGCATCGCCGTCTCTTCCGGTGACAGCACGCCATCGATCATGAGCACCTCGATCAATCGTCGAACAGGGTCGCCAGCCGCCGTTTCATCGTGTCGGCGATGTAGAGCGCCAGCGCCTGGATCGTGTTGGTCGGATTGACGGCCGCGGCCGTCACGAAGATGCTGCCATCGACAATGAAGAGATTGCGCACGTCGTGACACCGCCCCCAGGCGTTCACGACCGAGGTGGCCGGGTCGTTCCCCATGCGGGCCGTGCCCATGAGGTGCCAGCCCGCAAGACGCAGGGGGGACTCGACGACGACGGCCTTCGCCCCGGCGGCCTCGAGCACCTCCCGTCCCCGAGCGACCGCGTGGTCCAGCATGCGCACACTGTTCTCGCTCAGGCGATACGTCACCTTCGGCGCGGGAATGCCGTCGGCGTCCTTGAGCTCGGGATGCAGCGTCACGGTGTTCGCCGGATCGGGCAGGTCCTCGCAGATGGCGACCATGCTCGCCGTGCGATCGAAGAGCTGTGCGTAGGCCGCGTGATGCTCTGGCCCCCAGGGGAGCCGGCCGGCGTTCATGCCCCAGAGCGCCGTGTAGACGGGCCCGAAGCCCCGCAGGGTCTCGAAAGAGTACCCGCGAACGAATCCGCGAGCGGAATCGGTATCGTAAAACTCCTGGCTCATGATGCAGCAGCCCGTCGGCCCCTTGTAGCCCTCGAGCGGCTCGTCGAAGATGCCGGTCAGCATCGCATAGGGATGGAACATCAGGTGCTTGCCCACCATGCCGCTGCGATTGGCGAGGCCATCGGGGAAGCGGGCCGAGCGCGAATTGAGCAGCAGTCGGGGTGTGCCGACGCCGTTGCACGCGAGCACCACCACCTCGGCCCGCTGTCGACGCTCGACGCCCTCGGCATCGTAGTAGATCACCCCAGTGACCCGGTCGTCCGCCCCCACGGTGATCTCGCGCACGCGGCAGCGCGTGCGCAGCGTCACGCCGCGCCGGAGCGCCGCGGGCCAGTAGGTCACATCCGTGCTCGCCTTCGCGCCCTGCGGACAGCCCACCAGGCAGGTCCCGGCATTGACGCACGCCGCGCGGCCCTCGTAGTCGCGGGTAACAATGGCACTGTCCGACGGCCACCAGTGCCACCCGAGCCGGTCGAAGCCGCGGGCGAGCGTCATCCCGAGCTTGCCGAGCGGGACCGGCGGCAGCGGCAGCTCCTTGGGCGGGTAGGCTGGATCCCCCGCGAGCCCCGACACGCCGCTCATCCGGGCGTTCAGGTCGTAGAAGGGCTCGAGTGTCCGGTAGTCGAGCGGCCAGTCCTCGCCGACACCGTCGAGAGTACGACTGCGGAAGTCGGAGGGACGGAAGCGAGGAAAGTGCGCCGCGTACAGGATCGTGCTGCCACCCACAGCATTGAACATGGACACGGCGATCGGCGACTCGCTGTCGTCGACCGGGTAGTCCTCGCGCCGGCCCCGGACGTTGGGGCTGAAGTTGAAGTCCCCGACTTGGCGCACCTCCCAGTCCGTGGACAGCCCCGGAAGCGTCTGGTGATCGACCCAATCCCCCTGCTCCAGACACACGATGTTCATGCGGGTCTCTGCGAGGCTCCACGCCAGCGCCGCGCCTGCCGCGCCGCCGCCGACGATGAGCACGTCCGCCGTCGTTTCGGCCATGCGGGGATTCTCGGCAGCACCCGGCTTCTAGCGCAAGCGCTGCCGCACCGCCCTCAGTCGGTGGACCACCCGACCACGCTGGCAATGACCTCTTCGGGGAAGCCCCGAGCAGCCAGCAGCCGCCACGCCGCCGCTCCCTCCCGCTGCCTGGGCCGGGCCCGCTCGAGCACACGCCGCGCCCAGGCCGTCTCCGACTCCCCGTCGAGGGAGGCAGCCACCGCCTCCGCGATGACCTCGTCGGCGAGCCCCCGGGCCGCCAGCTCGGCCGCGATGCGGAGACTGCCCGCCCCGTGCCGCCGCAGGTACCGCGCCCGGTCGCCCGCGACCAGCGCGTCATTCACCCAGCCGAGCTCCTGGCAGCGCTCGACCACTGCCGTCGCCGTCCCCTCGCCGTAGCCCCGCGCGAGCAGCCGTGCATGGAGCTCGCTGGCCGTGCGGGGAGCGCGGCGAAGGAGGCGCGCAGCCACCTCGAGCGGCGCCGGAGCCCGGCCAGGCGGCGCCTCAGAATCGATCGACCTTGATGCTCTCCTCCTCGACGGCTTCCTCGTCACGATCGAAGTCCTCCCACCGGGCATCGCTGGTCGAGGAGATCCCTCGCGCCTTCAACGCGAAGTCGTCGGGATTCGTCGCCTGCGCCATGGCTTCCTCGAAGGTGATGAGGTCGTCGCGCCACAGCGCCATGAGCGACTGATCGAAGGTCTGCATGCCGTAGGTCGTATAGCCGCGGGCGATCACGTCGCGCAGCTCCCGCGTCCGTTCGGGGATCTGCACGCATTCCTTGACGAGGGCGGTCGACACCAGGACCTCCACGGCCGGCACCATGCCGGTCCCGTCCGCCCGCGGTACCAGCCGCTGGCTGATCACGCCCTTGAGAATGCTGGCCAGGATGAGCCGCGCCTGGCCGCGCGCGTGCTCGGGGAAGGCGGAGATGACGCGCGTGATCGTCTCCGTCGCGTCGAGCGTGTGCACGGTGGACATCACGAGATGGCCGGTCTCGGCGGCCAGGATCGCCGTCTCGATGGTCTCGAGATCGCGCATCTCTCCCACCAGGATCACGTCCGGATCCTGCCGCAGCGCGCCCCGCAGGCCGGCCGCGAAGCTCGTGCAGTCGGCGCCGATTTCTCGCTGGGTGATGACCGAGAGATCGTCGGCATGCAGATACTCGATCGGATCCTCGATGGTGATGATGTGCCGGTCGGTGGTGCGATTGATATGGTCGATCATCGCGGCGAGCGTGGTGCTCTTGCCGCTGCCGGTCGTCCCGGTGACCAGGACGAGCCCGCGGCGCTCCTCCGCGATCCGTTCGATCACCGGGGGGAGATTCAGCTCCAGCACGCGCTTCACGCGCGCGGGAATAAGCCGCAACGCAGCCTGGAGCAGCCCCCGCTGATAGAAGACGTTCACGCGAAAGCGGCCGAGCGTGGCGTCCCCGTACCCGACGTCCACTTGCAGATCCTGCCGAAGCCGCTGCTGGTGGTACTCGTCGAGCAGGGTCGCCACGAGCCCCGTCATCCGCTCGGGATCGAGCACGCCGGCGTCGTCCCAGCGCGTCAGGGTGCCGTTGATCCGGAAGATCGGCGGCGAGCCCGTCTTCAGGTGGATATCGGAGGCAAGTCGGCTGACGCCCTCACGGAGAATGGTGTCGAGGTCCACGGTGACTCATTCCTTTCCGCCCCTCCTCAGCCGGGGGGCATCCGCCGCCCGACTTCCCTCTGCACCGTTGCCCTCACTCTCGGGCGCCGCTGCCGACGCCTCGTTCGCTTTCAGCCCGTGCTTCTCGCGGACGCGCGCCTCGATCTGCGCGGCGACCTCGGGATGCTCGCGCAGGAAATCCCGGGCATTCTCGCGGCCCTGGCCGATGCGCTCGCCGCCGAAGGCGTACCAGGCGCCCGCCTTCTCGATGATGCCGTGCTCGGCGGCAATGTCGAGCAGCTCGCCCTCGCGCGAAATGCCGGCCCCGTAGAGGATGTCGAACTCGACCTCGCGGAAGGGCGGCGCGACCTTGTTCTTCACCACCTTCACCTTCGTGCGGTTGCCGACGATCTCGTCGCCGTGCTTGATGGCGCCCACGCGGCGGATGTCCAGGCGGACCGAGGCGTAGAACTTGAGCGCGTTCCCGCCGGTCGTGGTCTCGGGGTTGCCGAACATGACCCCGATCTTCATGCGGATCTGGTTGATGAAGATGACGATGGTCTTCGATTTGGCGATCGTCGCCGTGAGCTTTCGCAGCGCCTGCGACATGAGCCGCGCCTGCAGGCCCATCTGGGGATCGCCCATGTCGCCTTCGATCTCGGCCCGTGGCACGAGGGCGGCCACCGAGTCGACCACGAGGACATCGACGGCTCCCGAGCGCACCAGCGTGTCGGCGATCTCGAGTGCCTGCTCGCCGTGGTCGGGTTGCGAGATCAGGAGGTCTTCCGTCCGGACGCCGAGCCGGCGGGCGTAGTTCACGTCGAGCGCGTGCTCGGCGTCGATGAAGGCGCAGATGCCATCGCGCTTCTGCGCCTCGGCGACGATGTGCAGCGCGAGCGTCGTCTTGCCTGACGATTCGGGCCCGTAGATCTCGATCACGCGCCCGCGCGGAACGCCCCCGATCCCGAGCGCGATATCGAGGCCGAGCGAGCCGGTCGGCAGAGCCGGGACATCCTGCGGTACGAGCGCATCCGCTCCGAGCCTCATGATCGCGCCCTTGCCGAACTGCTTCTCGATCTGGCTGACGGCCAGGTCGATTGCCCGCTCGCGGTTCATGTCGATACCCATGAGGCCCTCCCCCGCACCCGCCTCGCGGTGTGCACCACGCGCACTCTACCGTGACCTCGCCCGAGTCTCCAGCGGCGGGATGCCGTGACCGGGATCATCCGGGTTCGACATTCGCGAAGGGCAATCGCGCGACGACCTCGTAGCGGGCAGCCTGCGGCCCGAGATGGCTCCGAAACAGCACGAGGTCGGTGGCCGTCCACGCACCGAGGGGCATCTGGGCCAGCGGCGCCAGCGCCCGGACCAGGCGCTGGATCCCGCGGGGGGAGCGCACCCGAGCGAGGGTAATATGGCCCTGAAACGGCCGGCGCTCGGCGGGCACGCCGAGCGCGACCACGGCGTGCTCGATCTCGGCTGCCAGGCGCCCCACGACACCTGCGCCCTCGCCGACCCCGGCCCACACGACCCGCGGCCGTCCTGGTCCCGGGAAGACTCCACACCCGGCCAGGCTCAGGGGCATCGGGCTCTGGCGTGCTGCGAGCGCGCTCAGGGCCGTCACGATCCGGGCCACCACCGCGTCGGGGACCTCCCCGAGGAAGCGCAGCGTGAGATGGAGCGCGGGTGAGGGCACCCACCGCACGTCGGCGCGTGGGGCCTCGGCGCGCAGGCGCTCGCCCAGCGCCGCCAGCGCCGCTCGCACGGGTTCGGGTAGGTCCAGAGCCACGAAGCAGCGCATCCGGGGAGGCCCTACCCAGAACCCGGCGCACCAGGTCCTACCCCCCGGGTATTGACGATCAGCCCCGTCGGTGCTCTGGCGGACGCGTCAGCGGGGGCGCGCGCGAATCGGGGCCACAGGAGGAGCCGTCGATGTCGGAGATCATCACGCGGTCCATCGTCGTCGACGCGGCCGTGGAGCACGTGTACGGACAGTGGACGCGCTTCGGCGAGTTTCCCCGCTTCCTCGACTACGACGCGGTCCTGCCCCTGCCCGACCGGCGGCTGCAGTGCGTGACCACGGTCGATGGGATCCGGCGGGAATGGGTGGCCAAGATCACCGAGATGAAGCGGAACCACCGTATCGCGTGGGTGGCGCAGGGCGCATGCCACGAGGCGGGCATGGTCAGCTTCGAGCGACTGTCGCCGTGGCGTACCCGGGTGACGCTGCAGCTGCGGTACGTTCCCGATGGGATCGCTCATCCCTTCGACGAACGCCCGGCCACCGTGGCAGCGCGCCTCGAACAGGGCCTCGAACGCTTCAAAGGCTTCATGGAAGCGCACGGCCACAACATGCCCCAACGGCTCATGAGCGCCATCACGCCGATGCAGTGATCGCGCGCGCTGCCCCGACACGATCACCGGCGGCGGAAGAGCGCAGGGTCGTGCGGCGGCAGCCCGAGGGCATAGCGCCGGATCATGTCCAGAGCGACCTGGGAGGCCAGGAGCTTCACCCATTCCCGTGTCCCCCACAGCCGGTATGTCACGCTGCGCACGCCGTCGGCCGACGCGAGCGCGAAGCAGACCGTCCCGACTGGTTTGTCCGGCGTTCCGCCCGTCGGTCCCGCGATCCCGGTCGTTGCGAGGGCGAGTGTCGAGTCGAAGGCACGTCGCGCGCCGAGCGCCATGGCGCAGGCCGTGGCCTCGCTCACCGCGCCGTGGGTCGCGAGCACGTCCGCCGGCACACCGAGGAGCGCCTGCTTGGCGGCGTTGGCGTAGGCAGCGATGCTCCCGAGGAAGTACGCCGAGCTCCCCGGCACGTTGGTCACCCGGTGGGCGATCAGGCCGCCCGTGCACGATTCCGCGAGCGCGAGCGTCAGGCCGTGCTCGCGGAGTGCTCGTCCCGTGGCTTCCTCCATCGTCAAGGCGCCCTCGCCGTAGCAGTACTCCCCCAGACGGGCGTGGAGCCGCTCGCCCAGAACGGCCAGGCGCGCATCGGCCTCTTCAGGCGGGCCGTGCACGACGAGCCGGACGGAGATCTCGGGAAAGCTCGCCCGAAACGACAGTCGACCCGCCTGCGGATCGACCACCCCTGCCACCAGCTCGTCGAGCGCCGACTCGGAGATTCCGAAGGTCTGGAAGGTCCGCGCGAGATAGACCTCGCCTCCACGCTGCTCGCGGAGCCAGGGGAGCACGCTCCCCTCGAACATCGGCTTCATTTCTCGCGGGACGCCCGGAAGCACGACGAGATGCCTTCCGTCGTACGTCGCCCGGTACCCGGGCGCCGTGCCCAGTCGGTTCGGCAGCACCACGGCGCCGCAGGGGACCATCGCCTGCTTGAGGTTGTTGGCTGGCATCGGATCGACCCCGCGCGTCGCGAAGAACTGCCGCATGGCCGCGGCCGAGGGCTCGTCCAGGGCCAGCCCGACGCCGAGCACCCGCGCCACGGTCTCCGTGGTGAGATCGTCTGCCGTCGGGCCGATGCCCCCGGTGGAGATCACGAGGTCGGCACGCTCGAGGGCCTGCCGCCAGGCCCATTCGAGGCGATCGGGAAAGTCCCCGACCACGAGCACGCACACCACCTCGATCCCCACCTCGAACAGCCGATCGGCGATCCACTGCGCGTTGGTGTCGGCGATCCGGCCCGTGACCAGCTCGTCGCCGGTGGAAAGGATCGCCGCCCGGCGGATCATGCGAGTGCCAGCAGGCATCGCGCGGCCACGCCGGCGTAGATTCCCGCCACGAGGTCGTCGCCCACCACGCCGAGGCCCCCGCGACAGCGCTGGTCGATGGTGCGGATCGGCACGGGTTTCCAGATGTCGAACAGACGAAACAAGACGAACACCAGGACGGCCGCCGGCCACGTCGCCGGCACGACGCAGCTCGCGACCACCATCCCGCTCAGCTCGTCCACGACGATGCATCCGGCATCGCGCTCGCCGAGGGCCGCCTCGGCTCCAGCCGCTGCCCAGATGGCGAGCGCGGGCACGCCCAGCACGATCGCAGCGTATGCGATCGGCGACCGGGCAGCGACCCAGCCGAGCGCGGGCACGAGCGGGACGGCAGCGAGGGAGGCGACGGTCCCCGGGGCCCAGCGGACGTAACCGAGGCCACCCACGGTCGCGACTCCGAGCGGAAGCGAGCGCACGCTGCGGTGGTACGGGGGCCTTGCGGGAGGGTCAAGGCGGCCACGGGACGCGCTGGCCGACGCTTCCTGGGCCGAGGGCGGTCTGCTAGGGGAGAGCGGTGGCAGGGTACCGACGCGAACGCGAGGTGGCGGTCCGCGCGGCCCGCGAGGCGGGCGCGATCATCCGGCAGTACTACGAGGGGCAGGGCGACATCGCGCTGCGCCAGAAGGGCCACGACAATCCCCTGACGGCCGCTGACGAGGATGCCGATGCGCACATTCGGCAGGTGATCCTGGACGCCTTCCCGGAGGACGGCTGGCTCTCGGAAGAGACGCGCGACTCCCGCGACCGGCTCGAGAAGCCGCGGGTCTGGGTCGTCGATCCCCTGGACGGGACCAAGGAATTCACCCAGCACATTCCCGAATTCTGTGTCTGCATCGCGCTCACCGTCGATGGCCGCCCGGTCGTCGCGGTCGAGTACAACCCGGCGGCCGATCGGCTCTACTGCGCGGTACGCGGCGAGGGCACGACGGTCGACGGCGCGCCCGCCCGTGTCAGTGGGCAGCGTCAGCTGGCTCGTGCCCGCGTCTTGGCGAGCCGCTCGGAAGACAAGCGCGGCGAGTGGGACCTCTACAAGCCCCGGTGCCAGGTCGTCCTCACCGGGTCCGTGGCATTCAAGCTTGCCGAGCTGTCGCACGGCCAGGGGGATGCCACCTTCACCCTGACGCCGAAGAACGAGTGGGACATCTGTGCCGGCTCGCTCCTGGTCGAGGAGGCCGGCGGGCGTGTCACCGGTCTCGATCTGGCGCCGCTGCGCTTCAATCAGCCCGATCCCCTCCGTCCCGGCATGATCGCCTCGAACGGGCTCCTGCACGAGCAGCTCGTGGCGTTGATCCGGGAGCTCGAACCGGGAAAACTGCGCTGCTGAGCCTCAGCGCAGCCCGCGGCGGCGCAGGATCTCCACGGCGCGACTCGGGAAATCGGTCATGATGCCGTCCACCCCGAGATCGAGCAGGCGCTCCATCTCGGCGGGCTCGTTGATGGTCCACACGTGCACCTCGACACCGCGATCGTGTGCGGCGGCGATGGCTGCCGGCGTGACGATGGCGATGTCGCCGAACTGCGGCGGCACCTGCAGGGCCACACCGACAGGCCGCCAGTCTCCGAGTCGACCGTCGCGCAGCCGGAACACGAGATCTGCGACTTCCTCGGCGCTGAAGCCTGTCGCTACGTCGGGTGCCGCGTGGCGAATCCGGTCCAGGAGGGGCTGATGCTCGGCCGCAAGGATGGTGCTCGCGCGCGCGCCATGGCGGTCGAGCACGGCGAGGACCGCCTGCTCGATGGGAGGATCCGCTTGTTTGATCTCGATGTTGAGCGGGACGCCCGGATGCGCCGCCAGCAGCGCGTCGAGCGTCGGGACGCGGATGCCCCGGCCCCGGTGGGGCGTCCGTCCGTCGGCCGTCGTGAAGCGGAAGCCGGCGTCGAGGGCCTCGACTTCCGCGAGCGTCCGCTCCCGGACCGGTCCCGTGCCGTCGGTCGTGCGATCGAGGGTGGCATCGTGCAGCACGACGACGTGCCCGTCGCTGGTCGCGTGCACATCGAGCTCCAGCCGGTCGGCCCCCGCCGCCAAGCCGGCGGCAAAAGCCTCCAGCGTGTTCTCGGGCCAGCAGCCCGATGCACCACGATGGGCGAACAGGCGCGGCCGCGGCCCCTCGTTCCAGCGCGTCGCCCTACTCCGCGCGCCAGGCGTTCGCGGACAGCACGAGCCGCACGGGCCGATCGCTTTGCGGCAGGCGGGCCAGCTCGTGCAGCACTGCGCCGGTCACACGCTCGAAGGCCCCGCGGCGCTCCTCTGGCACCGGAGGATCCTTGACGGCCGTCACCGTCAGGGGATTGAGATGCTCGCCCCCACGTTCGATCTCGTAGTGGAGGTGCGGGCCAGTCGCGAGCCCCGTGGCGCCGACCCAGCCGATCACCTGCCCCTGTTCGACCTGCCCGCCTTCCCGGACGGCAGGGGCGATGGCGCTCAGATGGCCGTAGGTGGTCTGGACATCACCGTCGTGCAGCAAGCGCACGGTCCGTCCGAGCCCGCCCTGCCAGCCTGCCGCGTCCACCACGCCGTCGGCCGCGGCCCGCACGGGGGTTCCCTGCGGCGCGGCGAAGTCGACCCCGAGATGCGGCCGCTCGCGATGCAGGAGGGGATGGAAACGATTCGGCGAGAATTCCGAGCTGATCTCCGTGAACTGGACGGGATAGCGGAGGAAGGCGCGGGAGATGGCCCCCCCGTCCGGCCGGTAGTACGCCCCACCGTCATCGTCCTCGAAGAACACGGCAGTATAGCGGCGCCCTCGGGTGACGATCTCCGCGGCGATGACCATCCCGGCCAGCGGCTCTGCGCGGCCGAGCTCCCAGATGTTCTCGTAGATGACGCGAAACTCGTCGCCGACCGCCAGGCCGTTCTCGACGTCGATGTCCCAGCCGAAGAGGTCGCCGAGCGCGGCGGCCACGCTCGGGGGCACCCCGGCCTCGGTGGCGTCCTCGCGCAAGCCGCGCTCGATCCGGCCTGCAATGCCACGGACCTCGCGCACATAGGGGAGGGTTTCGATCCGCCCCTGGACGGTCTCGCCCTCCCGCTCGAGGACGAGCAGCGTGCTGTCGTCGATCTCGTATCGGATCGAGTCGATGCGCTGGCGCTCGCGGTCGAAGCGCACGGTCACGCCCCGGCGCGGATGCAGGCGGCGGAGATCGTAGACCGCGGCCGCGGCGGCGAGCCAGGGCTGGGCGGCCTCTCCCGCGAGCCCTCGCCGCGCCAGCAGCCGTTCGAGGGTATCGCCGCTCCGCACGTGGATATGCTCGTGCAGAACGTCGCGACGCGCGGGCCGCAGTGGGCCGCCACTCGTCGCCCGCGCACGCGACACGGTCAGCCTGCGCGGCCGCATGGCCCCACCGGCTACGGCTCTCCGCGTGGCAGACGACCGCATCTTCAGCCGGGCCGCAGGATGCTTCGCGGCGGGGCGCTTGGCCCCGGGGAGTTTCGCCACCGGATCCGTGGCGAGTCGCCTCGCCCGGCCGTCGATCGTCCGCAGGGCTGCCTCGGCGAGCACCACGGGCACGAGGACGAGCACCAGGCAGGACACGCCCACCACCGCCCCTCTCCGTCCCGACGAGCCAACCGCACCATGCATGCGAGGGATCTCCACCCGACGCCTCCACCCCTGGCCGCGAGGTTCGCGGCTACCTGCCAAAGCCCTCCGCTGAAGTCAATGGTGAGCGCGATCGGCCCGAGAGAAAAGCCGCGGGGTCGTCCCTGCGTTGCGGGGCTCCGATCCCGGTGTTACGAGCACAGCCATGCGCACGGCGGCCCTTGACGTGGGCCAGGTCCGCATCGGCATCGCGATCAGCGACGAGCTCGGGCTCACGGTGCGCAGGCTCGGGACCGTGCGCCGCCGGGGTGGGGCGCACGACGTGGACGCGGTCGCGCGTCTGCTCGCGCCATGGAACCCTGGCCAGGTCGTCGTCGGTCTCCCGCTGAACATGGACGGCAGCGAAGGACCTCGCGCCGCGCAGATGCGTGCCTTCGCCGAGCGGCTCGCCGCACATCTCGGGCGACCTGTCGTCCTCTGGGACGAGCGTCTCACGACGGTCGAGGCCGAGGCTCGGCTCCGCGAGCGCGGCATCGGGCGCACGCAGCGGCGTGCGATGGTCGACGAGGAGTCGGCAAGCATCATCCTCGAGTCCTGGCTCCAACGCCCGTGAACCGCCGGCATGCATGGATGGCGGCCCTGGCCGCGGCGCTCGTCCTCGCCGCCGGGGGCGGGATGGTCGGAGCGTGGCTCGTTCTGCGGCCTGGCCCGCCGCTGGATCCCCCGGTCGAGCTGTCGATTCCTCCAGGAACCCCTCTTCGCGCGATCGCCCGCGAGCTCGCACACCGCGGTGTCCTGCGCCATCCGCTTCCCCTGCTGCTCTGGGCACGCCTGAGCGGACGCGACCGGGCTGTGCGCTGGGGCGACTACTCGTTCGCTGGCCGGCTCACGCCCTTCGCCGTGCTCGAGCGCCTCACGGGGCCGCCCGATCCCGAGCAGGCGGTGACCATTCCCGAGGGGCTCACCGTGCGCGAGGTCGTGACCCTGCTCGCAGCGTCGGGCTTCGCTCCCGAAGAGCGCTTTCATGCCGTGCTGGCGGATTCAGCCTTCCTCGCCTCCGAAGGCGTCCCCGCAGTGGGCGCAGAGGGCTATCTCTTCCCGGATACCTATCTCCTGCCCCGGACCACGCCGCCGGACCAGGTGCTGCGCACGATGATCCGGCGGTTTCACCGCGTCTTCGGGCCCGAGCTTCGCGAGCGCGCCACGGCGCTGGGGCTCACGGTGCACGAGGCCGTCACGCTCGCCTCGCTCGTCGAGGAGGAGACCGCGCGGACCGAGGAACGGCCGCTCGTCGCAGCCGTGTTCCTCAACCGGCTGCGGCGCGGCATGCCGCTCCAATCGGATCCGACAGTGCTCTATGGCCGCGCGGACAACGACCGCTCCATCGACCGGGACGATCTCGCGCGACCGACGCCGCACAACACCTACACCAGCCGCGGCTTGCCGCCGACCCCCATCGCGAATCCCGGCCGGGCCGCGCTGGAAGCTGCCGTGACGCCGGCCGACGTGCCGTATCTGTACTTCGTGGCGCGTGGCGACGGCTCGCACGAGTTCAGCGCCGACCTCGCTGCGCACCAGGCCGCCGTCGCCCGCTGGCGCCGGCGCGCGCCGCCTGCAGGCGAGTCCCCCCCGCCTCGGCGCTCGTCTACGGCGACGGGCCCGGAGCGGCCGCTGCGCGCAGCGTCTCGAGCCAGACGGCCGCCTTCTTCTGCAGCCCCGGCTCGCGCGAGTGCACCGCAAGATAGCTGAGAAGCTCCTGAAAGCGCGCGCCCGTGGGACCCTCGGCGAGGGTGGCGAGCGTGGCTGCATCCAGGGCGCCGAGCGCGCGCACGAACGCCCGGCGGAGCCGATGCTCGCGCTCGAGCGCGCTCAGCACGACCTGACTCGCCTCGGCCCGACGCAGGCCGTCCTCGGCGAGCGCCGCCATCTCGAGCAGCTCCACGAAGGTCCCGTGCTCTCGGCCGAAGGCCTCGGCCAGCCCCGGCGGCAGGACGAGCGGACGGTGGCGTGTCCCGGCGCGGCCGAGCACGAGTGGGAACGGTCGCGGCCCGGCGGGCGAGGCGCTCGCGCTGTCGCCCGCCTCGTCGCGCCGCGCTGGCCGATCCACCGCAGGCATCCCGTGGAGGACGATGGCCACGAGCCGACCCGCCCGGTCGTACTCCAAGGTGAAGCTCTGCTCCCCGAGGATGCGCGGCAGGGCGAGCGCCAGCGGCACAGCATCGAAGCTTGCGCTGACCTCGCGAGGCGCCGGCGGCTCGCCCCGCAGACGCGCCCCGGTCGCCTGCGCGAGCTCCGCCAGGACCTCCTCGACCGGCACCGCGGCGAGGCTCCCCGTGATCCGCTCGCCTTCCACGCGCAGGGCGGGACGGCTCGTCGCCGCGGCCGCCGCCGCGGCGACGGCGAGGACCAGCAGCGCCGTACCCCACCGCGCCGTCAGTCGGTGTCCTCCGCAAGGTTGCGCATCACCCGCGCCCCGACGTCGCGCAGCACCGGGCTGCGGGCGATCGACATCATCTGCGCCACAACTTCAGGTGCGCGCTCGCCAGCCATCGCACGGATGCTGTTCGCGATCACGGCATCGTCCGCGCTCGCGAGCAGGTTCGCGACCGCCGTATTGAGCTCCGGCTGGTCGTCGATCGCCCGAACGGCAGCGCGCATCGCGTCGTCACGAAGCGGCCGCTCGGTACTCCGGAACGCGAGATCGAGCAGCTCGCGCAGCGTCGCCCGCTCGCGTCCGAGGTGCTGACGTACGGCTCCCGGCCCGAGGCGGATGCTGCGCTCGAAGACATTCCCGCCCTCTGCGGGCTCGGGCTCCGCTGCGGTCGCCGCCGGGACCGCAGGCTGTACGGGGAGATCGCGGGGTTCGCCGAGCAGGACCAGGCGGCTGAGCCGTCCGTCGGGACGGTAGGCCAGCATGAAATTCTGCTCGCCGAGGAGGCGCTCGAGCCCGTCGCGCAGTGGAATCGCCTCGTACTCCGCACTGATCGGTCGACTCTCGCGCAGCGCGCCCTCCAGGCGCGCTCCGGTCTCTTCCGCGATGCGCCGCACGACCTCGTCGAGGGGGGCGTCCGTCGCCCGCACGGTGAGGCGATCGCCAGCCACGCGCAGCTCGAGACGGAGCGGCGGCTCGCTCGCGATCGCCCCGGGGCCGGCGACCCAGCACAACGCCACCAGCAGGATCCCCGGAATCCCGGCCCGCCGGCCGTCGATCGTCTTCCTCCCGCGCACGGACGGTATCCTGCGACTGCCAATCGCGCACGACAAGCCCTGTGTTCGCAGCATCCGTTCCGGCGGGCGCATCGGCCTCTTGTGATTCGCCGTTCCTTCGCCTAAGCCCCCTGGGGTGGTCACCCGCCGACAGAAAGAGATCGTCGACTTCCTCCGCACGTTCACGGCCCGCCACGGCGTGGCCCCGACGCTCGAGGAGATCGCGCGACACTTCGGCCTCGCATCGGTGGCCACGGTTCACAAGCATCTGCGAGGGCTCGAGGCCCGTGGCGTCGTCCGTCGCCACCCGCGGCGGAGCCGCGGGCTCGCCGTGGTGACGGACGAGGCGTCGGGAACCGCTCGGGTCCCGTTGTTGGGACGAGTCGCTGCCGGCGTCCCGCTCGAAGCGGTCGAGCACGCCGAGGCGATCGTCGTTCCCGAGGAGCTGCTCGGCCGCGGGCCGACCTTCGCCCTGCGCGTCGCCGGCGACTCGATGGTCGAGGACGGCATCCTCGACGGCGATGTCGTGCTCGTCGAGGCGCGGCCCGACGCCCCCAACGGCGCCACGGTCGTGGCTGTCCTCGACGGCGAGGCGACGATCAAGCGACTCGAGCGGCGCGGAGACGAGGTGCACCTCGTGCCGGCCAATCGACTGCTCGCACCGCTCGTGGTCCCCGCACACGCCGTACAGATCCGTGGCATCGTCGTGGCGCTTCTCCGTCGCTACCGCGCATGAGCGCGCACCGCCACCCCGCGGCGGACGACTTCGCCGTCTACGTCCACATTCCCTGGTGCCGTCGCATCTGTCCGTACTGCGATTTCCCCGTCCGGGCGGCGCGAACTCCACCGGAAGGGGAGGACCTCGCCACGCTTCGGCAGGAAATCGCCGCCTGGGCTGCGGCTCCGCCGTGGCGCGGCCGACAGGCACGAACGCTCTACCTGGGCGGCGGCACGCCGTCGCTGTACACCCCAGCGACAGTCGCCGGGATCGTCGCCGCCGTGCGAGACGCCTTCGCGCTCGCCGCGACGGCCGAAGTCACGCTCGAAGCCAATCCGGGCACCGTCGACCTCGAGCGGCTCCAGGGCTATCGCGCCGCGGGGGTCACTCGCCTCTCGCTCGGAGCCCAGTCGCTCGATCCGACGGTGCTCCGCACGCTCTTCCGGGACCACCAGCCCGACGACGTCCTCCACGCGGTGACCGCTGCGCGCGCCGCTGGCTTCACCAACCTGAGCCTCGATTGCATCTACGGGGTCCCCGGGCAGACGCTGGCCATGCTGGAGGCCGATCTCGACGCCATGCTGGCCCTCGGGCCGGAGCACGTCTCGGCCTATGCGCTGAGCTACGAGGCTGGAACGCCCTTTGCCCGCTGGCGGGCAAGCGGGCGCCTGCGCCCGGTCGACGAGGACACCGAGCTCGCGATGGCCGAGTGTGTAGCCGCTCGCCTCGAGGCCGCGGGCCTCGTCCGCTACGAGATCTCGAGCTGGGCGCGGCCCGGCTTTGCCTCGCGCCACAACGGCGCCTACTGGGACGGGTCGGACTATCTGGGCCTCGGTCCGGCAGCGCACTCGTTCTGCGCCATGCCGCTCCCCGGCCAGCGCTGGGTAAATGTGCGCGATCCGCGGACGTGGCGTGCTGCGGTGGCCCGCGGTGGGGTCGCCGTCGAGACGGAAGAGCGATTGACCGTGGAGACGGCGCGCGCCGACTTCGTCTGGACGGGCTTGCGGCGCGTGCGCGACGGCGTGGATCTCGCGGCCTTCTCCCGTCGCTTCGGGCTGCCGCTCGACGAGGCCCTGCCCCGGATCGCGCGCCTCGAGCGCGAGGGCTTGGTCGAACGCGACGGCGCCCGGCTGCGGCTCACCGCGCGCGGCGTCTGGCTCGCCGACGCGGTGGCCGCCGCCGTGCTCTG
>Ga0308411_10000348_pt1 | contig 29745 bp, 28 predicted proteins | sample HotsprottomLayer_2_FD_203530 | JGI IMG/M metagenome (GOLD analysis project Ga0308411, IMG submission 203530) | Hot spring phototrophic mat microbial communities from Octopus Spring, Yellowstone National Park, Wyoming, United States -... | ecosystem: Environmental > Aquatic > Thermal springs >... | reverse complement strand
CAGATCGATCCGGCCATCGAGGAAGCGGCCCAGAACCTCGGCGCCTCGAGCGCGCTCACCTTCCGCCGGGTGACCCTGCCCCTGGTGCGGCCGGCGTTCTTCTCGGCACTGGTGTTCGCGTTCGTGCGGGCGATGACCGCGATCAGCGCCGCGGTGTTCCTGGTCTCCGCCAACTGGAACCTGATGACGGTGCAGATTCTCAGCGAGGTCGGCTCGGGGCGCTACAACGCGGCGGCCGCCTACAGCATGGTGCTGCTGGCGATCGTCGTCGCGGCCATCGCGACGATCGGGCTCCTGCTGCGCCGCGGCTACAGCCCGGTGCAGGGGCGGTTCCTGTGAGCGCGCCGGCGCTGCTGGTCGACCGCGTAACCAAGGTCTTCGCCGACCCTGCGGGGGCGGCGGTGGTCGCGGTGGACGACGTCACGCTCGCGGTCGCCGCGGGCGAGTTCGTCTCGCTGCTCGGGCCCTCGGGGTGCGGCAAGACGACGCTGCTGCGCATCGTCGCGGGGTTCGAGGCGCCGACCGCGGGCGACGTCGTCGTGGCCGGCGAACGGGTCACGGCGCTGCCGCCCAACCGCCGCGACGCCTCGATGGTGTTCCAGTCCTACGCGCTCTTCCCGCACCTGGATGTCTTCGAGAACGTCGCCTTCGGCCTGCGCGTGCGGGGCGTGGCGTCCCCGGAGCTCGACGAGCGCGTGGCCGGGGCGCTGGCGCTGGTGGGGCTGGCGGGCCTCGAGCGTCGCTCGCCCGACCAGCTCAGCGGCGGCCAGCAGCAGCGCGTCGCGCTCGCGCGCGCGGTCGTCACGCGGCCGCGCCTGCTGTTGCTCGACGAGCCGCTGTCCAACCTCGACGCCAAGCTGCGCGAGCAGATGCGCGTCGAGCTTCGGCGCATCCAGCGCGAGCTGGGCATCACCGCGGTCTACGTGACGCACGACCAGGTCGAGGCGATGACCCTCGCCGACCGGATCGTGGTGATGCACCGGGGCCGCGTGCAGCAGGTGGCCCCGCCGGCGGAGCTGTACGCGCGGCCGGCCAACCCGTTCGTGGCGGAGTTCGTCGGGAAGGTCAACCTGCTCGAAGGCCGGGTGACCGCGGTGGAGGGAGACCGGTGGCGGGTGGCGCTGGCTGGTCTGGAGGCTGTCGTGCCTGCCCGCGGCCCGGCGTCGCCCGATGCCCGCGTGGGTGTGGTGGTGCGGCCGGAGACCGTGCACCTGGGGCGCGACGGCCGGTGGCGGGGGGTCGTCCGCCGCGCCACCTATCTGGGCGCGCAGGTTGAGTACGAGGTGGACGTGGGCGAGCTGCGGCTGCAAGCCATCGGTCAGAGCCCGTTGGAGGAAGGAATCTTCGCCGAGGGGGAGCGCGTCGGCGTGACGATCGGCTTCGACGTGGCGCACCTGGTGCGCCTGGACGACGCCGGCTAGCGACCCCCTGGCGCGCGCGGCCGGAGGCGCATCATGGTTCGGCGTGCCGTCGAGATCGACGATCTGCTGAGAATCCGGTTCCCCCACCATGCGGCCCTGTCGCCCGATGGCCGCCGCGTGGTCTTCGCGCTCGGCTGGCTCGACCACGCGGCCAACGAGTGGCGGGCGGGCCTGTGGATCGTGCCGGTCGCCGGGGGTGACCCGCAGCCGTTCACCGCGGATGAGGCGCGCGACGCCTCGCCGGTCTGGTCGCCCGATGGCCGGTGGCTCGCGTTCCTCTCCACCCGAGGCGGCCGCCGGCTGGGACGCAAGACACCGGTGATGCAGCTGTGGGTGATGCCGACCGACGGCGGCGAGGCCCGCCAGCTCACGCGCTTCGCCGCCGGGGTCGCGCAGCCGGCCTGGTCCCCGGACGGTCGGACGATCGCCTTCGTGACGCGGGGTACGCCGGACGTGGTCGAGGGCCCCGGTGACGACGAGCCGCCGGTGGTACGGGCGATCACGCGGCCCAGGTACAAGTTCGACGGGGTGGGCTTCCTCGACGGCTACAGCCACATCTGGACCGTGCCCGCCAGCGGCGGCGAGCCTGTGCGCCTCACCGACGGCGACTTCGACCACGAGGCGCCTGCGTGGCTGCCCGACGGCCGTGAGGTCGTCTTCGTCGCGAACCGCACCGCGGGCGCGGACTTCTCCTTCGCGCGCGACCTGTGGGCCGCCGACACGCGCACCGGCACGCTGCGCCGCCTGACCGAGCATCCCGGCCCCGCGATGGCGCCGGTCCCGTCCCCGGACGGGAGGTGGGTCGCCTTCGTCGGGCACGACTTCCACGCGAAGAGCGCGACGAACCTGGGCGTCTGGATCGTGCCCGCCGCCGGCGGCGCAGCGGTCAACCTGACGTCCGCCTTCGACCGCTCGGTCGGCAACGCGGTCGGCAGCGATGCGCGGCTGACCCCGCCCGTCCCCTCGGTCGCCTGGATGCCGGACGGCGGCATCGTGTTCTACGCCACCGACCGCGGCAGCACGCACCTCTACCGGGTCACCGTCGCGAACCGATGGGTCCATCAGCTTACCGGCGGGGCCGAGGTCGTCGCCGACCTCACCGCGGCCGCGGGGACGGTGGTCTACCAGCGCATCACCCCGGCCGCGCTCGACGAGCTGTGGGTGCGGCCGCCGTCCGGCGAGCCCTATCGCCTGGCGGCCCCCAACGACGCGCTGTGCGCCGGACTCGAGATCACCGAGCCCCGGCGGTTTGTCTTTCGCGGCGCCGACGCCTGGCCGATGGACGGATGGGTGCTCACCCCGCCCGGGTTCGACCCGCGGCGGCGGTACCCCGCGATCCTGCGCATCCACGGTGGACCGCATGCGGCCTATGGTGACGCGTGGAACCACTACGTCGCGGTGCTGGCCGCACGGGGCTACGTGGTGGTGTGGACCAACCCGCGCGGCAGCCAGGGGTACGGGGAGGCGTTCGCGCGGGCCGTCCTCGAGGACTGGGGCGGGAAGGACAGCCAGGACATCCTGCTCGGCCTCGACCACGCGATCGGGTTGGGCTTCATCGACCCGGCGCGGGTCGCCGTGACCGGCGGCTCCTACGGCGGGTTCATGACCAACTGGCTCATCGGCCACACGCCCCGGTTCCGCTGCGCGGTGACCGAGGTCTGCGTCAGCAACCTGCACAACTTCTACGGCACGAGCGACATCGGCGCGACCTGGGGCGAGGTAGAGTGGGGCGCCTCGCCGTGGGACGGCGCGGACCGGCTGCTAGGGCGCTCGCCGATCACCTACGCGCCGCAGGTCACCACGCCTGTGCTCATCACCGCGAACGAGGCCGACCACCGCTGCCCGGTGGAGCAGTCCGAGCAGTTCTTCATCGCGCTGCGGAAGCTCGGCAAGGAGGCCGAGTTCCTGCGGTTCGCCGGCGAGAGCCACCTGATGAGCAGCGCGGGCCGGCCGAAGCCACGGCTGGAGCGGCTGCGGCGTCTGGTCGCCTGGTTCGACCGGCACCTGACCCCGACGGTGCCCGTCACCGCGGGCGACTGACCGCCGGCCAGCCGCCATGCCGGCCGGGAGCCGCCCGGCCGCGGATGGCGGGCCGCATTCGCGACGCACCCAGGGAGGAACCACGGGGGGACAGGACGTATCAAGATGGTCATGACTGGTCATGACCAGTTCGGCCACGCCAGGGGCGCGCCCGGAGGCCTGCGGTGAAGCTCCGACGTCACGACGCCACCCCGCTCCACCGGCAACTGAGCACCGTGCTCGCCGGGCACATCCGCGGCGGCCGGTTCCGTCCGGGCGAGCGCATCCCCTCCGAGCGGGAGATCTGCGAAGCCTACGGCGTCAGCCGAACGACCGTGCGCCAGACCATGAGCGACCTGGTCGCCTCTGGGCTGCTCGTCCGCGTCCCGGCCAAAGGGACGTTCGTGGCCGGACCACGCATCGAGCAGGACCTGACCAGGGTCGTGCGGTTCTCCGAGGCGGTCTCCGCGGCCGGCTACCGGCCCGCCGCCCGCCTGCTCGGGATCCGAGCCGCCGCCGCGCCCGGGGATGTCGCCCGGGCGCTGGGCGTGCCCGGGGGTGAGCGCGTCGTCGTGGTCGAGCTGCTCAGCCTGGGCGACGGCGTGCCCCTCGCGTTCTACCGCATCCACCTGCCGCCGGAGACCGGTGATCCGACCGCCCGCGCGCTGCTGGCCGCGGAGGCGGAGGGCCGCGTGACGTTCGGGCTCGTGCTCGAGCACGTCCGACGCGTGGCGGGGCTGGAGCCCGCGCAGGTCGTGCAGACCTACGAGGCTGCGCCGGCGTCGCCCGAGCTCGCCGGGCTGCTCGGGGTGGCCGAGGGCCAGGCGTTGATCGCCAGCAGCCGGACCGTGCTCACCGCGACCGGCGCGCCCATCACCCACGACCACGCCTACTACCGCGGCGACCGCTACCGGTTCACAATCCGCCGGGCCTATGCGCTGTGAGGCCGGGGCGGGACACGGCCGCGGGACGATGCGCAGAAAGGGGGAGGGAGCATGAGGAGGCATCTGCTCGCGGGCGTCGCCCTGCTCAGTGTGGCCCTCGCGGTCCTGGCGCCGGCCGGTGCCCAGGAGCGCACGCTCTCGTTCGCGCTGGACACCGAGGCCTTCCGCCGCCCCGAGGCCGAGGCGATCGCCGAGGGGCTCCGCGGTCTCGGTGTGCAGACCGAGGTGCGCGTGTGGGAGCGCACCAGTCTGATCGCCCGCATCCAGGCCGGCGAGCGCCAGGCCTACCTGACCGACTGGGGCAGCGCCTTCTTCGACCCCTTCGACCTCGCGGAGCCCAAGTTCACCACCGGCGGCCGCGGCAACTACTCCTTCTACTCGAACCGGGAGGTGGACGCCCTCCTGGTGGAGGGCGTGACCGGGACCGATCCGGCCCGCCGGCGCGAGGCGTACTTCAAGGTCCAGGAGATCCTCTTCCGCGAGGCGCCCTGGATCTTCGGTTACTTCCGCCAGGACGTCCACGGCGCGAGCACCCTCGTCGAGAACTGGGAACCCTCCATGGACAGTCGGATCAACCTCCACGATGTCCGGATGGCGCGCGGCGGGCTGGTCGTGGTGGGGATGAACACCAACGCGATCGTCACGTTCGACCCGGCGATGTTCCGGGACCGCAAGACCGAGACCGTGCTGCGCAACATCTTCGACGGGCTGGTGACACGGACGACCCGCGACCGGGTGGTCCTCGAGCTGGCCTCGGCGATGCGGCAGCCCTCGCCGACAGTCTACGAGTTCACGGTCCGGGAAGGGGTCACGTTCCACAACGGCGATTCGCTGACCGCGGACGACGTGGTCTTCACCTTCGATCGCATTCTCCGCGAGCGGGGCGTCGGTGGGGAGAGCAGCCCGCGCCGCGCGCTGCTCGGTCCGCTGCAGCGGGTGGAGCGCGTGGACGACCGGACGGTCCGCTTCGTCCTGGAGCGGCCGTTCCCGGTGTTCCTGCAGGCGCTCGTGCACTTCCAGATCGTCCCGCGACGGTACATCCAGACCGTGGGCGACCGGGCGTTCGCGGAGCGGCCGGTCGGCGCCGGTCCGTTCCGGTACGTGACCGGCCGGGTGGATTCGCAGATCGTGCTCGAGCGCTACGACCAGTACTACGGCGGCGCCCCGGACCTGCCGCCGGTCGGGCCCGCGCCCCTGCGCGGCGTGGTCTTCCGGATGATGCCGGAGCCGGCCACCCGCGTGGCGGCGCTGAAGGCGGGCGAAGTCCACATCATCGAGGACCTGCCGGTGGACCTGATCCCGGAGATCGAGCGCGACCCGCGCACGACGCTGAAGACGACGCAGGGGACGCGCGTCTACGGCGTCGAGCTCAACAACCGCCGACCGCCGTTCACCGACGGCAAGGTGCGCCAGGCGCTCAACTACGCGGTCAACTGGGAGACGATCCTGCGGTCGGTCTACCGCGGCACGGCCACACGCCTGTCCACCGCGTTCCTGCCCAGCGGGTTCGGCTACAATCCCAGGCAGCAGGCGTACCCCTACGACCCGGGTCGGGCCCGGACGCTGCTGCGCGAGGCGGGGTACGCGGTGCGGTAGACGGAGGCTGTGCGGAGCGACATGCGGGCGCTGGTCGTCCTGCGCCGCGTCCTGAACACGATTCCCATCATGGTCGGGGTCGCCGTGGTGGTCTTCGTCGTCATGCGGATGCTGCCCGGCGACCCCGTGGACATCGTGCTCGGGCAGACCGGCGCGATCTCGCAGCAGGACCTCGACCGGCTGCGGCGGGACTTCCACCTCGACCGCCCGGTGACCGAGCAGCTCTATCGGTTCCTGGCCGGCGCAGCGCGCGGCGACCTGGGCACGTCGTTCGCGCGCCGCCGGCCGGTTTTCGCCATGCTCGTCGAGGCGCTGCCGGCCACGGTCGAGCTAGCCGTCGCGGCCACCGCCGTGGCCCTGGTCGTTGCGGTGCCGGTGGGCGTGCTCTCCGCGGTCTACCAGCGCTCCTGGCTCGACCGGCTCGCCATGGGCGGGGCCTTCCTCGGGATCTCGATGCCGGCGTTCTGGCTCGGGATCGTGGCCATCATCGTGTTCGCCGTGCGCCTCGGCTGGTTCCCCACCTCCGGGCGGATCGGCTTCGAGGTGTTCCTCCAGCCGGTGACCGGGTTCGTGCTGCTGGACAGCGTGCTCACGCGCAACTGGGCCGCGCTGTGGGACGGGCTGCGCCACCTGGCCCTGCCCGCGGCGGTGCTGGGCGCCGGGCTGATGGCCGTGGTGGCGCGGGTGATGCGGTCGAGCATGATCGAGGTCCTGCGCGAGCAGTTCGTGACCACCGCGCGGTCCAAGGGGCTGGCCGGACGCGTCGTCGTGCTGCGCCACGCGCTCCGCAACGCCCTCATTCCGACCGTGACGGTGGTCGGGCTCCAGCTCGGCGTGCTGCTCGGCGGCAACATGATCGTGGAGACGGTCTTCGGCTGGCCCGGGATGGGCCGGCTCGTGGTGGACGCCATCTTCAGCCGCGACTATCCCGTGGTGCAGGGCGCAGTCATGCTCTACGCGGCGACGTTCGTGCTGGCGAACCTGCTGGTGGACCTGTGCTACATCTACCTCGATCCGCGGATGGCGTTGTAGGCCTCCCGTGGCCACCCTAGCGGCGTGGGTTCCGCTGCGGCCCACACGGCGCGCCGGCGCGTGGGGCACGCTGGCGCGACTGGCCCGGCATCCCTCGGCGATGCTGGGCGCGCTCGTGCTGGCCGCGGTGGCGGCCGGCGCGGTCTTCGCGCCCGCGCTGGCGCCCGCCGACCCCGTCGCGTCCGATCTGCAGAGCCGCCTGGCCGCGCCGTCCTGGCTCGCCGGCGCGTCCGGAGGCCACTGGCTGGGCACGGACGGGCTGGGCCGCGACCTCTGGTCACGGATCATCTTCGGCAGCCGGGTCTCGCTGCTCGTCGGCCTGGCGGCGACGCTGCTCTCGCTGCTGCCGGGGCTGGCGCTCGGGCTGGCCGCCGGCTTCTACCGCGGCCGCGTGGACGGCGCGCTCTCGCGCTTCGCCGAGCTGCTGATGGCCTTCCCGCACCTGATCTTCGCGATCGGGGTCATGGCGGCGCTCGGGCCGGGGTTCTGGAACCTGGTGATGGCGCTCGCCTTCAAGGGCTGGGTGGAGTTCTTCCGCGTCGCGCGCGGCGATGCCATGGCGCAGAGCGCGCGGGAGTACGTGGACGCGGCCCGGGCCGTCGGCGCGTCGAGCGCGCGCATCGTCGGCCGGCACATTCTGCCCAACATGCTGCACACCAGCCTGGTCCTGGGCACGCTGCGGATGGGCCACTTCATCGTGCTGGAGGCCTCGCTGTCGTTCCTGGGGCTGGGGCTGCCGCCGCGCCTGCCGGCCTGGGGCACGATGGTCGCCGAAGGCCGCGAGGTCATGCTGACGGCGTGGTGGGTGTCCACCTTCCCGGGGCTCGCGATCGTCGCCCTGGTGCTCGCGGTCAACCTGGTGGGCGAGGGGCTGCGCGACGTGCTCGATCCGCGGCTGCGCGCCGAGTGAGCGCCCGTCGGCCCGCGCGGGGTCCGGTGGTCGGCATCGCGGTGGCCGCGCCGCCGGCCGGTGGGGCGGCGGCCCGGCGGGACGCGCTCGTCGTCGAGGCGGTCTCGCGCGCCGGCGGCGTCCCCGTGCTGGTGCCGCCGGTCAGCGCGCGGGCGGTCGCGGCGCTCGCCCGCCGGCTCGATGCGCTCGTGCTCACTGGCGGCCGGTCGGCGCCGCGCGGCGTGTTCGTCGTGCGCCGGCGGCCGACGCTCGCGCAGATCGACCCGGTCCGATACCGCTTCGAACGTGCGCTGGTGCTGGCCGTGCGCGCCCGCGCGCTCCCGGTGCTCGGGATCTGCCGGGGCATGCAGACCCTGAACCAGGCGCTGGGCGGCACGCTGGTCCACAACCTCGCGCTGGACTGGCCGGGGGCGCTGCGCCACCAGGCGGCGCGACCCGGCGTCCCGGCAGCCCACGGCATCCGCGTGGCGGCCCGGTCGCGGCTCGCCGCGCTCGTGGGCGCGCTGGTCACGGTGAACTCCCTCCACCGGCAGGCGGTGCGCACGCCGGGCCGGGGGCTGCGCGCCGTGGCTTGGGCGCCGGACGGTGTGATCGAGGCCGTGGAGGGGCGCGCGCGTGCGGGATTCCTGGTCGGCGTCCAGTTCCACCCCGAGCTGCTGGCCCGTCGGGACCGGCGATGGCTGCGCCTGTTCCGCGCGCTGGTCGAGGCCGCGCGCCGCCGGAGATCGAGGAGGATGGGATGGACCGCATGACGCTGCTCTCGCCCACCGGGCACCTCGGGTTCACGCCGATCGAGGCCGCCAGCTTCCACGCCGGCGCCGCGCGCCGTCCGGACGCGTACGTCGCGGACTCGGGGAGCTGTGACATCGGGCCCTACCCGCTCGGCGCGGACGCGCAGCACAGCCCGGTGGACTGGCAGCGCCACGACCTCGAGCTGATGCTCGTGGCCGCGCGCGCGCAGGGCGTGCCGATGATCGTCGGGTCGGCGTCCGACACGGGGACCGACCGCGGGGTGGACCTGTTCGTCGGGTTGATCGAGGCGATCGCCCGCGCGCGACGCCTGCCGCCGTTCCGGGTCGCGGCGGTCTACGCCGAGGTCCCGCGCGAGGCGCTGCTCGATCGTCTGCGCCGCACGCCGGCGCCGGGGCTCGGCGGCCGGCCGAGCCTGACGCCCGCGGTCGTGGAACGCACCGATCACGTCGTCGCGATGATGGGCGTGGAGCCGATCGTGCGCGCGCTCGACGCCGGCGCCGCCGTCGTCGTCTGCGGCCGCTCGTGCGACGACGCCATCTTCGCCGCCCTCCCGCTGCGGGCCGGCTTCCCCCGCGCGCTCGCCTTTCACCTCGGCAAGGTCCTGGAGTGCGCGTCGCTGTGCGCCGAGCCGTTCATGGCCAAGGAGACCGTGCTGGGCACGATCACGTCCGAGGCGGTGGAGTTCGAGCCGATGCACCCCGACCAGCGGTGCACGCCCGCGTCGGTCATCAGCCACAGCATGTACGAGCGCGAGGACCCCTTCACGCACGCGGTGCCCGGTGGGGCCCTCGACCTGCGCGCCTGCCGGTACGAGGCGATCGACGCCCGACGGACCCGCGTGGTCGGGGCGCGCTGGGTGCCCGCCGCAGGCTACGCGGTGAAGCTGGAGGGCGCCGGACGTGTGGGATCGCGGGCGTTCGCGTTCGCGGCGCTGCGCGACCCGCACGCGATCGCCCTGGTGGACCGCATGGAGGCGTGGGCGCGCGGCAAGGTGGAGGAGCGGCACGGGCCGCCGGGCCCTGGCCGCTACGAGCTGTTCTTCCGCGTCTTCGGCCGCGACGGCGTGCTGGGCCCGCGCGAGCCGCGCCAGGAGGCCGCCGGGCACGAGGTGGCGCTGATGATCGAGGTGGTGGCGCCGACCGACGACGAGGCGACGGCGATCGCGACGCTCGCGCAGCGAAACTTCTTCTTCGCCCGCTTCCCGGGACTGCGCGGGACCGCGGGCACCGCGGCGCTGCCGGTGGACGAGGTGCTGCTCGGCCGCCCGGCCTACTCCTGGACGATCAACCACCTGTTGCCGTTGGAGGACCCGTGCGAGCTGTTCCCGATGCGCCTGGTGGACATGGGCGTCAGGGTGAGGTGAGCGGGACGATGCCGCGCCTCTTCGACCTGGCCACGACCATCCGGAGCAAGAACGCTGGCGTCGACCACGTCACGTTCGACGTCATCTTCGCCGACCGCGCGGCGTACGAGCGCGTGCGGGCCGCCGGCGTGCTGACGCGCGAGGCGGTCGCGCGGCTCTACCGGGTGCCCGTCGAGGACGTCACCCACTTCGTCCATGTGGAGGCCGCGCCGGCGGTGAAGTTCACCCTGCGACGGAGCCGGCCCAGCGGCGATCCCGGGGAGACGGACGTCTTCGGGTCGCAGCAGTACCCGCCGTTGTTCGACCTGGAGGTGCCCTGAGCGGGGCGGACCCGTGAGCCGGGCGGACGCGGCTTGACCGCCCGCGTCGCCGGTGATGTACTTGGATGCAGAACGTCGTCCAGGCAGGACCCCGATGGTTCGCGAGACGCCCGGGCACGCGCGCGAGATCCTGACCGTGGAACAGACCGCCGACCTCATGCAGGTACACCGGATCACGGTGTACCGGTACATCCGCGCGGGCCGGCTCCCCGCCGTGAAGCTCGGGAAGCACTACCGCCTCTTCAGCCGCGACGTCGAGGCCTTCCTCGAGGCCAGGCGCCACCCCCCGGACGAGCCGGCCGGCACGTAGGGTCGGGGAGCGACGCCACGGCCTCCACGTTCTCCGCGCTGCGGCACGCGGCGTTCCGCCGGTTCTGGTGGGGCGGCATGGTGTCCCTCACCGGCTCGTGGATGCGGACCACGGCGCTCTCGTGGCTGGTCTACGATCTCACCGGGTCGCCGTTCATGCTGGGGATGGTGACCTTTGCCAACACCGTGCCGACGATGCTGTTCTCCCTCGTCGGCGGTGCGGTGGCCGACCGCGCCGAGAAGCGGACGCTGCTGCTGGGGACCCAATCGGCCTTCATGGCCATCGCCGCCGCGCTCGCCGTGCTGACGCTGGCGGGCCGCATCGACGTCTGGCAGATCCTGGTCTTCAGCGTCCTGAGCGGGGTCGCCGCCTCGCTCGACATGCCCGCGCGCCAGTCGTTCCTTCCGCATCTGGTGAGCCGCGAGGACCTGCCGAACGCGATCGCGCTCAACTCCGCGATGTTCAACGCATCGCGCATCGTGGGGCCGGCGATCGCCGGCGTCATCATCGCGCAGTTCGGACCGCGCGCCGGTCCCGGCTGGAGCTTCGCGGTGAACGCCGTCACGTACCTGGCGGTCATCGCGGCGCTGGTGTCGATCCGGGTGTCCTCCCGACTGGACGCCGAGCGGCGCGAGTCGGTCGTCGCGGAGATCCGCGAGGGGATCGTGCACGCCTGGCGGACGCCGGCGATCCGGACGCTGCTGGGCTTGCTGGCGACCGCCGGGACCTTCGGGTTCACCTACGTCGTGTTGCTCCCGGTCTTCGCCCGCGACGTGCTCGAGGTGGAGGCGCGGGGCTACGGGGCACTCGTCACCGCGACGGGCGTCGGCTCGACCCTCGGCGCGCTGGCGATGGCCTCGGTGCGGCTGCGCCGGCCCCTGGCCGCGATCCTCGGGCTCATGGGGACGTTCGTGGCGCTCCTCGCGGCCTTTGCGCTCAGCCGCCACTATCCGCTCTCGCTCGTCCTCCAGCTCGGGGTGAGCGGCGCGATGACCGCGTTCCTGGCGGGCATCAACGCCAGCATCCAGTCGGCGACCCCCGACGCGCTGCGCGGCCGGGTCATGAGCCTCTACGTCTTCGCGCTGTTCGGGACCGGGCCGCTGGCCGGCCTGCTGGCCGGCGGGATGGCGTCGGTGTGGGGGGCGCAGGTCACGGTGCTGATCTCGGCCGCGACCTGCGGGGCCGCGGCGCTGGCCGCGTGGGCGGGGACGCGTCGCGCGGCCCGGCCGGTCGAGCCGCTCGCGGCCACCCGAACCGGCGGAGGCTGACCCGGCCGCCCGCGTCCGGGCGCACGCCCTCGCGCGCGAGCCGGCGGCGCTGTTCGCTCGCGCCGGGCCGCGGCGCGAGCGAGCCGTCGCTGCGCACGACGCGCCACCACGGCGCCGCGCGGTCGTGGGGCAGCGAGGCCATCGCCCAGCCGACCGTGCGGGCACCGCCCCGCAGGCCGGCCAGCCACGCGACCGCGGCGTAGGTGGTCACGCGGCCGCGCGGCACCCGCCGCACGACGGCGGAGATTCGCGCGAAGACACCGGACGGGACGGCTACAGCCGTGTCCCCAGGATGCCGCGCTTGACGTCCTGGATCGCGCGCGTCACGTCGATGCCGCGCGGGCAGGCGTCGGTGCAGTTGAAGGTCGTGCGGCAGCGGAAGACCCCCGAGCGCTCGGCCAGGATCTCGAGGCGCTCGGCGGCGCCCTCGTCGCGGCTGTCGAAGATGAAGCGGTGCGCGGCGACGATGGCCGCGGGCCCGACGTACTCGCCGTCCGCCCAGTAGATGGGGCACGCCGTGGTGCAGCAGGCGCAGAGGATGCACTTGGTCGTGTCGTCGTAGCGCTCGCGGTCGGCGGGGCTCTGCAGGCGCTCCCGCTCCGGGGCCGGGTGCTCGGTGATGAGGTAGGGACGCACCGACCGGTACTTCTCGAAGAACGGCTCCATGTCCACGACCAGATCCTTGATGACCCGCATCCCGCGGATCGGCTCGACGCTGATCACCTCGCCGGCGTCCCTGACCAGCACCTTGCAGGCGAGCTGGTTGCGGCCGTTGATCAGCATCGCGTCCGAGCCGCAGATGCCGTGCGCGCACGAGCGGCGCAGCGCCAGCGTCCCGTCCAGGTACCACTTGATGTAGTGCAGGCCGTCCAGCACACGGTCGGTCGGCTCGACCGGCACGTCGTAGGTCTCCCAGTGGGGCGCCTGGTCCCGCTCGGGGTTGAACCGCTTGACCCGGAATCGCGTCGCCATCCCTAGTAGGTCCTCTCCTGAGGCTGGAATCGCGTGATGACCACCGGCTTGTGGCGGAACTCGTGCCGGCCGTCCTCGCGCCGGTAGATGAGGGCGTGCTTCAGCCAGTTGGCGTCGTCGCGCGTCGGGTAGTCCTCGCGGAAGTGCCCGCCCCGGCTCTCGGTGCGGTGCAGGCAGGACGCGATGGTGGCATCGGCCAGGTCGAGCAGCGCGCCGAGCTCGAGCGCCTCGAGCAGGTCGGTGTTGAACCGGCGGCCGTGGTCGTCGATCTTCACGCGGGCGTACCGCTCGCGCAGCGCCCGCAGCTCCGCGGCCGCCTCCTCCAGCCCGCGGGCGGTCCGGAAGACACCCACCTTCTCCATCATCATCGCCTGGAGGTCGGCGCGCACCGCCGCAGCGGGCTCGCCCGCGGTCCGCGCCAGCAGCCGCTCGATGCGCTCGCGGACGTCGGAGTCGGGGTTGTGCCCGACCAGCGCCGGGGCGCGCCCGCCGGCGGCGATGAACCGCGCCATGTGCCGGCCGGCGCGACGGCCGAAGACCAGGATGTCCATCAGCGAGTTCGTGCCCAGCCGGTTGGCGCCGTGCACCGAGACGCACGCGCACTCGCCGGCGGCGTAGAGGCCCGGGACCGGCGTGTTGCGCTCGTCCGCGATCACCTCGGCGTCCACGGTGGTGGGCACGCCGCCCATGGCGTAGTGGGCTGTGGGCTGGATCGGCACGGGCTCCCGGGCGGGGTCCAGCCCCTGGTAGACTCGCACGAACTCCGTGATGTCGGGCAGCTTCTTCTCGAGGACCTCGTGCCCGAGGTGGCGAAAGTCCAGGTACACGTAGTCCTTCCCGCCGATGCCGCGGCCCTCCCGGATCTCCTGGTAGATGCACCGCGAGCAGATGTCGCGCGGTGCCAGGTCCTTGAGGGTGGGCGAATAGCGCTCCATGAAGCGCTCGCCGCGGTCGTTGAGGAAGACCGCGCCCTCGCCGCGCGCCGCCTCGGAGAGCAGGATGCCCAGCCGGTAGATGCCGGTGGGGTGGAACTGGAAGAACTCCATGTCCATCAGCGGCAGGCCGCGCCGCCACGCGGCCGCGACGCCCTCGCCGGTGAGCGCGTGGGCGTTGCTGGTGACCTTGTAGATGCGCCCGAACCCGCCTACCGCCAGCAGGACGGCCTTCGCATGGAACGTGTGGAGCTCGCCGCTGTCGATGTGGTAGGCGACCACCCCGGCGCAGGCACCGTCCTCGACGAGCAGATCGAGCACCTGGAACTCGTTGAAGAACGTGACGTCGTGCTTGATGCACTGCTGGTAGAGCGTCTGCAGGATCATGTGCCCCGTGCGGTCGGCCGAGTGGCACGCGCGCATCACCGGGCCCTGGCCGAAGTGGTGCGTGTGCCCGCCGAAGCGGCGCTGCGCGATCTTGCCGTCCGGCGTCCGGTCGAAGGGCAGACCCCAGTGCTCCAGCTCGTAGACGATCTCCACCGACTCGCGGCACATGATCTCGGCCGCGTCCTGGTCCACCAGGTAGTCGCCGCCCTTGACCGTGTCGAACATGTACCACTCCCAGTGGTCCTCTTCCATGTTGCCGAGCGGCGCGGCGATGCCGCCCTGCGCCGTGCCGGTGTGCGAGCGGGTGGGGTAGAGCTTCGTGATGACGGCCACCTTGTGGCCGGCGAGCTCGATCGCGGCCCGCAGGCCGGCGCCGCCCGCGCCGACGATGACCGCGTCGTACGTATGGGTGATCATGCCTCTCGCGCGCTCCTCACAGGCCGCCGCCGGGGATGCCGCGCACGCCCGGCTCGGTCATCGATTCGGGGTCGAGCAGCTCCGCCAGCCGCTCGGCGGGGAGTACGCCCCTGGCCAGCGCGACCTCGCGGATGCTCTGCCCCGTCTTCGCCGCTTCCTTGGCGATCTCCGCCGCCGCGTCGTAGCCGATGGCCGGGGCCAGCGCCGTGGCCAGCATGAGCCCCTGTTCGACCGACGCGGGCCCGCGCGCGGTGGCCTCCAGGCCCCGCACGCACTGCCGCGCGAAGTTGCGCGAGACCGCGGCGAGCAGCGAGAGCGAGTTCAGCAGGTTGAGGGCCATCACCGGCATCATCGTGTTGAGCTCGAAGTTGCCCCCCTGGTTGCCCAGCGTCACGACGAGGTCGTTGCCGACCACCTGCGCGCACGCCTGGATGACCGACTCCGCGATGACCGGGTTCACCTTGCCCGGCATGATCGACGATCCCGGCTGCACCGCGGGCAGCAGGAGCTCCGCCAGCCCGGCGCGCGGCCCCGAGCCCATCCACCGGATGTCGTTCGCGATCTTGTGCAGGGAGGTGGCGTAGGTCCGCAGCACGCCGGAAGCGAAGGTTACCGCGTCCAGGCAGGCCTGTGCCTGGAAGTGCGCCGACGTCTCCCACACGCGCACGCCGGTCCGCGCGGAGAGCGTGGCACACACGCGGGCGGCGAACTCTGGGTGGGCGTTGATGCCCGAGCCGACCGCGGTGCCGCCGAGGGCGACCTCGCCGAGCTCCTGCTCCGCGTAGGTCAGCCTGCGCAGGGTCGCCGTCACCTGGTCGGCGTAGCCCCCGAACTCCTGCCCCAGCCGCACCGGCGTGGCGTCCATCAGGTGCGTGCGCCCGGTCTTGACGATTCCCCACCAGGCCCGGGCCTTGGCGCGCAGCTCGGCCTCCAGCTCGACCAGCGCCGGGCGCAGGTCCTCGGCGATGACGAGCAGCGCCGCGAGGTGGAGCGCGGTGGGGATCACGTCGTTGCTCGACTGACAGAGGTTGACGTGGTCGTTGGGGTGCACGGTCCTGGACCCCCGGGCGCCCCCCAGCAGCTCGTCGGCCCGGTTCGCGATCACCTCGTTCGCGTTCATGTTGGTCGAGGTGCCCGACCCGGTCTGGTAGATGTCCAGTGGAAAGTGAGCGTCCAGCGCGCCCGCGGCGACCTCGCCCGCCGCCGCGACGATCGCATCGGCGCGCCGGCGGTCGAGCAGGCCGAGCTCGGCGTTCACCTCGGCGGCCGCGGCCTTGATCAGGCCGAGCGCGCGGATGAAGGCGCGGGGGAACCGCTCCTTGCTGATGGGGAAGTTCTCGATGGCGCGAGCGGTCGACGCCCCGTAGTAGGCGTCGGCCGGCACCTCCATCGGTCCCAGCGAGTCCTTCTCGGTCCGGACGGACGGCTTCGCGGACGTCACGGTCGGGCCTCCCCTCCGGCGGGGGCGGGGCGCGGCGCGGCGGTGGGGGTCACCGCCCCGCGGCCGGGGGCTGGAACGTGAACAGGACCAGCGCCCCGAGCGCCAGGAACACGACCCCGACCACCCACATCGCGACCTCCGCGGCCACGCGCCAGCCGCGGTGGTGGATGTAATCGTCGAAGATCCCGCGCAGGCCCACCAGCCCGTGCGACAGGGCGAAGATCAGGATGACCAGGTCGTAGGTGCGCCAGAGGGGCCCGCGGAACCGTTCGGCGACGAACGCGAAGTCGATCGTGTCGGTCGAGTTCAGGATGTGCATGATGTAGAGGTGGCCGATGACCAACCCGATCATGCCGATCGCCGAGATCCGCATGTAGAACCAGAGCAAGAGCGGCAGCCCGCCCGACGGCCGTCCGCGGTCGCCCGCGCGCGCCGCCCTCATCGCAGTCCCACCAGGCCGCCGAGCATGAAGTACGCCACGGGCACGAGCAGCACGGCGTAGACCCCGGCGCCGATCCAGAACATGCGGCGGTACGTCCGCGACGGCGTGGGGAGGAAGTCGATGATCATCACCATGATGCCGTTGCCGGCATGGAAGAGCACCGCCGCGACGAGCAGGAACTCCAGCGGCTTGAACCACGGCTGCCGGTAGAGCTCGAGCGCCTTGTTGTAGGCCTCGGGGCCGACCAGGATCATCGACGTCTCGACGATGTGGGCGAACAGGAAGAGGAGCACTGCCAGACCGGTGATGCGGTGCAGGGCCCAGGCAAGCATGCCCGGATGGCCGCGGTACACTGGAAACCTCCCAGGGCGGGACTGTCGCGCTTCTCCCGAGTATCGAACTTCGGTGCGCGCGCGCGCGGCTCCTGTTCCCGGACCGCCATCGCCCCTGTCCTTGAACGCCCGCAGGGGCTGCGCTAGAGTGGACTCGGACAACGTCCCGCACCCCCCCGGCAGAGAGGACCGGACATGCCCACGCGCCCGAAGGTGTCGATCGTCGGCGCCGGTACCGTCGGTACGGCCGCCGCGCACTGGATCGCCAGCCTCGAGCTCGCCGACGTCGTGCTGACCGATATCGTCGAGGGACTGCCCCAGGGCAAGGCTCTCGACATCCAGCAGGCGGGGCCGATCGCGGGGTTCGACGTGCGGCTGGTCGGCAGCAACGACTACGCCGCGACCGCCGACTCGGACATCGTCATCATCACCGCCGGCATCGCCCGGAAGCCGGGCATGACCCGCGAGCAGCTCATCGACACCAACGCCGGCATCGTGCGGGCGGTCGTGGCCGAGGCGGTCAAGGCGTCGCCGCGCGCGGTGCTGCTCATGCTCACCAACCCCCTGGACGCCATGACCTACCTGGCCTACCGGGTCGCCGGGCTGCCGCGCGCGCGCGTCATCGGCCAGTCCGGGGCGCTCGACTCGACCCGGTTCCGCACGTTCCTGGCGATGGAGCTCGGCCTCTCGGTCGAGGACGTGGGGGGGCTGGTGATCGGCGCGCACACCGACAAGGACATGGTCCCGCTGCCGCGCCTGGCGACGGTGCGGGGCATCCCGGTCTCGCACTTCCTGTCGCGGGAGCGCCTCGACGCGGTCGTCGCCCGCACCCGCCGGGGTGGGGCGGAGATCACCGAGCTGATGAAGGCCAGCGGGTTCACCGCGGCGGGCGCGGCGCTGTGCGAGATGGTCGAGGCCATCCTCAAGGACAAGAAGCGCGTCATCCCCACCTGCGTCTACCTGGAGGGCGAGTACGGCGAGCGCGACGTCTGCGTGGGCGTGCCGGCGGTGCTCGGAGCGGGCGGCATGGAGCGGATCATCGAGATCCCACTCGACGCCGAGGAGCGGGCCGCGTTCACGGCGTCGGTGGCCGCGGTCCGCGAGATGCTGCCGGCGTTGAAGCTCGAGTCATGAAACTGCACGAGTTCCAGGCCAAGGAGATCTTCGCGCGGTACGGCATCCCCGTGCAGCGGGGGGCCGTCATCGAGCGCCCCGAGGAGATCGACCGCCTCGAGGTGCCCTACCCCGTGGTCCTCAAAGCGCAGGTCCTCGTCGGTGGCCGGGGCAAGGCCGGTGGCATCAAGCTCGCGGCCGACCCCGCCGAGGCCAGGGCGAAGGCCGCCCAGATCCTGGGCATGGACATCAAGGGCGAGCGCGTGCGCCGGCTGCTGGTCGTGCAGGCGGCCGACATCGGCGTCGAGTACTACCTCGCCTTCACCGTCGATCGCGCCGCCCGGCGGCTCGTGTGCGTCGCGTCGGCGGCCGGCGGCATCGACATCGAGGACGTCGCGCGCACCGCGCCCGAGAAGATCGTCAAGTTCCACGTCGACCCGTTTGCGGGCTTCCAGCCGTTTCAGGCGCGGGGGATCGCGAAGCAGCTCGGGTTCGGGGGGAAGGCGCTGCTGCAGTTCGCGGCCATCGCCAGCGCGCTCGCGCGTCTGTGCACCGAGATGGACGCCGAGCTGGCGGAGATCAATCCGCTGGCGGCGTCGGCCGGGGATGGGACGCTGCTCGCCATCGACGCCAAGCTCGTCATCGACGACAACGCCACGTTCCGGCACGACGGCCTGCCGCGCAACGAGGAGCTCACCGAGCTCGAGGCCGCCGCCAGGGCCGCGGACCTGTCCTACGTCGAGCTGGACGGCGACGTCGCGATCATCGGCAACGGCGCCGGCCTGGTGATGTCCACCCTCGACATGATCGCCCACTTCGGGGGGCGACCGGCCAACTTCCTCGACGTCGGGGGCGGTGCCACCACGGAGAACATGGCGCAGGCGATGGAGATCGTGCTCCGCAAGCCGGGCGTGCGCGCCCTGTTCATCAACATCTTCGGGGGCATCACCCGGTGCGACGACATCGCCCGGGCGATCGCCGCGCGGCCGCCGAAGGTCCCGATGGTGGTGCGCCTGACCGGTACGAACGAGGCCGAGGGGCGCGCGATCCTGGAGGCGGCGAAGATCCACGCGTACGTCGAACCCGAGCCCGCCGCGCAGGAAGCCGTCAGGCTGGCCCGCGCGTAGACCCACCGGAGGCGTCCATGGCCATTCTCGTCAACGCATCCACGCGCGTTCTGGTGCAGGGCGTCACGGGCTACCAGGGCGAGTTCCACACGCGCCGCATGCTCGAGTTCGGCACCGCGGTCGTCGCCGGGGTCACGCCCGGCAAGGGCGGTGCCGAGGTGGCGGGCGTGCCCGTCTTCGACACGGTGGCCGAGGCCGTGGCTGCGACCGGCGCGAACGCGGCGTGCATCTTCGTGCCGGCGCGCGCGGCGAAGGACGCGGCCCTCGAGGCGATCGCGTCCCGGCTCGACCCCGTGGTCATCATCACCGAGCACATCCCGGTGCACGACGCGATCGTGGTGGTCGCCGCGGCGCGCGCCGCCGGCGTGCGGGTCGTCGGCCCCAACGGGCCGGGCGTCACCTCCCCCGGCCAATGCAAGATCGGCATCATGCCGAACCACCTGTTCAGCCCGGGGCCCGTCGGGCTCGTCTCGCGCAGCGGCACGCTGACCTACGAGATCGTCGCGGGCTTGACCGCGGCCGGCCTGGGGCAGAGCACCGCGCTCGGCCTGGGGGGCGACCCGGTCGTCGGGCTGACCTTCCAGGAGGCGATCGCGCTGTTCGCGGCCGACCCGCAGACGCAGGCCATCGTCATGGTCGGCGAGATCGGCGGCGGTGCCGAGGAGGAGGCCGCACGGTACGTCGGGGCCTCGGTCCGCAAGCCGGTGGTCGGCTACATCGCCGGCGTGACCGCGCCGCCGGGGAAGCGCATGGGGCACGCGGGCGCGGTGATCTCGGGGACCGAGGGGACCGCCCAGGCGAAGAAGGCCGCCATGGCCGCCGCGGGCATCACGGTGGTGGACCTCCCCTCCCAGGTGGCCGCGGCGGTGCGCCGGGCGCTGTAGCGCCCGGCTGCTATACTGAAGGTCAACCGTCCTCGTCGTCCAGGAGGCGCCCATGCTCGGTGGATTCCTGCTCCGGTGGGTGTTCAACGGCATCGCGATCTACGTGACGTCCCGCATCGTCCCCGGGCTCACGGTGCCCACCACGACGGGGGTGATCGTCGCCGCGCTGGTCCTGGGCCTGGTCAACGCGTCCATCCGCTGGGTCTTCCTGATCCTCACCCTGCCCCTCAACGTCCTCACGCTCGGGCTGTTCACGCTGGTGATCAACGCGCTCATGCTGTACATCGTCGCCTGGCTCGCGCCCGGCTCGCTCCAGATCTCCTCGTTCGCCGCCGCCTTCTGGGGAGCGCTGCTCATTGCGATCATCAGCACGGGGCTCAGCCACCTCCTCGGGCGGTAGACGGCTGCCGACCCGGCTCCGGCGCCCGCCGGCCCGCGGCGGCCGCGGCGACCGCGTGCAGTTCGTGATCGTCACCGGGCTCTCGGGCGCCGGCAAGTCCACCGCGTTGCGCGTCTTCGAGGACCTGGGGTTCTTCTGCGTGGACAACCTGCCGCCGGCGCTGTTGCCCAAGTTCGCCGACCTCTGCCTGCACTCGGGCGGACGGATCCGGCGCGTGGCGCTCGGCATCGACATCCGCGGCGGGGAGTTCTTCGACGAGCTGCTGTCGGCCGTGGAGGACGTGCGCCGGCGGGGGCTGGCGGCCAGCATTCTCTTCCTCGACGCGGCGGACGAGGTGCTGGTGCGGCGCTTCAAGGAGACGCGCCGGAAGCACCCGCTGGCCCAGACCGGCAGCGTGCTGGCCGGCATCCGGGCGGAGCGCCGCCGGCTCGAGGCCGTGAAGGGTCGGGCCCAGCGCATCATCGACACGACGCGGCTGAGCGTCCAGGACCTGCGCGGCGAGATCGCCGGCGCCTACCCGACCGGCCGGGGGGCCGCCCCGCCGCTCGGGGTCAGCATCGTCACCTTCGGCTACAAGTACGGCATCCCGATCGACGCCGACCTGCTGTTCGACGTCCGGTTCCTCCCGAACCCGCACTACCACGAGGCGCTGCGGCCGCTGCCCGGCACACACCCCCGAGTGCGGAGGTTCGTGCTGGGCCAGCCAGAGACGCGCGAGTTCGCCACCCGGCTCCGCGAGTTCGCCGCCTACCTGCTCCCGCGGTTCGTGCAGGAGGGCAAGACCCACCTCACCATCGGCATGGGCTGCACGGGCGGCCGGCACCGTTCGGTGGTGCTCGGCGACCTGCTCGGCCGGTACCTCCGGCGGCTGGGGTACCGCGTGCGGGTGCGGCACCGCGACCTGCGCCGTGACGGCGAGGCCGAGGCGGCGTCGTGAGCGCGCAGCTCCGGCGCTGGCTGCGGTGGCTCACGCCGGGCATCGGCATCAAGCGCTGGGGACTGGTCATCGGGCTCGGGGTGCTCGTCTTCGGCGCGGGGTTCTCCCTGCTGGCCGACGTCGGCGTGCTGGCCACCTCCCGGGCGGCGGTGGAGCGGCTGGCCGGCCGGGCCGGCGAGGTCACGGGCGGCCGCCTGACGCCGCCGTGGATCGGCGCGCTGGGGCTGGGGACCGGGCTGGCGCTGGTCGCGCTGGGGCTGCGCGGCGTGCTGCGGTCCATCGACCGGGTGCTCTTTCCCTCCGGCAGCACCACCATCGTCGAGGAGCTGCGCGAGCGCCGCCGGCGGCGCCGCGGCCTGCACATCGTCGCGCTCGGCGGCGGGACCGGCCTGGCCACGCTGCTGCGCGGGCTGAAGCACTACACCTCGAACATCACCGCGGTGGTCACCGTGTTCGACGACGGCGGGTCCTCGGGCCGACTGCGCCGCGAGCTCGGCATCCTGCCGCCGGGCGACATCCGGCACTGCCTGGTGGCCCTGGCGGAGTCCGAGCCGCTCATGACCCGGCTGTTCGAGTACCGCTTCAAGGGCGGTGCGCTCGACGGCCATGCCTTCGGCAACCTCTTCATCGCCAGCCTGACCGGCGTCACGGGCGACCTGGAGATGGCCGTCAAGGAGACCAGCAAGGTCCTCAACATCCGAGGCCGCGTGCTGCCGGCCACGGGCCACGACGTCGTGCTCGTGGCCGAGTTCGAGGATGGCGGCACGGTGGAGGGCGAGTCGAACATCACCGCCGCCCGGCGGCGCATCCGACGGGTCTTCCTGCGGCCGGACGAGGTCTACCCGCTTCCCGAGGTGCTGGAGGCGATCGCCGAGGCCGACCTGGTCGTCATCGGCCCCGGCAGCCTGTACACGAGCGTGATCCCCACCCTGCTGGTCCGCGGCGTCGCGGAGGCGATCCGCGAGGCGGCGGTGCCCTGCGTTTACGTGTGCAACGTCATGACCCAGCCGGGCGAGACCGACGGCTACACGGCGGCCGACCACGTCCGCGCCATCCATGCGCATGCCGGCGCGGCGCTCTTCGGCCACGTGCTGGTCAACACCACGCCGCCGCAGAACCGCGTCCTGCTGGACCGATACGCCGACCAGGGGAGCCGACCCGTGGACCCGGCGGTGACGGAGCTGGAGGCGATGGGGGTGGTGCCCCTGGGCGCGAGGCTGATGAGCGAGGAGGAGCTCCTCCGCCACGACCCGCAGCGCCTGGCCGCCGCGGTGCTGCAGGTGATGGGCGCCGCGGCCGGGCGGCCGGCCCCCGAGCGCCGCCAGCCGGTGGGTGGGAGGCCGTAGGAGTCGGGGCCGACGGCGCCGAAGATGGTGCGTCGGTTCGTGCCGAGCCATCCGTATCGAGGATCCCGAACGCCGGGAGTACAGGTGCGACCCAGCCGGGCGTTGATCCCCACCGTGGACCCTACGCCCCGGCGGACGTGCGCGAGGGACGGGCATGCTGCTGGTTGACTGGCTCTATGTGGGCGTGTTCCTCGTGGTGGGCCTGGTGATGGCCGCCCTCCCGCTGGCCGTCGTCTGGGCCCTGGCCCCGCGGCTGGCGCAGCCGCAGAAGCGCACGACCTACGAGTCCGGCGTCGTGCCCTTCGGGCAGGCGTGGGCGCAGTTCAACGTCCGCTACTACCTGTTCTCGCTGGTCTTCGTCATCTTCGACGTCGAGGTGATCTACCTCTACCCCTGGGCGATCGTGTTCCGGCAGTACGGCCGCTATGCCTTCTTCGTCATGCTGATCTTCGTGGGCATCCTGCTGCTGGGGCTCGTCCATGCCTGGCGCAAGGGCGCCCTGGAGTGGACGTAGGGGCCGCGCATGGTGAACTGGCCGCTCGAGATCGTCCGCGCCGTGCTGCTGACCGTGGCGGTCTTCACCTTCATGGCCGTGGTGGGGGCCATGTTCGGCGTGCTGCTCGAGCGCAAGGTCGGCGGGTGGATCCAGTCGCGCCTGGGGCCCAAGCACGTCGGACCCCAGGGGCTGCTGCAGACCGTCGCGGACACGATCAAGCTCCTCCAGAAGGAGCACATCGAGCCCCGTGCGGCCGACCGCGCCATCTTCAACACCGCGCCGCTGGTGGTGGCGGTGGCGGGGCTGATGAGCTGGGTGGTGATCCCCTTCGGCACGCTGGGCGACCGCGTGCTCGTGGTCCGCGACCTCAACATCGGCGTCGTCTTCTTCGCGGCCATGGCCTCCCTGACGGTGGTCGGCATCCTGGCCGGCGGCTTCGCGTCCAACAACAAGTACGCGCTCCTCGGCGGGCTGCGGTCGGCGTCGCAGATGATCAGCTACGAGCTGCCGCTGGCGATGGCGCTGATCGCCGTCGCCATGGAGGCGGGCACGCTCTCCACGGTCGGCATCGTGGAGGCGCAGGCGGGGTGGTTCGGCTCGTTCGCCTTCCGGCAGTTCCCCGCCTTCGTGATCTTCCTGATCGCGGCCACCGCCGAGGTGAACCGCGTCCCCTTCGACCTGCCCGAGGCCGAGTCCGAGCTCGTGGCGGGGTACTTCTCCGAGTACACCGGCATGCGCTTCGCGCTCTTCCAGCTCGGCGAGTACGGCGAGATGTTCGCGATGGCGGCCATGGCGACCACGCTGTTCCTGGGCGGGTGGAAAGGGCCGGTGCTGCCGGGGGTCGTCTGGTTCCTCCTCAAGATGTACCTGATCGTGTTCCTGCTGATGTGGGTGCGCTGGACCTACCCGCGCTACCGGCTCGACCAGCTCCTCAACCTCTCGTGGAAGGTCCTGCTGCCCGCGGGGCTCGTCTGGATCCTCATCACGGGGTACCGGGTCACCTTCTAGCCATGGGCCAGCTCGCCGCGTTCATCATCCTGTCGGTGGTGACCCTCGTCGCCGCGGTCGTCGTGGTCGCCTCGCAGAACATCGTCCGCAGCGCGCTGTCGCTCATCCCGACGCTGCTGGGGATCGCGGGGATCTACATTCTGCTGCAGGCCGAGTACGTGGCCGGCATCCAGGTCCTGATCTACGCGGGCGCCATCACGGTCCTCATCCTGTTCGTCATCATGCTCACCGAGCACGGCACGGGCGCGCGATTCCGGCAGGTCAACGAGCAGGTCCTGCCCGGCACGATCGCGGTGGCGGTGCTGGCCGCCCTGCTGATGGCGGTGTTCTTCGGGACCGCGTGGCCGAGGCCGGCCGGGGCGCTGCCCCAGTACTCCGCCACCGCCATCGGGGTGACGTTTTTGACCAACGCCATCCTGGTCTTCGTCGTGACCAGCTTCGTGCTGCTGATCGCGCTCATGGGGGCGATCGTCATCGCGCGGCGGGAGCGGTAGGGGGGACCCATGACGCTCGGCCTGACGCACTTCCTGGTCCTCTCGACGCTGCTGTTCTGCCTGGGGCTGTTCGCCATGCTCACCCGCCGGAACGCGGTGGCGATCCTCATGGGCGTCGAGCTCATGCTGAACGCCGCGAACATCAACCTGGTGGCGTTCAACAAGTACGTGGCCCCGGGCGCGCTCAACGGCCAGGTGTTCGCGCTGGTGGTCATCACGCTGGCCGCCTGCGAGGCGGGCGTCGGGTTGGCGCTGGTCATGTCGGCCTACCGGAACCTGGAGACGGTCCACGTCGACGAGATCAACGTGATGAAGTGGTAGCCGATGCGTGAGCTGGCCTGGCTGATCCCGGTCTTCCCGCTGCTCGCCTTCGGCCTCATCGTCGCCTTCGGCCAGCGGCTCCCGGGCCGCGGAGCCTACGTGGCCATCGCCGGCATCGTGCTCGCCGCGCTGATCTCCATCGGCATCTTCGTCGAAGGGCTGGGAGGCGCCGGGGCCCACGAGCTCAACGTCCGCTGGGTCCCGTACGGGCAGGCCGCCCTCGACCTGGGCCTGCGGGTGGACCACCTGACGACCGTCATGCTGCTGGTGGTCACGGTCGTCGGGTCGGCGATCTTCGTCTACTCGGTCGGGTACATGCACGACGACCCGCGGTACTCGCGCTTCTTCGCCTACCTGTCGCTCTTCGCGGCGTCGATGCTCCTGCTCGTGCTGGCGAACAACCTGCTGTTCCTCTACGCCGGCTGGGAGCTGGTGGGGCTGTGCTCCTATCTGCTCATCGGGTTCTACTTCGAGAAGCCGTCGGCCGCGCGTGCGGCGATGAAGGCGTTTGTCACGACGCGCGTCGGCGACTTCTTCATGTTTCTGGGCATCCTGCTGATCTTCTTCGCGCTCGGCACGTTCCGGTTCGAGGAGATCTTCGCGAAGGTGCACGCCGGTGCGCTACAGGGAGTGACGGTCGGCGGGCTGCCGCTGCTCACCGTGGCGGCGGTGCTCCTCTTCGGCGGGGCGATCGGCAAGTCGGCCCAGGTCCCGCTGCATACCTGGCTGCCCGACGCCATGGAGGGCCCGACGCCGGTGTCCGCCCTCATCCATGCCGCGACCATGGTGGCGGCCGGCGTCTACATGGTCGCGCGGACCTACCCGCTGTTCTTCGGGTCGCCGGGACACGAGGCGCTGACCGTGGTCGCGTGGATCGGCGCGATCACCGCGCTCATGGCGGCGACGATCGCTGTCGTGCAGGACGACATCAAGCGCGTGCTCGCGTACTCGACGATCAGCCAGCTCGGCTACATGATGCTCGGCCTGGGGATGCTCGGGTATGCGGCCGGCATCTTCCACCTGATGACGCACGCCTTCTTCAAGGCCCTGCTGTTCCTCGGCGCCGGCAGCGTCATCCACGCCATGCACACCAACGACATCAAGGCGATGGGCGGCCTGGCGCGCGTCATGCCGGCCACCTACTGGACGTTCCTGATCGGCACCCTGGCCCTGGCCGGCGTGCCGCCGTTCGCCGGCTTCTGGAGCAAGGACGAGATCCTGCTCGAGGCGTTCCACCACCACCGGGGCCTCTATGCGATCGGTCTGGCCGCGGCATTCCTGACGGCGTTCTACATGTTCCGGGTGATCTTCTACACGTTCACCGGCACGACCCGGTCGCCGCACGCGCACCCGCACGAGAGCCCGGCGGTCATGACCCGGCCGCTGTGGGTGCTGGCCGCGTTCTCGGCGGGCATCGGCCTGGTCGGGGCGCCGTTCTTCGGGAACCCGTTCCACGACTACCTGCACTTCGAGGGGATCGAGGCCCCGGCGTTCGACGTCCGCCTGGCGGCCCTGAAGGTGGTCGTGGTGGGCGCCGGGATCGCGGCGGCCGCGGCGGTCTACCACTGGCGTGTCGTCTCCGCGGGGGCGCTGCGGCGCGCGGCGGGGCCGCTGGTCACCCTGGTTGCCAACAAGTATTACTTCGACGAGTTCTACGCCGTGGCCGTCGTCCGGCCGACGCTCGCGGTCGGGCGCGCGCTCCGGACCTTCGACGTCTACGTGATCGACCTGATCGTGAACCTGTTCGGCTTCGCGGGCCTCGGCCTGGCGCGCCTGTACCGCGTCTTCGACCTGTACGTCGTGGACGGCGTCGTGAACCTGTTGGGCTGGATCGCGCGGACCGCCGGCGGGGTGCTCCGGTACGTGCAGACCGGCCGCGCGCAGAACTACCTGCTGGCGATCGCGCTCGGCGTCATCGTGCTGCTCGCCGCGGGCCTGTTCCGATAGCGGCCGGACGGAGGGGGACGGGAGTCGGATGGACCGGTACCTGTTGAGCATCACGATCTTCCTGCCGCTGGTCGGCGGGCTGGTCGTTCTGCTGATCCCCAGGGGGCAGGAGCGCGTCATGCGGCAGGTCGCGCTGGCCACCGCGGCGCTCGTGTTCCTGGTCTCGTTGTGGCTGCTGGGGCCCTTCCAGATCGGCGGCGCCGAGATGCAGCTCCAGGAGCGCTACGCGTGGATCCCCGCGATCGGCGTGCACTACCACGTCGGCATCGACGGGTTGAGCCTGCCGTTGATCATCCTGACCACCCTGCTCACCGTGCTGTCGATCGTCTACTCCTGGCGCGTGGACGTGCGCGTCAAGGAGTACCTGTTCCTGTTCCTCTTGCTCGAGACCGCGATGGTCGGCGTGTTCGCGGCGCTGGATTTCTTCCTGTTCTTCGTGTTCTGGGAAGTGTCGATCGTCCCCATGTACTTTCTGATCGGCATCTGGGGCGGGCCGCGCAAGGAGTACGCGGCCATCAAGTTCTTCCTCTATACGCTGGTGGGCTCGCTCGCGATGCTGCTGGCCATCCTGCTCCTCTACTTCAACGCGGAGCCGCGCACGTTCGGCATCCTCGAGCTGATCGGGCAGCAGCCGCTGGCGCGCGCCCCCGTCCTGGCGTCGCTGGCGTTCTGGGGCTTCTTCCTGGCGTTCGCGATCAAGGTGCCGATGTGGCCGTTCCACACCTGGCTGCCGGACGCGCACGTCGAGGCCCCCACAGCGGGCAGCGTCATCCTGGCGGGGGTGCTGCTGAAGCTGGGCACCTACGGGTTCGTGCGGGTCAGCCTCCCGATGCTGCCGGAGACGTTCCGGGAGTACGCGCCGGTCGTGGCGATCCTGGCGGTCATCGGCGTGGTCTACGGCGCGCTGGTGGCGATGGCGCAGCCCGACCTGAAGAAGCTGGTCGCCTACTCCAGCGTCAACCACATGGGCTACGTGATGCTGGGCGTGGCCGCGGCCGCCGGTGCGGTCGGCTCCCCGGAGCGGGCCGGGGCGGCCACCCTGGCGTTGAACGGCGCGGTCTTCGAGATGGTGGCGCACGGCGTGATCACGGGCGCGCTGTTCCTCATCGTGGGGGTCATCTACGACTACCGCGCGCACACGCGGGGCGTGGACGACTTCGGCGGGCTCGGCGCGGTGCTTCCGAAGTACAGCGGGATCACCATGATGGCCATGCTGGCCTCCCTGGGCCTGCCCGGGCTCATGGGGTTCGTCGCGGAGTTCCTGATCTTCGTCGGGTCGTTCGGGGTCTTCCCCGAGCTCACGGTGATCGCCGTGACCGGGGTGGTGTTCTCCGCGGCCATGTTCCTGTGGACCATCCAGCGCATCTTCCTCGGCCCGAAGAACCCGCGGTGGACCGCGCTGCCCGACCTGGACGGCCGCGAGGCGGTCTCGCTCGTGCCGCTCGCGGCCATCATGCTCGTCTTCGGGGTCTACCCGCGGCCGCTGCTCGACCTGATCAACGCCGCCATGACCGGTCTGGTCGCGGTCCTGCGGTAGGCGCCGACGATGCCGCTGCCGATCGAGGACCTCTGGGCCGTCAGCCCCGAGATCTGGCTCGCGGGGCTCGGCCTGCTCCTGCTCGTGGTCGACCTGGTCGTCCCGAGCGGCCGGAAGGCGATCGTGGGCTGGGCTGCGGCGGCGGGGCTCACCCTCGGCCTGGTGCCCATCCTGGGCCTGGTTGGGGTCACGCCGCGGACGGTCTTCTTCGGCACCTACGTCGTGGACGGCTTCGCCGTCTTCTTCAAGATCGTCGCGGTGGTCTCCACGGTGCTGGTGATCCTCTCGGCGATGGACGTGCTCCGCGGGCAGACGCAGTTCGAAGGCGAGATGTACATTCTGCTCACCTTCACCGCGCTCGGGCTCAGCCTGATGGCCGCCAGCGCCGACCTGATCATGGTGGTGCTGTCGATCGAGTTCGTGAGCCTGTGCTCATACGTCATGGCCGGGTACTTCAAGGCGGACCGTCGCAGCAACGAGGCGGGGCTCAAATACTTCCTGTTCGGCGCCGGGGCCTCCGCGGTGATGATCTACGGCTTCTCGATCCTCTACGGGCTGACCGGGCAGACCAACCTCTACGCGATCGCCTCGGCGCTCGGCGGCGCGCCACGGCCGGCGGTGGTGGTGGCGCTGGTGATGGCCCTGGCCGGCATCGGGTTCAAGGTCTCGATGGTGCCCTTCCACCAGTGGACCCCCGACGTCTACGAGGGCGCGCCCACCCCGGTGGCGGCGTTCCTGTCGGTCGCCTCCAAGGCCGCCGGCTTCGCGGTCCTGATGCGGCTGCTGGCCGTGGCGTTCGCCTCGGCGCCGGTGGACTGGATCACGCTGATCGCGGGGCTGTCCGCGGTCACCATGACGGTCGGAAACCTGCTCGCGCTGCCGCAGCGCAACATCAAGCGGATGCTGGCCTACTCCAGCATCTCGCACGCCGGCTTCCTGCTCATGGGCGTGGCCGCCTACGCCGGCGAGTTCGCCCAGGGGCTGCTGTACTACATCCTGGCCTACGCGTTCACCAACCTGGGCGCGTTCTTCGTCGCGGTGACCGTGGGCCAGCGCCTGGGCACCGACGACATCCCGGCCTACGCCGGCCTGGGCGAGCGCGCGCCGGCACTGGCGTGGCTGATGGCGCTGTTCATGCTCTCGCTCACCGGCATCCCGCCGACCGCGGGGTTCGTCGGGAAGTTCTACATCTTCGGGGCGGCGGTCCAGAACGGGCTCCTCTGGCTGGCGGCGATCGGCGTCGTCAACAGTGTGATCGCGCTGTACTACTACGTGG
>Ga0308411_10000346_pt1 | contig 29888 bp, 19 predicted proteins | sample HotsprottomLayer_2_FD_203530 | JGI IMG/M metagenome (GOLD analysis project Ga0308411, IMG submission 203530) | Hot spring phototrophic mat microbial communities from Octopus Spring, Yellowstone National Park, Wyoming, United States -... | ecosystem: Environmental > Aquatic > Thermal springs >... | reverse complement strand
CGCATCGATCCAGCGATCGAGCCGCTCTTGCGGAGTTGTCGCGGTCACCACGGCCGCGCTCACTGCCTGGTCGATATGGCCGAGAATCCGCGCCACCACCGCCGCATGGAGCGCAGTCTTGCTCCGAAAGTGATGGAACAGCGACGACTTGGACAGCCCGACCGCCTCGGCGACCTCGGCGAGCCCCACCCCCGCGTAGCCGCGGCGGGCGAATAGGCGCTCCGCGCAATCGAGGATCTTGTCGCGGGCACTTCGGGGATGGACGAGGGACTCGGGCATGGGCGATCGATAGGATGCGCTAATCGACGACTCCACCCCAGCTAACCGACCGACCGGTCGGTTGTCAAGGCAGCGCCGCGGCCCCGGTCCCGTGTGCGCCCGGCAGGGGATTCTGCTAGGCCACGGCGAGCGCATGCCTGGGGTCGCTCTCGTCACCGAGGATTGCTCCGCCCTCAGCGCGGTCGTGCGCGCGGCGCTGCCGCGCTTCGGGCTCGATGCCGAGCTGCCGCTCGCGGTGATTCACCAGCGGGAGAATGCGGTCTTTCGCCTGGGCGCGGCCGAGGCCCCACTCGGCGTGGCGCGAGTGCACCGTCGAGGCTACCGGACGTCGGTCGAGATCCGGTCGGAGCTGGCCTGGATGGAGGCGCTGCGCGAGGCCGGTGTGCGGACGCCGCCGGTGTGCCGTGGCTGCGACGGTGACGGCGTCCAGACGGTCGCCGCGCCCGGCAGTGCCGAGCTGCGGGATGTGACGGTGCTCGGCTGGCTCGATGGGACGACCCTCGAGGAGGATGCCTCGCAGGAAGCCTATCGCCTGATCGGCCGGACCTCGGCATCGATCCAGGCGCACGGCAGACAGTGGGCGCCGCCGCCCTGGTTCTCCCGGCCGACCTGGCATGTCGATGCGTTGATCGGGCGGGACGCGCTCTGGGGAGACTACGCGGCCCTCGAGGTGCTCTCGGCTGCACAGCTCGAGCTCATGCACCGCGCGGCGGCCATCGTCCGCCGGCGGCTCGACGCCTTCGGCCGCGGGCCCGATCGCTTCGGCCTCACGCACGGCGATCTCATGCCGGACAACATCCTCATGGTCGACGGCGCACCGGTGGTCATCGACTTCGACGACAGCGGCTACGGGTGGTATCTCTACGATCTGGCGACACTGCTCGCCGTCAAGGTCGGTGCGCCGGACTACGAGCTCGTCCGGGAGGCCTGGCTCGAGGGATACCGCGAGGTCGCTGCGCTGCCCGAGGCGCATCGTGCGCTGATCGACACGCTGGTGATGGCCCGCCTGCTGCTCGGGCTCGGGTGGATGCACACGCGGCGCGACACGCTGCTCGCCCAGCAGTTCACGGACATGACGGTCGCGCTGGCCTGCTGGCAGGCGGAGCGCGTGCTGGCGGGGGAGGCCTAGGCAGCCGTGACCCCCGAGAAGCGTCGCGTGCTCGATCTCGCCGCCGCACATGTGTGTCCCGGGCGCGTGCGGACCTTCGAAGCGCTCGGCATCGACCTCGTGATCGGACAGCGCGAGGGCTACCGCTTCCGGGACCTCGATGGGCGCGAGTTGCTCGATTGCCACCTGAACGGCGGGGTGTTCAACCTCGGACATCGCCACCCCGAGCTCGTCGCTGTCCTGCGCGACGCGCTCGACGAGCTGGATGTCGGCAATCACCACTTTCCCAGCCGGGCCCGGGCCGAGCTGGCGGCAGCGCTCGCGGCCAGCATGCCCGGGGACTTGCCGTACGTGATCTTCTCGCCGAGCGGTGGAGAGGCGATCGACGTGGCCATCAAGACCGCCCGCCACGCGACACGCCGGCGCACGGTCGTCTCGATCCGCAAGGGGTATCACGGACACACGGGTCTGGCGCTCGCTGCGGGCGACGAGCGCTTCAGCGCCATGTTCCTTTCCGAAGGGCCGCCGGGGGCCTTCGTGCACGTCCCCTTCAACGATCTGTCGGCCATGGAAAGCGCGCTGGCGGGGCGGGACGTCGCTGCCGTGCTCCTGGAAACCATCCCCGCCACCTACGGGTTTCCGCTGCCCGCTCCCGGCTACCTGGCCGGCGTGAAGCGCCTGTGCGAGCGCTACGGAGCGCTCTACATCGCCGACGAAGTTCAGACCGGTCTCGGTCGTACCGGCCGCCTCTGGGGAGTGGAGTGCTTCGACGTCGAGCCCGACATCCTGGTCACCGGCAAGGGACTCTCCGGGGGGCTCTATCCGATGTCCGCGACCGCCCTGAGCCGGCGGGTCGCCGGCTGGCTCGACGAGGACGGGTGGGGGCATGTGTCGACCTTCGGGGGGGCCGAGCTCGGTTGTCCGGTAGCGATGCGCGTGCTCGAGATCACGCAGCGGCCGGAGACGCGCGCGAACGTCGCGTGGGCCGCCGCCTACCTCGCCGAGGGGCTGGCCCGGCTCCAGCGCAGCGTTCCCGAGTGGCTCGTCGAGGTGCGCCAGCAGGGCCTCGTGATCGGGCTGCGCTTCGCCGACGATCGCGGCGGCATGGCGATGTCGCGCGCCTGCTTCGAGGCGGGGCTGTGGGCCATGTTCGCCGGCTTCGACATGGCCGTGTTGCAGTTCAAGCCTGGTCTGCTCGTCGACCGCAGCTTCTGCGACGAGGCGCTCGGCCGCCTCGAGGACGGCGTCCGGCGCTGTTTGGCCCGCTGCGGCTGAGGGCTCGCCCCTGGCGGGTGGCCCCAGGAGGGACTAGAGGGGGGTGGCGAAGGAGAAGGCGCCATGGCTCGCATCGCGAAACTGTTGCTCGGCTACGATGGCTCGACGGGTGCCGACGCGATGCTGGACGACCTGCAGCGAGCCGGTCTGCCCGAGGCGCTCGAGGCCTTGGTCCTCGTGGTGAACGAGGAGGAGGGCCTCGCCGCCGGTGCCGCCAGGCGTCTCGCCGCGACCTTCCCGCGATGGAACTTGCGTGCGGAGCACCGCACGGGCTCGCCCGCGCGCGTGTTGATGGATGTCGCGGATGCGTGGGAGCCCGATCTGCTCGTCGTCGGATCGCACGGGCGCTCGCTCGCCGGGCGACTCTTGCTAGGGAGCGTGTCGCACAAGCTCGTGGTCGAGGCGCGCTGCTCGGTGCGCGTGGCCCGACTGGCGAGGCGGCCGGAGGACGGGCGCCGGCGGCTCGTCGTGGGGACCGACGGCTCCCCCAACGCGCTGGCCGCGGTGGACATGGTGGCGTCGCGCCACTGGCCGCCCGGGAGCGAGGTGCGGGTGGTGCACGCGATCTGGCGCGATCCCGAGCCCGGGGAGACCGACGTGGAGTGGCACGAGCACGTGGCGCTGGCTGCCGCCGAGCGTGCCGCCTGGCGCGAGCAGCATGGGCGGGCGCTGGCGGAGGCAGCCTGCGCTCCGCTGCGCGCGGCCGGCCTCGAAACCTCGCTCGTCGTCCGGGCCGAGTCGCCAAAGCGCCTGCTCGTCGAGGAGGCGGACGCCTGGCAGGCCGACGGCATCTTCGTCGGAGCGACGGGGCTGCGCCCCTTCGACCAGTTCCTCCTCGGCAACGTGGCGACGGGGGTGGTGATGAAGGCCGGCTGCTCCGTCGAGGTCGTGCGCGCGCGCGCGACGAGCTAGAGCCCGTGCGGGTGGCGGGGCGCAGGAGCGCGGAGGCAGAGGTGTGTTGACTGGTCCATCAGCCCTGCTTACTGTCGCGCGCCGTACTTTCCGGGCGCCGATGGACCTCGCGCTGGCAGGTGGCGGGCCAGGGGCCGCGAGCGGAACGCGCCAGCAGCGCTCGCGGCGCAGAGCGCCGGGCCAACGCGCTGACGATCGACGGAGGGCGGAGGAATGAGAATCGCGGTCCCCAAGGAGACCCGGCCGGGTGAACGGCGGGTCGCCCTGGTGCCGGAGTCGTGCAAAAAGCTCGTGCAGGCCGGCTTCAGCGTCGCCGTCGAGGCGGGGGCCGGGGTGGCCGCCTACTTCGACGACGAGGCATACCGGCAGGCCGGCGCGAGCGTCGAGGCCGACCCGGCCGCCCTGCTCGGTGATGCCGACTTCGTGCTCAAGGTCAACCCGCCGGCGATCGACCCCGGGAGCGGACGGGACGAGGTCGGCTGGATGCGGCCGGGGACGTTCCTGCTCGCGTCGCTGATGCCCTTGCGAAACCTCGAGGCGGTGGAGGCACTCGCCCAGCGCCAGATCACGGCCTTCTCGACCGATGCGATCCCGCGTACCACCCGTGCCCAGGCCATGGATACGCTGTCGTCCATGGCGAGCATCGCTGGCTACAAGGGCGTGCTGCTCGCGGCGATGGAGCTCAACAAGTACTTTCCCATGCTGACCACGGCCGCCGGCATGGTGTTTCCCGCCAAGGTCTTCGTCATCGGCGCAGCCGTAGCCGGGTTGCAGGCCATTGCCACGGCGCGCCGGCTCGGTGCCAACGTCTTCGCCACCGACGTGCGCCCCGAGGTGAAGGAACAGATCGAGAGCGTTGGCGCCAAGTACGTCGGCATCGAGCTCAAGGAGAGCGCGGCTGCTGGGGGTGGCTACGCCAAGGAGCTCAGCGAGGAGGACAAGCAGCGCCAGCGAGTGCTGCTTGCGGAGCAATGCGCGGGCTCGGACGTGGTCATCACCACCGCGCTCGTCGGGGGCGTGTTCGCACCCAAGCTCCTCACCGCCGAGATCGTCCACCGCATGCCCGCCGGGGCCGTGGTCGTCGACCTGGCGGCCGACGGGGGAGGGAACTGCGAGCTGTCGCGTCCTGGCGAGACGGTCGTGGAGCACGGGGTGAAGATTCTCGCCCCCCTCAACCTGCCGGCGAGCATGCCGACGCATGCGAGCCTGCTCTTCTCGCGCAACCTGACGGCGTTCCTGCTGGCTTTCACCTCCGACAAGCGCTTCGTGCTCGACCTGAACGACGACATCCAGCAGGGCGCCTTGATCACTCACGAGGGCCGGGTGGTGCATGCGCGCACGCGCGACGCGCTCGAGGCCCGAGGAAAGGCATCGTGATGCGGCAGAGAACCATGACCCGAAGCATTCCCGGGCGGCGCGGCGCCCTGGGGATCGCGGCAACACTCGGGGCGGCGCTCGTCCTGGGCGTGACGGGGACGAGCCTGGCGGCGGGTGGAAGTCACGGGGAGCCGCGGCCGCTCGATCTACCCGCCATGTTGTTCGTCTTCATGCTTGCGACCTTCATCGGCGTCGGGGTCATCCGCCGCGTGTCCCGCCTGCTGCACACCCCACTGATGTCGCTGACGAACGCCATCTCGGCCATCGCGGTCGTGGGCGCCATCCTCGTCACCGGGCCCGACTACCCGGCGCACATCCGGCTGCTCGGGGCCGTGGCCCTTTTCGCCTCGATGACGAACATCGTCAGCGGCTTTCTCATCACCAATCGCATGCTGAAGATGTTCAAGACCCGCGAGGGCGGGCAGAAGGGGGGGCAGCCGTGAGCTACCCCCTCGTCCAGCTCTGTTACCTCCTCGCAACCGCGCTCTTCATCTTCTCGCTGCACTGGATGAACGATCCCAAGACCGCCCGGCGGGGTGTCTACGCCGGGGTGGCGGGCATGACGGTCGGGATCGGCGCCACCTGGGCGCAGCCGTCGTTCATCGTCAATCACGCCTGGATCTTCGGGGCGCTTCTCCTCGGAGCGCTGGTGGGCTGGCCGCTTTCCCGTGTCCCCCTCACGGCCGTCCCCCAGCGAACGGCGCTCTCCCACGCCTTCGGCGGGCTGGCTGCGGGGCTGGTGGGCACGGCGAAGTACTACCTCTGGTACAGCGAGGGCCCGGAGAATCTCACGGCCTTCCGCATGGTGGCGATCATCGCCGAGATCGTCCTCGGGTACTTGACCTTCACCGGCAGCCTGATGGCGGCGGGCAAGTTGCAGGAGATCCGCTGGATTCCGCAGCGCCCGGTCACCTATCCCGGCCAGAACATCGTCAATCTTGGCTTGCTCTTCCTCGCGGTCGGCCTCGGCGCGTACCTGGTCGTCGATCCCACCGCGGCTGTCGCTCCTCGGCTCTTCCCGGTGGTCATCGTCCTCTCGCTTCTGTTCGGGGTGCTGCTCATCATTCCGATCGGCGGAGCCGACATGCCCACGGTGATCTCGATCTTGAACTCGTACGCGGGGCTGTCGGCCGTGGCCATGGGCTTCGTGCTCGACAACAAGCTGCTCATCACGGCCGGCGCGCTGGACGGCTCGAGCGGCCTCATCCTCTCGATCATCATGTGCCGGGCCATGAACCGTTCGTTCACGAACGTGCTCTTCGGGGCCTTCGGGCAGGTGCAGGCGGCCGCCCTCCAAGGCGAGCAGAAGACCTACAAGGCGGAGACGATCGAGGGCGCGGCGCAGGTTCTCGAGCAGGCGAACCTCGTGGTGATCATCCCTGGCTATGGCATGGCGGTAGCCCAGGCCCAGCACAAGGTGCGGGAACTGTACGATCAGCTGAAAAGCCGGGGCATCACCGTCAAGTTCGCCATTCATCCGGTGGCTGGACGCATGCCAGGCCACATGAACGTCCTGCTCGCCGAGGCCGAGATCCCGTACACGGACCTGGTCGAGATGGACGAGATCAACCCCGAGATGCCCCAGTGCGACGTGGCGCTCGTCATCGGTGCCAACGACGTGGTCAATCCGGCAGCGCGGACGGACAAGTCGAGCCCGATCTACGGGATGCCGATCATCGATGCCGACAAGGCGCGCACCGTCTTCGCGATCAAGCGCAGCAAGAACCCCGGCTTCGCGGGCATCGAGAACGAGCTCTACTTCGGCGAGCACACCTGGATGCTCTTCGGGGATGCCAAGGCGGTCGTGGGCGAGCTCGCGAAACAGCTCTCCGGCGGCTCGGGCCTGCACTGAGCGCGGTTCAGGACAGCAGGTAGCCGCGGGCCAGCGTCTCGAAGGTGGCGACTTCGGCTGCGCACCACGCCGCGTCTCGGCCGAGCTCGCGCCCCACGAGGGCGGCCACGCGCGGGGCCATGGCGATCGCCGCCCGCGCATCGAGGAAGAGCGCCCGGGTGCGCCGCGCGAGGACGTCTTCGACGGTGCGCGCCATCTCTTCGCGCACGGCCCAGACGACCTCGGCGCCGGTGTACGGGAGGGCGGGGTGCAGCGGCGCGGCCAGCGCGGGATCGCTGCGCTGGAGGGCGGCGATCGCCGGCGCATCGGCGCCGTACACCGCCAGCGGGCCGAAGCTGCTCGCGTCGGGATGGGCGCCGTGGATGGCGAGCGTCTTCGTCACGCAGGGGCGATCGGGCAGGCGCGCCAGGGTCGCCGCCTGATTCACGCAGTCCTCGGCCATGTTGCGGTAGGTGGTCCATTTGCCGCCCGTGATCGTGAGCAGCCCGCTCTGGTCGATATGGATGGTGTGATCGCGCGACAGCGCGGCGGTGTTCGTCGTGTCGCCGACCCGGACGAGAGGGCGGACCCCCACGAACACGCTCAGCACATCCTCGCGGGTGGGATCGTGCTCGAGATAGCGCGCGGCCGTCTCGAGCACGAAGGCGATCTCCTGCTCGAGCGGACGTGGCTCGAGTGGTGTGTCGGCGATGGGGGTATCGGTGGTCCCGACCACGGTGTGCCCGTGCCAGGGGATGGCGAAGAGCACGCGGCCGTCGCGCGTGCGCGGCACCATGATCGCGCTGTCCCCTGGGAGGAAGGACCGATCGAAGACGAGGTGAATCCCCTGGCTCGGGGCGATCATGGGCGGGAGGGCCGGATCGGCAAGCCGCCGCACCTGATCGCAAAACGGCCCTGTCGCGTTGACGACGACGCGAGCCCGGCAGCGCAGCACCTCCCCCGTTTCGCGGTCGTGCGCCACCACGCCGTCGACGAAGTCGTCGCTGCCGCGCAGGAGGGCCGTCACCGGCGCGTAGTTGAGCAGGGTGGCGCCCTGCTCGACGGCGGTGGCCGCGAGGTTCACGAGCAGCCGGGCGTCGTCGAACTGGCCGTCGTAGTAGACGACACCCCCGCGGAGACCCTCGGTGGCCAGCGTGGGCAGCCGCTCGAGCGTTCGCTCCCGGGACAGGACGCGGGAGGGACCAAAGCCGTACTTCCCGGAAAGGAGATTGTAGAGCTTGAGCCCGAGTCCGTAGAACGGCGCCTCCCACCAGTCGTAGTTCGGCACGACGAAGGCGAGATCCTTGACCAGATGGGGCGCGTTCTGGCGCAGGAGCCCGCGTTCTTTGAGCGCTTCCATGACCAGCCCGATGTTCCCCTGCTCGAGGTACCGGACGCCGCCGTGGACGAGCTTCGTGCTCCGACTCGAGGTCCCCTTGCCGAAGTCGGCCTGCTCCAGCAGGAGCACCGCGTAGCCGCGCGACGCCGCATCGAGGGCCACGCCCACCCCCGTTGCGCCGCCACCGACCACGATTAGGTCCCAGGGCTCGCGCCGGCTGCGCGCCCGGCGGAGCATGTCGCTGCGCTGCACGCTCGTCAGATGGCGCGCTCGCGCCCCTGCCAGTAGGGATCGCGCAGCTTGCGCTTGTAGAGCTTGCCATTCGGATCGCGCGGGAGCGCGACGACGAAATCGATAGACCGCGGACACTTGTACCGCGCGAGCCGCGCCTGACAGAAGGCGAGGAGCTCGTCGGCCAGGGCCGGGGTGGCCGCGACGCCTGCCACGGGTTCGATCACCGCCTTGACCTCCTCGCCCCATTCGTCGTTCGGAATCCCGAACACGGCACAGTCGGCCACCTGCGGGTGCGCGAGGAGCACCGCTTCGACCTCGGCCGGGTAGATGTTGGCCCCGCCGGAGATGATCATGTCGATCTTGCGGTCGCGGAGGAACAGATAGCCATCCTCGTCGAGCAGGCCGACGTCCCCAACGGTGAAGAACCCATCGCGACGGTTCGCCTCGGTCTTCGCCTTGTCGCCGTGATACTCGAACGCCTGGTTGCCGAGCGCGATGTACACGGTGCCGACCTGCCCTGGCGGCAGCTGCCGCCCGTCGTCGTCGTAGATCCGGATCTCCGACCCCGGCCAAGCGCGGCCGACGGTCCCGGGGCGTTCGAGCCACTCGGTGGGCGTGACGAGCGTGCCTCCACCTTCGCTCGCCGCATAGTATTCGTAGATGACCGGACCCCACCATTCCAGCATCCGCCGCTTCACCTCGACCGGACATGGCGCAGCCGCGTGGATCATGTGCCGCAGCGAGGAGAGGTCGTATCGGGATCGCACCGCCTCGGGCAGCGCCAGCAGGCGGTGGAACTGCGTGGGCACCATGTGACTCGTGGTCACGCGGTAGCGCTCGCACAGCTCGAGGTGGCGCTCCGGGGTCCACTTGTCGAGGAGGACGACGGTGTGCCCCAAATGGAGCGAGCAGCCGGCGAACATCAGCGGGGCGGTGTGGTACAGGGGCGAGCCGCACAGGTGCACGTTGTCGGCATGTGGCTGGATGCCGAACATGCCGAGGAACATGGAGAAAAAGGTACCGAGTAGATCGGGATCGACCGGGGCGAGCGGGCGCCGCACGCCCTTCGGCCGGCCCGTCGTCCCCGAGGTGTAGTTCATGACTGCGCCTGCCGTGCGCTCGGGTGGGGTCGAAGCCGGCTGGCCGGCGAGCAGGGCGTCGTACCCGCAGAATCCCGGGATCGTGCCCACGGCCAGCCGCCCCTCGGGCAGCAGGCCGGCCTCGTCGGCGGCGGCGCGACACACGTCAGCGAAGCGCTCGTGCGCGACGAGGGCCTTGGCCCCGGAATCCTGCAGGATGTAGGCGATCTCGGGGGCCGTGAGATGGTGGTTGATGGGCACCAGGTAGAGCCCGGCCTGCAGGGCCCCCAGATAGCATTCGATCATCGGCGCGCCGTTCGGCTGGACGGTGGCCAGCACGTCGCCGGTCGCGAGCCCAAGGGCGCGCAGACCATGGACCAGCTGATTCGCTCGGGCGAGCAGGGCACCGGCGGGGATGGCATGCTCGTCCGGCGTGACGAGCGCCACGTGGCCGGGATCGCGCTCGGCGAGACGCCAGAACCCGTACTCCGACATGCCTCGAGGCGGCTAGCATGCGCTTGCGGCGGATGCTACCGGTCGGACGCGGCGCAGCTGGGCCCGCACGACGTGCAGCAGGGTCCGGCGATCGACCGGGGCCGCGACGGCGTCATCGCAGCCTGCCTGGCGGCACCGCTCGCGCTCGGCCGGCGTGGCCGCGATGCCGAGCGCAACGATGGGACCATCGTATCCCCCGGCACGCAGCCGTGCGGCCGTGGCCAGGCCATCGCTCCCTGGCAGATCGAGCCCGAGCAGCACGCAATCGATGCGTCGTCGGCCGCCGAGCACCTGCAGGCACGCCTCGACTCCCGAATCGACCGTCTCGACAACGGCCCCTGCCGTCTCGAGGTAGATCCGCAGCAGGTTGCGCAAGTCGGGCGCGCCCTCGGCGAGTAGGATCTGCCCCTCCAGCCGGAGCGGCGTGGCTGCCGACGGCCGGCCCGGCTCCGCGCTGTTCGCTGCGAGGCGAACGACGTCGTCGATCGGGCCGGGATCGATCTCCACGGTGAAGGTGCTTCCCACCCCTGGCGTGCTGCTCACCGTGACGTCGCCGCCCAGCAGCCGCGCCAGCTCGCGCGAGATGGCGAGACCGAGGCCGCTGCCGCCCCCCACGCGTCGCTCCGCCGCCGGGGCCTGGGTGAAGGGCGTGAAGAGCCGCGCCATCGTCTCCGGGGCAATGCCTGGACCGGTATCGCGTACAGCGATCAGTAGTCGCTGCGCGCCGGGGGCTCCGCCGAGCCGCACGCTGACGTCGACGCCGCCCTGCTCCGTGAGCTTGACCGCGTTGCCGACCAGGTTGAGCAGGATCTGGCGCAGCCGCGTCGGATCCACGAAGATCTGATCCGGCAGGGGCGCCTCGTATTCCACTTTGAGCGCGATGCCTCGCGCACGGGCAGCGGCGCCGAGGGACGTGACTGCACCATCGACGAGCTCGCGCAGGGCGCACCAGCGGCGCTCGACCGCCAGCTTCCCTGCCTCGATGCGCGCCAGGTCGAGGACGTCGTCGAGGACGCGAGAGAGGTGCTCTCCATTACGCCGGATGGTTTCCCCGTGAGCAGCCCGTTCCTCGGCGGCGAGCGTCGGATCGGCGAGGATTTCGGCGAAGCCGAGCACGGCGCTGAGTGGTGTCCGGAGCTCGTGACTCATGCGGGCGAAGAAATCTGCCCGCGCCTGGGCGGCAGCCAGGGCAGCGTTCCGCGCACGCTCGAGCTCGGTGGTTCGCTCGGCGACGCGCGCCTCGAGCTCGTCGCGATGCGACCGCGCCCGCGCCTCGAGCTGTCGCCGGCGACGGTCGGTGGCGATGAGCAGGCCGAGGAGCGGGAGGATGACCAGACCAGCGGCGAGCAGGAGCGTGCGCAGCACGATCCGCGTCGGCGCCAGCACGTCCTGCCGGTCGATCGCGAGCAGAACGGCTCGCTCCTGCGACCCGCCATTGCGCACGGGGGCCCAGCCGACGACGACCGGAACGCTCGCCGTGACCTCCACCCAACCTGGCCGTCCGCGGTGTACGAACATCGGCGGCGGCGGATCGAGGCGTTCGAGCGCCACGGCTCCGCCCGCCACCAGCGAGGTCCCCTCGCGATTGATCAAGGCCCAGCCCAGCCGAGCGGGAGTACTGCGCAAGAGCTGGATCGTGTCCGCCTTGCGCGCGAACGCCGCAGCCGTATCGCTCACAGTGCCGGATTCGATCGCGGCTGCGACGTCCGCCGCCGCGAGGGCAAGGCCCTCGCCGGCCGTGGCCACGAGGACGTTCTCGGTCGAGTTGACGTAGACTGCGGTGGTGCCGCCGATGGCTGCGGCGAGCAGGACGAGGAGTGCCCATAGGCGTCGGCTCCACCGGGGCTCGTGCCAGCTTCGAGCACTCGCCCCGGCGTGTGCCGGCGCACTGTCTGTGTGGCCCGCGTCCGGCATGTCTGCTGCCGATTCCTGGGCAAGAAGCGTGCCTCGACGATGCCCGCGGAGGGACGCGCCTGGGGGCCCCCGGCAGTGTCGCAGGCGTGGCGGCGGGTGCCCTGTGCCGTCAGCTCGGCCGTACGAGCCGCTGATAGATCTTCGGGAGTTCCTGCGGCAGGGCGGCCACCTCTTCGATGACGACGTAGGCCTGCGGGTCGCACATCTCCCGCAGATAATCGTGACCGGCGAGGTCGACGGTGATGCAGAACGGACGTACCCCGGCCGCTGCCACCTCGCGCAGGGCGACCGCCGTGTCGCGGATCCCGTAGGTGTGGCTCTGTCGGTCGGTGCCGTAGTCGAGATCTTGCGGGAACCCGTCGCTCAGCAGGACGAGGTACCGTGCAGGCGCGGCCAGCCCCTGCATCGCACGCAGGGCGTGACGGAGGGCGGCCCCCATCCGCGTCGAGCCGCGGGGCTCGATGCTCCCGAGCCGACCCTGGGCGGCCGGACCGAGCCGCTCCTCGAAGCGCTTGACCGGATAGACCTCGACCTGATCGCGGCCCTGCCCCGAGAAACCATAGATCGCGTAGTGATCGCCCAGCTCCTCGAGCGCTGTCGCCAGGATGACGAGGGCATCCTTGGCGATATCGATGATGCGCTCGCGGGCGGAGGGTGCCGTCTCGTCCGTGGAGGCGCTCATGTCCAGCAGGAACAGGGTCGCGACCTCGCGATCCTGCCGGGCGCGTGCGGTATAGAGCTTCGGCGAGACCGCCTGGCGCGCTCGGCGCTGGGCGCGGGCGTCGACCAGCGCGCCGAGGTCGATGTCCTCGCCCGCCTCGAGACCGCGCAGCCGCCGGTATTGCTCCGGCCGCAGCCGCTGCAGGTGGCGGCGGATTTCGGGCACCAGCGCGGCGTGACGAGCCAGGGCGCGATCGAAGTACACGCCCGAATCGTCGGGGAGTGGAATCTCGCGTAGGGTGCACCATGCCGGGCGGTAGTCGTCGATCAGGTAGTCCCACTCGTCGTACTGGTACACGGCGCCTGTCGCTCGCCCGGCGGCCTGCCGCGGTGTCGCGGGCGGGACGGCTGGCGTCGGCGCGCGCAGGGCGAGCCCGGCAGCGAGGCGCTTGCCGAGAAGCTGAGTGACGAAGAGGCCTGCCTGCCGCGCGACCGGGCCGTGCGATTGGCCGAGCCGTCCGACGATCCCGGCCTCGAGAAGCCGGCGCAGCTCGTCCGCCGAAAATCCACTCGCTCCATCTGATGCCGCGGCCAGCTGCTCGTCGAGCACGAGCTCGAGCTCCTCGAGCAGCTCGGGTGGCAACGGTTCACCGAGGTCGTCCGCCGGCGCCGGTCCGGCGCGCGGAGACGGGCCGCCGTCGAGGGCGGGTCCCGTGTCGCCGACGTCCAGCAGAAGCGTGGCCAGCTCGGGGATCGTTACACTCGCCCCGGGATCCGGCGGGGGAAACAGCGCGGCGAGCCGCTCGGCGACGCGCCATGCATCCGCTGCCGTCGCCTCGGGGGCCGCCAGGGGAGCCAGGCTCGGCAGCACCAGGCACGCCGTTCGCTCGAGCCAGGACGGCTCCGCGAGCGGTGGCGACCCCGCCAGTGCGCGGGCCAGGAGCAGCTCGAATACCGACAGGGGACGGGAGATCGCCGCCCGGAGCAGCTCGCTCGCGGCCCAGCGCAGGTCGGCCGCGAGGCCCGGATACTGGCGGCCCAGGGCATGCGCGACCCGCACGCCATCGGCCAGAAGAAAGCAGTCCTCGAGGGCGGCGGGTCGGCCCGGGGCACGCAGGGCCTGGACGAGCGCAGGGATCGGCGCGTAGGTGCCGTGCACCCGCCGCCCCGCGAGGAGCGCAGCGCAGACCCGATAGAATCGCGCGTTGTCCTCCCACGTGTCTCCGACATCGATCGTCGTCGGCAGGGCGATGTTTCCGGTGTCGGGTGCGTCCTCGAGGGGCGGTCGGAGCAGGAACCGCCCGGCAGGGCGAGGGACGGCCGGGGCGCCCGACAGCATGTGGACGAAGCGCCGGAGCACTCCCTGGACCTCGTCCAGTGCGACCGCCGTCGTGCTCGCGCGGAGCAGAGCGAGGCTCGTGCGCGAGGCCAGCGCAAAGAAGGCACGACCGGCCTCCGGGTTCCGGGCAGCGATGGCCAGACCGCGCTCTGCCCACTCGGCGACGCGTGCCGGGGTTGCCTCGTCGTATAGCCGGGGCAGGTGGCGAAGGACGCCCGGAACACCGGAGGGAAACGTCTCCCCCACCTCCGCGAGGAGCGTCAGCGCCAGCGATCGCGTGGCCGCGGGCAGCGAGCGCAGCAGGGCCGGCGCCATGGGCAGCACCGTCAGCAGCTCGTCGCGGGGCGCAGCGGCCGCGCGGCCGATGGCCGCGAAGAACGCCGTGCGGTCCCTCGGGGCGAGCTCGCAAAGCCGAGCCGGGATGTCGCGATAGACGACCAGCGCCGCCGCCGGCTCGAGGGCAAGGGCTGCCTTCAACCAGGCGCGGCGCTCTGCCGTCGACCAGGTGGCAACGGCAGCCGGCAGCGCGGCCGGCACCTGGGCCTCGTCGAGCACGACGTGCAGGTGGCGGGCCAGCGCGAGCCAGCATCCGGCCAGGTCGTCGGGAAACAGCGTCAGCGCGCGCCCGGCATCCGCGAGCAGCGCGTGGGCGAGCCGCTCCCCCCGCCAGTCGCGGCCGAGCGTGCAGAGGAGCGTCGCCCAGGCCTCGAGCGTCGGCGGCTCGATCGCCGACGCCGCGGCAGCCACGCGCTCTCGCCACAGCCGCCCGAGGCCGGGCGACGCGGCGTCTACACGGGCTGCGAGGGCCGCGGCGCGCGCCGCGCGCTCAGCCGAAGATGGCGCCAGCAAGCTCATCGATGGCGCGCGCGCTCTCGGGATCGTCGGTCAGGGCGCGGCTCACGGCGACGCTGCAGGCGCGGCGCGGCGTCACCCCCTGGCGAACGAGCTGCCCGGCGTAGACGAGCAGGCGCGTCGAGACGCCCTCCGCGAGACCACTCGACGTGAGATGCCGCACGCGCTCGCCGAGCGTGGCGAGGCGGAGCGCGGTATCGAGGTCGAGATCGGCCTCGTGGGCGATGATGCGAGCTTCCTGGTCCCGGGGCGGATAGCCGAAGTCGAGCGCCACGAAGCGCTGACGGGTGGAGTGCTTCAGATCTTTCATGACGCTTTGATATCCCGGATTGTACGACAGGACGAGCAGGAAGTCGGGGTGGGCCTCCAGGATCTCGCCCGTCTTGTCCACCGGCAGGATGCGCCGATGATCGGTGAGCGGATGGATGAGCACGACGGTGTCCTTGCGCGCTTCGACCACCTCGTCGAGATAACAGATGGCGCCGTGACGAACGGCCCGCGTGAGCGGCCCGTCGATCCACACCGTTTCCTCGCCCTTGATGAGATAGCGGCCGACGAGATCGGAGCCCGTGAGGTCCTCGTGGCAGGCCACGGTGACGAGATTGCCCGGGATCGTGGAGGCCTCGGGACGCCGCCGCGGCAGGGTCGCCGCCATGTACTCGACGAAGCGTGTCTTCCCGCAGCCGGTCGGCCCCTTCAGCAGGACAGGGAGTCGCGCGTCCCATGCGGCCCGGAAGATCTGCACTTCGTCGCCCACGGGGAGATAGAAGGGCATCTGCGACAACGTCAGGGATCGTACGAGGAGGAGCAGGGCGAGACAACGGCGCAGGCTCGTGGTGGGGCGGGGGGGAAGCCGAGGCGATGTATGGCCGTCCACTGAGTGAAGCAGAGCGAAAATCAGCTAGCCGAGCTACCAACACCGTGATACCTCAGCGATCGCATGGAAGCCTGGCGGTGTCTCCTCCTGGCCGGAACGCTGGCGCTGAAGCCGGTCGCGGCGCGCGCGGCCGATGCCGTGATCGGTTTCGACGACCTCCCTGTGGGGACGGTTGTGACCACGCAGTATGCATCGCAGGGGATCGTCTTCGGAACCTCCCCCATTGGCGGCGGCAGCACCCAGCCCGTGGTCCGCGCCGACGCAAACGCGCGCTCGCCAGGCCACGTAGCCGACCTCGGGATCGCTTGCGGGCGGGAGTTCTGCAACTTCGTGACCTACGGGCAGCTCGCCACGCTGCGGAATCGGGTCCGTCTGTACCTCGGGAGCTATGGTCCGGGCGGCAGTTCCCACGAGGTCTTCGTGCGAGCGTACGATCTGAGCGGCGAGCCGCTCGGGGATTTCCGGCGAGCGACGGTGGTCGGCGGAGCCGGGTACGGCACCGCCGTGGAGTTGAACGACCCCGAGGGCGATATCGCGTTCTTCAGCATCGGTCTGGGGGTCGTCGCGCCGCCAGCCCCGCCGATCGCGCTCGACGACGTCACGCTGGTCGATCCCGTGACACCGCCAGCGCCGCAGTTCCGCATCACCTTGCAGTCGGGCTTCCTGCCAGTGGGTCTCGTCCAGGGCGAGACCGTCCAGCTCCCGCTGGTCATCCGGCGCGCCAACGGCTCGACTGGGGCCCTGCAGTTCACCCTGAGCGGCCTCACCCCGGGCCTGGCGGCGACCTTCAGCCCGAATCCCAGCACAGGAGCCGATGGCTCGGTCGTGACGCTCAGCCTGAGCGCGTCTCGCGATGCGACGGTCGGTCAAGGGAAGCTCACCGTCGGCGTGACGCCCACCCCGACCGCCGGGACGGCAAAGAAACACCTGGAGGTCCCTTTCTACATCGAGCGCTTCGAGCTGTACGACGCGCGCATCACCGGCATCGAGGTCAGTCAGGGGATCCAGACGATCGGTGCGGCCACCTCGCTGCCGGCGCGGAACCCCGCCGACCCCGCGGCGCCGGTGCGCTACGAGGGGGTTCGGCTGGCCGGCGGGAGGCCGACCGTCGTCCGGGTGTTCGCCAACCTCCGTTTCGGTCCGTCGGAAGGTGTGCTGACGTACTGTCGCCTGCGCGGCTTCGCGAATGGCAGGGAGCTGCCGCTCAGCCCCCTCAATCCCGACGCCGCCGACACGCTCTCGCCGGGACCGCGAACCATCCGCCCGGGCTCCTTCGACTTCGTCGATACGGCAGCACGCGCGAAACCGGAGGGGGCCTTCACCTTCACGCTCCCGCGGGAGGGCTGGCGTGGAGGAACGATCACGTTGCAGGCGGAGATCCAGCCTCGGGAGGGACGTGCGCTCGCCGAATGCACCGACCCGATCTGCGGCATTAACAACACCTTCGTGCTGAGCGACGTGCCGTTCACGGTGTCGGGCGCGCTGACGGTGCTGCCGATCGTGCTGCGGGTGCGAGGCGTGCCGGATCCAGCCGATCCGTGGACTGTGCTGGCCGCGACGCGCACGGTCACGCCGTACGGGCTGCTGCCGACGCTGTATCGAGGCGTCATCGATGTCAGCGATATCGTCTTCAACGGCGACAGGCGTAGCGACCGCTCGAGCGATGTGCTCGACGAGGTCGAGGACTGGGACGACGACAACGGGCTCATCGGAAGCATGACCATGGGGGTGATCGGCGGCGTCGGCGGGATCTCGGACCTCGGCGTGTCGCGCAATGCCCCGGTGTTCGAGGATCGTCCGGTTTCGGTCGTCAACGAGTATCGACCGCTCGGCTCGGTGGCGCACGAGCTGCTCCATGGCTTTGGCCGTCGTCACGCCTCGGCAGCGTGCGGGGCTGGTGCCGACGGCCAGCAGGCAGAGGGTTGGCCACCGGACGAGCAGGGATACCTGCAGGGATTCGGCCTCGATCCCCGGCCTGGCTCCGGCGGCGCGAGCGGTCCGTATCGTGTGTTCACGGCTGGCGGCTGCGGAAGCGATGGCAAATGCCTCTTTGCGCCCTGGCGAGGCTGTACGATGAGCGCGCAGTGCGAGTGGTTCGATTTCATGGCCTACACGAGCTGCCAGCCGGGTGGTGGGGAGGGAAGCCTGTGGGTATCGCCCCGCGGCTGGAACTTCATCCTCGAGCGTTTCGCCCTGCGTGCGGTCTCGGGGCGCGATGTCGTCTCGCCGGTCGCCGAGACGACAACGACGCTCAGGGTCCGGGGACGGTTCACCGAATCGGGTTTCGCCATCACGGGTGTACGGCGTCGCACCGGCCCGGTGCCGGCCCTGCTCGCGGCGATGCGCCACGCGAGCGCACCGGCGCTCTCGCCCTACCGGCTCGTGGTGCGAGGTGCGTCCGGGGAGGTCCTCGCCGACGAGCCGATGCTGGCGCGAGAGTCGCACGTCAATGAGGGAGGTGGCGTCGTCTCCTTGCTGGGTGACGCCCCGCCGGACGGAGCGGAACAGGTCGACCTCGTGGACGGCGAGACGGTCGTGGCGACGCGCCGGCGCAGCCCGCACGCTCCCGACGTGAGCTTCCTCGGGCCACGTCGGCGCCTGCCGGGGCGTGGCGAGGTGCGGATCCAGTGGCAGGTCGTCGACGCCGACGGCGATCCGACGCGCAGTGCGGTCGACTTCTCCACCGACGACGGTGTCAGCTGGCGTCCGATCTTCCGCGGGGCGACGTCGAGCCCCGCCGAGGCGACCCTGCCGCGATCGCTGTTCCGCGGTACCCGGCGCGGCCGGATCCGCGTGCGAGCGACCGACGGCTTCAACGAGACGGCAGTCGTCTCGGGGCGGCTCGTGGTGCCGCGCATGCCCCCGGTAGTGCGCATCGAGAGTCCAGTCGCCGGGCAGACGGTTGCCAGCGATGGAGTGCTCAATCTCGTCGGCGATGCTCACGACGACGGCGGGAATCCCGTTCCCGACGCCCAGCTGCGGTGGTTCGTGGGACGCAAGAGGGTGGGCCGCGGACGCGAGGTGAGCCTCGTCGGGCTGCGGGCGCGACAGACGACGGTTCGTCTGCTCGCCCGGGACCGAGGCAGGACCGGCAAGGCGAGCGTGACCATCCAGGTGGTCGCGCCGCAGAGGTGAAGCCATGAATGGACGAGTGCTCGCGGCCATGGTGCTTGCCTGTGGGCTGACCGCCACCCCCGTCATGCCCTGCAGCCGGGACCAGGACTGCCTGGTCTTCGATCCCTGCGTGCGGAATGCGCGATGTGTGGGCGGCCAGTGCCGCTACGATCCCACGGACTGCGATGATGGAGAAGCCTGCACGGACGATGCCTGCGACACGACCAGAGGTTGTGTCCATACGCCGCACTGCGGGGTGAACTCGGCCTGCGGCGAGCAGCGTGTCTGCATCAAGTTTCCGGTCTCGATCGGCTTCCCCCCGCGGGTGTTTTTCGTTCCTCTGTGTATCGACCAGGGGCCACCGAGCTGCGACGATGGCAATGCCTGCACGGAAGACCAGTGCGCAGAGCCGACGGGCTGCGCGCACACCCCGATTGCGTGCGACGATGGCGACGTGTGCACGCTCGACGAATGCGATCCCGCCAGCGGCTGTGCGCACACGGCGCTCGTCGGGTGCTGCAATGCGGACAGCGAATGCGCCGGAGATCGCTGTACAACAGGCGCGCGGTGCCTGTCGCACGCCTGTGCGGAGGGCACTCCGGTGTCGTGCGACGATGGCGATCCCTGCACGGTCGATCGCTGCAACCCGGCCGATGGCTGCCTTTCCCGCTCGCGTGAAGGGTTCGACGGAGTCCGTTGCGTGTGCGAGCGGCCACTGCCGCCAGCGTGCTCGGGAACCCCGGTGTCGAAGCCGGTCGCGAAACGCGTTGCCAGGGCGTGTGCGCTGATCGCGCGCTCGAGCGACAGCGCCACGCCGAAGGCGCGGAAGCTTCTCGGCAAGGCAGCGAGAGAGCTCCGTCGAGGGAGCGTGACAGCTACGAAGGCCGCCGGGAAGAAGCTCCCGCCTGCCTGTGCGGACGCTCTCGCAGCCCAGCTCGCCAACGGACAGCAGCGTACCGAAGATCTGCAGCGGGGGCTCTGATCTCCCGCGGCGTCTCGGTTGCCCCGTCCGGAGCGTGGGATCAGGGACGCTCAGGGAACTCGACCCAGAAGATCCCGCGCAGGTCGCCCTCGCGGAACCCGGTGGCGCGGTCCGAGGGGTAGAGCTCGGCGATGGTCCGTGCGACCTCGGGGGCCAGGGTCTCGCCGTGACAGAGCAGGCAGGGCGCCTGCACGAGAATGGGCTCCACGTAGCCGAGCCGATCGTGGCCGAGAGACACGACGCGCGGGGTGCGCCGCGCCGGGTCGGCGAGATAGTCGTCGAGCAGGGGCCGTGCCCAGGCGGGACCGGCATTGGCCGGATTGCGGAGCTTGTGGCTGGTGCGGCCCATGCGGATCCCCTCGCGGGACAACGACGCGGCGATGCGCGGTGCCTCGACCCGGCAGACGGCGATGGCCGCAGCGGGTCCATCGGCGAGGCCCTTGTGCACGGCCTGTTGCAGCTGCGTCTTGAACGGTGCGAGCAGCGCTGCACCGCGGGCCAAATCCTGCTCGGACTCGGCCCGCGCAGCGCCCGCACTGGCGACGAGGAGCGCGGCGACGAGGAATGCGCAGCGTCGGTCCATGGGCACGTCCTCCGGCGCTACGATGTAACGAATCGGGGGCGGCAGCCAGGGCTCTTTCCGGGCAGGGGCGAGCGACGCATCCCGCCTGCTCGCCGTTGACTTCCCGGGTCGCGGCGATCAAGGAGCGAGCGGGGAACACTCGCGTGAGGGCCAGCGACCCGCTCGTATCGCGCGCGCAGCTCGAAGAGGCGTTGGGAGGGCTGCGCCGCCAGGTCGCCGATCCCCGTGCAGGCGTGTTCGGGCCGGGGTCGCGCGTGTGGGCGATCAACCGCGACGCGATCACCTTCCTGGGCGGTGGCCGCGCGGCCCTGCTGCAGCTCGCGCACCCCTTCGTGGCGCACGCGGTCGATCAGCACTCGGCGGCGCGCACCGATCCCGTCGGCCGCTTCCTCCGCACCTTCGATGCGGTCTTCGCCATGGTATACGGCGATCTCGAGGCCGTCGAGGCCGCAGCGCGACGCGTGCACGCGATTCACGAGCATGTGCGCGGCGAGCTCACGGAATCGGTCGGCCCCTTTCCGCAGGGCACTGCCTACGCGGCGAACGCCCCCGAAGCCCTACTGTGGGTCCACGCGACGCTCTGGGATACCTCCATCCAGGTGCGGGAGCTCGTTCGGGGGCCGCTGCCCGAGGAGATCAAGGCGGAGTATTACCGAGAGACGAAGCGCTTCGCGGCGCTCTTCGGGATCCCCGCAGCGCTCGTGCCGCCGGACTGGCCCGCCTTTCAGGCCTACATGGCGCGCATGCTCGACGCGCCGGAGATCACCGTCGGCACTGTCGCCCGGGAGCTGGCGCACGCGCTCCTCCGGCCCGAGGGGTCGTGGCTCGGTCCGCTTTGGCGGTGGTACGCGGCCATCACCGCGCGCCTGCTCCCGGAGCGGCAGCGCCGGGAGTTCGCGCTCCCCTGGGGACCTGGGGAGCAGCGCATCGCGGAGGCCACGCTGGCCGCCCTGCGCGCGACATGGCCCTGGGTCCCGCCGCGTCTCCGCTGGTTGCCGGCTTACGTGGCCGCGCGCCGACGACTCGAGGGCAAACCGCCCGACCTGCTGGGCCGCGTTGTCGACTGGGCGTGGCGGCGGGCGGAGCAGGCCCATCGGCCTACCCCGCCCGGCGTCTCGATCTCAGGGCACCGCTGGGCAGCTCGTCGGAGGCGGTGACCTGCGCTGGGCCACGAAGCGGTCGACCCGGTCGTAGCGAGCGCTCGAGGGAGGATTCCCCGTCGCGCGGGCCGGGGCGTCGGCGCACCAGCCGACGCTTCCCAGCACAAGCCGGAGCCCGATCCGGCCCTGCGAGGATTCGTCGAGCGAATATCCAAAGGCGCTCTGGCCCCCCTTGACCGTCAGTCGATCGGGCCGGATGTCGATTCTCCGGATGGCCGAGCCGCTCGGACCGCTGAAGCGGTATCCGCTGCCGCCGAGTGCGCGCCAACCCGCAGCCGGGAGGCCGATCGTCACGGCATCCGTTGTCAGACCGACCGCATTGTAGACCACGAGCACTCCTCCTCCGATCGTCGGATCGTCCGGGCTCCCGGGCGCGGGCGGGACGATGCGGTTGGCGGGCGCGTCGCGCGCGGTGAGCGCACGGAAGGAGATCTTGCGACGGTCCGGATTCGCCGGCGGCGTCGAGCGGTCGCGAAGCGAGAGCCTGCTCGTCTGGATCAGCGTGAAGGCCGGCGCCCCCGGGAAGCTCGAGGGGTCCGCCGGATCGGTGCCCGCATCGAGCTCGTCACGGTCGCGGAAGCCGTCCTCGTCGCGGTCGATGCCCGCCCGGACGCCCGAGCCGGATGGGACGCAGGTGTACGTGAGCTCCTGGCCGGGCGTGGACGCGATCGCCCGCAGGGCGCTGTCGCTGAGCGGCGCCTCGGTCACGCGATCGCTGATGAACGCCCCGCCCACGCTGCTGAGCCAGCCCCGGGCCTCGCCGGCCAGCGTGCCCTTGACCACGAGATCGCACTCGGCCACCGCGTCGCGTGCGCGAAGCAGATCGATGCGCGGCCCGACCACGGCGGCATTCGTCGACGTGAGCGTGATTTGCTGGCCCACGATCGGCGCCAGGTTGGAATCGAAGCGGAACATGAACTGCTCGAGCTGGCGGCGCTCGGTGTTGTTGAGCGTGAACACATTCGCGCGAAGGAAGCGAAACACCGTGTCGACGCTGCCATCGTGCAGGAAGCCAAAGCCGCGAATCTGCGGCCCCTGGTGGCCGTTGTTGCCCGCCGCGATGCCGGGGACTTCCGGCATGCCGAACATCCCGACCTTCTGGTACAGGTTCCGCAGATGCGCGATCTTGAACATCTGCGACTCGTTCTCGAAGCTCGTGAAGCCGCGGGTCCCGAAGAAGCCCAGGGCAGGATCGAGGGTGTGGCAGCCGTTGCAGTTCCGGACCGTGTCGGTGAGTCGGCCGAAATACAGGTTCCGGCCGGCCAGCGCGTCGCCGGCAAGGGAGTTGTCGAGCGCCCGGATCGGGTTGGGCGGGTAGGTCACTTCGAGGATGAAGTCCGTGAAGCGCTCCATGTCGGCGTCGCTGATGGGCTCGGCGCGTCCGAGCAGCCCCTCGAAGGCCACGATAAATTTCTTGAACGCCTGGTCTTCGGCCAGCGGGTCGCCGCCCGGGTCGTTGCCGCCCGTGCGATCGCCTCGCCAGTGCATCGGGCCGTGATTCGCCATCCCGCGCAGGCTTTGCGTCGTCATGGGCCCCTTCAGCGGGTGGAAATCGGGATCCTGGCCGATGTTGAACTCGATGGGGTTCGGGTTATTCAGGAACACGGCGTCGGGATCGCCGAGATCCCACCCGAGGCTATCGAGGTCGCCGAAGACGTGGCAGCTCGCGCAGGAGGCCTCGCCGTTGCTGGACGTGAGCCGGGCATCGTAGAGCACGGGCCGTCCGGCACGCACGATGGCCGGTTCCGCGTCGTGCAGAGCGACCCGCTGGATTTCAAGGCGGGTCGCGGTGTCCAGCACCGCGACGGCGTTGTCGAAGCGCGTCGCGACGTAGAGCCTGCCGCGCGCCTCGTCGAGGACGAGCCCGCTCGGTCCGCCACCGGCGACTTCGATGTGGTCGGCGGCGTCGGGGACGAAGGTGTCGTTCTCGAGGGCGGCGGTTGAGAAGACGCCGATCTTGCTCGAGCCGAAGGCGGCCACGTAGAGCGTCGTGCCCGCGGCGTCGATGGCCATGCCAAGCGGGGTGGCGAGGCTCTTCGCTTTCACGCCAGCGGGGCTGGGCACCACGCCGTAATCGATGTGCTTGTTCAGATGGCGCGGCAGGACGCTGGTGCCCGCAAGCACCGTGATGCGCGCCTCGTGCAGGCGCCCGCGGACCGTCGTGCTCCCGAAGAAGGTGCCCGGGCCCTCGAAGCGCACCTCGTTCCGCGCCTCGGTGTTCGTGACGTAGACCTTGCCGTTCGCGGGGTTGACGAGCATGTTGAAGAGGATCGTGCCGACCCCGGCGTATGACCCCGTCTGCGCGGGCGGGGTGGCGTTCGCGTCGATCGCGAAGACGTCGAGATCGGGAAGCGAGAAGCGAACCGCGTTCGACCAGTCGCGCCCCAGCGGATCCCGCCACGCCGTGCCGTCGAACTTCAGGATCAGGCCCGTCTCCGGTCCAGGAATCCCCTGGAAGTTGCTGTTCGGTGCCGGCAGACCGCCGGGATAGGTCGTGCCGGCAATGACGCAGGGGGGGGCGCTCGCTCCCCCGTCGCAGACTAGCCCCTCGGAGATCGCCGTCGTGCGATTGCCGGAGTGAAACACGGCGGCGTACACGGTGGCCCCGCCCGGGGCGACCGCGAGCGCGCGGGGCGTGTCGCCGAAGAGGGTCAGGATCGCGAGCGGCGTGCCCCCGAGGCTCGTCCCCAGATTCGTCGCGTCGAACACCCACACATCCGCGCGGCCGACGCCCGCGGTAGTGAGCTGCGGGTTGACGGGGCTGTTCTGGCCGCGGTGCGCTGTCGTGATGAAGGCACGGGTCCCGCCGGGTCCGGCGAAGACGATGTCGCGTGGCTCGTCGCCGACGAGGAGCGTTCGCACCACGCGCGGTGGGGTCGCGCCAAGATCGACGATGCTGACGCTGTCGGAGAGATGGTTCACCACCCACACCTCGGTGTTCGTGCGGGCCGCGACCGCGAGCGGCTCGAGCCCGACCGGCACCGATGCCTCGGGGCTGAGGCCCGCTGGGCCGAGCGCGAAGATCTCGAGCCGATTGTCCGGCGTGTTGACCGCGAAGAGGCGATTGCCGTCGGGCGACATCGCGAGCGGACGGACCTGGCCCGTCTCGAAGGTGGTGAAGGCCGCCAGGCCTGGCGCCGTCGGGAGCCAGCCAGCGACCAACAAGAGGAGCGAGAGGGTGCGTCGAGGCGCGATCGTCATCGAGGGGGTCTCCTCCGGCGCCCGCGGGTGGTAGCGCCGTGACTTGATACCATTCTTCGTTCCTGAGGGGTCGAGACGTCGCATACTTATCGCCACGGGCATTCCGTGCAAGCCGAATGTACGTACGAGCCCCGCGCGGGAGCTCGGCAGGCCTGACGCGCAGCGGCACGCCCCGCTGCGGCTTGACTTGGCCACCGTCCGCCATGCCCCATCACCCGATGGAGCGGAGCCAGGGCCGGGTCGGGGAGCTGCTCGCCATGCCGCCGCTCGTGGCCATCTGGCGCCTGGCGATCCCGACCACCATCGTCATGGCGCTCGCGGCCGCCTCGAACGTGGCCTCGACCTGGTTCGTGAGTCGGCTCGGAACAGCGGCCATCGGCGCGATCTCGCTCGTCTTCCCGGTGTCGTTGCTCGTCACGACCGTCATGGCGGGAGGGATCGGCGTGGGGGCCTCCTCCGCCGTGGCACGCCTGTGCGGGGCAGGCCGCCCGCGCGAGGCCGGAGCGGTGGCGGCGCATGCGCTGGCGCTCGCGCTGGGCAGCGGTCTGGTGCTCGCGCTGGTGGCCTGGGGCGGGGTCGAGACCCTGTTCCGGCTGATGGGGGCCGACGGAGAGGTACGAGAAGGCGCGGTGCGCGTGGCGCAGGTGCTGTTCGGTGGCTCGGCGATCACCTTTCTCGCGGGCATGTTCGACAGCGTGCTGCGCGGCGAAGGCAACGTGCGTCTGCCGGCGATCTGCTCGAGCGGGTCGCTGCTGGGGCAGATCGTGCTCACGCCCGTGCTGATGTTCGGCTGCGGACTCGGCCTGGTCGGGGCCCCGCTCGCCATGCTCGCGTGTCAGCTCGCGAGCCTCCTCCCGCGGGCCTGGTGGGTGTTCGGGGGGCGCAGCGCGGTGCGCCCGCGATTCGTGCGCTCCCAGGGCTGGGCGCCCCTGCGCGCGATCCTTCGGGTCGGGGTTCCGGCAGCCCTGGCGGCGTCGATCGCGAATCTCGGGACGATGGTCCTCACGGGTGTCCTTGCCCGTCTCGGCGCGACCGCCCTGGCCGCCTACGGTCTGGCCCTGCGCTTCGATTTCGTCTTGCTGTCCGTCGCCTTCGGCGTGGGCGCTGCCGTGCTCACCCTCGTGGGCATGGCCGCCGGCGCCCAGCGCGTCGATCGGGTCCGGGCGTTTGTCGTGCGCGGCGGCACGATGATCGTGGCCATCCTCGTCGTGCCGGCAATCGTGCTTGTCTGGCGGCCAGGGCTGTGGCTCGGAATCTTTACGGCCGATCCCGGGGTGCACACGGTGGGGGGGAGCTATTTTCGCGTCGTGGGCCCTTCGTACCCCTTCCTCGGGGTCAGCATGGTCGTGGCGTTCGCCTTCCAGGGGCTCGGCCGGGCGAGCATCCCGACGATCTTCTTGGCCCTGCGCATGGCGGGCGTGCTGGCCACGGCCATGGTCCTGACTGGCTGCTTCGGTCTCGGAGAACAGGCGGTCTTCGCCGCCATCGCAGCCGGCAATGTGGTTTCGGCCGCCGGCATGTGCTGGCTGTACCGGCGGCACGAGCGTGGCCTCGGGACCTCGCCCTGACACGCGGAGGGGCGCCCGCGGGATCTCGTCCCGAGAGCGCCCCTCGGTGACACACCTCCGTTTGTCCTGCCCGCGGGAGGGGTCAGGGTGCCGGCGGAAGCTCGCACGCAGGCCGCACGCAGGCCCGGAAAGCATCGCGGCAGGCCTTGAAGCCGGGCCGGGCTGCCTCGCGCGCTGCATCGCGGCACTGGAACGCCACCGCCTGTGCCTGGTCGATGCAGGCGTCGTCTCCGTTGCACGCCGCCACGGCCGCGTCACGCACCGCCTTACAGGCCGCGATCGCCGCATCGAGCGCCGCACGCACCGGTTCCTTGCAGGTCTGCCGCTCGCTGCGGCACTGCTCCACGCAGTCGTGGTCGAGATTGCGGCAGGCGTCTTTGGCCAGCTGCAGGTCCTCGCGACAGGTGGCGTAGCAGGCGCGGAATGCCGTCACCGCCTCGCTACGGCACTGACGCGGGTCGATCACCGGCCCCGCGCCCGGAGGGCAGGCATTCCGGCACGTCCGGAAGCCCTTGCGACAGGCGATCACTGCTGCGCTCTTCTCCTCGCGCACGCCGTCGCGGCAGCGGAAGGCGTCCAGTTGCGCATTGTCGATGCACAGGTCCCGCTCCGGTGTCCCGGGGCCGTACAGCGTCTTGCAGTTGGCGATGGCCGCGTCGCGGCTGGCGTTGCAGGCATCGAGCCCCGCCTGAAGCCCGGTGGCCTCGATGCAGATGGCACGGCCCTCGCGGCAAGCGTCGACGCAGACATGCTCCTTGTTCGCGCAGGCATCCGTCGCGGCCTGGAACTCCTCCCTGCAGCCTGCCTTGCATTCCACGTACTCCGCGACCGCGGCCTTCACACACTGCCCCACGGGGCCAGCGAGGGCTGGAACGCTCCAGAGAACTGCGACGAGCAGGGCAATGCCTATGCTGCTGCCAACAGATTTCATGGGGACACCTCCTCCGTGGGGGACTTGAGAGGACAGTACTCCAAAACGCCTTTGTATGCCAAGCCTCCCCCGCGGCCTCCTCCAAGGTCGGCGTCGATCTCAGTCGAGCCGAGCGCCTTTCGGAATGACCACCACCCCCTCCGCACTGACGACGAAGCGTTTGCGATCCTCCTCGAGGTCGTAGCCCAGGGTCGTTCCCGGGGGGATCAGGACGCCCTTGTCGACAATGGTGCGCCGTAGTCTGGCGTTGCGACCGACCTCGACGTCGTCGAAGAGCACGGACTCGCTAACGCTGGAGAAGCTGTTGACGCGGACGCGCAGGCCGAGAATCGAGCGGTCCACGTGGCCTCCGGAGATGATGCATCCCTCCGAGACCATGGAGTCGGTCGCGATCCCGACGCGGTTGTGCTCGCGGTCGGAGAAGACGAACTTCGCTGGCGGGGCCGGGTAGTAGGCGGTATAGATCGGCCACTCGGGATTGTAGAGGCTGAAGCTCGGCGTGACCGATACCAGGTCGAGCGAGGCCGACCAGTAGGCGTCGATCGTGCCGATGTCGCGCCAGTAGCCTCGTTCGCGCTCGTCCATGCCGGGGATCACGTTCGTGCTGAAGTCGTAGGCCATGAGTCGACCGCCCGGCACCAGCGCCGGGAGGATGTCTCGCCCGAAATCGTGGGTCGAATGCGGTCGCCCGGCGTCGGCCACGATCTCGCGGACCAGGACGTCGGTGCGGAAGATGTAGAGGCCCATCGACGCCAGCTTCGGGGTACTGTCCTCGGGGGCGATGGTGGGCTTCTCCCGGAAGCCGACGACCCGCGAGGAGGCGTCCACGTCCACGAGGCCGAAGCCGGAGGCCTCGTGCGCGGGTACCGGAATCACGGCGACCGTCGCCTCCGCACCGGCATCGATGTGGAAGGCGAGCATCTGGCGCACGTCCATCTTGTAGATGTGGTCGGCGCCGAACACGGCGACGTGCTCGGGGTTGGCGTTCTCGATGACATCGAGGTTCTGCAGCACCGCATCGGCGCTCCCCGAGAAAAAGCGCGGCCCAAGGTTCATGGCCGGCGGAACCGGAGCCACGTACTGGTTCATCTGCGGGGCCAGCTGCCAGCCCCGCGCCAGGTGCTGCATCAGCGAGCCGGCCTTGTACTGGGTGATGACGCTCAACTGGAAGATGCCCGAATTGACGAAGTTCGAGAGGACGAAGTCGATGATGCGGTAGCGCCCGCCGAACGGCACGGCAGGTTTTGCCCGATCGCGTGTGAGCGGGTAGAGGCGCTTGCCTTCCCCCCCGGCCAGGATGAGGCCGACGACCGGGCGACGTGACGGCTTGGGCATCTCGGGCGATCAGGGTAGACTCTTCCGGGGAACAGGTGAAGCCGGTGGCATCGCAGCCGCCGCGGGGATGGCAGGGAAGCTCGCGGAGAAGCCCAGGCGCGCACAGCACAAGGGGATCCATGCGGCGGTGGCTCATCGTTGGTGGGCTCCTCTGGGCGATCGCCATCGCGGCCGCGGCGATGGTCGCGCGTCGCGCGGCGACCGTTCTCGAGGCCGGACGCGAGCGGCTCGCGGCCGAGGCCACCGCAGCGCTCGGCCGCGCCGTGCGTCTCGGGCATATCGGGGTCTCGCTACGGCATGGGATCGGCGTGCGCCTGCGCGACGTCCGCATTGCCGAGGATACACGCGTCGGCGAGGGCGACTTCCTCCGCGTTCCCGAGGTCCTGATCGTCCCGCAGCTCTGGGCGGCCCTCTCGGGCCGCTGGGTGGTGCGCCGCGTGGTCCTCGATCGCCCGGAGGTCCGCATCGTTCGCACCCGGGCGGGCTTGAACATCGACTCCCTCGGTACGGACGCTGGTGAGGAGCGGCGGGCCGGCGGTCGCATCCAGCTCGTGCTCGCTGCCGCCAGAACGGATGGCCAGGCCGGCATGGCTTTCCCCCAAGGCGCTCCCCGCTGGGGCGGCCTTCAGCGCCTGGCGGCGGAGCGCGTCGTGGTGCGCGATGGGACGGTGTACTGGGTCGACCGGACGATCGAGCCGCCCTTCGAGCAGCGGATCCACAGCGTGACGGTCAGGGCTGCCGATCTTTCGCTGGCCAGGCCGGTGCAGATCGACGCCAGTGCGGTCCTATTCGGCGAGGACCGTCCGGACGTGTCGCTTCGTGGGCAGGTCGGTCCTCTCGGCAGCGCCGCCGGATTGGCGACGGTGCCATTCGATGTCACCGTGCTCGCCCAGGGGATGCCGCTCGCGGCCCTGCGTGCCTGGCGCCCGGGGCTCGTGCCGGAAGGCGCGTCTGCCTGGCCCGCCCTGGGAGGCCAGGTCCGTCTCGGCGGAACCCTCCGGACCGCGCGCGTCGAGGGCCAGCTTGGAGCCGGCTCGCTTGCCGTGGAGTTTCGCGGCACCATCGCCGTCGTCGGGGACCGTGAGGCCGACCTTGTCCTGGTAGTTCCCCGGACCGACCTGCGCGCGCTGGCACCGGTCGTGCCTGCCCTGGGCAGGCCGGGCGTGTCCGGGGCAGTCGAAGCCAACGTACACCTGCGGGGACCGATCGCGCTGGAGAGCGTCCCCGCGCTCACCGGGACGGTCGGGCTCGTGGATGCGACCTTCGGCGTCGATGGTCCAGGGGGCATCACGACCACGATCCGCCTCGATTCGGGCGGGATCGAGCTCCCGCCGACGCGTCTCGAGTTGGGCGAGGCGGCCATGGAGGTGTCGACGAACGCTCGCCACGGTGGTCGGCAGCTGTGGTTGGAGCCGCTGCGGATCGAGGGATTCGGCGGCCGGA
>Ga0308411_10000338_pt1 | contig 30510 bp, 28 predicted proteins | sample HotsprottomLayer_2_FD_203530 | JGI IMG/M metagenome (GOLD analysis project Ga0308411, IMG submission 203530) | Hot spring phototrophic mat microbial communities from Octopus Spring, Yellowstone National Park, Wyoming, United States -... | ecosystem: Environmental > Aquatic > Thermal springs >... | reverse complement strand
CTGTGTGCTGTGCGGAGGGTGCGCTGATGTGTGCCCTACCCAATGTCTGAAGCTGGTGGCCCTCGATTCTCTTTCCGGCAGAGAGGACCTTGCGGCCGCCATCGAATCGCTTCTGGGGGGAGAACCAGACCTTTCCGAAAACTCGGCCATCCTCAAGGACGAGCAGAGATGCATCCGCTGCGCTCTGTGCGCGATGCGCTGCCCGGCGGACGCCATCACCATGGAGCGCGTGATCTTTGAAAGCAACTGGAGGCGTGCATGACCACTCAAGCCAAAGCTGCCCGCTCGCGGCTGGATCCAGAACCGATCCCGCGCCGCGACTGGCTGGGTTTGTCCTCGCTCTGGGCGGCTCTATCCGCATTTCTTTTCGCTACTTTGGGCATGATCCGCCTGCCGAAGGCGGCGGTCCTGGCCTCGCCCTCGAAGAAATTCCGGATTCATTTGCCAGAAAACTTGCAGCCCGGGCAGGCGTTTGTCCCTCCTGGGCGATCGGTCGCCGTCTTCCGCGACGAGTCCGGCGTGTGGGCCATCTCGACGGTCTGCACTCACTTGGGCTGCATCGTGAAGCCCACGGCGGAAGGGTTCGAGTGTCCCTGCCACGGGTCGCGTTTTGCGGCCGACGGTTCGGTGACCAAAGGACCGGCGCCCCGGCCGCTGCCCTGGCTCAAGGTCAACGTTTCCGGCAATACGTTGATCGTTGACGCCGGAGCCGTTGCGCCTGCCGGATCGAAGGTGTCCGCATGAGTGTGGCTTCTCCTCCCCGCAACCCTTTGCAGGAGTTCCGCGGCAATCTCCGCGCCGCCCCCAGGCGGTTCTTGGAATCGGCTTTCCGCACCGGCAAGCCCGCGACGGACCGAACCCGCTCGACTTTCGTGTTCGGCAATGTTTTCCTGCACCTCCATTCGGTGCGCACGCACTTGTGGAGCTTGCGCTGGCGCACGACCTGGGGCCTGGGAATCGCCAGCGCCGCAGCGTTCTTCATTACGCTCATCACCGGCGTGCTGCTGATGTTCTACTACAAGCCGTACCCCGAGGTGGCCTACGATTCCATCAAAGACATCCACTTCGTCGTTCCGGCAGGCCGATTTATCCGCAACATCCACCGCTGGGCCGCCAACGGCATGGTGGTCACGGTGATTCTGCACATGGCGCGGGTCTTCTACACCGCCGCTTACCGCAAGCCGCGCGAATTCAACTGGCTGATCGGGCTGGCCTTGCTCGCCACCACGCTTGGGCTGTCGTTCACGGGTTATCTTTTGCCCTGGGACCAGCTCGCCTATTGGGCCATCACCATCGGGGCCAATATCGCCCAGTCCCCCCGCGAGGTGACCGACGCTCTCGGCATTACAGAGTGGTTCGATCCGGGCGGGTTTCAGCGGCTGTTGTTGCTCGGCTCCGACGAGGTGGGCGCCGAGGCCCTCATCCGTTTTTATCTATTGCACGTGATGATTCTGCCGCTGGTGTTGACCGCTCTGCTGGCGGTCCACATCTGGCGCGTGCGCAAGGATGGGGGACTGGCCCGTCCTGCGGACGCCGACCAGCGCTTGGGGCCGCCGGGCGAGGATGTTTACCCGGTCTTCACCCAAGCGCCGACTCGGACCTACCATTTGGCGGCGATTGTGCGGGGCCGCACGCCGGCGGTGGGGCGAGGCCCAGAGAACACGGTCCCCTCCATGCCCCACTTGTTCTACGCGGAACTGGCGGTGCTGATGCTGACTGTGTTTCTGTGCCTGGCGCTTTCCTTAATCTGGGACGCTCCGTTGAAAGAACTGGCCAATCCGTCTGTGCCGGAAAACCCGGCCAAGGCCCCCTGGTATTTTCTCGGGTTGCAGGAGATGGTTTCGTTCTCCGCGTTCATGGGCGGAATCGGGATCCCAGCCATTGTTCTGCTCGGGCTGGGGCTGATTCCGTTCCTGGATCGGGAGGAGTCCGGGTCGGGAGATTGGTTCGGGGGCCCGGGCGGCTGGCCGCTGGTCCGCCGGTCCATCGTTTGGGGCCTTGCGGCCGCCGCCGGCATCGAGGCCTTCGCGATTCAGTTCGGCTGGCTCCGGCAGTGGTTTCCGCACATTCCCCAGCTCATCATTACCGCCATCAATCCAGGCACTGTGCTCACGGTGGCTTACGGACTGTACTCGCTTTGGTTGGTGAAACGCTATGGCTCGGCCCGCGCGGGAGCGCTGGGGCTGTTTACATGCTTCTTGTGTGGCTTTACCGTCCTGACCATTATCGGGACTTACTTCCGAGGGCCTAACTGGGAGTTTTATTGGTCACCCTCCCAGTGGCCTTCTCATTGAGCCGCCATGGACCTGAGGAAGAACAAGTATCTGTTGCTGGCCTCAAGCGTGGGGAGCTTCGCTTTGCTTCTCACGGCCGCAGTCCAGGAAAACTTCTTTCAGGAGTGGCGGTCCATTCAGAAGTCCGCCCGCACCGAAGAAGGTCCCATCCGGGTTCAACTTCGGCAGGTCGTAAACCCGGCCCTCGGGATCAGCGACCGGTGCGTGAGCTGTCACGTGAGCATGGCGCCCGGCGAGCAAGGGGTGGTGGGCCAGAACGTGCAGCGGCCGCATCCAGCCGTATTTCACGACCCGGCGGAGTTCGGCTGCACGGTTTGTCACGGCGGGCAAGGCCGCGCCACGCAGAGGGCTGACGCGCACGGGGAAGTTGAATTCTGGCCCGAACCGATGCTGCCCAGGGAGTTCAGCCAAGCCGGCTGTGGAACCTGCCATGTGGCGCCCGGGACGCCCAGCCAGGATTTGTACCACCATGCCGCGCTGGCGTTCGAACGTTTGGATTGCCTGGCTTGCCACCGTGTCGACGGACGCGGCGCAACCCTCCGGCCCAACGGGCAAGGGATGGAGGGGCCGGACCTGTCGGCGGCAGCAATCCGCGGTTACGACAGGGCTTGGTATTCGGGGCACTTGAAGAAATCCGCGGAGGCGTCCGCCGGGCCTTGGCGCACGTCTTTCGCGCCGGTTTCGGATCAGGATCTCAAGCTGCTCACGGTCTTTCTCGACACCCGCGTGGGGGCTTCCAAATGGGTGGAGGCGAAGTCCGTCTTCCTCTCCGCCGGCTGCCTGGGCTGCCACAAAGTCAGCGGTGTGGGGGGAGACGAAGGACCGGAGTTGACGCGCGCGGGACTCAAAGATCCCGGGCAGCTCGCCTTCGGCGCCGTGCCCGGCGGACGCACGTTGAAGAATTGGATGGCCGAACACTTCCGTTCCCCGCTGGCCGTGGTTGCCAGCTCGCAAATGCCGCCCGTGCGGAGGTCCGATTCCGAAATCGAGATGCTCACCTTCTACACCCTTTCGTTGAGACGGAAGGATCTGCCCGGGGCATATCTTCCAAAGGACAGAATCCGAACAGACAAGTTCGGCGAGCGGGAATTCGCCGGCGATGGCGCAACCCTGTTCGGCGCCTTCTGCTCGGGCTGCCACGGAGCGCAGGGTCAAGGAACGCGGGCCGCGGGCGTGCAAAACTTCCCCTCGATCACGAATCCGGACTTCCTAAGTCTGGCCTCCGATGAATTCCTTCTGGAAACCTTGCGCCGTGGCCGTCCCGGCCGGAAGATGCCCGCCTGGGGGGAAATGGACGGCGGGCTTCGCGCGGGCGAGATCCGCGAGGTCGCCGCCTACCTTCGCACCTTAGGCGGGGTGCAGCCTTCGCCTGATCCCAAACCCAAACGCTGGGTACAAGGCCGCGCAGACTCGGGCAGGCAACTCTATTCAGGGGCCTGTTCGGGTTGCCACGGGCGGAACGGAGAAGGAACCCTGGAAGGTCCGGCCTTGAACAATCCGGTCTTGTTGTCGGCCGCCACCGACACGTACCTGGTGGAAACCATCGCGCGCGGCAGGCGGCAGACTGCGATGGAAGGTTTCTCGGCGCCATCGCCGGCCCGCCGGGCGCTGTCGCCCGCCGAGATTGAAGACATCGTCGCTTTTATCCGCTCCTGGGAGGGAGCCAAGCCATGAAACATACCATTGCCCGCCGCGAGTTTCTGGGGATGCTGACTGCTTCCGGCTTCGGGGCGCTGGTGGCCGCCGCCGAAGGAACTCTAGGATTGGATGCCGTCTCCAATCCCTTGGCCGTTTATCCCGAGCGCGGCTGGGAGCGCGTCTACCGGGACCTCTGGAAGTACGATTCCAAATTCACGTTTTTGTGCGCGCCCAACGACACTCATAACTGCCTGTTGAACGCCTACGTGCGGGACGGCGTCATCGTGCGCATCGGGCCGACCATGCGCTACGGCGAAGCCACCGATCTGGCCGGGAACCGCGCCAGCCACCGCTGGGACCCGCGAGTGTGCCAGAAAGGGCTCGCGCTCACCCGCCGCTTCTACGGCGACCGCCGGGTGAGTCAGTGCATGGTGCGCGCCGGATTCAAGCGCTGGTTTGACGCCGGTTTCCCGCGGGGCAAAGACGGCCTGCCGCCCCGCGAGTATTTCAACCGCGCCCGCGACGCATGGCTGCGCGTTTCTCACGATGAGGCCGCGCGCATCGCCGCCGCTGCGCTCAAAAACATCGCTGAAACCTACACCGGCGAGGAGGGCAAACGGCGGCTCCGCGCCCAGCACTACGACGAGGTCACCATCGAGGCTACTCAGGGCGCCGGGACGCAGGTCTTGAAATTCCGCGGCGGCATGCCGCTGCTTGGCATCACCCGGGTCTTCGGCTTGTACCGCATGGCCAACTCCATGGCTCTGCTCGACGCCCACATCCGCAAGGCCGGTCCGGACAAGGCTCTGGGCGCGCGCGGCTTCGTCAACTACTCCTGGCACACGGATCTGCCGCCGGGACACCCCATGGTCACCGGCCAGCAGACGGTCGAGTTCGACCTGTCCGCCGTCGAGCATTGCAAGACGGCCGTGGTGTGGGGCATGAACTGGATCACCACCAAGATGCCCGACGCGCACTGGCTCACCGAAGCGCGGCTGAAAGGCGTGCGCGTTGTGGTCATCGCCTGTGAGTATTCGGCTACGGCGAGCAAAGCCGATACGGTCATTGTCGTCCGGCCTGGTGTCACCTCGGCCCTGGCGCTGGGGCTCGCCAACGTCATTCTTCAGGAAAAGCTCTACGATGCCGCCTATGTCCGCCAGTGGACGGACTTGCCCCTGCTGGTTCGGATGGACACTTTGAAGTATCTGAGAGCCCAGGACGTATTCGGAGGTGATCCGGCCCCGCTACGCAGCCTGCGCACCCTCAAACCAGGGGAGCCCGAACCCCCTGCGGTGACCCATGATGAAATGATCGCCCCGGAGTCTTTGCGGCGCGAGTGGGGAGATTACGTCTGGTGGGACAAGGCCGCCAACCGTCCCAGGGCGCTGACGCGCGACAAGGTGGGCCGGAACTCGGACGTGGGCGAGGCCCTGCTGGAAGGCAGCGTTGAAGTGCCGCTCCAAAACGGCCAGAAGGTCCGCTGCCGTCCCGTCTTCGATCTGGTGCGCGAGTACGCCGCGCATTTCGACCCCAGGACCGTCGAAGAAATGACCTGGGCTCCCGCAGCCGCCGTTCAAGCTCTGGCCCGGGACATCGCCCGCAACCCGGGCACGACGCTGTTCGCCGTGGGCATGGGCCCCAATCAGTTCTTCAACAACGACAACAAGGACCGCGACATCTTCCTGCTGGCAGCGCTCACCGGCAACGTGGGGCGCATCGGAGGCAATGTCGGCTCCTACGCGGGCAACTACCGCGTGGCGCTGTTCAACGGCGCGCCGCAGTACATCAACGAGAACCCGTTCGACATCGAGCTCGACCCGGCCAAGCCCGCCCGGCCCCGGCAATACTGGAGGGCCGAATCCGCGCACTACTACAATCACGAAGATCACCCCTTGCGGGTCGGCAACCGGCTGCTGACCGGATCCACCCACCTCCCCACGCCCACTAAGGCCCTCTGGTTCGCCAACGCCAACTCGATTCTCGGCAACGTCAAATGGCACTACAACACCGTCGTCAACGTGCTGCCGCGGATCGAGATGATCGCAGTCCAGGAGTGGTGGTGGTCGACCTCTTGCGAATGGGCCGATATCGTCTTTGGCGTGGACTGCTGGGCGGAACTGAAGCACTCCGACATGACCGCCTCGGTGACCAATCCTTTCCTCCAAGTTTTTCCCCGCACCCCGGCGCCGCGTCTGTTTCAGACGATGGGCGACATCGAAGTGGAGGCTCTGGTGGCCTCCAAGCTGTCGGAGCTGACCGGCGACAAGCGGTTTCTGGATTATTGGAAGTTTGTCCGGGAAGGTCAAACCGAGGTCTACTTGCAGCGCATCCTGGATTTTTCCTCCAACACCAAGGGCTTCCGCTTCTCCGACCTGGAGGCGAAGGCCCGCGAGGGGGTTCCGGCGCTGCTGAATTCCCGCACCTCCCCCAAGGCGGTGGGCTACGAACAGATCGCCGACTCGCGGCCCTGGTTCACCAAGAGCGGCCGGCTGGAGTTCTACCGCGAGGAAGACGAGTTCATCGAGGCCGGAGAGAATCTGCCAGTCCATCGCGAGCCGGTCGACTCGACTTTCTACGAGCCCAATGTCATCGTGGCGCCGAAACACGAGGCGCTACGTCCCGCCTCCCCGGAATCCTACGGCGTGGCGCGCAATGACCTGCGCTGCGAGATCCGCTGCGGCCGCAATGTCGTGCTGAGCTGGCCCGAACTTCGCGCCACCGCACACCCGCGGGCCAAAGAGGGCTTCCGCTTCATCTTCCACACGCCGAAATACCGGCACGGCGCCCACACCACCCCCATCGACACGGACATGATCGCGATTCTTTTCGGCCCCTTTGGAGACATCTACCGGCGGGATAAACGCAGCCCGTTTGTAGGGGAAGGTTACGTCGACATCAACCCCGCCGACGCCCGGGAGCTGGGCATCGAGGACGGCGACTACGTCTGGATCGATCCGGACCCGGAGGACCGACCCTTCCGTGGCTGGCAAAAGAACCGCCGGGATATGGAGTTCGCGCGCCTGTTGTGCCGCGCCCGTTACTACCCCGGAACCCCTCGCGGCGTCACGCGCATGTGGTTCAACATGTACGGCGCGACTCCTGGTTCCGTGGAGGGGCACAAGAAGCGCCCGGACGGGCTGGCGAAGAACCCTCGGACGAAATACCAGGCGATGTTCCGCTCCGGCTCGCATCAGTCGGCCACTCGCGGCTGGCTGAAGCCCACCTGGATGACCGACTCCCTGGTCCGGAAAAACCTGTTCGGTCAGGGCATCGGCAAAGGCTTCTTGCCGGATGTGCATTGCCCCACCGGGGCGCCCCGGGAGGCGGTGGTGCGCATCACCCGCGCGGAGCCGGGCGGTTTGGGCGCTTCCGGCCTGTGGAGGCCCGCCGCGCTGGGCATCCGCCCAGCTTATGAATCTGCGGCGATGAGCTCTTACCTGGCCGGTAAGTTCTTTTCGCCCGGAGAGGAGAAATAGATATGGCTCGCGTATTCAACTGGCAGATCGGCAGGGAGATGTCCTATTGGTACCCCGAGAGCCGTCCTAAACGTCAATTTGCCGCCGTCTTCGACATCAACAAATGCATCGCGTGTCAAACCTGCACCCTGGCCTGCAAGACCACCTGGACCTCGGGACGCGGCCAGGAATACATGCTCTGGAACAATGTCGAAACCAAGCCCTACGGTTTCTATCCTCTGACCTGGGATGTGAAACTGTTGGACATGTTGGGCGCCGGCCGTTGGCGCGGAAACGTCTATGAAGGCAGGACCATCTTTGAGTCCGCGCCCGCCGGAGAACGCGTCCTGGGTTGGAGGCCAAGCTCAGAAGACTACGCCTATCCCAACACGGGGGAGGATGACTGCGCCGGCCGGGTGGACCACGGGATGAGCCTGTCACTGCCCCACCTGTCCTGGTTCTTCTACTTGGCCCGGATTTGTAACCACTGCACTTATCCCGCCTGTCTGGCGTCTTGCCCCCGGGCCTCCATCTACAAAAGGACGGAAGACGGGATCGTGCTGCTGGATCAGGCCCGTTGCCGCGGCTACCAGGAGTGCGTTCGCGCCTGCCCTTACAAGAAGGTGTTCTATAACCCGATGACGGGGACGTCGGAGAAATGTATCGCATGTTACCCGAAGATCGAGCAGGGACTCCAGCCGCAGTGTTTCGTGAATTGCATCGGCAAGATTCGGCTGGCGGGCTGGGTTTCGCAGCCGCAGCAGGCCCGTTCCGAGAATCCCATCGATTACTTGGTCCACGTGCGGAAAGTGGCGCTGCCTCTGTTTCCGCAATTCGGACTGGAGCCGAACGTCTACTACATCCCGCCCGTACACGTCCCTCTGCCGTTTCTGCGGCAGATGTTCGGGCCGGGCGCGGACCATGCGGTCAACCTGTACCGCAACGCCGCTCGCGACCCGGATCTGGCCGCGCTGCTGTGTCTGTTCGGGTCTACCGAGTCGGTTGTCGCGCGCTGGCGGCGTGAGGGCGAAACGGTCACCGGGAGCGATGACCAAGGCGCCGCTGTCGTCCGGGTTCCCGTTCGGGAACCGGTGTTTGTGCGGCCCGCGTTCGATCCGAAGTTCCGGGTGATCCGGACGAATTGCCCGTAGGGAGAGGTGCAAGCATGAAGACCATCGTACTGTCCTGTTTGGCGGTCCTGCTGTTGGCGTCCGGGACCGCATGTTCGAAGCGGCCGGTGACGTCCGCAGAGGTGGTAGCGGCCGCCTCTCCCGCATTGCCGCAGGATCCGGGAGACTCGCGCTGGAACCGCGCCCCGGAATTCAGCGGCGCATTACTGTTGCAGGACCTCGTGGAACCTAGATTAATGACGCCGTCTACGGCTCAAATCCGTGTCCGCGCGCTCACCGATGGGACCAACCTTGCCTTCCGGCTGCAATGGGTCGATCCCACCCTCGATGACGCTGCCGCTCCCAGCCGTTTTCCGGACGGCTGCGCAGTGCAACTTCCCCGCGATGTGGCCGGCGAAACTCCGGCCCCGCAAATGGGCGAACCGGGACGACCGGTGGAGATCACCTTCTGGCGGGCGGACTGGCAGGCCGCAGTGAACGGGCGCGCCGATGACATTCAGAGCCTGTACCCCAACGCTTCGGTCGATCATTACCCCTTCCAGGCGCCCGCGGCAGAGCCTGGCTCTGCCGCCCAACAGGCTATGGCCCGGCGTTACGCGCCGGCCGATGCCGCCGGAAACCGCCGGGTGGGGCCCAGGAAGTCGCCGGTCGAAGACTTGGTGGCCCAGGGCCCCGGCACTTTGACCCCCGCGGGTCAAAGCCGGTCGTCCGGCCGAGGCATCAGGAGCCGGGACGGTTGGCTGGTGGTGATTACCAGGCCGCTGCCCGCGGGCCTGACCTCCGGGAAACGGACCCAGGTCGCATTCGCGATTTGGGAGGGTTCGCACGGCGAGGCGGGCGCGCGCAAGATGCGCACCGGATGGGTGCCATTGCTGCGCCAGTCCGGGCTCTGAGGGAGGCAAGAGATGGATGAACCACAGCGGTTATTGCTCGAGGAGGCCTCAGAGTGGTGTCTGCTGGGCCTGCTGTTTCGTTGCCCGAATGCCGGCTGGCGAGAGAAGATCGCCGGACTGGCTTCTGCCGTCCGTGATCCGGCGTTGAAGGAGGCCGCGCGGTTGGCCAGCGTGCAGGGCAGTGAGGCGCTCTATCACTCCGTGTTCCTGCCGGCCGGACCGGTATCCCCCCGGGAGGTTAGCTACCGCGGTTTGGTGGAGTTCGGTGGGCTGCTTTCGGAGCTGACCGCTTACTATCACGCCTTCGCCTACCCACCGGAGGAAACAGAAGCGCCGGACCACGTCGCGATCGAGACCGGCTTTTTGGCCTGGCTGTGGATGAAGCAAGCTTACGCCCTCGCTTGCGGCGCCTCCGAGCACGCGGAGATCACAGCCGATGCCGCACGCAGCTTTCTCCGGGACCACTTGTCCTATGTAGCCCCCCCTCTTAAGAGCGCGCTTGCCCAGAGGGGAACAGACTATCTCAGGCTGGCCGCCGACGCGCTGGCGGCGCGGATGCCTGCCCTGACTGCAACGTCCTTGCCCGAGTGCATTCTGCCGGAGTGACGGCGTCACAATCTTTTTCTCGAATAGCGCCCGGGCAGCCCTGTGGAGCAGCCTCGTTGTGGGGCAGAATTTCTTGTCTGCGGCCGGCATCCCTGTGCCGGCCTGGGCGCCCTTCGCCCACTGCCCTCCTCTCAATCCGGTCGTGTTCGCTCGCCGGGGAGCATGCCGCCAGACTTGCGACACCGACCCCTCCGTGGAGCGCGCAGTCTTGCGCGCCACACCGGCAGTCCTGCCGGTGGTTGGCTCCTGGCGTTTTCTCCTCGCCGTCTTCCGAGCAGGCATTCTGATGTGGAGCGTGCTCTTTTTTAGGCGCGCTCCTGCCTTTGAGGGTTCGAAAGCGAAACAGAAGTCTCCAACGGTTTCTGAGCCTTCGAGGGAATCCTACGGCCGTCTCCGCAGCGAGCTTACTTCCTCGCCGCAAGGTATTGCTTGCGGAGGTAGTCTATCTCGCGCAACTCGCCGGACTTGCGGTCGCGGTACCGCCAAAACGTCCAACCGCCGGTCTGCATGTGTTTGCCGGTCACGGTTTTGCGTGCCACGCCCCCAGCCGTCGAAAGGGAGTCATACTGCTTACCGGCAAACTCAATCTTGCCGCCCTGCTGGATAACTGCCACAAGGTGAACCCCCTTGTAGTCATGCTCAATTTCAAGCGGAGGTTCAACGAGCTTGGCGGCGATCAGGTCTGCCAAGGTGACCGCGGCAGCAACTCCTCTTGTTTCCCAAGCCTTCTTGCCTGCCCCGCGCCGTGAGGTCGCGACCGTCGCCTTCGGGGCGCGCTGCGCGCCGGCCTCGGCCTTTGCCGGCTCGGGCGTGGTCACAGCCGCGGGAAAATCGACCTGGATTCTGGCGCGTTTCAAGGAAGCGCGGATCTCGGCCGGGGAGAGCTCGCCGGCTCTCTTCCGAATGGCGTTCACCAATTTGCTGTCCTGTTCGGCCAGCAGGCTAGCGAGGGCTTGGTCGATTCGTCTGTCCACAAAATGGCGTTTCCACAATTCGTCGAGCAGGCTCCCGCGCATTTGTTGCTTGGACAATAACAGCAGGGTGGCGGTCGGTTTTCCGCGTCTGTTTCGGAAATCCGCACGCTCCGGAACAGTTTCTCCTCCACGACGACCGGGGCGTGGGCATTGTAGATGCGGTACTCATCCCCGTTGGTCAGCACGCACCACTGAACGCCGGCCGCCGTCGCGTAAGAGAGGTTCTGTGTGACCCAGCGGTGGTCGCTGAGGTCCTTCTCCAGGGATTTCGCTTCGATGAAGAGACACTCCGTGCGGTTCAGGAACAGAGCGTAGTCGACGGGGTTATCCTGCGGCTTGCGGCGGTACTCCCGGCGCACCTCGTCAATTTCATGGAGATCCCAGCCCAGCGCGGCCAGCAGTGGGTCGATCAGCGTGGCCTTGGTGTTCTCTTCCCCAAGGACCTCCTTGCGCTCGCGAATCTGCTGAATGCGTTTCCTTAACAATTCGATGGTATCGGCGACCGCGCCTGCCATGGTTGCCATCTCACAGCCTCCATTCTGCGTCGCAGCCCGGGCATAAGGGCCAAGACAACGTGAATCCGAAGGCGTTATTCTACCGCCGCTTGCCAGCTGCGCATATCGGCATTGCCTCGGCACGGGTTAAGCAACGGAGGAGGCAACGAAACAAGATCCGGACGCGGCTGGCTTCTTAATCCCTTCTCGATCAGGTCTGCTTTCAAACGAGAGTTGGGCTCTGATCCATCCGAGTTCGCTTGGGCTCCGAGTGGCATAACAGCCGCAGCAAACCCTTTGGGCAACCGAGCCTGCAGAGCCACGCACGCCTCTACCGAGGCACGTCACGATTCCAAACAATGCTTGCGCCACCGGCGTTTACGCCGCGCTGGCCGTCGATCGTGTAGTAGCCCGTCAGGCGATTGCCGTCCGCCGAGAGCTTCAGAAACATCTCGCTCCGTCGTGTATAAACGCCGTTAGGGCTCTGCCAACGGTGCACGGCACGCAAGTGGACGTCATTGCCCTGGATAGTCCCTTCACCGAACTCGACCTGCCAGCCGGGAATAGTGGGATAAGTCTTCGCATCGTTGAACCAGGTGGCGCTGTAGGAAACGTTAGGTCCATTCTGGAACAAATGGACACCGCAGTTGTTCCAGCAGCCGTTCAGGCCGGCGTCGGAAGGGGGCGGGACCGCTCCAATCCTTTCTGCCTGGAAATCGTCGTGACCCGCGACAAAACCGTAGCCGCTCCAACGGCCGCTGATCTTGAGGCTGTTGGATGAACCAGTCACCTGAGCCTTCCACGTCTGGATCTGATTCGGCCCAGAGAATGTTCTTGTAAACTCCAGGCTGCTTCCGGTTAGCCTGCCGGAGAGCGGAGTGCCGCCGTCGGCAGGCGAGTTGCCAAATCTTCCCGAGAACGTGCCGTCCGGACTCTGGACGGCGATTGTAAACGTGCCCGCGTTAGTTCCCCGGCAACAAGTCCACCGCCATGTGCCGCGCAGGTCCGGGGTCGAGGACTGCGCGAAGAGAGAAAGACATGAGAGGGCGATGGGCAAAATTCGGATCCCTGATCGGCATAATTTCATGCTGGATTCTCCTCCCGGGGAGTATATCAGAAGCAGTGAGGAGGAACTGCGGAGAGACTTATGGCTGGTCGGGCCGCCGGGATTTGAACCCGGGACCTCTTGCACCCCAAGCAAGCGCGCTAGCCAGGCTGCGCCACGGCCCGATTCTTCTCCAGTTTACCCCGCCGCGCGCTCGACGCGCCATACCCTTCCCATCCCTCCTTGCCCGCCACAGGACGCCCGCGTCGACGTGTTCGAGACCTCCCCGCAACAAGGGCCCTCCGCCCGCCGTGCAGCAAACCGCCAGTTGTGCCACACCGGCAGTCCTGCCGTCGGCCGGATTGCGAGGCTTGTCCCTCCCCGCTGTGCAGAGGCATTCTGCCGTGGACCAGGCGCTGGTTGTGGGGCAGGTATTCTTGCCTGCGACCGGCATTCCTGCCGACCTGGGCGCCCCTCCCTCGCCGCGCTCTTGCTTCCCGTTGTGCGCTTCTCGTGAGCTGCTCCGTTGCACGTTTGTCCGTGTTTGAGCCCTTCGCCCTCGAAAGCGCTGCCGGGGCCCTTTTCGCGCAACCCTGTAACCGGATTCGAGCCGCATAGGCGAGCCTGCGGCCCACCCCACCACGCACAACCACACGGCCCCTGCCCGCCTCAAAGCATCCGCTTCACAAACGTTCCGAACGGGATTCGTCTCGCGCAATCGCTCATCGGAAGGCCTGCTACAACCGCTCGCAGGCAGCCGCCTAGCGCATCGCCGGCGAGGATGCGCTATAGGGAGCAGGCGGCCGGCGGAACGGTCTCGCGCCTCGCATCCGCCGCATCGCTTCTGCGGCCAGCACTTGCGACCGCCGCGCGCTCCAGATGTCGAACGAATCGCCCAGCGTCCGGTCAAACTTGCCCGTCGCGAGGTTCTCTTTAAGCGAGATCCACCGCCCCCGCGTCACGCGCACCTGCTTGCCGCCGGCCAGCACGTTGACTTCCCCCTCGATCACCCGCAGGTTCCCTGTGGCGCTGTCCAGCCGGAAAATCGCGCGCTTGGAAACCGTGGCCTTGAACTCCCTCCACAGAATCTCGACCGACCCACGCCTGGGCCTCTCCTGCGCCTCCAGGATCATTGAGCCGTACAACAACTCATAGCGCGGCTCCACCACCGAACCTGACAACAGCCGCACCGAACTTCGCTCGCGGATCCGCAGGAACACTTCCGGACACACCAATATCTCGGCCCTGCCGTTGGCGCTCCGCAGCACGTCGTACTCCTCCATCTGCGCAAAGCGGTTGGGAGAGCGATCCAAAGGCTCTTCGTTCAGGAAGACGCTCCTCTCGAAATACTGGATCAAGCCCGAACGGGCCGAGATCACTTGCTGCGCGTGAGCCTGACCCAGGCAGATGCCTGCCACGCAGAGTAGCCACCCCCTCCGGATCCCGGTCATCCTGCCGCCCCCACCGCCATTTTGACGCTGCTCTCCGGGCAGGTCAAATCCGCCCCTCGTGTTACCGTTGTAAAAGACATCGCCATCTGAATCTTCGAGTTGTGAACGATGTCACGCGGCGCTCCCTGCTAGAATCCAAGTGAGGGGACTACAACGATGCCCAAAGGACGTGTGGCAATCGTCGCCGAACGCTGCAAAGGATGCGGCTTCTGCGTCGAGTTTTGCCCGACCAAAGTACTGGCCTTATCGCCGGCGTATAATTCAAAAGGTTATCATCCCCCGCACGTGGTGGCAGCCGAGAAATGCAGCGGCTGCGACCTGTGCGGAATGTATTGCCCGGACTTTGCCGTCCACGGCTGGAAGATCGCTGATGGAAAACCCAACCAGGCTGTTGCGTCCCGCTGATCCGCGCGGGGTTCTGACTGGCGTTCATTTTCTGGACGGCGATCATGCCTGTTGCGAAGGCGCGCTGGCCGCCGGCGCGCGGTTCGCCGCAGGTTATCCCATCACCCCGTCCACCGAAGTTGTGGAGCGCTTCGCCGCACGCATCCCCAAGGTCGGCGGCACGTTCATCCAAATGGAAGACGAGCTGGCGGCCTCAATCGCCATCGTCGGCGCCGTTTGGGGAGGCGCCAAGGCCTTTACGGTCACCTCCGGCCCAGGATTCTCGCTCATGATGGAGCACATCGGCTATGCGGCGATGACCGAGACCCCCTGCGTCTTCGTCGACGTGCAGCGGGGCGGCCCCTCCACCGGCCTTCCCACCCTGCCCGCCCAGGGCGACATGATGCAGGCCCGCTGGGGCTCGCACGGCGACTACGAGATCATCGCGCTGTGCCCCAACTCGCCGCAGGAGTGCTTCGATCTGACCATCCGCGCCTTCAACTTGGCCGAGCAGTACCGCACCCCAGTCATGTTCATGATGGACGAGTGCGTGGGCCATATGACTGAGAAGGTCGTAATTCCCCCTGCCGAACAGATCCTCATTTACCCGAGACGCCGCACTAAGGCGCCGCCCGGAGCTTACCTGCCCTACCAGCCGGAGGAGGATCTGGTCCCGCCGATGGCCCAAGCCGGCGAAGGCTACCGCCTCCACATTACGGGCCTCACGCACGACGAGCGCGGCTATCCGGCCATGAATCCGGAGGCGCAGGACAAGCTGGTGCGCCGCCTCGAGGCCAAGATCCGGAATGCCGCACAAGAGCTGGCCAGCTACGAAGAGCAGGACACCGAAGCGGCCGAAGTCGTGGTGGTCTCCTACGGCATCACCTCGCGCGTGGCCCAGCGGGCCATCGATCTCGCCCGCAAGAAGGGCCTGCCGGTGGGCAAGCTGCGGCTCATCACCGTCTGGCCGTTCCCCGACTTCAAAATCCGTGAGCTGGCCTCCCGCATCAAAGCTTTCGTTGTGCCCGAACTCAACATGGGCCAGATTGTGCGCGAAGTGGAGCGCGCCGCGGGCGGCGCCGCAAAGGTGGTGGGCGTGCCCCACGCCGGCGGCACCGTCCACCGTCCCGAAGTCATCCTGCAAGCCATCGAGGAGGCGATCCGATGATTGAACTCGAGCAGGCCGCCGAAGCGGTCGAGAATCCGGTCGAGCAGTTTCTTCGCATGGACCGCATCCCGCACATCTGGTGCCCGGGCTGCGGCATCGGCACCACGGTCAACTGCTTCGCCCGCGCGCTATTGGATTGCGGCGTGGATCTGAACAAGGTCGCGGTGGTGAGCGGCATCGGCTGTTCCGGCCGCGTGGCCGGCTACGTGAAGCTGGACTCGTTTCACACCACCCATGGCCGCGCCATCCCCTTCGCCACGGGCCTCAAGCTGGCCAACCCCTCGCTGAATGTGGTAGTCTACAGCGGCGACGGGGACCTTTCGGCCATCGGCGGCAACCATCTGATCCACGCTGCGCGCCGCAATATCGACCTCAAGGTCATCTGCGTGAACAATTTCATCTACGCCATGACCGGCGGCCAGAGCGGCCCCACCACGCCCGCACCGGCGACTACTTCCACCTCCCCCTACGGCGCCTTCGAGCCGGCCTTCAACCTGCCGCACTTGGTGGACGCCGCCGGAGCGGTGTACGTCGCCCGCTGGACCGCCTTCCACGTGCGCCAGCTCACGCGGTCCATGACCGAGATCTTCAACAAGAAAGGTTTCTGTTTCATCGAAGTGCTCAGCCCCTGCCCCACCCTGTTCGAGCGCCGCAACAAATTGGGCGAGGGCTTGGACACCATGAAGTATTACAAAGAAAAGAGCAAGGTCCGCAACGGCGCGCCGACCAGCGAGGTCGGCCTCGGCTTCCGCGATGAAATCATCGTCGGCAAGTTCGTAGACCGCGAACGTCCCGACTATCTGGACCTGATGCGCGAGCGGTTGAGCCTTCAGCTCGGAAACGCTTATGTGGAGGCGCCGGCCTGCGTATGCGACTGACCGAGATTCGAATCGCGGGTTTCGGCGGCCAGGGCGTGATCCTGGCCGCCATGGTGATCGGCAAGGCCGCTTCGATCTTCCAGAATGAACACGCCACCATGACCCAAAGTTTCGGCCCGGAGTCGCGGGGCGGAGCGTGCAGCGCCCAGGTAATTCTGTCCAGCGAGCCGATTCTCTACCCCTATGTGACGCGCCCCGACATCCTGGTGGCGATGTCCCAGGAGGCTTACTCGAAGTTCGTTCCGGAACTGAAAGAGGGCGGCACGCTGATCGTGGAGCAGGACTTGGTCCAGGTGAACGACCTCCCCTCCGGGGTCCGAGTTTACGGCGTTCCCGCCACCCGGCTGGCTGAGGAGTTGGGGCGCCGGATGGTGCTGAATATCGTCATGGTCGGCTTTTTCGCCGCCGTCACGAACTTGCTCGATCCGGAAGCATTGCGCAAGGCCATCGACGATTCCGTGCCGCCGGCGTTCCGCGAGCTCAACCGCAAGGCCTTCGACAAAGGCTACGAATACGGCGTGGCCGACAACATGCTCGGCGAGCAGGCGGAAACAGCGCCGGAGCTGTTGCGGGAATAGCTGCTTCCGGCCGCGCGCGGGTCTCGAACCCGCGGCTGCAACACAGTGGAACCACTTCCAGTAAATGGAGAAAGAGTTCTGCAAGCCTTCGCACAATGGCTGGTGGCGTGGGGGCCGGTAGGCCTGATGCTGCTGGCCTTTCTCGATTCGGCCGGCATCCCTTTGCCAGCCGGCGCCGACGCGTTGCTCATCGCTATCGCCGTGACACATCCCTCGCTCGCCTGGCTGGCCGCCTCGCTCGCCACCGCCGGCAGCCTGATGGGCTTCCTCACCCTTTACTGGCTGGCGCGCAAGGGTGGCGAACGGTATCTCGACAAGCACACGGCCGGCGGGCGGGGCCAGCGCCTGAGGACATGGTTCCAGCGCTACGGCCTGGCGACCGTTTTCGTGCCCACCCTTTCCCCGGTGCCGTTGCCCACCAAGGTCTTCGTCCTGTGCGCCGGCGCGCTGCGGGTTCCGGTGGTCCACTTCACCGTGGCCGTGCTCGCTGCGCGCCTGCTGCGCTATTTCGGGCTGGCTTATCTCGGCGTGCGGCTCGGTCAAGACTCCCACCATTGGATCCAAGCCAACGCACTCTGGGTGACCGCCGCCGCTCTGGGACTATTCTTGGCCTCGGCCTTGCTGATCCGGCGCTTCACGCGCGAGAAGAACGCTTCTTCTTAGTCTTCTTTTTGGGCCCCTCCGGCGCCGTCGCGGACGCGGCCGCCGGTTCGAACAGTTCCTCCAGCGGCCGCAGGGCCAGGAAGAAGACCAGCAAGAACAACGGGAACAACTGCGAAAAGAACCGGCCGAACGGGGTGAACGCCCCCAGGCTCACCACCACGTAGCCTCCGAAGACCAGTCCCACGACCGCAGCGCCGCAGACCGCCGCCGGCCGCAGCGCGCGCGGCAACGAGAAGCGGAGAGCGGCCGCCAAAACCGCCAGCGCGGCCAACGGGTGGGTGGCGGGCGTGTAGCCGAACTCTCCGGCATTGCGGGCAATCGCCCTCCAGACGAACTGCCGGCGCCAACTCTGCGCAGCGCCTTGCGCAATGCCCTTTTTCCCGGCGCGGACCACCGGATCCGCCACCGGCGCCAGCATCTTCAGCCATCCCACTAGGATCAGCCCCGGCAACATGCCCGCGCCCAGCCAGAGGCTGCGCCGCACCGCCTTGCCGAAACCCGAGAACCACCAATCCGCCGCCGCGCAGCAACACCCGAATACCGCCGCAAACAGCAATCCCTCGTTCTTCGTCCAAGCCGCGCAGCCCGCCGCGTAGCCCGCCAGAACCAGAAGCAGTGGCTTTCGGCGCTCCTCCGCCTTCCAGGCCAGGGCGGCCAGCGCCACGGCAGCCAGGTAGTAATACGCCAGCGGGATGTCCGAGTATTGCCACATGGTCTGAGAGACATACGTGAAGCCCGTCATGACGGTCAGCCCCGCCAGCAGACCGCTGCTGGCCGAGCGCAGCAGCGCCAGCGCCGCGACGAGCACGGCTAAGGTGGCCAAGAAGAATAGCGCCGCCGTGGCGATAGGGACCAACGTGTCGGAGTCCCCCGCTGCCTTCCAGCAGCGCGCCACAAAGCCGGAGAGCAGCAGCGGATAGTCGGGATGGGTCCGCTCCAAAAGCGGAGAGATCGCATTGCGCCAGGTTTCGCCGGGCCCGGCCAGAAACCGCGCGCGCACGTTCCAGATCGCCCAGGCATCCCACATTCCATGCGGGTCCGCTGCCGCCTGGTTCCGCATGCCGTCGAGCACGATGACCAGCGCCGAGAACAGCAGCGCCGCCAGGATCCAGTTATAACGGAACGCGGGCTGGACAGGACGTTCTACGGGAACCGGGACGGTTGCGCCCTGTCGCCGTCTCCGCCGGTAGAACCAAATCGCAGCCAGCGCCGCCAACAGCGCGCTGTCGGCGAGTAGAATCACCGCCGCCGTAGCCGTCCCCGTCACGGTGAGCACGAAGAACAACATCGAGCTCAAACCGATGCCGAATCCAATCCCCAAGCCAAGCTCCAGCAGGGATGCGGCCCAGCCTGGTCCCGCGCCTGCGGCGGGCCTCAGCATTCGCATCAACAGGCATCCGGCCAGACATGCAGTCAGGAGTGGGATGAGCCCCAGCATCGCTATGGCGTCCGTTCAAAGAGATAAACGCCCCGGCCGAAACTCTTCACCAGTTTCACGCGGTGCTCTTTCTCGATTTGCTCGATATCCGGACGTTTCAGAAAATTCCCCAAGACCCAGCGCGGGCGGCGCTCCGGCTTCTCCTCCACCAGCAGCCGCGGGGCCAGCACGTACTGCGTGACAAAGAAATAAACCTGGCCGTCCGCTTTGCCAAACGGGACGTCTGAGATGTAGCCTACGGTCGCGTCCACAGGCAGCATTTCCACAACCCCGGCCAGCCGGGCCTGCTGTTCGGCGATCTTGTAGGAATCCGGCTCCTCTCGCAGAATGCGGCTGGTGTGCGCCCAGTAGAGAATCGCGCCGGCCAGCCCCGCCAGCGAAGCCGCCGCCAGCGCCGTCCACGCCCGCCACTGCCCGCCCTGACTCATTCGTCCAGGATCCTGCCGTCGCGCATCCGCACGATCCGGTGTCCGTAAGCCGCCGCTTCCGGATTGTGGGTGATCATCAGAATGGTCTGTCCCAGCCGCTCGTTCAAATCCCGCAGCAGTCCGAGCACGATGTTGGAGTTTTCGGTGTCCAGGTTGCCGGTCGGCTCATCGGCCAGCAAGATGGAGGGGTTGTTGACGATGGCCCGCGCGATGGCCACCCGTTGCTGCTCGCCGCCTGAGAGCGCACGGGGCTTGTGGTGGAGGCGGTGGCGGATGCCCAGCAGCTCCAGCACTTGCTGGAAGCGCGGATCCTCGGGGCCGTTGCGCCGCGCGATGTGGCGCGCGATGGCGATGTTGTCCGCCGCGCTCAGCGTGGGCAGCAGGTTGTATTTCTGGAAGACGAAACCTACTTCGCGGCGGCGCAGCTCGGTGCGCCCAGCCTCCGAGAGCTCCCGCAGATTGTGGCCGTGGATATAGACTTCGCCGTCGGTCGGCGGCGTCAGACCGCCGAGAATGTGAAACAGCGTGGACTTGCCGGAGCCGGACGGACCGACGATCGAGACGAACTCGCCTCGCTCGACATCCAGATCCACCCCCCGCAGCGCATGCACGTCCACGTCGCCCACATGGTAGACCTTCCGGAGGTTCCGGACGCGGATGACGATCTCGCCGTTATTCATAAGACAGCGCCTCGATCGCGTCCTGGCCGGCCGCCTTCCAGGCCGGATAGAAGGCCCCCAGCATGGCCCCCGCGAAGGCGATCGCGCCCGCGATCGGCCACCAGTCCGGGACTATCTTTTGAGTCAGCGCCGCCGGCGCGAACACCATCACCGCCCAGCGGCTGCCGTAAGTGAGCACGATGCCCAGCACCGAGCCTGCGATCGCCAAAATCGCGGTCTCCCGGAAGATGATGTTCAGAATGTAGAAAGGCGAGGCGCCCAGAGCCTTGAGGATGCCAACCTCGCGGGTCCGTTCCAGCACCGCGGTGTACATGGAAAGGAACACCACCAGGAACCCTACGATGATGGACACCGCGATGATCACGCCGATGAAGGCGCTCAGGCCGGGCACGTTGCTGACGGAATAAAGCGAGGTCAGCTCCGCCATGGAGTACATCGGAAAGTCGGGCAGTTTCTCCTTAAGAGCCGCCAGCACCTTGTCCGTATTGGCCGGGTCGTCCAGCTTCAGGAAGATGCGGCTCAACTTGCCGGTCGAGCCGGTCAAGTCTTGAAGAACACGGCGCTGGACCACGACCCGCGCCAGCTTGCCCGGCTCGACGATCCCGCACACGCGCCATTCCAGATTCAACAGATTCAGCGTGGAGCCCACGCTCAGGTTGTTCTGCCGGGCGTAATACTCGTCCACGATGACTTCACGGTCGCTTTGAAACGGCCGCCCGGCCAGGAACTTGAATCCTCCGCTCATGGCGTTGAACTCGGCCAGGTCCAGTCCCGTGACCGTGTTCACCCCGCCGGTGGGCTGCTCCACCGTGCCCACGGCGAGCTTGACATGCGGCTGCTCGAGGAAGAAGGAGAGGTACTTCTCCGACAGGGATGCCGAGCTCATGCTGATCAGCGATGTTCCCGGCGCGCGGATGAGAATGTCGGCCCCCACGCCGGTGGCGCGCCGGGCGGCGTCTTCCAACATGCCTTCGCTGAGGCCCACCAGTGTGAGCATCATGCAGACCTCCACGCCGATCGCCAGCAGGCTGAGCGCAGTCCGCACCGGACGGTGTCTCAAATTGGAAAGTACAAGCTTATTCGTCAAGGCGCCTCAAAGGAGGAAGTTCCTAAGAAACTATTGTAACGGCCGGGTTGCGCCTACAGCCACAGGCTACGGCGGCCCGAACGCAAGATCCAAATGAAAAACGGCCCGCCGGTCATGGCCGTGATCACCCCGACGGGAATCTCAGCGGGTGAGAAGACCGTGCGGGCCACCGTGTCGCACAAGGCCAAAAACGCCGCTCCGGTGAAGAACGAACAGGGCATCAACAGGCGGTGGTCCGCGCCCAGCCGCAGGCGCAGAGCGTGGGGCACGATCAAGCCGACAAAGCCGATCGGCCCGGTAATCGAAGTCACGGTGCCTGCCACCAGCGAGCCGGCGATATAGCCAGACAGCATCAGGCGCTGCACGTGAACGCCGCGGGCGGCCGCCCACTCCTCGCCCACCGCCATCAGGTTCCAATCTCGGGACTGCCGGGTGAGGTATGCCGCAAACAGCAAGACCACCGCTGCCAGGCCGGCCAGGGTTCTATATTCCACGGCGTCGATGCCCCCCAGCAGCCAGCGGACGATGGCGAAAGACTGACTGAAGCCGGCGGCGTATTGCAGAAAGAGAATGCCGGCCAGGCAGATGCTGTTGATGGTGACTCCCGCCAGCAACAGGGTGAAGGAGGACATCCGCCGCCCCTCGCTGGCGACGCCCACCACCAGCGCCAGCACCAGCGCCGCGCCGGCCAGCGCCGAAAGCCAAACGGCGGGCCATCCCGCCAGCGTCCCCCATCCGGCCGAGATGGCGATCACCGCCCCGAGCGAAGCGCCGCTCGAGACGCCCAACGTGTACGGGGTGGCCAGCGCATCTCGCAACAGCGCCTGGAACAGCGCGCCCGCCGCCGCCAGCGCGCCGCCGGCCAGCAGCGCCAGCAACACCCGCGGCAGCCGGGCGTAGAATAGGATCTCGGCATCCGGCGACTGACCCGCCAGGGCGCGCGCGTAGCTGATCCGGGCTGGCCCCACCAGCGGCAGCACCACCAGAGCCGCCAGCGCCAGAGCCGCCGCCAGCAACAACGGCAGCCAGAAGCGGCGGCGATGGTTCCGCTCAGAGACGGCCATAATGCACCCAGGGTTTGCCTTCCGGCGTGCGAAACACCTCAACCCGGACGCCGAACACGGCTTCGATATTGGCGGCGTTCACCGCCTCCTGGGGCGGCGAATCGCAGTAGACGCGCCCCTGCCGCAACGCTACGATCCGGTTCGCAAAGGCGGCCGCCAGGTTCAGATCGTGGGTGGCGGTCACGACCAGCATCCCTTGACGCGCCAGCTCCCGCAGGAGGCTGTGGATGGCGATCTGATGCTGGAGGTCCAAGAACGTGGCCGGCTCGTCCAGAATCAGGGCGCGCGGTTCTTGCGCTAGCACTGAAGCCAGAATGGCCCGCTGCTTCTCGCCGCCGCTCAGGCTGCGGTAGTCCCTGTGGCGCAGCTCCAGCACATCGGTCAGGCGCATGGCTCGTTCCGCCGCCTCCCAATCCTCGGGGCCTTCGAACAGGCCCTTACAATACGGCGTGCGGCCCATGAGGACCACCTGCTCCACGGTGAAGGGGAATTCGATCCGTACAGTCTGCGGGATGAACGCGACCTCACGGGCGAAGGCGCGGCGCGCCCAATCCCGCACTTCCCTGCCGCGGAAAAGGCACCGTCCGGCATAGTTGCGCCGGAGCCCGGCCAGGATGGACAGCAGGGTGGACTTGCCTGCGCCGTTCGGCCCCACCACCGCCGTCACACAACCGGGGAAGAACTCCAGGCTGACGCCGCTCAAGACGGCCTGGCCGTTGTAGCTCAAGCCCAGCTCCTCGGTGCGAAACAGGGCGTTCACAATCCGGCCTCCGGGTGGAGCAGGCGGGCCAGTTGCCGCGCGGCCTCGGCCACACGCGGCCCCGGCACCACAAATACGTCCGGCGTGACCGCGTACACGCGCTGCGAACGGACCGCCTTCAGCGCCGGATACCGCTGCCACAGCCGAAGCACCTCGCGTTGCTGCGCGGGGGTGACCTCGGCGGCTTGCGCCATTTCGCCGATATCGATGATGACCTCCGGGTCGCGCGCCAGCACCTCTTCCACATTGACTTTGGCGTAAGGCACGGCCGCGGCGCCGAAGACGTTTTTCCCGCCGGCGGCCTGGATCAGCTCGTCGATATAGGATCCGCCCCCGGCGGCGATGATGTCCTCCAGGCGGCCCGGCGTGCGCCCAACCACGAATAGCACGCTACGGCGGCCCAGCGGCGCGGTCCGTTCGCGGGTGGCCCGGAGGCTCGCCTGGATGCCCGCGCACAACGTCTCGGCGCGGCTTGCGGCGCCCGTGGCTTCGCCGATGGCGCGGATCGAACGCAGAATGCCGTCCACCGTCTGATCGTCGACTTCCAGAAGGCGCAGCTTGAAGCCGGGCAGGGCGAGAGTCTGGCGGATCATGCTCCGCTCGGCGATCACCAGATCGGGGCGCAGCGCCAGAATGGCCTCCACGTCCGGCCGGAGGTAGTTGCCGATCTTGGGCTTGCGCGCGGCTTCGGGCGGGTAGCGGCAAAAAGTGGTGACCCCGGCGACGCGGTCTCCGAGACCCAGGGCGAACAGCGCTTCGGTAATGCTCGGAGCGGTGGAAACGATGCGCTGCGGCGGCCGGGAGGGCGCCTGCGCGGCGCCCCCTACGGCCGCAGCCGCCAGCAGCTTCGCAATGAGCCGCCGCGTCACCACTCCCAACGCACTCCCGCCCGGACGCCGCGGCCGCGGGCGGCGTATCCGAGCACCTCTTGGTAGCGCGAGTTCAGCAGGTTCTCGGCCCGCAAGAAAGGCGTCAGGCCGCTGCGCACGCGCACCGACCCGCTCAGATACACGTTCTGGTAGCCGGGATTGCGGTTGACGCCCAAGTAGTAGTCGGCGTCCTGCCGCTCGCCGGCCAGCACAGCGCCGGCCTGCAAGAACCAGCGCCGGGGCGCGGCCGACAGCGACAGCGAAGCCGAATTACCGGGACGCCGGGGCAGCTCCTGCCCTGCCCCGTAAAAAGGAGGGGCCGCGGAATTGGAGTACAGCACGCGGGACCACAGCCGGGTGTAGGCGGCGTCGAAGGTTACATTCCCGGCGAGCCGGGCCCGCGCCGAGAACTCCAGGCCCCGGGCGCGGCTGCGGTCCAGATTCCGCCAGCTTCCCCAGACGGGGGGCGGAAGCGAAACGAAGGTGATCAGGTCGCGGAAAGAGTTGTGAAAGAGATTGACTTCGGTCCGGGCGCGGCGGCCGAACCATTCCTGAACCAGTCCGGCCTCATAGCTGTCCGTGTGTTCCGGGCGCAAATCCGGGTTTCCCACGGCGTAGAATTCGCGGGCGTAAGTCTGAATGAGGCTCGGCTCGGTGATGCCGCGCCCGGCGCTGAAGCGGAGGTAGGTGGATGAAAACACGCCGCGCTCGCCGGCCAGCCGGAAACCAACCGCGCCGCGGGGCGTGAACTTCCGCCCGTAGGCGCTGGAGTGCTCCAGGCGCACGCCTCCCGCCAGGAAGATTCGCCCGTACAGCGTCTTCTGGCTGTGAAGGAACATGCCGTGATTGTTGCGGGCCACGGATCGGGCGGAAACGTCCCCCTCCTGCCGTTCGTACTCATAGCCGAAGGCGGAGACCAGCCCATTGGCGGACCAAGTGCCCTGGTAGCCGGTGCGATAGCGCGAGGCCGCGCTCAGGTACGGGTCGCCCAGGGGCCACAGCCAAACCTCTTGAGAGACGACACGCGTGCCGGCCGGAGGTTGCGCGGGGATGGCGGCGGGGTCCAGCAGGCCCACCAGATAAGTGCGGGGGTTCCGGCCCGGCACGTCGCGGACCAGAGCCGCCAGCGCGTAGGGCCCGTCCATGAGGCGGTCCGTGTAGACGTCCCGCAGGCGATGCCAAGCAAAAGAAACCTGTTGGAGATAGTGAGGGCCGCGGGCGCCTTGGAAGCGGACGGAAAGGGCCGTGTCGCGATTGGTCTCGCGGGCGTCGCGGTCGAAGAGTCCGTAAGCGGTCTGGCCGGGGACGCCGGTAATGGAATCCCCGATGCGCAGCACGCCGCGGATTTCCGAGGACGAGCCCAGGCGGTAGCCGACGTTTGCGCTGCCCGAGGTGTTGCGGTAGTCGTCGTTGGGGAACTCGCCGGAGCTCCGGGTTTGGGCCGAGTGCAGGGCATAATCCAAGCGGCCGCCAAACGCCCCGGCCAGAGCGGTACGCCACTGATCCGTGCCGAAGCTGCCGCGCTCATAGGAGGCCGTGGCCCTGGGGCGGGACCGTTCCGGGTCTCCCCTCCGTGTGAAAAGCTGAATGACTCCGGCGGAGGCCTCGGCGCCGAACAGCGCGCTTTGGGGACCGCGGATCACCTCGATGCGCTCCAGCTCGCCGCTGGTGAGGTGGGCCAGGTTCAGTTCGCCGCCTGGGTCGTTGAGCGGCACGCCGTCCAGCAGCAACAGCGTACCGGTACGCTGCGCGCCGCGGGTGAAAACCGAGCTCAGGTGGCCCGGCCTGCCGGTCGTGGTTACCTGAGTCCCGGGGAGTTCCCGCAGAAGGTCTGCGACCGCCGGATATTGGCGGTCCGCCAGATCTTGCCGCACGAAAACGCTGCCTGCGACGCCGGCTTCCTCCAAAGTGGCGGGGTGACGGGTGGCGGTGACGACGACCATTTGGCTCACGCCCGCCAGACGGAGGCGCACGGATGCCGGAGCGCCAGGGACAAGCTCGACGGTTTGAGTCTCAAAACCCGCCGCCTGAATGCGCGCCTGACAACGGCTGGCGGACGGCAGGCGGAAACTCCCATCGAGGCCGGAGACGGCGCGCCGGCCATCGCATTCCACCACGGCGCCTCGGACGGCTGCGCCGCTGGGGTCCGTAACTGTGCCCTGGAGGGCGCTGGATTGACTGCAAAGGGCGCCGGCGGCCCAGATCAGTCCGCCGGAAATCAAAACGAATTGTTTGAGCATGAGACGTTCTCCCTCGGAACGCATCACTCGTGAAGCTGAGGACCGGTCTCCTGACTTGCGGCTTGGCCTTTCCCGAGCGGGTGTGCAGCCTTCCTGCATTCGCAGTGACTGCACGGCCGTACAAGCTGCCGCTCACAGTTGCGGGGCAGTGGCGGATTTGCACCGCCTTCCCGTGCATCCCCAACCTGGTGATGGACGTTGTGAAATATCGCGCCGCCCGCCGGCCGCGCAGCGGAACTGCGCCCTGCTTGCGGGGGCAACGAGAAGAGTATATCAGGATTTCTTTATTGGAGATCGTCCAGCGTTTCGCCGCCGTTGAATTCGACCTCGCCGCGCTGGGCGTTGGCCTGGAACTGGTAGCGTTGCAGGACGAACGCCACCTGGCGGGGATACGCCGTCTCGCCGATCCGCGCGACGCGGCCCAGGCACTCCAGAATCCGCGGCGGCTTGCCGGCCGGACCGGGCAACTCGACCGTGATGCGCACGGGGGTGCCGACCGGCGGCGGGGGATCCGATTCGTCAACCTCGCCGAAAATCGCCAGCATGCCCAAGCGGCTCATGTTGACCGTCACGCCAGACAAATCCCGGAAGGATTGAACCGGGGAGGACACACGGCAGTTCAGCTGGACCTCATAGCGGGTGGCGCGTCGCATTTCGGTGGCTGTCATAGGCATCCACAACGAAAGATAACGCAACCGGGCGCGCCGCCGCACCTATCTTTCGGCCAGTAGGATTTCAGAGGAGGCTAGTACTTTTTGCAGCTCGGCCATCGGCTCCGGGCGCAATTCGACTACGTCGCCGATGGCGACCCGCTCGAAGAGTTCCACCACGTCCGCGTTCCTCATGCGGATGCAGCCCCGGGATTTCGCCCCTCCGATCGAGCGCGGGGAATTGGTGCCGTGAATGCCATAGCCCTTGTGATCCAGCCCGATCCAGCGGGGGCCGAGCGGGTTTTCGGGGCCGGGCGGCACCACTTTGCCCGGCTGGTACCAGGCCGGATTGACCACCCGCGTGGCGATGCGGAACGAGCCCACCGGGCTGGGAGAGCGGGGCGCGCCCACGGCCACGGGGTAGAGCTTGACGATGCGGCCGTCTTCTATTACGGCCATTTGCCGGTCCGGGATGCTCACCACGATTCGCCGGGAGGGCGCTTGGTTCTCCTGCGCATAGGCCTCCGCGGCCGCCACCAAGGCTGCTGCCGCCAGTTTCCACCAGTAGACCGCCACGCCGCGCATCGCCGTGCTCCAACCGGACGCTCTGCAAAGGAGCTGCCAAAGGATGGGCCTTGCTGGATAAGCGCGTTGGGATCGGCCGAACAATTCCGGCAGTAAATGTTACATGGTGCGGCTGGAAGAGTCTTCCGGGGATTGGCCGTCGCCGGCGCTCGTGAGCGCCCGCCAGTCGTCCTCCAAGGTGATCCAGCGGCGGACTTCGCCGGCCAGCCCGCCCGTGGCGGAGACGGTCAGCGCCCCGTGGCCTTGATCGCAGAGCAGCTCGGTTCCGGCGGGGTTGATCAGAAGGCTGCTCCAGATGCCGGTGCTGACGGGCATGGCCAGGCGGCGCAGGCAAACCGGGCAGCGGCGTCCCTGATCCAGGATCGCCCAGCGGAAGGCCAGCAGGATGCCGAGGATGACCAGCCACTCAAGCACGAGGTTGAAGAGAAACTTTCCCGAGCGCAGGCTGAGAGCGTTGCGGGCGGCCAGCTCGGCCGCGGCGAGGACCAGAGCGGCGGCGAGCAGCCAGAGCTTGGCGACGAAGAAACCCCAGTAGCGCCAAGCCTCGACGGGCGGGGCGACGCCGCGGCGCGTGGCGCGGACCATCTGAACCGCGCCGATGAGCAACGCCAACCCCATGCTGAAGACAGCCGCCGCCAGCAGGGAAGCCAAGGCGGGACGCTGATACTCGGCCAGGGGGAGCACGCGGACCGGCCCGCTGCGGATGCCCCTGGTGTAGAGCGCAATGCGCTGGAGCTCCTCTTTGGCCGCCTCCGCGGTTGCTCCCGGGCGGAGCCGTCCGACCATCCCCAACAATTCAGACCGGGTTCCCGGGCGCCCGGGATCGGGCATGACGGTGTACAGGGCAAGCTGCCGGGAGCGGAACCAGAAGCTCCTGGGAAGCACGCCGATCACACGGTGACGCTGCCCATCCAGTTGCACGCCGAGCGCTTCCAGGTCCGAGGAAGACCGCAGGTAGTGCCTCCAGAAGTCATAGCTCACCACGACGGAGGGAGGATCCGCGAGGTCGCCGGGATCGAAGGTGCGGCCAAGGCCGGCGCGGACTCCAAGCAGCCCAAAGAAATTGGCGGTGACGTCGGCCCCGGAAATCAGGGTTGGGCGAAAGGCGTCTTGTTCCAGTTCGAATTCGCGCACTCGGTAGGCGGCTAGTCCTTGCAGGGTTTGGCTGCGGTCTCGCCAGGGGCGGAAATAGCGGCTTTGCGCGCCGAGCGAGGCAGACAAGAAGTGAAGTTGGAAGCAGGCGACCAAGCGGGAAGGTTCGGAATACGGCAGGGCAGCGTAGGCGGCGCGAATGCCCGACAGCGCTCCGCTGGTTCCGATGACCATGGCCAAGACTGCGGCCAACAAAGCCAGGGTGAAGATTGGACCTCGGGCCAGGCGCCGCAACAGGCTGCGCGGGTCTTCGCCGGGGAAGCGAAGGTCGAGCGCCTCGCGGTAGGAGTCGAGAAGGAAGCGGCGGATATGAGCGCGGGCGATTTTCTGGCCGAGGCTGCGGCCCTGCAACCACAGGCGGAATTCGCGAAGCTCGGTTTGCTTGCGATTGCGCCAGGAATCGCGCTCAGAGGCCGGCGCGAACCACGACGCCGTCGTCAGGAGCCAGCGCTCCCAAGCTCGAACGGGCGTGGGCTTTTGGTTAGCCATTCGAGGCCCCGCCTCAATCTAGACGCCGTCTTCCGCTGCGGGGTTGCGGCCGCCGGCTCTGGTGCCCGGGGCGGGACTTGAACCCGCACGAGGGTTGCCCCCCAAAGGATTTTAAGTCCTTTGCGTCTGCCGATTTCGCCACCCGGGCAACAGGAGCTGCGCTCACCGCGGCGATCCCTCCTGCGCTTCGTCCTAACCCAATTATAGATGCGGAGCGGGGCAGCGGCAGCTTGAGGTGGAGCGCGCAGTCCTGCGGGCCACGCCGCCAGTCTTGGCGGCGGACGGCGTTCGGAAGCCCCGCGCCGCTCGGGATTGTGTTCCTCTGCCGGCGCGACCACCGGCATGCCAAGCTTGGCGGCATGCTCCACTTTCCGGCGGCAGTTTGAGGTGGAGCACGCAGTCTTGCGGGCCACGCCTTCAGGTGGAGCGCGCAGTCTTGCGGGCCACGCCGCCAGTCTTGGCGGCGGACGGCGTTCGGAAGCCCCGCGCCGCTCGGGGTTGTGTTCCTCTGCCGGCGCGGCCGCCGGCATGGCAAGCCTGGCGGCTTGCTCCACTTTCCGGCGGCAGCTTGAGGTGGAGCACGCAGTCTTGCGGGCCACGCCGCCAGTCTTGGCGGCGGTTGGCGTTCGGAAGCCCCGCACCGCTCGGGATTGTGTCGCTCTGCCGGCCCGCCCGCCGGCATGGCAAGCCTGGCGGCTTGCTTCACCGGGAACGGAGGCGGCTTCAAAATGCCTGCCCCACAACAAAAGCCTGCTCCACAAGAGGCTTGCCCCGCAAATCTTGGCCGCAGCGAAGAATGGTTGCGCGGCGAGGTGGGGTAGTATACTGGTGCGCCGAAGGACCGAACGAGGAGGAGCAATGCTGCCCGACTATATCGCAAAGACAACGCCGCGTCCCGCCGCCGGGCGGGTTCCCTGGTACGTGAGCACCGCGCCGAGCTACGCGGGGACATTCTTGTGGGTCGTGTTCTACATGGAGATTGCGCAAGGGACGCTGGACCGGATGGGTGTGGCGCTGAGTCTGGCGGCGCTCGCCGTGGCGGCGCTGGTCTGCTATGCGCTGTTTTACCGCGCGCCGGCGATGATGGGAATGCAGACCGGCTACCCGCTCTACGTCGTGGGCAGCTCAACGTTCGGAACCAAAGGCGGCTACTTGATGCCGGGCCTGTTGATGGGGCTGTTGCAGGTGGGTTGGTATTCGGTGAACGTGTACGTCTCGGCCACGTTCATCATGAAGGGCCTGAAGCTGGAGGCGGGGGCCGGAAGCTGGCCGTTTGCTGTCGCTGCGATTCTGTGGGGCTACTCGGCGGCTTTGGTGGGGGTGCTGGGAATCCGCTACGTGGCCAGGGTGGCGCTGTATTTGAATCTGATCCCGCTGGCCATGATTCTGATCGTGTTCGCGCGGACGGCGCCGGGCA
>Ga0308411_10000337_pt1 | contig 30549 bp, 21 predicted proteins | sample HotsprottomLayer_2_FD_203530 | JGI IMG/M metagenome (GOLD analysis project Ga0308411, IMG submission 203530) | Hot spring phototrophic mat microbial communities from Octopus Spring, Yellowstone National Park, Wyoming, United States -... | ecosystem: Environmental > Aquatic > Thermal springs >... | reverse complement strand
TGCCGAGGAGGAACGCTTACGCCAGGTGCAACAGGCCGAGTGGGAGTTGCTGTTTGCCTGGTGTTTCCAGCGGTGAGCCGTTCAGCCCGCCTTTCGCCGGCAATACGCCACCGCCGTGCGGGCGTAGACGCGGGCCACGCGAACCAGATCGGCGATGTCCACCCACTCGGCGATGGTGTGCTGGCCACCCGCTTTTGGGCCGTGCGTGATGGTGGGGATTGGCCCCAGGCCGTAGAAACTGTTGCCGTCATCGACGAACGGCTTGGGGCCGAGTGGCAGTTCCTCGCCACAGACAGCCCGGTGGGCAGCCTGAAAGATGCTGACCAGTGGATCACTCAACTCCAGACGGAACGGATCACGGATGAAGCGAAACTCGACGGTAATGGACGTTCGCGTATCGGTCGCCAATTGCTCTAGCAGATCGCGGAATTCGCGCTCGACCCAGTGCCGACTCACACCAGGCAACCAGCGACGCGTGCCTTCCAGCCAGCACTCCTGCGGATACTGATTGTATATCTCACCGCTGTGGATCTGACCGATGAACACACTCTCGCAGCCCGCTCGAGTATCGTTTCGCGCTTGCAGAAGCTCTTGCAGTTGCGCCAGCCGACCAACCAGTTCGGCACCGGCGGCGATGACGCTTGGTTCGTCGCTAGGACGCATCACCTCGTGAACGGGCGGCCCCGAGCGACGGATGAGCACCTTCCAGGTGGCAGCTCCGCGACCCACCACCGGCAGATAGCTCGACAGCGGTTCGGGGATCAGCACGGCATCGCCGTGGATGCCCTGGCGGATGAGGTGGTCGAGTTGCTGCCCATAGCCCCAGGGGGCCTCGTGCAAGTCGTGAGCGGTGAAGAGAACTCGACCAGCGGTCAACGCTCCTGAGTCGCGCAGCGCGCGTAGAGCTTCGATGGCCGCCGCTGTGCCGCCCTTCATGTCCGAGGCACCGCTGCCGGTCAGTCGGTCAGCTTCTCGGCTAGGCGGCACGAAGGGCAGATGAACGGTGTCCACATGGCCATCGAACTGTATCGTCGGGCCAGCGACGCCACTGTCGTGCCAGACGATCACGGCTGGTGCGGCCGGATGGCCGGCGGCCTGGCGTTCGACCTGGAAGCCATCGGCACGCAGGATCTCAGCCAGTCGGTCGAGGCAGGCTCCTGCCTGGCCGGTTGGACTGGGGACGGCGATCAATTGCTCGGCGGTGTCGAGCAGCCGCTGCGGATTGACCGCCTGTTCGAGCAGGGCTGCCTCGCTTGCTGTGCTGTTCATAACGAAGCATTGTAATCAATCGCCGCAGCAATGCCAGCACATATCGGGTGAGAATGTGATTTCCTACAATGACACCAACTGCGAATTGCCTATCGGCTGGAGGGTTGTTGGCATGCGTTGCTCGATCCCACTCACGATGGTCGTTGCCGGACTGCTCTTTCTGACAAATATCACGGCATTACTCGCAGCCGACTGGCCACACTGGCAAGGCCCATTACGCAACGGGCACTCACCCGAAAAGTCCGGCTGGAGCGGGGCCGACTGGCCAGCTCAGCAACCGCTGTGGACGGGCCAGGTCGGAGCGGGAAGCACCTCGCCGTTGGTCGTCACCGGCAAACTGTACACCCTCGGCTGGCGCGACAACAAAGATCATCTGGTCTGCCTCGAGGCCAACACCGGCAAGACGCTGTGGACGGTCTCCTACGCCTGCCCGCCGTACAGTCGGCATCGTCTGGGCGACGAGAATTTTTATTCCGGGCCGACTGCCACGCCCGAATTCGATGCCGAGACCGGTTATCTGTACACCCTCAGCACAGACGGCGATTTGCAGGCCTGGGACACGACGGCTCCAGGCAAGCGTGTCTGGGGGCTGAATTTGCTGAGTACCTATGCGATCCCGCGTCGACCTGAGGTGGGCAAGAAGGGTACGCGACGCGATTACGGCTATGTGACCGCGCCGATCGTTCACGGCGACTGGCTGATCGTCGCTGTCGGTGCCCGCGAAGGCTTGTTGATGGCGTTCGACAAACGCACCGGTGCGCGTCGCTGGGTCTCGCAGAGCAAGGAACCGGCCGGCCATTGTGGCGGCTTGACTCCCCTTCGCGTGGCGGGGATTCCCTGCTTAGCGGTGCTGTCGCTCCGCAAACTGGTTGTCGTCCGACTCGACGGGGACAACGCTGGTCAGACCGTGGCGGAGTACGACTGGACGACGGACTTCGGCAACAACATTGCCTCACCGGCCGTGTCGGAGAACTTCGTACTGTTGACCTCGGCGTACAATCGGCAGGCACTGTGCAAACTCGAGATCACTCTTGGTGGTGCCAGACGCGTCTGGGAAAAGCAGCTAGTCTCCGGGGCGTGTACTCCCGTGATTCACAAGGGACACATCTACTGGGCCTGGCAGAAGCTCTACTGTGTCGATTTCGCGACTGGGCAGGAGAAGTGGTCGGGAGGACAGTTCGGCTACGCCGGTTCGTGTCTGGTCACGGCGGACGACAAGCTCATCGTCTGGGGCGAGCGGGGCAAGCTAGTTCTTGTCGAACCGGCCGAGCGATCACCCGGAGCGTACCGCGAACTGGCACGGCGAACCCGATTGGGTAAGGCGGAAGCTTGGCCGCACGTTGTTCTGGCGGATGGCAAGCTGTTCTGCAAGGATCGCGAAGGCAATCTGACCTGTTTCCGCTTGATGCCGTCGCGATGACGCAAGAGGGAAACACTCTGCCTCAACCGCGAGCATTTCGCGGTCGAGGCAGTGGGAGTAGACTATCGGCGGTCGGTAGGCTTCGCTGACTCTGTACTAGCCCGGCACAACGGCGGGAATTCCACCACCGCCAGATCGCCCAGCCCCAGAGCGGTTTCTCCCATGACCTTCTTCAACGGACGCATCAGCCATTGCGGCACGCCGGGGATGTCCTGCAAGCCCATTCGCACCTCGTGAACGATGTGTACTTCCGGGGGCAGCAGTTGCTTCAACCCTTGCAGCGAGTGCCGATGCGTACACAGGATCACCGTTCGCGGTTGCTTGCGAACCAGAGTGCGCAGATCCTCGATATTTTTGCTAGGAAAGACGCGGAGATCGCGTCGCCCAAGGTAGAACGCCACCGAATCGCAATTGCGCGGGTAACACACCACCGAGGCCGACGGATCGGCACACAGAGCCAGCACCTCAGTGGGTCGGCTCATGGGCGAGCGATACTCGGCGTACCAGGGAATGGCGACCCCATTTGCTAGCACGATCAACAGCCCAGCAACTGCTGCCGTCCACCGGGTCAATCGGGCGCGATACCAGTCGGTGTGCTTCATAAACACGCCGATGACCAGAGCCAGCGAGGGCAGGGCCGGCAGGATGTAGGTCGGCAGTTTGCAAGTCGAGAGGGTAAAGAACAGCACGATCCAGCCGCCGACCAGAACGTGAAAGCTCAGTTCTGGACTGCGAGCCGGCAACCGTTGCCGGTCAAGGAGAAATCGCCCCAACGGCCAGATCAGCAAGGAGCCGGGTAACAGGAATAGGAACACGATGGGCAGGAAGAACCACACCCCCCGCACATGCATGGCTGGTGTCAGGAAGCGTTGCAGGTTGTGTTCCCAGAAGAAGTAGCCGAGAAACTCAGGGATGCGCCAGCACATGGCAACATACCACGGCAAAGCGATGGCCAGCACCACAGCGAAGAAGGCTAGCCAAGCCATTCGCCCCGGCCAGATCCCCTGCCCCGACAGCGTGCGATATAGCCAAAGTGGCGGCACCAGCAACAGGACGGCCACCGGCCCTTTGGTCAGCACTCCCAGCCCACAGGCCACCGCCGCCACCAACCACCATCCCCTGTGCAGCGTCGTCCCGCGAATCGCCTCGAACGCGGCAAAGAGTGACAGACACACTAGAAAGGTCAGCAGTCCATCGAGCAACAGCAAACGAGAGACAACCAGGAAGCCCGGAGCCAGAGACAGCACGAGGGCCCCCAGCAGCGCGGGCCAGTCTCCCAGGACACGTCGGCCGAACAGATAGGTCATCAGGATGCAGCCGTGCAGAGCCAGAGCCGGTATCAATCGGGCTGCCCACACCTCGTAGCCGAACACCGAGTAACTGAGCATGACCAGCCAGTAGAACAACGGCGGCTTATCCAGATAGGGTTCGCTTTGCAGGGTCGGCACCAGCCAGTCGCCGCGTTCCAGCATTTCGCGAGGGATCTGAGCATAGCGGCTCTCGTCAGGTTCAAAGAGGTGAAAGCCGAGGTAAGGATAGAGCAAAAGAGCGGGCAGAATCAGCAGCACGGCCAGGAAGGCTGGCCGCGGCCACCCCTCAGTAGCACTGGAGGGGCCGGCGAACAGTAGCCCTGTCCACAGGTGTCGAATCCAGCCAGACAGAGTGAGGGCAGACTCGGTGCGATCCATGCGCTGGCTCTCCTGAAGCAGTCAGGGACTCACGGCCCGGCTCGCCTTCGCCGCTATGGATTCTTCGCGTCGGGCGATCCAGAGCGGGGTATCAAGGAACGGCAAAGATCATGACACCATCGCCGTCCCAGGTCAACGCGGACTGTCGGCATCAGGAGAAAGCCCGCGACTATCGCTGCAGCACGGCGAGAAACGCATCGGCCGTTCGGGCTGCGTAAGCCGCCTCCTCTCGCGACTTCTGCGGCACCTTGTGCCGCAACAGGCGTTGCCACTAGGCACCGACTTCCAGCAGGTCGGCACCATGTATGAGGCTGTGAATAACGCCGGCCATCACTGCGTTGCCGTCGAAACGCGAGTGATGCCGATCGTCGGATCGACTCGTCTTTGCGAGTTCTTCTTGTATAGCATCAGGGCATCCTCTATGTTCCTCGCAGGAGATCGACTCCATGAGCCGAGCCGCTACCGAATATCGCTATGAGAAGTTGACCTGGCCGGAGATCAACGACGCGGTCGATCTGGGCAAGGTGTGCTTGGTGCCGTGCGGTTCCGTGGAACAGCACGGGCCTCACCTGCCGCTCGATGTGGACATCGTCTGTCCGCAGGGCATCGCCTACGGAGCCGGCCGGGTCATCCCCGATAAACTCCTGGTGTTGCCTCCGGTGTGGTACGGCTACACGGCACACGTCATGGACTTCCCCGGCACCATCAACACGCACTACGAAACCTTCATCCACAGCGTGCTGGACATCACCCGTTCGCTGGCCTATCACGGCTTCAAGAAGATCGTACTGCTCAACGGGCATGGCTCCAACATGCCCAATCTCGATCTGGTAGCTCGACGAACCAATCTAGAAACCGATGCCGAGTGCATCCTCGCCGCGTGGTGGAACCTGTTGACGGTGGACAAGGAGTTCCTGCCACGCTGGCGACAGAGCAAGTTCCCCGGCGGCTGCGCTCACGCTTGCGAACTGGAAACGTCGCTGTATCTGTACCTCGACGGCGACAACGTCCGCAAGGATCAGATCGCCAACGGCACGATCTCGTTCAACGAGGAGAACAGCCCATTCAACTGGGTGGATCTATTCGCGGCGGGGCCGGCCACGCTGATCTCGTGGACAAGCAGCTACTCCGGCACCGGAGTGCTGGGCGAGGCCGAACTGGCGACGGCGGAGAAAGGTCGGCAGGTCTATGAAGAAGCGGTCAAGCAACTGGTGCGGTTCGTGACGTGGTGGAAGGATCGCCCCGCCGACCCGCGCCGTGAGTTGCACCGCAAGCCGCCTACCATGCCGATGCCGTGGAACCAACAGATGACGATGTAGACGAATGACGAATCCCGTCACGGCACTCTCTGGTTTCCACTCCGAATGCGGACTTGCCCTTCGTCCACGATCCACAGGTGCCCGACCAGAGGTTCGCTGGCAAGGAGTGCAATCACCTGCCCCACAAGTCGCCGGATGTTCGCGACGGTCTGTACTGATGGCCGCAGGACGACGATTCCCGCGTAGTCACCGGGCGGGTACATACGGATATTTGAGAAATCCAGATCCAGCGTCAGCACGACCCTTCTCTCAACCCGGCAAACGTCAGCCACCTGCAAATCGGACTGACCGGCCAAATGCTGCTCGGCGACTGTCAGAGCGTCGTGTCCCGCCTGCCTCAAGTCCTCGGCAGCCTCAACCGGAAGGTTTTCGTCGATCTTAAACTGCATCACGCACTCGTCGGGACAGACACCACCCGATCACGGGCGAGATCGGCAGCGTACCAAAGAGCCGCCTGAATATCCTCGGACGTGAGCGTCGGGTAGCTCCGCAGGATTGATTCGACCGATTCCCCAGCGGCGAGGTTATCGAGAATCACCGACACCATGATCCGAGTACCCTTGATGCACACCTTGCCGTGACAGATTGCCGGATCAACGCTGATGCGTTCTTTCCAGTTCATCCTCTTATCCTCCGCCTGGCCCGCCTGATGCTCCGCGAACGCTGCCTCACCTTGTCGCTAACGTACCCAGATCGAGCAACGCTCAGCAAGGGTATTCTACTACCTACAGCCGGCTCCGCATCACGGAACTAACTCGGCAATCGACACCTGCTCGGGCTGCAGCAAGCGTAGTCCCTCGGCGACGAAGGGATCGTTGTTGCGCCACAACGCTTGTAAACGACGGTCGTGCCAGGCGAGCGAGGGAATGGTCAGAGCCTGGCGAGACAGAGCGAAGGATCGCCGTAGTTCCCAGGCTAGGAAGGCTCGGAATGGGCCGGTCAGGGGGATGCCCTTGCGATGGGCGGCGATGGCCACCGCCAGCGAATAGCCGGAGAATTCGACGCAGGCCATCGCATCGTCGGTGAGTGCCTTGCCGGCCCTTCCGCCCTCCTCGATGGCCGTGGTGGTGCCGTTGTTGTAGGCTACCCACTCGTCCCAGACGTAGAGCGGCTCACGCTCCCAGTCGCGGCGAGCGTTGACCAGATAGGTCGAGTAACGCGGGCCACGAAAGCGTTCGGGCACCACGGCCGCCACCTCGCCCAGCGTCAAGGGCGGCGACTCCACCAGGGCACAGCGACCGCCCCCCGGATAGAACGCCGGTAAGCGATAGCGATTCCGCAGCGCGGCGTGAACGCCATGTGTCGTCTCGTGGCACCAGGTCGCCCGGTCGCGGTCGCGGTACTGGTAGCCCATCTCTGGAGGCAAACGGGACTCGACATCCGCGAGGAGTCGGCTCACGCCGGTGGGCGCGGCTCGGAGGACGGGTGCCTCGACCCACTGAACCCGGTCGGATGGATTCGCGTCGAGACGCGGCAACACCACCGGACGCGATAGCTCCACGGCGGGAGAGGTCGCGGAAACCGCCCGAGTGACCGGCTGCCAGGCAGAGCTAGAGGGAGGAGGGGGAGGTAGCTCGCCCAGATCCCGCATCGGGCCGACCGAATGGCACGCACTCACACTCAGCACCAGAGTGCCGGCCAGAACCGTAAGGAGAGGACGGCCGACCGGGTCGATCATTCGCAGTGCCTCCTGCACGGGCGAAGTCGAGCGCGACGTGACCGTTTGGGTAGGTGCAACAATAGTGCCAGAGTCGTCTCGGCGAATCGGAGTCGTGCGGCAAACCTTGTGGTGAAAAGGAGTTGAAGGCGATCGGGGAGCAGACCGCGTGCCGCGAATCTACCCGGTAACTTTTACCGACTCCCGCTCCACGTGAACCTTTTGCTTGGTGGGCGAGTCCTAGCAGTGTTCGCGGCAGCGAGGCCGATACCACGAACCATCGGCCCGGTAGGCAACCGGCAGACCACTCTCGCTTAGAACGAGAGATGCTGGGGGTTCGACTCACCCCTGGGCCACTGACAAGATGCCCCGGCAGACCAGCCTGGAGTGGTCGTCACTCTTTCAAGGTGAAAATCGTGGGTTCAAATCCCATCCAGGATACTTCCCTCTTCAAGAGAAGTTCTCTTCATCAAGTCGCCTTCGCGCTGCAATGCTGCCGCGCAGTTGGGACAGAACGCCCCCGCCTCGTCCTGGGTCGAGGGGCCGGCCGACTCGGCTGGATCGAAGCACTCTCCCGCCAGCAGTCGGCCTACGTCGCGCTCAAACGTAGGGCGATCCACACAATAGACTCCGCCGCGCGCTCCCTCGAAGGCGCAGTTCCAGGCAGCCAAAGCCATGCCGAAGCGCAGCGCGGCTTGCCATTGCGCTACGCTGGCACGTTGCAAACCGGCGGCCCCCTCTCGGGCCAGGACATGCAGCAGCCCAGCGGTACACCAGTCGCCCGAGCCGGCCGCATCGCGCACCACCGCCACCGGCAGGGCGGGCAGATGCACCCACTCGCCGAAGCCGGCTCGCTGATCGCGAAACCGCAGGCCGTCGGCTCCGAGCGTCTCGATGACTAGCCAGGGGCCGACCAGCGGCCGATCGGCCAATCCCGGCAATTTCTCGCGAGCAAACTTCAGAATGTGCGCCTGGGCCAGTGCCCCGGGCAGATCGCTCTCTGGGCCGGCATAGTTCGGCTCGTAGACGACCACTGCGCCGCGCTGACGCTGATGCCGAGCCAGTAACAGTGTCCCTGGAGAGTCGCGATCGAAGAAGTACACCTGAGCCGTGGGGACGGCTGCCAAGCGTTCCTCGACGCGAGGCAGCGGCACCGGTTCGTAGTAGCGTAGCCGATGATCGCAGAACGGACAGCGCGAGGAAAAGGAGTGGACGGCTCCGCTTTCGCTCTGGCGGATGTGATGAACGATGACCGGGGTTTGCTGATCGGGATAGCAGCGGATCAGATCGAGACGAACGCCCCAGCGAGCGAGGTCACGGAGGAATCGTCGGCCGGCATCATCGTCGCCCAGATCGGTGAGCGGATAACACTGCCAGCCCAAGTAGGCGAGATCGGCCAGCACATTGCCACAGGTGCCGCCCGCTTGCGACCGCGCCAGCGCAGGCGGATCGCCTTGGTGAACGATGACATCGAGGGTGAGTCGGCCGGCACCGACGGCCAGGGTGGCTGGGCGATCAAACAGTTCGGCACTGGTCATGGCAACGCTCCGAGGGAAGAGCGGTCGGTTCCCCTGTCCACTCGCCCCGGCACGGGGTATTCTTTTCTGGGAGTTATCTTATGTGAGGAGATGCCTTTCATGCACCTGGGTTTCCGCTACTGCACGCTGTTCGTCCTGTTGCTCGTTGTCGTTGCCGTCAGCCGGGCCGAAGATCCCGCCACATCGAGTTTTTATCCGCTGGCTGTCGGCACGACCTGGGAGTACAAGGCGGGCGAGAACCGCTTTCAACTTCGCGTCGCCCGCATCGAAGAGGTCGGCAAGACCAAGTGTGCCCGTGTTGAGTTGATCATCAATGGCAAGACGGTTTCTCACGAACACATCGGCCTGACCAAGACCGGCCTGGCCCGCTTCAGCTTCGAGGGCAAGGAAGCGATTCCGCCCATCGAGTTCCTCCGCTTGCCGGCCAAGACCGGCGACACCTGGAAGGTCGATTCTAAGGTGGACAACCAGCCGGTGATCGGCACGTTCAAGGTGGGCAGTGAGCAGGTCAAGGTGCCGGCCGGCACCTTCTCGGCGGTGAGCGTGGCCTCGGACAACCTCGAAGCCAACGGGGTCAAGCTCAAGGTGACCAACTACTTCTCCGAAAAGACCGGCATGGTCAAGCAGGTCGTCGAACTGGGTGGCCAGCAGATTGTCATCGAGTTGGAGAAGTTCGAGCCGGCTAAGGGCAAGTAAGGCGGGGCGATTGAAGAATCCGCCGAGCTTACGTCGTCGGATTCTTCAGGTGAGCAAGCGAGCCGACATCGTAAATCCTCATTTCTTGCCCTCGGCCCGGCGATCCAGGAAGAACCTGCGCAGCAGTCCAGCACAGCGGTCGGCCAGGATGCCACCCAGCACGCTACAGCGGTGATTGAGCCGGCTGTCGGAGGTGATCTGATACAGCGTATGGCACGCTCCCGCCTTGGGATCGGCGCAGCCGTAGAAGACCAGCGGTAGCCGGGCTTGCACGATGGCACCGGCACACATCGGGCACGGTTCCAGCGTGACGTATAAGGCGCACTCTTCCAACCGCCACGATCGCAACGCCTGAGCCGCCTGCGTCAGAGCAATCATCTCGGCGTGTGCAGTCGGGTCGATCAACTGCTCGCGTTGGTTGTGCGCTCGGGCCACGATGCCTCGCTCTGGATGCACGATGATCGCTCCGATCGGCACCTCCTCCTCGGCGAAGGCGGCCTCGGCTTCCTGCAACGCCTCCTCCATGTGCAGCACATGCAGCGGATGCCGCGGATCACTGAGCAACGTATTGAGGATGTCCGGGTACATGAGTGCGTCTCTCGGCGACTTGTCTTGGCAATCACAGCCTGTACCGAAGGAGATCGCTTCGACCAGTGGAGCGAGGGACCGACCCGCGTAAGCTTGTCTCAGGCTGAGCAAGGCTGTAACTGCCCTCGGGCAGACGCTAGCGGTGGCGGAACGCAGCTGGTTCACGGCACCCGCAAGCGAACTCGATTCATGCCGACCCCCTTGGCCGCGTCGATGATCTGCACGACGGTTTCATGCGAGACGTTGTCGTCGTGATCGAGCAGCAGATCGGTCTTATTGGTGGCCCGGACGAAGCGGCGTAGTTCGGCGGGCAGTTGCTCGAGTCGGACGATCTTGTCCTCGACGCGAATGACGGGTTGCCCATTCTCCAGGGTGGCTCGGACGCTGATCATCTGCTCCTTGACCTGTTCTTTGGTGTAGACCGGCAAGCGAGCTTTGGCGTCGTCGGCGGTTGGGGCATCCAGCCGCAATTGCAGAGCGGCCACGGTCGTCGTCAGGATGAAGAACACCAGCAAGACCAGACACACGTCGATTAGGGCGTTCATGTCTAGCCGAGTCTCGTCGTCGTAGGTGCGTGGTGGGGGCAACTCGACCTCAGCGGCGAGGTCGGCCAACACGGGGTGGTTCTCGATGGCCTGCCAATCGGAATCGTTCGGCCCTTGCACCTCGTCGGTGGTTTCCCACAGGCCTTCCAGCAGTTCTTCTTGCAGTTGCTCCAGCGGCATTTCCACGGCGGTGGCAGAGCCTTCGTGGCGGACTTTCCAGTTCATTGCTCGCTCCCGGTGGCTCCGTAGAAGTTGCCGCTCAATTTGCTGCGATACGGCTCGCCGCGCAGACGTAGGATCAGATCGCGGGTCAAGCTCGCCTTGACGTTACGCTCGGCATTGATGATGAGTTCGACGCGCTGGGTGTTGCGTTCGAGGCGAACCTTGAGGCGTTCGAGGATCGCTTCTAGCGTTTGCAGATCCGTTTCATCAGGCTCGGTGGGCCGATCGCCGACTCCCAGCGAGTAGAGCGGCGTGCCTTCTGGATCGAGGCGGATGTCGATGCGCAGAGCTTCGGGGTGATTGACTTGCTCGCCGTGTTCGACGCGTGGCGTATCGACATAACTAGCGGTGGCAATAGAAGCGGCTGTGAGCATAAAGAAGACGAGCAGCACGAGACTGACATCGATGAGCGGGATCATGTCCACGTCCTCATCTTCTTCCTCAGCGGGCCGCTGGTAGCGGAACCCTATCTCTACGGGGCTGAGAGCCTCGGCGGGATCTTCGGGGCGAGTGGGTTCGGGTACGAGCCGATAGGGGCGAAAGTCCGGCGATTCGCCGAGGGGAAACCAGTTCGCAGTGCCGGAGGGCTTGATCTGATCGCTATCGAGGAGTCGGCCCTGCTGGAGCCATTCGGCCACGACGGTGTAGGGAACTTCCTTGTAGACTGTGTTGGTCTCGACGATCCACAGGTCGAAGAAGCGTTGCGGATTGGTCATGAAGACGATCCTACCGAGGACGTGCGCCGTGGGACTATTCACCTCCAGTGTACCAAGGTGCAGAGGGGCGTCAATGAGTTTGCTACTCCACCCGCTAACGCGAGGTGGCTCGCTAGCGAGCCGGGTTCGTTGGCTTGGGGCAACGGGCCGCTAACGAAATGACCCGATCCCAGCTTCGCTTTTGCGAATGGGATCGGGTCTTGAAGATACCCGCGAGAGCGGGACTCACTTCTTCAGCAGTTTTTTGATCTCGTCATCGACCGTGGCGATCTGGCTGGCGCGGTTAACACACTTGCCGTCCTTGCCGATCAGGAACACACAGGGCAGCACCTGAATGCCGTACTGCGTGGCCAACTTGCTCTCCAGGCCGCCATCTTCGTGCAGATGGATACCAATCGGAGTGTTCTTGCCCAGGAAGGCCTTAGCCTCCTCGACGCTGGCATCCAGGTTAATGGCCAGTACTTCCACTTCTTTGTCGTTGGCTGACACAATGCTCTTGAGCTTGGTGAAGTCACTAGCCGCCTGACCGTTCCAGCTTGCCCAGTAGTAGACGATGACGATCTTGCCTTGCAGTTGCGTGATGTCGAAGGGCTTACCATCGCTAATCTGGTTACCGACCAACTGGATCGGTGTGCCTTCCAGACCGAGCCGACGCAGACTACCCTCGGCCTTGCGAGCCTGGGGCTTGCCAGGGAAGCTACGGGCTAGATCGGCATACCAGTTCTTGGCCTCGACATCCTTGTCGAGGAACTCAGATACCATGCCCAGTTGCAGCATGGCATCGGGCACGTCATCGGCCTTGGGGAAGGTCTTGATGAAGCTGGTGAGGTTGTCGAGCCACTCCTGCTGCACCTTGTCGAAGTTCTTGCCGGCCAACAACTTGACCGAGTAGTCCCCCTGCATGCGTCGGAAGACGACATAGGCGGTCAGATTGCTGGTCGGGATCGCTTGCATCAACTGCTTCTCCAGACTCAACAATCGCGAGGAAGCCACCGTGTCGCTCGGGTTGGCCTGAATGGCACTAGCCAAACTGTCAGCTACCTGACGAATCCACGGATCACGCTTCTGCGGCTTGACTTGCTTGACGATCTCTTCGAGGAGATCGGCTCGCGTCAAATAGTGCTTGACCGCTTCAGGGCCAGTGACGGCCACCTGTTGTTTGTCCAGTCGAGTCAGTTCCTCGACGAGCTTCTGTAGCTTGGGATCTTGGCCGATGTCGATATCTTCGTTGGGATTGCGACCGTTTTGCTCGTCTTCGATGGCCATGCCCGCTACTGGGCCGTCGATGATCCGCCAAGCGCCGCCGACCTGAAGCATCGGCCCGATCTGGAACCATTCGTTGGAGCCGGCCACATCGACTAGCACAGTCGCCCGGCTATAGCGAATCACGTCATGCCGACTGCCGGTTTGATCGGCCGGCAAACATTGAGGTGCCCCGGTTTCTAGATGCAGCCAGACGGCCTTGTCGTCGAGCTTGGGCATCTTGGCACGAGTTGCCTTGAACTTGTCCTCGACCCCCTTGCGACGAGTGAGCAAGTCCTCGACCATTTCCCGACCCAGCCCTAAAGCCTTGATTTCCTCATCGGTGATGAGCAAGGCTTGCAGCCGGGCCAGATCATTGGTCGCCAAAGCCCGCAGAACCTCTTGGCTGACCTCCTCGGCCGAGATAATCCTCCACGACGTGATGGTGCCCTTACGCTCCGTATCTACGCCGTACTTCGAGCCACCACTGTTGAACCAGCGGAAGTGATCTGGGGTGCGGGCCCCAGGCGTTATGATCTCGCGATAAACCTCCAGCCCGTCCTTGTAGTAGGAGAACTGGTCGATGTTCTGACCGTTGCTGGCGAAAAATTTGCGGAGATACCGGCCCTGACCGTCCAGTAACACCCAGCCACTGCCTGTGCCACTCTTGATCTGATCCACTTTGCAACTGGCCTGTTCGGCCAGCGACGGGGTGGAGTAGTTGACCTCATGGCGTGGCTTGTACTCGAGCATTTTCTGCACTGTAGGCGGCGGAGCCGCCCAAGTGAGGATGGCACTGCCTAGCAGCAACCCTCCTGCCAGTAGGAATCGGATCAGGCCGCCACCCGTGTTGCGCGCCATCACCATCACGCGACTCCTTTCGTCATGCCCCTTAGTTCCTAAAAATCTAGTCTCCCTTCTCATCGGCACGGCAGGTCTGATCGGTTCAATCCAATCGCGTCAATACAAGCCACTTGGATCGATCAGGCCGATCACGCTGCCTTTTCCTGTCGCGAGAAGGGCAACAGGTCGGTGAGCCAACCGAAGCCCCGTGCTTTAAGCGAATCCCGGACAAACACATACAGCGAACAATCCCCGGAGCTTGCGGTAGCTACCCAGCTTGACTCAAATTCGGCCAACGGTTATAATTTCCTAAATGTTAGCAGGTTCTGTACTAAATAACCTGCCTGGGTGTCAGGGCTTCCGCCTCTTACCTGACTAGAACTGACTTGCTCTGGCCGTTGTTGACGCGATAGCAACGGCAGGTTGTCTACCTGACACTCACCCTGCTACGCTTACCTGGACGTGAGAGAAGTGTGAACCGGATACTTCTCTCCGCCCCACAACCTGGCTAGGAAAGTCAGGCTATGCGGGGACCCAAGGATGGGTTCGAGATTCCGGCTGGCTCCTGACGATGGGTGGCCCTTGTCTGACGACCGGGTCAAGCAGGTCAAAGCCGCCAATGACATCGTTGATGTCGTCGGCACCTACCTAACGCTCCGACCAGCCGGCGGAACGTTCAAGGGACTTTGTCCCTTTCATGACGATCACCGCCCTTCCTTTGATGTCGATCCCCGCCGACAACGCTTTCGTTGCTGGTCTTGTGGCAAACATGGCGACGTGTTGAGTTTCGTCCAGGAATTCGAGCGTGTCTCGTTCGTCGAAGCCCTCCAGTTGCTGGCACGCCGTGCCGGCATCGATCTGGAAGACACGCCGCAAGCCACTGCTAACGCACGCAATCGGGCGGCTCTCCTCGATGTAATGCGCTGGGCCAGCCGTCAGTTCCACGATTGTCTCTTTGAGTCGCCGCTTGCCGAGAGGGCTCGCACCTATCTGGCTGAACGCGGCTTGTTAGCCGAAACCAGTCGCGCCTGGGGACTGGGTTATGCTCCAGTCGATGGGCAATGGCTGGTTCGTCGCGCCGAGCAAGCAGGGGTGTCCAGCGAACTGCTAGAGACGGTCGGCCTAATCGCCGCTCGCACTGAGCAAGCAGGCTACTACGACCGCTTCCGCGACCGAATTCTGTTTCCCATTCGCGATGTCCGCGGGCAGGTCGTCGGATTCGGTGGCCGCATTCTGCCCGACTCGCCCCTCGCTTCACGCGTTCCCAAATACTATAACTCGTGCGATACTCCCCTGTTCTGCAAGAGCGAGCAACTCTACGGCATCGACGTTGCCCGTCAGGCCGGTGAGAAAGCGGGGTATTTGGCCGTTGTCGAAGGCTACACCGACGTGTTGATGGCGCACCAACTCGGCATCTGTCAGGTCGTGGCGACAATGGGGACAGCTCTGAACGACCGGCACGTCAAACAACTTCGTCGCTTTGTGCCGCGTGTTGTGCTCGTCTTCGATGCCGATGCCGGTGGCGATCAAGGGGTCGATCGCGCTCTGGAACTGTTCGTCAGCCACGAACTGGAACTGGCCGTAGCCACCCTGCCGTTAAACCTCGATCCGTGCGATTTGCTACTCGAGCAAGGGGCCGAAGCCTTCCGACGCGTTCTGTCTGGAGCGGTCGATGCGTTGGAGTTCAAGTTGACGAGTCTGCTGGCGCGGCAGGACACGAACACTGTGGAGGGGCGACGGCAGGTAGTCGATGCGGTCTTGAGAGTAATTTCCCGCGCTCCCGCCTTGCCAGGACAGACAGGCGCGGTCAAGATGGAGTTGATGATAGAACGCATTGCCCAGCGACTGGCGATGCAGCCGCGCACCGTTTGGGCCCGATGGGTGGAGATGCGACACGAGCAACAAAAAACAGCCAGTTCGCTTCGGATAAGGCCCAGTGTCGAAGAACCAGCTCGGTCAGCACCGGCCGCTCCCCAGGAGCGTCGTTTGCTCGAGTTGTTGTTGGCAGAGCCGACCTTGGTTGCTCAGGCGATGTCAAGATGTTCTGTCGAGGACATCAGTCATCCCGGAGTGCGGCGACTCGTCGCCAGTTTGTTCGCCTTGTCGCAACAGGGACTGCCGCCAACCCTGGATCAGTTGCGGTTGACTCTGGATAGTCCTGCCTTGTTGAGCAAGGCCTTTGAACTGCAGGAAGCAGGGCTGGCTCGATCCGACCGAGGTCGTGAATTGGAGGATCTGCTGACGTGGTTTCGGCTTCGTCGGGAAAAGTCTGTCAAGGAACAGTTGCATGGTCAATTGCGGGCAGCCGACAACGAACGGTCTGCCCTGGAATTGCTCCGCCGGCTGCAAAACCAGACTGTAGAATCTGCCCCTGTTTCTGCCAGCGGAGAAGAAGAAGCGGCGGTCTTGCTGCCTCCGCATACTTCTTCGGGCAGTCAGGTTGCGAGTTGAGGGAGGGGTTCAATGGAGAAGATCGATGACGGCCTGAAGGCTTTGCTCGAACAGGGCAAAAAAACGGGCTATCTAACCTACAGCCAAGTCAACGATCACTTACCCGATGATGACACGAACCCCGAGAAAATCGATCAGCTACTCATGCTGCTCGAGGCCGAGGGGATCGAGTTGATCGACGAGGCGGAGGTCGATGAACGTGAGCAGCCCGGTCAACTCGATGAGGAAGTCGGCGATCTCGATCTGAGCTTCATCGACGAGGAAGAAGGTCGACGCATCGACGATCCGGTTCGCATGTATCTGACCCAAATGGGCAACATCCCTCTGCTCCGTCGCGAGCAGGAAATTGCCCTGGCCAAGAAGATCGAGGTCACACGCAAGCGTTTCCGTCGCAAGGTACTGGAATGCGATGGCGCTTTGCATCAGGTCGTCGAGACGCTCAAACGCGTCCACATGGGCGATCTACCCTTCGACCGCACCGTCAAGGTGTCGATGACCGAGAACCTCGAAAAAGACAAGATCATGGCGCGCATGCCACACAACCTGCGCACCCTCGAACACCTCATGGAACAGAACCAACGGGATTTCGAGCAGATCATCAATCCGTCTACCAGCGAGGAAGAAAAACAACGGCTGCGTCGCCAGTTGCGCATCCGTCGTCGCAAAGCGGTCACCCTCGTCGAGGAACTGTCGATCCGCACCCAGAAGATCCAGCCGCTGATGAAGAAACTCGAGCAGATCTCCAGCCGCATGGATGAACTGGAACAGCAAATCCAGGCATGCCACCAACGTGAAGATCGCGCCAACCTCGAGAAGGAACTGCACGACTACATGATGCACACCCTCGAGGAACCCGCCACTCTTCGCAAACGCGTCGAGATGGTTCGCACGCGGTTCACCGAGTACGAACAGGCCAAACGCGAACTATCGGGCGGCAACCTCCGCTTGGTGGTCAGCATCGCCAAAAAGTATCGCAATCGCGGTCTTAGCTTCCTCGATCTGATCCAGGAAGGTAACACCGGCCTGATGCGAGCCGTCGATAAGTACGAGTATCGACGTGGCTACAAGTTCTCCACCTACGCCACTTGGTGGATTCGTCAGGCGATCACCCGAGCCATTGCCGATCAGGCACGCACCATCCGCATTCCGGTTCACATGATCGAGACGATGTCCAAGCTCCGCAACGTCTCGAAGAAACTCTTGCAGACGCTCGGCCGAGAACCGACCATCGAAGAGACGGCCCAGGCGGCTGGCATCAGTGAGGACGAGACACGCCGCGTTCTCAAGATTAGCCGACATCCCATCAGTCTCGACCGCCCGGTTGGCGAGAGTGAAGACAGCTTTTTCGGCGAATTCATTGAAGACGACACCGCCGAATCGCCCGTACAGGCGGCCACCCAAGAGATGCTCAAGGACAAGATCGATCAGGTGCTACGCACGCTCACCTATCGCGAACGTGAGATTATCAAGCTCCGCTACGGATTAGGCGATGGCTACACCTACACACTCGAGGAAGTTGGCCGCATCTTCAAGGTCACCCGCGAACGCGTCCGGCAGATCGAGGCCAAGGCTGTCCGCAAACTCCAGCATCCGGTTCGCAGTCGCCAACTCGAGGGCTTCCTCGACAGCTTACGCCGCTAGAGATGAAGTAAGCAAGTTCTCTACCGAACACCTTGCCAAGTGCATTTCCGTAGAGACTTTCTTAGCAGAGGATTGGTTATGGCAGGGGTGGCGACGTTATTTCGTGAGATCCATCGTCTGCGCGTGCTGATTCGTGATGCACAGGAGCAACTCGATCGTATACCCCGACAACGCAAAGCCTACCAGACCAAGGTCGCCCGAGCGGAGCAGACTCTTCGCGACGAGCAGGAAACCATCAAGAAACTCAAGGTCACCATCTCGGATAAGGACAAGCAACTCAAGGAAAAGGAAGATCAGATCCATCGTTATCAGATCCAGCGCGACGGAGCGGCCAGCAAGAAAGAATATGATGCGTTAGTCTTCGAGATCGCCCATGCCAAGCAAGTCTGTAGCCAGCTTGAGGAAGAGATTCTCCTGGCCATGACGGAAACGGACGAGCGCGTTGCCAAGATACCGGGGCTGGAAAAAACGCTAGCCGACGCTCGCGCTGAGCTAGCTCGCTTCGAGAGCGAGGTGCCTGCTCGACAAACGGTACTGCAAAGCGAAGTGCAGCGTGCCACCGCCGAACTGAAAGCTCAGGAAGCCCAGATCCCGCGTGACCTCAAGCCTCAGTACGACCGCACCATCCACTCTTTGGGAGCCGACGGCTTCGCTGCCGTCCGCGATCGGATCTGCTCGGCCTGCTACATCGAGGTGATTTACCAGATCGAGGTCAACCTGAAAAACGATCAGTTCGCCGTGTGCAGCAACTGTGGGCGTATCCTGTATCTACCGGAAACTCCCCCTGCCAGGGTCGAGGAAGAGGACTGATCACCAACGAGTGCTAAGGAATGGAACCTCTTGCCTAGCCGGGGCTTGCCACCGAATCACTCTTCCTCGGCAGCAGTTAGGATCAGATCACTTTTTCTTTCCGCCTGGCCAGGGGCAGACTGGCTAGCCACTCTTGAGGAGGAATGCCATAGGGCCGGAATTTCTCCATCTTGCCCTCTTCCTCGCTGCAATACAGAGCGCGATACATGCCCAGTTTGGCAGCAGCAGGACTGTCGATCAGGTTGCTGGAGTCGGCGACGTTCATCTGGAACACCACCCGTAACGCCAGTTCGCGCAGCGTCTGGCGGTCGAAACTGCGCTGCAAGTTGGTCAGCGTGTCGCACCAGATCAGGCAGTGAATCCCCAGGGACGGCCCCTCGCGGAGCAGCAGGCCGAGTTGCTTGTCGGGAGTGGGCGGCTTGTCGTCGGCTCGACCGAGGTAACTGCCGAAATCGTCCTCGTTGCGACGCAGATCGCGCAAGCGATGCAGCCCGTAGAGAAACAAATACAATGGTGGAGCTTCCGCCTCGGGCGACTGCTGTCGTCGTTCCAATTCGCTACACAGATCCAGCAGCATCGCCCCCAGGCCGCGTGAACCGGCCAGGCGGAGAGTTCCGGGCAGCAGGTCGGCCAACTGGGCCAGGATGCCGGTTCGGGGTGTCTCTCCTTGGTGTCCATCGATGAAAAACAGCCGTGGCGCGGCGGGGAACCCATTGGCGGCGGCTAGGCTGATGATTGCTGTGGACAGCATGCCCAGCACTGACTCAGGTTGCTGCCCAACGAGAAGCAGGTTACTGCCGTTGCGGCGATGGAAGGTCGCTCCGGTCAGTTCGTCGATGGCCATTGCCTCACCCAGCCAAGCGGTCTGTCCCTCGGATTGCACTGGAGCCTCGGTATGGGCCAGCAGGGCTGCCAGCGGACGGTTGCGTGTGATGTCGGCCGAGGCGTTGCCCTCGAAGACGACCAGGGCGGTAGCTCGGTGGCTTATCGTCGGCTGGCTGCTGCCATCGGCCTGTTCCTTCGCCGCTTGTGAGAAAGAGGTACTGCGAGCTAGTTCAGCGATCTTCAACAGGTACTGTTCGCGTTTGGCATCGTCCAGCCAGACGACTTGGAAGGGATCGTTGCCCTCGACCAGACCGTTCTGATCGTTGTAAATCGCCTCACCTGGACGCGATAGCAGGCGCGCCGCTGAGTTGTCGTCGCTGAGGATCAGGTGGGCATCGGCCTCACTACACTGCAAGGCGATGCGTACCGCCATCTGGTCGATGGTACTGCGAGCCAGCGAGTACGCTCCGCCTAGGGTCTGCGACCCGAGCAACACATGCAGGCCGAAGGCCCGGCCCTGACGCACCAGTCGATCGAGCAAACGGGCCGCCTCCTGAGCGATGCGGTCGTCCTCGGTAAAGAACTCCTGAAACTCATCGACGATCAGCAACACCCGCGGCATGGAGACATCCGGCCTCGCTTGACGATAGGCCGCCAGATCCTGAGCGTTGACGACGCGGAAACGTTCGCCGCGCTGTTTCAATTCGGTGTCCAGTCGTTGCAGCACACTCAGACCGAACTCGCGTTCGCTTTCGATGGCGATAACGCGAGCGTGGGGCAATTCGTGGACGGCGTAGGTCTTGAACTCGACACCTTTCTTGAAGTCGATCAGATACAGTTCGACCTCGTCGGGGCTGTACAGCAAAGCCAGGTTGGTGATGAGGGCGTGCAGCAAAGTGGATTTACCGGAGCCAGTTTTGCCGGCGACTAGGGCGTGCTGGGCGGTTCCTTTGCCGAGTTCGAGGTGCTGTCGGCGTGTAGCACCCGCGCGCCCCAGAGGCACGCTCAGGCCGCGCGTCGCGTTGCCCTTCCACCAGAGATCGGCAGAGGGGGCAATGAACTCGAACGGCACCTCGACCCGCTGGGCGTTACGCGCCGCCTCGCCGACACGCTGCAAGATGCGGTTGCAGAAGTCATCCGCCGGAGGAGCATCCAGGCTCAACGGATAGGGCGCGAAATCCGGATCGCGGAACTGGAATCGGCCATCGGCCCAGTCGAGATGCACCCCGTGTCGTTCCAGGTCGGCCAGATCGAAACCGCGCGGCAATTCCTGCCGACGATCGAGGCTCACCAGCGTGGTGACCCCGCAGCGTGGCCCGCTCTGTACGATGCTGAGCAGCCGACGAACCGCTTCAGCAGTGAAGTTGGTGGGGAAATTGGCCACCACCAACACGCGATAGGGTTCGGCGACCTCGCCGGCCTCGGCGTTGTACTCGCTGATGGTGGCGTAGCGGTTGCGTAGATACTTCTGAATGACGTTCTCCATGTGGGCGGTCAGGTCGGCCAGTCGCTGTTCGATGTGCGCTGCCTCCGTCCAGATGCGACTGCCGACCAGCGATTCGTCGTGATCGGCCAGATTCATGAAGGCTGCGAAGTTCTGCCCCAGTCCGACCGGATCGACGATCAAAAAGCGGATGCGTCCGGGCGGAACCGTGGTCAGCAGGCGGAACAGCAGCGTTTGCAGTGTCTGGGTGGCTAGTTCCCGCCCTTGATCGCGCGCATGGAGCATCAGGGAGGTGTGTTCGGGCAGAGCGCAACAGGCAGGTAAGGTCAGGTGGATGGCAGCCGGTTCGGGACGTGGTTCAATCCAGGGAGCCGCACTGAGAATCTCGCTGGTCTGAACGGTGTAGCTGCCGAAGCGGATCAGCGGGGGAGAAGTGGTAGCGGGTTGCCAGTTGTCCCAGGTCGGATCGTCCCAGGGAGGGAACAGTGCCTGACACTGGCGGTTGATGTCGGCTGCATTGCTTAGAGCATCGGACAGGTCTTTCTGCCAGCGTTCGACGAAGTCACGCCAGGCGGTTTGCAATCGCTGCCGAATGTCGGCCAGTTGCCGGTCGTGGCGGTCATCGAGTTGTTTACCTTTGGTCTGGTCGTGCTGCTCGACTTCGGCGAGAGACTGCTGATGGAGGGTCGTGGCGGCAGTCAGATCGTCGTGACGACGCTGCTCGCTGGCTTGCAGTTGCTCGGCCAATCGCCTGTCGAGGTCGCTCAGACCGACGTTCTTGCGGAACGAGATGTCGGCCAGACGAGTGGTACGCTGCGAGTGAGCCTTTTCAAGAGCTTGCTGGTGCGCCAGCAGAGCTTGACGATTGGCCTCGTCGCGGTCGGCCTGATAGCGTGTCTGCAAGTGCTTTTCGACCCGCTCGATGTGGCGGAACAATTGTCGAAGGGGAAGATAGGCTTCCTCGATGGCCTTGCCGGCCAGGGAGCGGATCAGCGGATAGATCAAGATGCTGCCGATGCCGGTGACCACGGTGCTGGCAATCAGTCCGAGAACGACGAGAGCCAACAGATCTGCTTCGGAGCGAACGATTCGAGCGGTCAGCCAACCTAGAGGCAAGAGCAGAACCAGCCACGCCAAGACGAGTAGGCCAGGCAAGCGCAATCCCCAGGCGTAGCGCGGCAGGGTGAGATGGATCAGAACGTCGAGTTGCTCTTGGGCCAGATCCAGACACTCGCCGAGTTTGCGAGGCAGTTTCTCGCTGGGCTGTTGTTTGTCGGCGAGTTGGTCGAGTCGATCGGGATCTTGCTTCCAGCGACGCAGTTGAGCGTGGGCCTGTTGTTGCCACTCGGCCGCTTGCTGGTGGAGGTCGCTAACGCGAGCGAGTTCGTTGCGGAAATGCGACTCGGCCTCGGCTTTGGCAGCTTCAAGAACGGCATCAGCGGCCCAGTTGGCCTCCTGAAACGCCGCCAGGGCGGCCTGCTGAGCCGCCTCTAGCTCACTAGTGAGTTCGTAGCGGGCTTTGGCGAATTCCTTCTGGGCCTGATCCAGTTCAGCGGTATAACGAGCCTCGATGGCCTGGGTTTTCTGGGCGAGTTCCTGATCGAGTCGTTCGCGTTCTCGTGCCGTTCGTCGAGCCAGTTGGGCGCGAGCTTCTTGCCATTGTTGGTTGGCCCTCTCGGTTTCGACGTGGAATTGTTCGGCCAATTCGGGTTCGACCCGACGGCGTTCCTCGGCAATCTGCACCAGTTGCCGCAGCAGGGTTCGTTGTCGATGCAGAAGAGACGGTTCGCTCATGAGCCAGTGATACCCCGCAGGCAGCCGAATGGGAGACGACCTTTATCTTCGCAGAGCTATCCACCTAGGGCAAGGGAGCCGCTGACGTGGTACGGCGAGCCGCCCCACGTCAGCGGGCGGAGTGCGCCCCCTCCAGGTGCTGACGCAACCTAGCTCGCTGGGGGTTCACTGTTTCTGAGTCGGACGAGCTAACCGCCTCGTCCTTTTGATACTCGCTGCTACAATATGTCTAGGTTTTTCTGTCCGGACACCTAACGAAGGACCCTCTCACATGGCTAGCGCGAACGTGATCGAATTGACGGCTGCGAACTGGGAACAAGAAGTCGTGCAATCAACCATGCCCGTTCTGGTTGATTTCTGGGCGGTCTGGTGCGGCCCGTGCCGGATGCTGGCACCGACCATCGACAAGATCGCCAAGGATTTCGCCGGCAAGGTCAAGGTGGCCAAAGTCAACACCGAGGACGCTCCAGAAATTGCCGCCAAGTATCGGATCTCGGCCATTCCGCAGTTGATGGTCTTCAAGGGCGGTAGCGATCAGCCTGTCGAGCGGCCTTCGCCGGGGGTGAAGACAGAAGCCGACATCATCAAGATGCTCAATCGCGTTCTGGGCAGTTGAGCCGTTTCGCCCGAGCAGCCCCATCGTTTGCTGTGCCAGATACTTACTCATTACTCTGGCTCTAACTTGCCCCGTGTTGCCACGGGGCAGGCTAGCCTTTCAGAGCGATCTGCCTTTTGCCAGTCTTCTGCACCTTTCCTAGGTCTAGTGCTTTTCGCGGTAATCTTGTCTTCTTGCGGGGATGTTTCAATCACTAGGTGCTTGGCTGCCGATAGACAGGGATGTCGATCTCATGCCTCCAGGAGAAGCCGGCGCATGGATGTCACTAGCAGGCTACCCAGTGACTCGCAGTCGCCCCGTTTCGCAGGCGAGTTGGTGGTGCGAAACGGACGAATGAGCGGGGCGCGTTGTCCGTTGCAAACGCCCCTGACGCTTCTGGGGCAATCGGCGGCAGCGGACATCCGCCTGCGAGTGGATGGCATTGAGGCGTTACACTGTGCCATTAGCGTCGATGATCGAGGGCTGCTGCTACGCGATCTGGGCAGTGCCGCTGGCACCTCTGTCAATGGGCAGAGAGTTGTGACTCATCGGCTGAGCAATGGGGATCTCGTGGAGATCGGCCCGTTCCAGTTCGGTGTCGTACTGGCGGCTCCGACCACGTCGGAAGCTCCCAGTGCCAATGCGGTTCTGCTCGATCGCGAGCGGGAAGCCGTTCATGTGCAGGTGGCCGCCGTCGCCGCCCAACAAGCCCTGCTGACCGAAGAGGAAAGCCGACTCGAACAGCGTTCCACCGCCCTGCAACGACAGGAAGCTCAGTTGGCCAGTCATCTGCATGATCGCCAGCAACGCCTCGACGAACAGTACGAACAACTCCGTCGCGATCGAGCGGCCTTTGAAAAAGAGACGGAGAACATCTGCGAGATTCTCCAAAGTGAACGCGACGAGTTGGACAGACAACGCCGCGAAGTCATCGAACAGCAACAACAGAACGAGACCCAACGACAACGCTTACGCGAGTTGCGTCGTCGTCTGGCCCGCAGGTATCGCCGGCTCTCTCAGCAGCAGCAAAAACAACTGCAAGCTCGTCTGCGCGAACTAGATGCCGCCCAGCAGCAGCTCGAACAGCAGCGTGCTGCGGTGCAGGCGGTTCTCGAACGTCACCACACCGAACTGGAACTAGGCCGACGCGAATACCGTGAGCAACTAGAGGAACTCGCCCTGGCTCAGCAACAGTGGGAAACGACGCTCAACGAAGAATATCAACAACGTCGGCGACAACAGAAGGAAATGGAGCAGCAGGCGGCCCAGTTGGCGATCGCCAAGCAGCAAGCTCAACAAGAGTTGCAGCAGGCTGAACGGCAACGCTCGCTTCTAGTGCGTGAGATCGCGGGCTTGCAAGCTCGCGTCAGCAACTTGCGCACTCAACTCGAGCAGTTGACCAACATCGTCACGGTCAGCCCTGCCGGGCCGACCGAGGAAATCATTCCTCCGCCGATGGCGACGGCCCTGCAACCGACGACTTCCCTGCCCCCTGATGCCGATTTGCTCCGTGAAGTGGCCTGCCATCTGCACGATCAGCGGTTGCATCTGCTGGAACAGTGGCAACGATTGCTGCATATTCACGAAACCTGGCACAACGAGCGATCAGCCGCTCTGGCCGAGTTGCAAAACAGTGCAGACGAACTGTCACGCCGCGAGGCACGTCTGAATGCCTTGGAGATGCGATTGCGTCAGACGGAGAGGCAGTTGCAGCAACGACAGGAGGCTTTTGCCGAGCGGCAGTGTGCCCTGGAAGCCTGGCAAACGCGACTGCGCACCGAAGAGTTGGCTTGGCAAGCTCGTCGCGAGGAGTTACTGGGCGAACTGGAACAACGCGAGTTCGCCCTGCGACAACAACGCGAACACCTTAACGAGGTTCAGCAAGGCCGACAGCAGGAAATCCTTGCCCTGCGAGTCGCTTACCAACAGTGTGAGGAAGCCCGGCGACAGTACGGCCTGCTCTGTCAAGAGTGCGAGAAACTCGCAGAGGAACTGGCCAGCGAACAGCGCAAACTGGTCGCTGAGGCTCAGGCGTTGAACGCCGTGCGTCAGGAACTGCTCACCCAGGCCGCGGATACTTCTCGTACCGATCAACAGATCGAACGCTTGGCTCGCCTGGAGAGAACTCGCTTGGAACGTGCTGAGAAACAGCAGCGGCAGGCTCAGCGTGTCCAGCAGCAACAACAGCAATTAGAAACGCAGCGACAGCAACTGACCCAGTGGCAAGCCACCCTGCTGGCCGCTCAGGAGGTGTTCACCCAGCGGATAGCCGCCTGGGAAGCCCGCGAGCAAGCCATCGCCAACGACGAGTTGCAACGGCAGACTGAGTTGCAGCGACTGCGGACACAAGCTGCCTTAGCCGAGCGGCAGTCCAGGCAGTTGCGCGAGGAACTCGAACGCTTGGCGTGTGCCCTCATCGAGGAAGCACCGGCTAGCGACAAAGGTTATCAGGCGGCGTGAGCGACCAGAGAAACCTCCACCCGCTGATGCGGGCCGGCTCGCTACTGTCAGTTCACCGCTGCTGTCGCTACAATCGATTGCATGAAACTACTCGTTCTGGTCGCGCGGGGCTTGCAGGCAGGTGCCTGCGGCCCTTATGGCAATCGTCTCAACGACACCTCAGCCCTGGATGCCCTGGCGGCTCAGGGAGTGGTCTTCGATCACCATTTCGCTGTCCATCCCGATCCGGCCACCGCTCGCCGCGTCTGGCGTAGTGGCCGGTATCATTTTCCACAACCGCCTGGAACCCCAACCGGGCCGGCGACGGACAACGATCTGCTGCGCTTGCTCCACGAGCAAGGCACCACCACGCACCTGATCCTCGACGACAGCCGACCGACTCCCGAAGACTGGCTGGTGGGCTGGCACGAGGTGCGTCGCGGTGAAGACCACTTGGCTACCATCGAGGCCGCTCAAGCAACTCTGCACCAACTCTGTCGTGTCCCTTGCTGGCTGGTCTGGGTCGAACTCGCCTCTCTGTTGCCGCCTTGGTCGATCCCTGACGAGATTCTCGAACGCACCTTTGCCTTGCCCGTCGAGGAAGAAGACGAGGACGACGAGGAAGAAGAGGACGCGATTGCCGATTACTTCGACGAGGAAGAGGCTCTCGAACCGTTGTTGGAACCTCCCGAGGGGGTGATTGATGCCAATGACGATCGTCTGTTTCAGCGACTAGCGCGAACCTATGCAGCAGCTCTGACCTGCGTTGATGCCTTGATCGGCGAGTTGCTCGAAGGCATGCAAGACGATGTCCTGGTGCTGTTCACCTCCGACCACGGTCAGGCACTGGGCGAACACGGAGTCGTCGGGCCGTGCCGACCTTGGCTGCACAACGAGATCGTCCATGTCCCGCTGCTGCTGGCCGGCGCGGGTTGCACAACCGGCAAGCACGTTCCGGTGCTGACCACCTCGCTGGACATCCCAGCAACCATCGCCGACTTGGCCGGCGTCCACTTGCCCGGTGCGCACGGGCGGAGCCTGTTGCCCTATCTGGGAGTGCCGACGCCGCCGGGGCCAGACTATGTGTGCCTGGGAACACAGGTCGGCGACAGCATCGAATGGGCCTTGCGCACGCCCGATTGGGTATTGCAGGTGCCCATCGTGCCGCAGGCCGAACCGCGTCTGTACCTCAAGCCGGCCGATCGCTGGGAAGTGAACAACGTCGTCAAACACCATCTGGAATACACCGAGGCTCTGACGCAGACGCTGCGCGAGTTCGTCGCTGCCAGTCAGCAACCTGGCCCCCTGCAGCCGCCTGCTTTGCCGCAGGAACAAGCGGAAGCCAGCGAAATGGCTCCCCCCTCTTGAAATCCAGCCTCTCACCCCGGAAGCTATAGCCCAGAACCTTGTCACAACCTGGACGATGGGGAGTTGATGCACATGGCCAATCCGACCACAATCACCACTGACTCAGCCGGCTCCGCCGGCGCACTCGCCGCCGGCAACGGGCAGACGATTTCCCGGCATCAACCCTACATCGGCGACGACACGCAGTTGCAAGAGTTCACGCTGCAAGCCGTGGCCACCGGCACCGCTCTGGGGCTGATCTTCAGTGCCAGTTCGCTCTATCTGGTACTCAAGGTCGGCATGACGGTGTCTGCTTCTATCCCGGTGGCAGTGCTGGCCATCACCCTGTTCCGTGGGCTGTCGCGACTCTTCGGGCTGCGACAGGCCACCATCCTCGAAAACAACATCGTGCAGACGGCCGGCTCGGCGGGCGAGTCCATCGCTTTCGGCGTCGGCGTGACCATGCCGGCCCTATTGCTGCTCGGCTTCCAGATGGATCCGGTGCGCATCATGGTTGTCAGCGTGCTGGGCGGGTTGCTCGGCATCCTGGCCATGATCCCGCTGCGACGGGCCTTCATCGTCAACATGCACGGCCGACCGGGACAACCCGGCACGCTGCTCTATCCCGAAGGCACCGCCTGCGCTCAGGTGCTAATCCAGGGCGAAAAGGGCGGCAGCGGTGGACAGACGGTGTTCATCGGCTTCGGACTGGCCTTCGTCCACAAGTTCCTCACCGAGGGCATGGGCCTGCTCGTCGGCGCGGTCAACATTCCCCTCACCTTCATCAATCGAGCCGCTGTCTTTGCCGGCGAAATGGCCACCGAGTTGCTGGGGGTCGGCTACATCATCGGCCTGCGCACCAGTGCCATCATGATGGCCGGTGCCGTCCTGGGCTATCTGGTCATCATTCCCATCATCTTCTACGTCGGCGAGTTCGCCACGGTGCCGGTGCCTCCGGGCAAGAAACTGATCCAGCAAATGTCGGTCTCGGAGATCCGCAACAACTACCTGCTGTTCATCGGCGCGGGCTGCGTGGCGACGGCGGGCATTCTTAGCATGTTCCGCACGCTGCCGCTGATCCTGCGCTCCATCCGAGCGGGCCTGTCGAGCGTGGGCGGCGGCGGGGCTTCAGGGCCGCGTCGGCGTACCGAAGACGACATGCCCTTGACCGTCGTGCTGGGCGGTAGCTTGGCTCTGGTCGCTCTGCTGGCCGTGTTCTTGGCCGGTGAGGTGGGAGTGCTGGCCGGCGTGGCGGGCGGTGTACTGGTGGTGCTGTTCGGTTTCCTGTTCGTGACCGTCTCGGCCCGGTTGACGGGTGAGATCGGTTCGTCGAGCAATCCCATCTCCGGCATGACGGTGGCGACGCTGATGGTCACCTGTTTGATCTTCCTCGGCCTGGGCTGGACGACATCGCTCGATCGCCTGCTGGCGTTGTCGATCGCCGCGGTGGTCTGCATTGCCGCTTCCAACGGTGGCACGACGGCCCAGTCGCTCAAGACCGGCTTTCTGGTTGGCGGCACTCCCAAAGCCATGCAGTGGGCCATTCTCGTTGGCGCGCTTGTCTCCGCCCTGGTGATCGGTGGGACGCTCATCGCCTTCAACGAGGCCGGCACCATCTATTCCAAGTCGGCCAGCAACGTCCCCGACTTCACGCTGACACCTGAGGAACGCAGCCAACTCCGCGAGAAGGATCGCTTCGAGGGCAAGACCTATCTAGTCTGGTCAACGAAGAACGATGCCCTGACACGCAACCTGGATCGTGACTCGCCGCGTCTCAAGGAGATCCAGAATGTCAAGGAGGGCATGTACCTGGTCGATCCCGACACGGGCAAACTGGCCTATCTCAAGGATCCAGCGATCATGGGCAAGCTCACCCAGGATGACAGTGGCACAAGCTACAATCGCGAATTCGATGCGCCCAAGACGCAGGTCATGGGCATCATCATCAACGGCGTGCTGGCCCGCGAGTTGAACTGGAGCATGGTGGCCATCGGTGCCATGATTGCCCTGATGCTGGAGTTGGCAGGGGTGTCGGCCCTGGCCTTCGCGGTGGGGGTGTATGTGCCCATTCAGTTCTCGGTGCCGATCTTCCTGGGCGGCGTGTGTCGCTGGCTGATCGACAGTTATTTGTCCCGCCAGGCGCACGCTGAGGCTGGCAATGTCGCCAACGATCCCGAGGCCAAGGCCAAAGCCGAGATCGAGGCCATCCGCAAGTCGGAAACCAGTCCTGGCGTGCTGTTGGCCTCCGGTCTGATCGCTGGCGGTAGCCTGGCCGGCGTGGCAGCGGCGTTTCTCAACTTCTCCAAGTCGCTCAAGGACAGCTTGGACTTTTCCTCTGCCCTCAAGGGGACGTTCCTAGCACCGGAGGCGTTGTCGGCCCAACTGTTCGCCGTAGCTCTGTTCCTGTTGCTCATCGGCGTACTGCTGCTGACCGGCCTGAACCTGCTGTTCCGCAGCGAGCCAAGCGAACAGCAATCGTAAGCGCATAAGAAATGCCCCTGGCTCGCGTTGCGAGCCGGGGGAAATGCCCTTGGATGTTTCCGTTACTCGGGTCGGCATCGCTGGTATCTCTCTGGACGCACCTCTACAATATCGGTATGCCAGGCAACTCCTTCGGCGAACTGTTTCGCCTCACCACTGCCGGTGTCAGTCATGGCCCCGGCTATGTTGCGATCATCGACGGCTGCCCTCCGGGCTTGCCGTTGAGCGTCGAAGATTTGCTTCCCGATCTGCAACGTCGTCGTCCTGGTCAGTCGAAGATCGTCACGCAGCGCAAGGAAGACGACGTGCCGGAGATCTGGTCGGGCGTCTTTGAAGGGGTCACGGATGGTACCTCGATCGGCATTCTGTTTCGCAACAGCGATCAGCGATCGGCCGACTACTCGGACATCAAGGACAAGTACCGGCCCGGCCACGCCGACTTCACCTTCGATGCCAAATACGGCAGACGTGACTATCGCGGTGGTGGGCGATCCAGTGCCCGCGAAACCGTCTGTCGCGTGGCCGCCGGTGCCATCGCCAAGAAACTGCTAGCTCGTCACGGCATCCGCATCGTCGGCTACGTCAAACAGGTCGGCTCGCTCGTGGCCAGCATCGCCGATCCGACCGCTGTCACTCTCGAACAGGTAGAAGCAACGCCGGTTCGCTGTCCTGATCCGGCGATGGCCGCACAGATGATCGACCTCATCGACCGTGTGCGGTTGGATCGCGATTCGATCGGCGGCGTTTGCGAACTGGTGGCCACCGGAGTGCCTGCGGGGTTGGGCGAACCCGTCTTCGACAAGCTCAAGGCCGATCTGGGCAAGGCGTTGCTGTCGTTGCCGGCCGTTGTGGCCTTCGAGTATGGGGCCGGTTTCGCCGTCGCCAGCATGCGCGGCAGCGAACACAACGATCTGTTCGTCCGCAAGGAGGAACGCCGACATCGCATCGGCACCGCGACCAATCGCCACGGCGGCATGCT
>Ga0308411_10000333_pt1 | contig 30838 bp, 28 predicted proteins | sample HotsprottomLayer_2_FD_203530 | JGI IMG/M metagenome (GOLD analysis project Ga0308411, IMG submission 203530) | Hot spring phototrophic mat microbial communities from Octopus Spring, Yellowstone National Park, Wyoming, United States -... | ecosystem: Environmental > Aquatic > Thermal springs >... | reverse complement strand
GGGCCAGGGGCGCGCTCGAAGTGGCGATCGAGCACGTTGGTGCTGCCGTCCCGGCCTGAGCCAAGGCGTGGCGTCGGCCGTGGTGCCGTCCCGCTTCCTCGGCGCATCGGCGTGATCGATGCCGTGCCTGCAGAGATATGGCTGATCTGCGCCGCGGGCGCAGCCGGGTTGACTGGTCCTTTACCCACCGCCGCACACCCTGGCACGGGCGCAGCCGGGAGCGCGCGGGAAAGGAACATGCAATGTCGGAACGCACCGTTCTCGTGCTCGATGACAACCCCGACTTCGTCCGCGCCGTCGCGTCGGTGATCCGTCCGCTCGACCTCGCGACGGCTGCGACCGACGACCCGGACCAGTTCCCAGCGCTGCTCGGGCGCGAGGATGCAGTTGCGGCGATCGTCGACTGCATGCTCGGGGAGCGATGCGGGCTCGGGCTCCTCACCCTGATCGCGGCTGACCGCCCGACCCTGCCGACACTCGTCGTCTCCGGCTATGGCGAGGCGTTCCTTGCCCAGGCCCGCCGCTTCGCCGAGAGCCACGGGATCGAGCGCCTCGCCACGCTTGCCAAACCCTTCTCTGCCAGCGACTTGCGCGCCTTCCTCGCCGGCGCCTGCGGCCGGGGCTGAACCGGCTCAGCGCCCCGCCGTCCAGGCCGCGAGCACGCGGCGTTCCTCTGCCGTCATTCCGGTGATGTTGCCGGGCGGCATGGCATGCGTCAGGACGGCATGCAGCCGGATCGCGTATGCCTGTCGCGCGATCGCCTCCGGATGGTCGAGCACCACGCCCTTCGGCGGCATGCCGAGCCCTGCCCAGGCGGGAGCGGGCATGTGGCACATCGCGCAGCGGCCGACCACGATCTCCTCCACGGCCGGGGGAACCATGGCCGCTTGGGTAGGCCATTCCGCCGCCGGATCGGCCGGGCCGAGGCGGATGGTGAGGAACGCCGCCGCCGCGATCGCGGCCGCCGCCCCGCCCCAGGCCCACCAGGCATTGCCGCGGCCGGCATGGCGCAGGTTGTAGAACACTCGAACCAGCGCGCCGGCGACGAGCGTGAGCGCGACCAACGCCGGGATCGCCGCCTGCGACGCCCAGGTGAGCGGATAGTGGTTCGCAAGCATCAGGAACACGACCGGCAGCGTGATGTAGTTGTTGTGCGTCGAACGCTGCTTGCCCTCGAGGCCGTAGCGGGGGTCGGGCGTCTCGCCGCGGAGGAGCTGCGCCACCGCCTTCCGCTGGTTCGGGATGATCACGAGGAAGACATTGCCGGTCATGATGGTGGCGAGCACCGCGCCGGTGTGCAGGAGCGCCCCCCGCCCGGAGTAGAGAGCGGCGAAGCCCGCCGAGACGAGCACGACATAGGCGAACAGCACGGCGAGCAGCGCCGCGTCGTTGCGCCCGAGCGGAGAGCGGCAGAGACCGTCATAGACAAGCCAGCCGAGCACGATCCCGCCCGCGCCGAACGCCGCGGCGGCGAGCGGCGACAGATCGCGCACCTCCGGGTCGATCAGGTACAGCTCGCTCTGCGCGTAGTAGATCCAGGCGAGCAGCAGCGCGCCCGAGATCCAGGTCCAGTAGGCCTGCCATTTGTGCCAGGTCAGATGGTCCGGCATGCCGGGCGGCGCGACCGCCCATTTGCGCATCTCGTAGAAGCCGCCGCCGTGCACCTGCCAGGCCGACTTGACCTCGGGCGGGAGGTCCTGTCGTGCCCGTAGCGAGGCATCGAGATGCATGAAGAAGAACGATGAGCCGATCCAGGCCATCGCTGCCACGACATGCAGCCAGCGCAACAGCAGGCTGCCCCATTCCCAGAGGTAGGGATCCATCCTCTCCCCGCATGGTCGATGCGCCATCAGACGCGCGCGGCGAAAAGGAAGCAAGCGCCATGCCGCCGTGACGGCCAGGCGCAAGTCAGCGCCGCGCGCGCGCGAGCTCCTCCGCCCAGAGCGTCTCGACGCTGCGCACGATGTGGGCGCGCATCGCGTCTTCAGCAGCGGCGCCGTCGCGTGCGGCGAGAGCGGCGACGATCGCCTCGTGCTCCTCTTGCGCCTTGTGCGGCTCGAGCTGGGCCGTGCGCATGCGGTTCTGCGTCATCGTGTAGTAGCCGCGCAGCGCTCTGACGGCGTTGGCGAGGAACAGGTTGTCCGCAGCGGCGAGAATGGTGGCGTGGAAACGCTCGTTCGCCTCGATCAGCCGCGCAGTGTCGAGTGCCTCGGTCGCTTGCGCGAGCTCGGCGAGGATCTGCCGCAGGGTCTCAAGCTGCGCCTCGGTGACTCGCCCGGCGGCGAGACGCGCGGCCACGCCTTCAAGGGCGGCGCGGATCAGCCCCATCTCGGCGAGCTTGCCCGGTTCGAAGGCGACCCAGGTGCCGCGACGCGGCTGGGTCACCACCATCCCTTCTGCCTCAAGGCGCGCAAGCGCCGCCTTCACCGGGCTCGTCGAGACGCCAAGCTCGGCGGAGAGTTCCCGCTCAGAGAGCCGACCGCGCGGCGGAAGCTCGCCGGTCGCGATCGCGTCGCGCAGCGTGCGATAGACCCATTCGGCGACCGGCAGCCCCTCAGCCGAGACCGCGAGCCGCCGCCGTTTCCCCCTCCCTCGCATCGTCAGCAACGAGGTCATTGCGCACTGATGTATCAGGTGGCAGTCTCGGCTTCAACCGGCGCAGAGGCCGGGGTGAGAACAACGGAGGGGAAACGATGTCGAGAAAGGGTCTCGTGGCCGTCGTCGCCGCGGCGGTGTTCGCGATCGGCAGCGCGCCGCTGTCCGCCCAGGAATGGCGCGGCTGGAACACGCATGTGCCGGACTACCCGAACAGCCGCGCGCTTGACCGCTGGGGCGAGCTTGTCGCGCAGCGGACGAACAACCGGATCCGCATGCGCACGTTCCACTCCGCCCAGCTCGGACAGCAGGACGAGGCGATCCAGCAGCTCCGCCTCGGCGCGATCGACTTCGCGAACTTCAACCTCTCGCCGCTCAACAACCTCGTTCCCGAGACCCAGGTCCTGACGCTGCCGTTCATCTTCCGTGACGTTACGCATCTGCACAAGACGGTTGATGGACCGGTGGGAGATGAGCTCGCGAAGCTGATCGAGCAGCGGCTGAACATGGTGGTGCTCTCCTGGTTCGACGCCGGCGCGCGCTCGATGTACACACGCTCCCGCCCGATCCGCACGCCGGCCGACATGCAGGGGCTGAAGATCCGCGTCCAGACCTCCGACCTCTGGGTCGACCTGATCCGCGCGCTCGGCGCGAACGCCACCCCGCTTCCGTTCGGCGAGGTCTACACCGCCCTGCAGACGGGCGTGATCGACGGCGCAGAGAACAACTGGCCGTCCTACGAGAGCCAGCGGCACTTCGAGGTCGCGCGCTTCTACTCGACCACGGAGCACTCGAACGTTCCCGAGATCGTCGTGGTGGCCAAGGGGCGGTGGGACCGGCTCTCGCCTGCCGACCGGGAGATCCTGCGCACCGCGGCGCGCGAGGCCTCGGCGCTGCAGCGGCAGCTCTGGGCCGAGCGGGAGAAGGCGAGCCGCGACAAGGTGGTCGCCGCCGGCGTGACCGTGACCGAGATCACCGACCGCGCGCCCTGGGCTGCCCTGATGGCCCCGCTCTATGAGAAGTATGCCGGGGCGCCGAGCATGCGGGCGCTCGTCGATCGGATCCGCGCGGTCCAGTGACGCGGTGCTGCCTCGGGAGGGAGGGACGGCAGCGGTGAGCCGCGCCGTCTCCGCCCTCTCTGTTGCGCTCGATCGGCTCGCGCGCCTTGTCATCCTGCTCGCCGGCGCCGTACTGGTCGCGCTCCTCCTCATCACCGGCTGGATGGTGTTCGGCCGCTACGTGCTGAACGACACGCCCACCTGGGTCGAGCGCGCCGCCCTTCTCGCGATCCTGTTCGTCGCGCTGCCGGTCGCGGCCGTCGGCGTGCGCGAGCGTTTCCACATGGCGGTCGAGATCGTCGTCGCCGCCCTTCCGTCGCCGGTGCGACACGGCGTCGGCATCGTCGTCGAGCTGCTTATGCTCGGCTTCGGCATCGTCATGCTCGCCTGGGGAGACATGCTTGCGACGCTGATGTGGGGCTTCCGCATGCCGCTGCTCGGGGTGCCGCAGGGGATGCAGTTCGTTCCCCTGGTGATCTGCGGCGGGCTGACCGCGCTCTTCGCCGCCGAGCATCTGCTGCGCCGCGCCGCCGGCCTGCCGCCGCTCGGCGAGCGCCGCGGCGGCCAGGAGTGATCTCGGCTCGATGAGCCTCGCCGTTCTCTTCGGCGTCTTCGTCTTGACGCTCGCGCTTGGCGTTCCGGTTTCCTTCAGCCTCGGCATTGCCGCGGTCGCCGCCTTCTGGTGGGATGGGATCCCGCTCGCCGTCGCCTTCCAGCAGATGACGAGCGGGATGAACGTGTTCTCCCTGCTCGCGATCCCCTTCTTCATCTTCGCCGGCGAGATCATGCTGCATGGAGGAATCGCGACGCGGCTGATCAACCTCGCCTCCGCCGCCGTCGGCGGCGTCAAAGGGGGCTTGGGGATCGTCAACGTGCTCGCCTCGATGCTGTTTGGCGGCATCTCCGGCTCGGCGGTGGCGGACACCTCGGCGCTCGGCTCGATCCTGATCCCGGCCATGCGTGCGAAAGGATACGACACCGACTATGCCGTGAACGTCACGGTCACCTCCTCGATCGCGGGGATCATGATCCCGCCCTCGCACAACATGATCCTGTTCTCGCTTGCGGCCGGTGGCGGGGTGTCGGTCAGCGCCCTGTTCCTTGCGGGCGTCGTTCCGGGGGCGATGATGTGCCTCTCGCTCGCGGTCGCGGCCTATATCATCGGCGCCCGCCGCGGCTATCGCGCCGACCCGTTCCCGGGCCTGCGCCGGCTTGCGCGTGCCGCGGCCTCCGCTTTTCCCGGCCTGTTCACCGCCATCATCATCCTCGGCGGCGTGTTGGGAGGGGTGTTCACCGTCACCGAAAGCGCGGCGATCGGCGCTCTGTGGGCGGTGGTCTGCACCGTCCTCGTCTACCGCGAGCTCACTTGGCGTGGCTTCGTCCTCTCGGTCGCCCAATCGGTCCGCACGACCTCGGTCGTGATGCTGCTGGTCGGCACGGCGACCGCCTTCGCCTACATGCTCGCGCTTCACCGCGTGCCGGAGCTGCTCGCCTCAGCCATGCTCGGCTTCTCCGACGACCCCGTCATCCTGATGCTGCTCATCAACGCGGCACTGCTCGTGCTCGGCTGCATCATGGACATGGCGGCGCTGATCCTCATCTGCACGCCGATCTTCCTGCCTGTCGCGACCGGCATCGGCCTCGACCCGGTGCAGTTCGGCATGGTGGTGATGATGAATCTCGGCCTCGGCCTCACCACGCCGCCCGTGGGCGCGGTGCTGTTCGTCGGCTGCGCGATCGCGCGTGTGCGGATCGAGGAGGTGATGGGCACGATCTGGCCCTTCTATGCGGCGATCCTCGTCGCACTCGCGCTCACCACCTTCTGGCCTCCGCTCTCCCTTGCCCTGCCGAGGCTTCTGCTCGGCTATGGCGCCTGAGGTCGGGGCGATGCGGCGTGCGCGCGGCATGATCACCCTCCCGCCCCGGCCTCGCCCCGCCGCTCGTCGCGCTTGTGCCAGGCGCCACACACCCCACCAGGGAGAATGACCTGTGATCGAGGATCCGCCGCTTCTCACCCTGCGCTGCGGCTTCCCCCGCCCGCCTGCCGAGATCGTGGCGCGCTTTCGGGATGTGCCGACGGGCAATCTCGCCGACGCGCTCGGCGGGCGGGCGGCGATGCGCCCTGCGATCAAGCCCGTCGTCGCCTCGGCGCAGCGTTTCGCAGGCGTTGCGGTTCCTTGCTTCTGCGGCCCCGCCGACAACCTCGCCGTGATGGGAGCGCTGTCGATCGCCGAACCCGGTGATGTGATCGTGGCGGCCGCCGATGGCTTCCTCGACGCCGCGATCTGCGGTGACGTGGTCGCCGGGATCGCGAGGAACCGGGGCGTCGTTGCCTTCGTGACCGATGGCGCGGTGCGTGACCTCGACGGGCTCGACGCGGTGGGCCTGCCTGTCTTCGCAGCCGGCGTGACACCCGACAGCTGCGCCCGGTCGGGGCCGGGGACGGCCGGGTTTCCCGTGGTGTGTGGCGGCGTCGCCGTCAGCCCGGGCGACATCGTGGTGGGGGACCGTGACGGCATCGTAGTCATCCCCGCCGCACGGATCGAGGAGGCGCTCGCAGGGATCGAGCGCGTGCGCGCCGCCGAGAGCGACACCCTCGCCCGCGTCGCCGCGGGGCTGAAGGACCCGCCCGCGATCGCCGCGCTTGCGTCGAAATCTCTCATCCGCGTGGTGGACTGATCATGGCCGAGATCACCGTCCTGAACCCGGATTTTCGAACCGCGCTCGGCGAATCGCCGGTGTGGGACGCGCAGCAGAACCGCCTTCTTGTGGCCGATATCATCGGCTGCACGATCACGGCGCTCTCGCCCGAGGGGGTGGTGCTCAATGTCTGGCACTTCCCCTCCGAGGTCGGCTCCTTCGGCCTCTGCCGCTCCGGCGCCTGGGTGGTGGCGTTGCGTGATCGTATCATCAAGTATGATTGGCGGGCGCGCCGGATCACGCCGCTCTGCGTGCCCGGCCCGGAACCGGCGCATAACCGGTTCAACGACGGCAAGATCGGGCCCGATGGCGCCTTCTGGGTCGGCACGATGGATGACAGGACCCCGCGCGCGCCCACCGGCTCGCTCTATCGCGTCACCGCCGATGGCGGATGGACGCGCATCTGCGACGGGCTCTACACCTCGAACGGCATCGCCTGGACAGAGGACGGGCGAACCATGCTGCACAGCGACAGCGGCGCGCCCTGGATCGATGCGTGGGATTTCGACCCGGTGACCGGAACGGCTTCGAATCGAAGGCGAGTCCACACGCCGGACGCCGAGCGGATCGGCCGCCCCGACGGAGCGGCGTTCGATCTCGCGGGCACGTACTGGTCCGCCGGCGTGCGGGCTGGGCGGATCAACCGTTTTGCGGACGACGGGACGCTGCTTGGGTCCGACCCCTTCCCCTGCCCAGGCGTGACCATGCCCTGCTTCGGCGGGCCTGACCGCCGCACGCTCTACTGGACGAGCCTGCGCCACCCGCTCGGGGCGGAGGCCGTGGGCGCGCACCCGCTGCTCGGCGCCGTGTTCGCGATGCCGGCGCCCGAAGCGGGCGTTCCCGTTCCCCTGTTCGCGGACTGAGAGGGAATCACCTGATGACCAGGCCCGTGCTTCTGACCGGCGCCTCCGGAGCGCTCGGCCGCCAGCTCGCGCCCGCGCTCGCGGCAGCAGGGCTGACGCTTCGGCTCACCGACATCGCCCCCTTCCCCGACGCGCTGGCCGCCAACGCCAGTTTCACCAGGGCCGACCTCGAGGACGGAGTGGCGATCCTGAGACTCGCGGAAGGCTGCGGCACGATCGTCCATTTCGGTGGCGTCTCGGTCGAGCGGCCCTTCGAGGAGGTGCTGGGCCCGAACATCCGCGGCCTCTACCACATCTACGAGGCGGCGCGGCGCGAGGGGGCGCGCGTCGTGTTCGCCTCCTCGAACCACACGATCGGCTTCCACGAGCGCAAGGTGACCCTCGACGCCGACTGCCCCTTCAGGCCGGACGGATTCTACGGCCTCTCCAAGGCCTATGGCGAGCTGATGGGGCGGCTTTACTGGGACAAGCACGGGGTCGAGAACGTCAACCTGCGAATCGGCAGCTCGTTTCCCCGGCCGGTCGATTCGCGCATGCTCTCGACCTGGCTCTCCTATGCCGATCTCTGCCGGCTCGTCCTGCGCTGCATCCTCGCCGAGAGCACCGGCCATGCGGTGATCTGGGGCGCCTCAGACAACAGCCGCACCTGGTGGCGTCGCGATCATCGCGGCCGCATCGGCTGGGCGCCGGCCGACACGGCGGATGTGTTCGCGGCCGAACTCGAAGGCAAGCTGAGCGGCAACCCGGTGAGCGAGCGCTATCAGGGCGGCGCGTTCTGCGCGATCGAGTATTCGCGGAAGGAGCCCTCGCCGGCAGATCCCTTCGCCGACTGAGGGAAGAGAGGGCTTGAGCGTCGCATCAGCCCGAGCGACTCGCGACGTGACCAGCGGCTGACGAGAAGCGCGGCGACGATGCCCAAGCCGACGACGAAGCCCACCCAGATCCCATAGGCGCCCCAGCCTGCGAGGAAGGCGAGCGCCGCCCCCGTCGGCAGGCCGAACACCCAGTAGCCGAGCCCGGCGAACAGCATCGGCACACGCGTGTCCTTGAGCCCGCGCAGGGCGCCGGCAGCGATCGCCTGCGCCCCGTCCGCAACCTGGAACAGGCCTGCGAGCCCGAGCAGGCGCTCGGCAAGCGCTGCGACCTCGCCCGCCCCCTCGGCGCGAAGGTCGAGGAAGCCCGCGACGAACACCCCAGGGATGGTCAGGAACAGAGCCGCCATCGTCGCCATGAACAGCGTGCCGAGACCGAGCGCGACCCATCCCGCGCGGCCCACGCCGGCGGCATTTCCCGCCCCGGCCGCGAGGCCGACGCGAACCGTCGCCGCCTGGCCGAGCCCCATCGGCACCATGAACGTCACGGAGGCGAGCTGGATGGCGATCGCATGCGCGGCGAGCTCGCGCGCGCTGATCAGCCCGATCAGGAACACCGCGGCGTTGAACACCGTCACCTCGAAGAAGAGCGCCCCCGCGATCGGGGCGCCGACGCGCGCGAGCTCGGCAAGTCTGCGCCAGTGCGGCCGCCACAGCCGCCCGAGGATGGCAAAACGACGGAACGGCCGGGTGGTGACGCAGATCGCGGCGAGAGCGGCGCACATCAGGACGGAGGAGAGGCTCGAGGAGATGCCGGCGCCGAGGAGGCCGAGCGCGGGCGCCCCGAGCTTGCCGAACATCAGCACCCAGTTCGAGAACGCATTGAACACGACTCCGGCGAGCGAGACGAACAGCGCCGGCCGCGGCCGCTCGAGCGCTGCGGTGAAGCCGCGCAGGACCATGAACCACAGGAACGGCACGAGCCCCCACATCATTGCCCGGACATACTCTGCCGCGGCATCGACGAGCGCCGGCGCCTGCCCGAGCGCGGCAAGAACGGGGCCGGCGAACCAGAGCACGACCATCACCGGCGCCATCGCGAGCGCGACGAGCCACAGCCCCATGCGAAGCGACCGGCGCACCTCGGCCACCGCATCGCACCTCCGTCCGAGCGCCTGCGCCATCAGCGCTGGCGGCGCCATCGCAAGCCCGAGACCGACCACGAAGAACGCGAAATAGAGATTGGCTCCGAGCGTCCCGGCGGCGAGCGCTTCGGGCCCGAGCCAGCCCATCATCACCACGTCCGTTGTGGTGATGGCGATCTGGGCGAGGTTGGAGAGAACGATCGGCCAGGCGAGCCGCGCGGTGGCGACGATTTCGCCGGCCAGGCCGGCCCGGTCACTCTCCACGAGCATGGGCGGGCTGTAGCCGAGTGTGGCGATGCGCGCCAGGAAAAGCGTCGCGGCCCAGGCTTGCGGCCGCTCCTGCGCGTCGCCAGCATGGGCGGGTGAACGCGCCGCTGCCGCCTTGGTATGACGATCTCCCGGGCAGCCTGGCTGAGGCCTGGGCGCTGCTCGTGCGCGGCGCTGCCGATCGCCGCCATCCCTTCCATACGCTGCAGGTCGCGACGATCGGGCTCGATGGAGCGCCCACGGTGCGCACGGTCGTGCTCCGCGGTGTCGAGCCGGCCCGCCGGGTCGTCCGCTTCCACACCGATCGGCGAAGCCGCAAGGCGCGCGAGCTCGCGGCCGACCCGCGCATCGCCCTGCACGCGTATCATCCTGCGGCGAAAATCCAGCTCCGCCTCTCGGGCCGCGCCGCGCTGCATCGCGATGACCCGGTCGCCGCCGCGGCCTGGGCGGCGACCCGGCCCTTCAGCCGCGCCTGCTATCGCGTCGCCCTTCCGCCCGGAACGGTGGCGGAGAGCCCCTATGCAGCGCTCGCCGAGGCCGGGGCGGGAGACGAGGCAGGGCGTGAGGCGTTCCTTGCCGTGACCGTCTCGGTCGAGCGGCTCGAGTTCCTGTTCCTCGCCGCGCGCGGCCATCGCCGGGCCCTGTTCGACTGGTCGGGAGGGGCGCTCGCGGCGAGCTGGCTCGTGCCGTGATGGAAACGACACGCACACGACATGCACAGGGGGCGACGCGGTTTCTGTCGCGGCGGCACGGAGGGAGCGAGGGATGGGGCGGATCGCAGGTGTTGGGCTCGCCACCGAGAGTGCTTCGGGCGACATCGACGGGCTCGACCGGGAGCTCGCGCGGTTCACCGAGCTCGGCTGCGACCTCGCAGAGCTGTCGCTTCAGAACATGTTCGTGGTCGCAGGCGGGCGGCTGAACCTTCCGGAGCTGCGCAAGGTCGAGGCGGTGACGCAGAGGCACAGGCTCGGTTACACGGCGCACGGGCCGCTTGCGACGAACTTCATGGACGAGGCGCATCTTGAGCTTCACCGGCAGGTCTGCGCGGCCATGATCGAGGCGGCCGGGGCGCTCGGCGCCACGCGGCTCGTCGTGCATGGCGGGGTGTGGCATCGCCCGCTGCCGGAGGCGGAGATCAGGCGTCTCGCCCGGCTCGAGGTCGAAAGCCTCGCCGGGCTTGCCGAGCATGCGGCCCGGCATGGCGTGACGATCGCTCTCGAGATCCTGCCCCCCCTTCCCTCTCTTCCCTTCTCCCACGATGCCTTCGCGCTTGCCGCCCAAGTGGCGGCGGTGAACCACCCGGCGGTTGGGGTGACGCTCGACATCGGCCACGCCTACATGCAGGCAACGGTTCGGCAGCAGGACTTCGCCGCCACCCTCGCGGCCCTGTCGCCCCACATCGTGCACATCCATCTCCAGGACATGTTCGGCCGGCCCGACACGGTGCGTACCTGGGGCAAGGGAGAGAAGCTCGCCTACGGCACGGGCGACCTGCATGCCCCTCCCGGCTGGGGCGACACGCCGTTCGAGCGTCTCCTGCCCGCTCTCCGGCCGCGCGAGGGCACGACGATGATCCTCGAGCTCGCCGGCCACTCCATGCACCACGCGGCCGAGGCGGTGGCGGAGACGAAGCGTCTCGCCTCCCTCGTCGGCAGCGGCTGAGCCCGGTCGCGAGCAGCTGTTCGAGAGTGCGTCCGGGCCGAGCACATCGCGTGCGAGGAGGAGAGGCGGCCGGCAAGGACCGCCGTGGCCGCGCCGCTGGTTGGGGCGCCAGGATTCGAACCTGGGAATGGCGGAACCAAAATCCGCTGCCTTACCGCTTGGCGACGCCCCAAGCCGATGGCCCTATAGGCCGCCTCGCCGGTCGCGGTAAAGCCCGCCGCCCCAGATGAACCAGTGCGGTTCGGCGCGCGCGAGGGAGGCCGCGGCGGCCTCGGCCTCGGCGACGGTCGCGAACAGGGCGAAGCAGGTCGGGCCGGAGCCGCTCATCCGCGCGATCAGCGCGCCGGGAAGCGCGGCGCAGGCTGCGAGCACGTCGGCAACCGGCGGGCAGAGCGCGACCGCTGCGTCCTCGAGCGCATTGCGCGTGCCGCGAAGCCAAGCCGCGAGCGCGGCGGCATCAGGAAAGCGCGGCGGCGGCTCGGCCGGGGCGTCGAAAGGGCCGGAGCGGGCGCGGAACACCTCCGGAGTCGCCAGCGTGAGGCCAGGGTTCGCGAGAACCATGCCGAGACCCGGCGGCAGGGGCGGCGCTGGCGCCACCACCTCGCCGATGCCCAGCATGCGTGCCGGAGCGGCGGCGAGACACACCGGAACATCCGCGCCAAGCCGCACCGCCGCGTCAGTCGAAGGAACGGGCACGCCCCAAAGGCGCGACAGAAGGCGCAAGGCTGCGGCCGCGTCCGACGAGCCGCCGCCCAAGCCCGCGGCGACCGGGATTCGCTTCTCGAGTGCGATCAGCGCTCCCCTGCCGTTCGGGCACAGCGACCGCGCCGCCCGAAGCACGAGATTCTCCTCGCCGGGGCCGATCCTGTCGGCGAACGGGCCGGTGACGGCGAGCGACAGCGCATGCGCCGGGGAGGCGGTGAGCGTGTCGGCAAGCGACGCGAACACGGCGAGGCTGTCGAGCAGGTGATAGCCATCGGCCCGCCTGCCGGTCACGTGCAGGAACAGATTGACCTTGGCCGGCGCCTGCTCCCGGGCCTGCACCCGCGCCTCAGCGTGTCGCGGCAGGCGGCTCGCCCGATGCGGCCGCGGGCGGCGCGACCGCGACCGCGGCGGGTGGCACGGGAAGCCCATCGCGGAGCTTCGCCTCGATCTTCGGGATCTCTGCCGGCTCCGGCCCGAGGGTCAGCGCGCGGCGCCACTGGAAGCGTGCCTCGGCGTGGCGGCCAACCGCCCAGTAGGCATCGCCGAGATGGTCGTTGATCACGGCATCGCGCGGCTCGAGCTCGACGGCGCGCTCGAGCCAGCGCACGGCGGCGCGATGGTCGCCGAGCTTGAAGAGCACCCAGCCGAGACTGTCGACGATATGGCCGTCATTCGGGCGAAGCTCAACGGCACGCTCGATCATCGCCCGGGCGCGCTCAAGCTCCCTGCCCTGCTCGACCCAGGAATAGCCGAGATAGTTGAGCACGTAGGGCTGGTCCGGCGAGAGGTCGAGGGCGGTCAGGAAATCGCGCTCCGCCTGCGGCCAGTCCTTGGCGCGCTCGTGCGCGATTCCGCGGGCGTAGTAGAGCGTCCAGTGCCTGCGCTCGGGCGGGCCGAGGCGGGCGATCGCGCGGTCATAGGCGCGGGCGGCCTCGGCGAAGCGGGAGCGCGCGCGCAGGATGTCCCCCATCCGTGCATAGGGCTCGGGCCGGTTGGGATGGGCCGAGGCGAGGTTCTCGAGCGCGGCGAGCGCCTCAGCCGTGCGGTCGAGCCGGTCGAGCAGGACGGCGGCGCGAAGCTGTGCCATGGCCGCGTAGGGGGAGTCGGGGCGAACCGTGGCGAGCACCGCGGAGGCCTGTTCGTAGCGGCGGTCGCCCTCGAGCAGGTCGGCCAGCATGATGGTCGCGGGGCCGAACTCGGGCCGAAGCTCGAGCGCGAGGCGGAGCAGGAGCAGGGCGAACTCGCTCGCCTCCTGCTGCCTGAGCGCACCGGCGAGGCCGAGCAGCGCCTCCGCCATGCCCTCGCGCGCGTCGCGCACCGTCCGCCGGGAGAGGTCGGCGGCAAGCGCCGCCTCGACCATGGCGACATCGTCGGAACCCGCGGAGAATTGTGCGAGCAGCCAGCGTGCCTGGTCGGCCCGTCCCTGCCGCGCCTCGAAGCCGGCGAGGATCTCAACGAGCCGCAGGCTCTGCCCGCCCGCTTCGGCAAGGGCGAGGCGGAAGAACCGGTCAGCCTCGGCGGGGCGGCCGGCAAGATCGGCGATCAGCCCGGCGTGGAGGGCGAAGGTGCCGCGGAAGCGCACGCCCTCCGTCAGCGGCCGGAGTGTAGCAAGCGCGGCTTCTGGCTGGTTCCGCCCGACCTGGGACCAGGCGAGCAGGAGCGGCTGGAGAAACTGCCCCGCCCCTTGCCGCGGCAGGGCGCGCAGGCGCGACTCCGCCCTGTCGAAGCGCCCTGACTTCGCCTCCTCGACGACAATGTCGAGGGTGGCGAGCAGCGCCTGCGGGTCGTGCTGCAGAACCCGTCGGGCGAGAGCGGTGGCGTCGCGGCCATCGGCAAGGGTTGCAAGGAAGGCGCGTTGGAGGAGCTCGGGATTGTTCGGATCGGCCGCAAGTGCGCGGCCGAACTGCTCCGCCGCGACGGCCGTGTCCATTTCGGACGCGGCGAAGCGGCCAGCAAGATAGGCGCCGAAGGCTCCCGTGGGTCGGAAGGTCCCGGCCGTGCGGGGAGTCGTGCCGTCACCCGGGCCGGGTGCGGCCGGCGCTCCAGAGGCGCAGGCGGCAAGCAGGGCGAGCGGCAGGATGGCAAGGCGGCGCATCCGCCGCCGCGAGCCGGGCTGGCCGCCCGGGCCCGCCGCCTCCGTCCTGCGCATGGTGTCCACGGCGGAAAAACTAGCGCATTGCGTGCCGGCCCGCCACACGGCACGTCGCCGTGCCGCGGCTGCCGCACGCGGCCTCACGCCGCTGCACGTCACATCGTCGCATAGACCGCCCCGCCGCCGCCCGCGCGTGGACCGAAGCGGTCGGGCGACGGCAGCGCCAGGCGTCACATCGTCGCATAGACCGGGCCGCCGCCGCCCTCCGGCGTCACCCAGGTGATGTTCTGGGTCGGGTCCTTGATGTCGCAGGTCTTGCAGTGCACGCAGTTCTGCGCGTTGATCACGAGCCTCGGCTTGCCTTCCTCGGCGCCGACGATCTCATAGACGCCGGCGGGGCAATAGCGCGTCTCGGGGCTCCGATACCGCTCCCAGTTCACCGCGATCGCGCGCTCGGGCTCGGCGAGCCGCAGATGGCAGGGCTGGTCCTCGGCGTGATTGGTGTTCGAGAGGAACACCGAGGACAGGCGGTCGAAGGTGAGCACGCCATCAGGCTTCGGGTAGGCGATGGGCGAGGCGTCGGCGGCGGGCTTCAGGCTCTCGTGGTCCTTGTGGTGGCGGAAGGTCCAGGGGGCGCGGCCGCGCAGCACGTAGGCGTCGAGCGCGGAATAGAGGAGCCCGCCCCAGAGGCCCCAGCGCGCGAAGGCGGGGCGGATGTTGCGCGCCGCATACAGCTCTGCCTGCACCCAGGACCGCTCGAGCGCCGCCGGGTAGGCCTCGAGCACGGCCGGCGGGTTGTCGGCGGCGAGCGCGTCGACGACCGCCTCCGCCGCCAGCATGCCCGACTTCATCGCCGTGTGCGTGCCCTTGATCTTCGGAACGTTCAAAAACCCCGCCGCGCAGCCGATCAGCGCCCCGCCCGGGAAGACGAGGCGGGGGATTGACTGCAGCCCCCCCTCGTTCAGCGCCCGCGCGCCGTAGCCGATCCGCCGCGCACCCCGAAGATGCTCGGCGATCGCCGGGTGCGTCTTCAGCCGCTGCATCTCCTCGAACGGGGAGAGATAAGGGTTGGGATAGTCGAGCCCGACGACGAAGCCGTAGCTCACGAGGTTCTCGCCCCAATGGTAGAGGAACGAGCCGCCATAGGTATCGGGCGTAAGCGGCCAGCCGATCGAGTGCAGCACGAGGCCGGGCCGGTGCCGCTCGGCCGGCACCTCCCACAGCTCCTTGATGCCGATCGCGTAGGTCTGCGGCCGGTCGGGGTCGCGCAGGCCGAACCGCGCCTCGAGCTGCTTCGTGAGCGAGCCGCGGCAGCCTTCGGCAAACAGGGTATATGGGGCGCGCAACTCCATCCCCGGCTGCCAGTCCGGCCGACGCGTACCGTCCCGCGCCACGCCCATCTCTCCGGTCGCGACCCCGACGACGCGGCCGCCCTCGATCAGAAGCTCGGCGGCGGCGAAGCCCGGGTAGATCTCGACCCCGAGCGCCTCGGCTTGGGAAGCGAGCCAGCAGCAGAACTGGCCGAGCGAGATGATCCAGTTGCCGCGGTTGTGCATCTGCGGCGGCGTGGGCAGGCGGAAAGCGCGCTTCTCGGTCAGGAAAAGGAACCGGTCCTCGCGCGCCTCGGTCGTGAGCGGTGCGCCGAGCGCCCGCCAGTCGGGCAGAAGCTCGTCCAGGGCGCGCGGCTCGAGCACCGCGCCGGAGAGGATGTGGGCGCCGACCTCCGCTCCCTTCTCGAGCACGCAGACCGAGATCTCGCGCCCTCTTTGGGCGGCGACCTGCTTGGCGCGGATCGCCGCCGAGAGGCCGGCAGGCCCTGCGCCGACGATCACCAGGTCATACTCCATCGACTCGCGGTTCATCATTCCCCCAACGCTCCGCCCTCGTTCGGCGCCACGAGACATAGGGCCAAGCCGGGACTTGCGCGAGGGAGCATATTGCGGGCTTGCTCGGCGCATGGACGAGGCGATGCGACGTGCGCTCGAGGCGGCGCTTGCGCTCCAGCTCGCCTGGGGCGCGGACGAGGCGCTGGACGAGACCCCGCGTGATCGGCGCCGCGCCTCCTCGCCCGAGGCGATGCGCGCGACCCTGCCGGCGGCCGCCGTCCCGGAAAGCCCCGCGCCACCGTCCCCGATCGCCCCGACCGCGCTCGCCCCCTCGCCTCACGCGCTTCCTTCGCCGGGCGGGGCGGTTGCCGAAGCCGAGCGGCTCGCAGCAGCGGCGGCCGACCTCGAGTCTCTGCGACGGGCGATCGCCGAGTTCGGCGGGCTGGCGCTGCGCGAGACGGCGACCAACCTCGTCTTCGCCGATGGCAACCCCGCCGCTCCGGTGATGCTGATCGGCGAGGCGCCGGGGGCGGAGGAGGACCGCGCGGGCAAGCCCTTCGTCGGTGCCTCGGGGCGGCTTCTTGACCGGATGATGGCCTCGATCGGGCTCGACCGCCACGGGACGGGCTGGGGCTCGTTCTACGTCACCAACATCATCACCTGGCGCCCGCCGGGAAACCGCAACCCGACCGATGGCGAGGTGGCGCTCTCGCTGCCTTTTCTCCGCCGCCATGTGGTTCTGGTGCAGCCGAAGCTGCTTCTCCTTCTCGGGGCGGTGGCGGTGCGGTCGCTCACCGGCGCGCGGGAGGGAATCACCCGGCTCAGGGGGCGCTGGCTCACGCTCGAGTTCGACGGGCTCGGCTCCGTGCCGGCCCTGGCCACGCTTCACCCGGCCTACCTGCTCCGCAACCCTGGCGCGAAGAAGGATGCCTGGGCCGACCTGATCGCGTTGCGGCGCCGCATCGACGATCTGAGGCAGGATTAAGGCACGTCAGTTTTGCCGTGCAACGCGCTGAAACAACGAGTGCGGTCTCAAAAGGCAAAAAACGTCTCCCAGATCGGTGTTGCGCAACCCGTTAACCCGCGGTTAACGCCGGGGAACCATGCGAACGAAAACGGGGGCATGGGCCCGCTCAGCCTCCACGGCGGGCCTGATCTGGGTTGTGGCATGTCTTCCCTCCCAGGCTGACGCAGCCGGGGGGGATGGCGCATCAGGGGGGCAGGCCGGGCAGACGGAAGTCGCCTTCGCCGTCCCGAGGCCCACGCCACCGGGTGGCGGGGCCGGGCTTCCGGTCGTGCTCCTGCCCTCCGATGCCGCTCTCTACCGGCGGATCTTCCAGCTTCAGGATCGAGGTCGGATCGCCGACGCCGAGCGCGAGACGGAACGGCTGACCGATCCGCTGCTGCTCGGCCACGTGCTCGCGCATCGGCTGCTCGGCCCCCACACCCGCGCCACGGTGCCGGAGCTCTCCGCCTGGCTCGACCGCTTCGCCAACCTTCCCGATGCGCCGAGGATCCATGCGCTGCTGCTTTCGCGGCTGCCGCGCGGTGCGGCGCGCCCGGCCGCACCGCAGCTTGCGGAACTGCCCGCGGCGGAGGCGCTGGACGAGGAGGAGCGGTTCGTGCTCCTGCCGCCGCAGGCGCGCAACCCGATCCTCGCCCGCGCCGTCGCCGATCGGATCCGCGCCGAGGAGTTCGACGCCGCCGAGGCCGCGATCGCGCGGACGCGCGGTCTCGATCCCGCCCAGGCTGGGCTTCTACGGGCGCAGATCGCGCGCGGGCTGTTCCTGCGCAATCGCGACGCCGAAGCGCTCGCCGCCGCGACCGACGCACTCCGCCGCGACGGCGCCATGGTCGGAGATCTCTCCTGGTATGCCGGTCTCGCCGCCTGGCGGCTTGGCCGGCACGAGGTCGCGCGTCGTCACTTCGAGGCGACGGCGCGTGCCGAGGTCGCCACAGCGGCGCGGCGTGCCGCCGGGGCGTACTGGGCGGCGCGTGCCGCGCTGCGCTTGCGCGACCATCGCGCCTATGTGCCTTGGCTTGCCGAGGCGGCGCGCGACCAGCGAAGCCTCTACGGCCTGCTCGCGCGGCGGACGCTCGGCATTCCCGGCGGCTTCGCCTGGGAGCGTGACACGCTCGGCGAGGCGGAGGCGCAGCGCCTGCTCGCCCATGACGGCAGCCGCCGGGCGCTCGCCCTGCTTCAGGTGGGGCAGCGGGCGCGGGCGGAGGCGGAGCTGATGGTCATGGGAGAGGCCGCTGCGTCCGATCCCGCTCTCGCCCGCGCCCTCCTCGTCGTCGCGAGCCAGGCGGGGATGTCGGAGGTCGCGATCCGGCTCGCCCAGTTCGCCGAGAGCGGCGATGGCCGGCCGCGCGACTACGCCCGCTTCCCGATCCCGCGCTGGGCGCCCTCAGGCGGCTACAGGACCGACCCGCCGCTCCTGATGGCACTCGCCCGGCTCGAGAGCAATTTCGAGCCGCGCGCGATCAGCCCGGCCGGAGCGCGCGGGATCATGCAGATCATGCCGGTGACGGCAGGCTACGTGACCGGCCAACGCTCGCTCGCGGGGCGCGACCGGCATCGCCTGCACGAGCCCGAGTTCAACCTCGAGGTCGGCCAGCGCTACGTCGAGTATCTCGCCCGCCTCCCTGCGGTCGAGGGCGACCTGATCAGCTTGATCGCCGCCTACAACAGCGGCCCCGGAAGTTTCGCCCGCTGGTCACCGACTGTGGTGCACATGGGCGACCCGCTCCTGTTCCTCGAGGCGATCCCGATCCACGAGACAAGACGTCACGTCCAGGCCGTGCTCGCTCTCTCCTGGATCTACGCAAGCCGCCTCGGGCGGCCCGCACCGTCGCTCGACGCGCTCGCGGCCGGCCGATGGCCCCGCTATACTGACGCTGAAGGGGGCACCATTCCGGGTGCCGAGGCGTCGGCGCGACGGCGTTGACTGAGGCCGTCATCGCCGTGCGTGGGGCCAGCACATGTCTCGCATCGATGAAACGCGTCGCTTCCTGCCAGTCAACATCGCCGTCCTCACCGTTTCGGACACGCGCACGCCGGGAACGGACAAGTCCGGCGATACGCTTGCGGAACGGATTACCGCCTCCGGGCACCGTCTGGTCGCGCGCGCGATCGTTCGGGACGAGGTGGAGGCCATCCTCACCCATCTCACCGAGTGGATCGACGATCCGGCGGTCGATGTGGTGATCACGACCGGGGGGACGGGCATCACCGGGCGCGATGTCACGCCGGAGGCGTTCAAGCGCGTGCTTGAGAAGGAGATCGAGGGCTTCGGCGAGCTGTTCCGGATGCTGAGCTACCAGAAGATCGGCACCTCGACGATCCAGTCACGCGCTCTGGGCGGTGTCGCCCGCGGCACCTACCTCTTCGCCCTCCCGGGCAGCCCGGGCGCGTGCCGCGACGCCTGGGACGACATCCTCAAGTGGCAGCTCGACAGCCGACATAGGCCCTGCAACCTTGTCGAGCTGATGCCTCGGCTTCGGGAGCATCTCGGCAGCGCTGCGGCCTGATGAGCACCGGGCCTCAATAGAGACGGGCGAGAACGCGCGGCGGCACGCCAAGCGCCCACAGGGAGAGAAGCGCGAGGTTTCGTGCGCTGCGCCTGAGATAGCCGTCGCGACGCCAACGCTCGGCTGAGGTGATCGCCTCCGCCCCGATCGGCGCGAGCCGTGCCCGGCCGAGCCGGCGGACGAGCGTCACGTCCTCCATGATCGGGAGTTCCGGAATGCCGCCCACGCGCGCGAGCAGGGAGCGGTGGATCAGAAGCCCCTGGTCACCATAGGGCAGGGCGAAGAGGCGACAGCGCAAGGCCACAAGGCGCTCGAGACGGCGCGCAGCCGGGCTGGCGTCGTCGAGCCGGAACCGGAAATAGCCGGCCCGGCCCTCGGCACCGCGCTCGCAGGTGAACGCCGCGACAGCCTCCGCCCAACCTTCAGCCAGAACCGTATCGGCGTGCAGCAGCAGAAGCCACTCGCCCGCGGCGGCGGCCACCCCGGCCGCGAGCTGCACACCCCGTCCCTCTGGCGCCGGAACGACGCGCGCGCCGCACTCGGCGGCGACCACGGCCGTGCCGTCGGGAGAGCCGCAGTCGGCAACGATCACCTCGCGCGGCCACGCCCCCAGCGCGGTGAGCGTCGCCGGAAGGCAGGCGGCGGCATTGCGTGCCGGGATCACCACCGAAAGGTCGGGAAAGCGCTTCGCCATGGCGACAGGCGAGCATGGCCTGCCGGTCGTGTCAGCCGCGCTGCGGCAGTTCTCGGCGCTTGTTCATGATTCGTTCTTGACAGAGCCGGCAAGGCTCGGCGAGGCTTTCCCAGCGCGCAGGGGCGCCGCGAGGGGAAGGACGGCCATGGACGAGCTCGCTCACGCGTGGGATCGGCACGATTTGCCGGTGGCTGCCGGCTGGGAACTGCCGCTGCCACAGCCGCGCAAGGGGCGTGGCGCCGTCACCTCGCCGCCCTGCCGCTACGACCGGTTCAGGGCGGAGGCGGCTGACGACGGCTGGGGAACGCTCGAGCAGGATCTCGCCGATCCGCCTCGCCTCGAGACGACGCTCACGCGCGACGCCACGCGCAGCATCATCGCCTGGAACGACAGTCCTGATATCGGCTTCGACCGCTCGGTGAACCCCTATCGCGGCTGCGAGCATGGCTGCATCTACTGCTACGCGCGGCCCTCGCATGCCCAGCTCGGCCTCTCCCCGGGCCTCGACTTCGAGGCGAAGCTTCTGTTCAAGCCGGAGGCGGCGAGCCTGCTCGCGCGCGAGCTCTCGCGGCCCGGCTATCGCCCCGCCCCGATCGCGCTCGGCTCGAACACCGACCCCTATCAGCCGGTAGAACGCCAGCTCCGGATCACGCGCGCGATCCTCGAGGTGCTGTCGGCGTTCAACCACCCCTGCACGATCGTCACGAAGTCGGCGCTCGTCATTCGTGATCTCGACATCCTCGCGTCGATGGCGGAGCGGCGCCTCGTCCGCGTCTGCCTCTCCGTCACCACGCTCGACCGCAGGCTCGCCAACGTAATGGAGCCGCGCGCCGCCACCCCGGCGCGGCGGCTGCAGGCGATCGAGGCGCTCGTCCAGGCCGGCGTACCGGCCGGGGTGCTGGCCGCGCCGATGATCCCCGGGCTGAACGACGCCGAGCTCGAAGGCATTCTCGCCGCCGCTGCCCGAGCCGGAGCCGATGCCGCGGGCTACGTGCTGGTGCGCCTGCCGAACGAGCTCAAGGAGATGTTCACTGCCTGGCTCGAGGCACATTATCCGGAGCGGGCGGCGAAGGTGCTCTCCCTGATACGCCAGACACGCTCCGGCCGGTTGAACGATCCCCGCTTTGGCAGCCGCTTCACAGGCTCCGGCCCCTATGCCGGCCTGCTCGCGCAACGCTTCGCGGCGGCTGCGCGCAAGCATGGTCTTGGGCGCCCATCGGGCGGGCTCGACGCAAGCCGCTTCCGGGTGCCGGCGCGCCCGACCGGGGGGGAGGATCGCCAGCTTGCCCTGCTGTGATCGACGCCCCGCTTGCATCGCCAGCTGCTGCGGGCGATCTCTCCTCGCATGATCGACGCCAAACAGCTCCTTGACCGTTTCCTCGGCGCGGGTGCGGGGATCGCGCCGCCTCCACACTCACCCAGGCCGACCAGAAGCTTTCCGGCCTCAGCGTTCCCGGGGGGCTCGCCGGCGGCGCAGCAGCGGGCGGCCTCATCGGGCTCCTGCTCGGCAGCAAGAAGGCGCGCAAGCTCGCGGGCAGCGCGGTCGGCTATGGCGGTGCCGCCGTGCTCGGCGCGCTTGCCTACCGCGCGTGGCAGAACTGGCAGGCTGGCCGGTCACAGGGGGCGATGGCGCCTCCCTCTCCCGCCGAGCTCGCCTCGACGGATGAACGCTTCCTGCCGAGCGAGCCGGCGGCGGATGGCCGTCCGTTCGGCGTGGCGCTGGTGCGCGCAATGGTCGCCGCAGCGAAGGCGGACGGGCATCTGGACAACACCGAGCAGCAGGCGATCTTCGCCGCCGTTGAGCGCGCCGGCCTCGACACCGAAGCCAAGGCGGCTCTGTTCGATGCGATGAACGCTCCGGTCGACCCGGCGGCGATCGCGGCGCTCGCTGCCACGCCCCAACAGGCCGCGGAGCTCTGGCTCTCCGCCCGGCTTGCCATCGAGCCCGACCAGCCGGCGGAGCGCGCCTTCCTCGACGCGCTCGGCCATCGCCTCGGGCTTGATCCTGCCTTGCGCGCGAACCTCGAACGCGAGGCGGCAGCCGCCCTCGCCAACGCGTGAGCCGCCCACCCACCCTCATGCTCGAGACCGCATCGGGGATGGGTATCGTCGCCGGCATCGACGAGGCGGGCTGCGGGCCGCTTGCCGGCCCGGTCGTCGCGGCCGCCCTCGTCTTCCTGGAAAAGCCGGACGCGCGGCTTGCCGCGCTGATCGACGACAGCAAGCGCCTCTCCCCCGCCCGGCGCGAGGCCGCCTTCGCGGCTCTTGCCGAGGCGCGGCGCGACGGCCGCCTCGCCTTCGCGGCAGGCGCTGCGAGCGCGGCGGAGATCGGCCGGCTCAACATCCGGCGAGCGACCCATCTCGCCATGGCGCGGGCGCTCGCGCGGCTTCCGCTCGTGCCCGACCTCGTCCTCGTCGACGGCAACAGCCGCCCCCCGCTCCCGGTCAAGGTGCGCTGCATCGTCGGCGGCGACCGGACCTCGCTCTCGATCGCCGCTGCCTCGATCATCGCCAAGGTTCTGCGTGACCGGGCGATGTTGCGCCTTGCCGCGCGCTACCCCGCCTATGGCTGGGAGGCGAACCGGGGGTATCCGACGCCGTCGCACCGCGCCGCTCTCGCGCGCATCGGCGCCACACCGCACCACCGCTCGGGCTTCGCACCGGTCGATCTCGCCATCGCCTCCGCACGCCCAGGTTGACGGTCGAAGAGAGCCTCGGCGAGACTCCCGCGTTTGCGCGCGGGGGGCGCATCGGCGCAAAGGCATGGGGCGGGAACTCGATCTGCCGCTGGACACGGTCCTGGTCGGCGACTGCATCACGGTGATGGCGGCGCTGCCGCCCGCGTCCGTGCATGCCATCTTCGCCGACCCTCCCTACAATCTCCAGCTCTCCGGAACGCTGCACCGGCCCGACAATTCCGAGGTCGACGGGGTTGATGCGGAATGGGATCGTTTCCCTGACCCTGCCGCCTATGACGCCTTCACCCGGGCCTGGCTCGCCGAGGCCCGCCGAGTGCTTCGCCGCGACGGCACGCTGTGGGTGATCGGCTCCTACCACAACATCTTCCGCGTCGGCGCCGCGCTTCAGGACCTCGGCTTCTGGATCCTCAACGACATCATCTGGCGCAAATCGAACCCGATGCCCAATTTCCGCGGGCGGCGCTTCACCAACGCGCACGAGACGCTGATCTGGGCCGCGCGCGAGAAGGGATCGCGATACCGTTTCAATTACGAAGCGATGAAGTCCCTCAACGACGACGTGCAGATGCGCAGCGACTGGACCTTCCCGATCTGCACCGGCCCTGAGCGTCTGCGCGACGCGGCGGGCGCGAAGCTTCACCCGACGCAGAAACCGGAAGCGCTCCTGCATCGCGTCATCCTCGCCTGCACCAATCCGGGCGAGGTGGTGCTCGACCCGTTCTTCGGCACCGGCACGACCGGTGCGGTCGCGAAACGCCTCGGCCGGCGTTTCATCGGCATCGAACGCGACGAGGCCTACGTGCGCGCGGCACGCGCGCGGATCGACGCGGTCGTTCCGGTGTCGGACGAACGCCTCGCCGCCACCCCGTCGCGCCGCGAGGCGCCGCGCGTCGCCTTCGGAGCGGTGGTCGAAGCGGGTCTGATCGCCCCAGGGGCGGTGCTCTGGGACCGCACCCGCCGCGTCTCGGCAACCGTGGCGGCCGACGGCTCGCTCCGCGCCGGGCACGAACGCGGCTCGATCCACCGCATCGGCGCTCTCTTGAGCGGCGCCCCATCGTGCAACGGCTGGACCTTCTGGCACTACGAGGATCGCGGCCGGCTCCTGCCGCTTGACGTGCTCCGCTCCCGGCTCCGCCCGCTCGAGTGAGCAAGCGCAAGCCGCGCCGCCTTCGCCATCACCGCCGGAAGCCCCGCCTCGAGCACGGCCTCGCGCTGCACGCCGGGCGACGGAAGCGCCTCGACCCTGGCCGCGACGACAGCAAGATCGAGCGCGAAATGGGTGAAGACGTGCCGCACGCGCCCGATCTCCTCCCACCCGGCTTCGGCCGGCGCATGGGCGCGCGCCTCCGCAAACGGCCAGGGCTCGTCGCGCCACGGCGTGCCGGGAAGCTCGAGCATCCCGCCAAGCAGCCCCTCGGGCGCACGGCGCCGGAGCAGGACGGCGCCGGTCCGATCCTCGAGCCAGAAGACGAGGCCATGGCGCTCAGGCCTTGCGGCTTTCGCGCTTTTCGCGGGAAGCGCCTCGGCGAGCCCCTCTGCCCTGGCGCGGCAGGTATGCGTGAGCGGGCAGAGGGCGCAGGCGGGACGGCGCGGCGTGCAGATCGTCGCGCCGAGATCGAACAGGGCTTGTGCGAAATCCCCTGGCCGCGCCTGCGCCGCGCGTGTCGCGCCGAAGGCCCGCGCGGCCGCGGCGAGCGCTCTCTTGGCGGCCGGCAGCGTCTCGCGCACGGCATGGAGCCGCGCCATCACCCGCTCGACATTGCCGTCCACCGGCACGGCCGGGCGTCCGAAGGCGATCGCCGCCACCGCGGCGGCCGTGTAGGGCCCGACGCCGGGCAGGGAGCGCAAGCCCGCCTCGTCCTTGGGGAACCCGCCGCGCGCGACCACCGCCTTCGCCGCCTCATGCAGGTTGCGCGCGCGCGCGTAGTAGCCCAAGCCAGCCCAGGCCTTCGCCACCTCCTCCCAAGGAGCCTCCGCAAGGGTCGCCACGTCCGGGAAACGGTCGAGAAAGGCCGCGAAGCGCGGGGCCACGGCGGCAACCGTGGTCTGCTGCAGCATGATCTCCGACAGCCACACGACGTAGGGATCGGCCGACGCGCCGGGCGCCGCACGCCAGGGCAGGACGCGGCGATGGCGGTCGTACCAGGCGAGCAGGTCCCTCGCCGCCGCCTCCATGCTAGGCTCGCGCATCATGCGGGCAGGGTGGTGATGGCGGAGGACAGCGGCAAGCTTCGGGATGACGCGCCGGCGGAAGAGCGCCTCGCCGCCGGGCCCGTGCCGATCGCCGGGCTGCTCAGCCGGATCACCCGGCCGGCGATGCGTTCCCGCGGTGGCTTGCTCGCCCGTCTCGCCCTCGACTGGCCCGAGATTGTCGGGCCTGCGATCGCCGCCGTCACCGCGCCGGAGCGTCTCTCCTGCGGCAGGCAGTCCGCGACGCTCACCATACGCGCCTCGGGGCCGATGGCGCTCGAACTCTCCCACCTCGCGCCGGAACTCCTCGCGCGGATCAACGCCCGGCTCGGCCGGGATGCGGTGGCGAGGCTGCGCTTCAGTGCCGGGAGCGGGCGCCGGGCGACGACCGGTGCCGGAGCGCCGCCGCTGCCCTTACCGAAGCCACCGTCGCGCGAGGCGGTGCTGCGCGCCGCCGCGGCGGTCGCCGACCTGCCGGAGGGCCCGCTGAAGGAGGCGCTCGCCCGGCTCGGTGCCGAGGTGCTGGCGCGCCGGTGAAATCGCGCCGTGGTGATGGGCGCGCCGGGTCGGGGCAGGCCACAGTCGCGGCGCTCGACTCGCCCCGGCGCGAGGCGCTATCTTCCACCACATCTTGGGGATGTGACCGTGATCGATCGTCGAAGCCTACTAGGCCTTGTGGGTGCAACCGCTTCGCTGGCCGCCCTTCCGGCGGCTGCGCAATCGGCGCTTCCGCCGCTTGCGGAGATGCTCGCCGAACGCTCGCTCGGCAACCCGGAGGCAGGCGTCACCGTCCAGGAGTTCTTCTCCCTCACCTGCAGCCACTGCGCCGCGTTCCACAACGACACCTTCCCGCGCGTGAAGGCGGAGCTGATCGACACCGGCAAGGTGCGGCTTGTCTGGCGCGATTTCCCGCTCGACCAGGCGGCGCTCGCCGCTGCCGCGATCGCCCGCGCGATGCCGGCCGAGCGCTACGAGGCCTTCATCGGCATGCTGTTTCGCGCGCAGGCGCAATGGGTGCGGCGAAGCTTCATCGAGGATCTGACCCGCCTTGCCGCTCTCGCCGGCATGCCGCGGGCGACGGTCGAGGCGGCGCTTGCGAGCGAGGCCCTGCAGCGCGGCATCCTCGAGGGGCGGCTTGCCGCCGAACAGCGTTTCCGGATCGAGGCCACGCCCTCCTTCGTGTTCAACGATCGCACCCCCGCCGTCTCCGGCGCGATCGGGTTCGAGCGCTTCGCGCGCGAAGCGGGCCTCGGCTGAGCCGGCGTCGGGAGAGGACGGCAGAGCCACATGGCGCTCACCTTCAGGCGGCTTCGCCTTTCCGGGTTCAAGAGCTTCGTCGAGCCGACGCATCTCGACATCCTCCCCGGGCTGACCGGGATCGTCGGCCCGAACGGCTGCGGCAAGTCGAACATCGTCGAGGCGGTGCGCTGGGCGATGGGCGAGACTTCGGCGAAGTCTCTGCGCGGCGGCGAGATGGAGGACGTCATCTTTTCCGGCACCGCCACGCGGCCGAGCCGAAACCATGCCGAGGTGTCGCTGCTGCTCGAGGCGCCCCCCGGGGCCGCCCCTGCGGCCCTGCACGCGGCGGCGAATGACGGCGGCGACGGCCGAGCAGGCCCGATCGAGATCGAGGTGCAGCGTCGGATCGAGCGCGGCCACGGCAGCATCTTCAGGGTCAACGGCCGGGAGTGGCGGGCGCGCGACGTTCAGCTCCTGTTCGCCGACAGTGCGACGGGCGCACGCTCCACCGCGCTTGTCAGCCAGGGCAAGCTCGGCGCGATCGTCAACGCCAATCCTCAGGACCGCCGCCATCTGCTCGAGGAAGCGGCCGGCATCACCGGGCTGCATGCGCGGCGCCACGAAGCGGAGCTGAAGCTCCGCGCTGCGGAAGCCAATCTCGCGCGCGCCGACGACGTCCTCGGCACGCTCGAGGCGCAGCTCGCCACTCTGAAAAAGCAGGCGCGCCAGGCCACACGCTACCGCAACCTGGCCGCGCAGCTCCGGGAGGCGGAGACGCTGCTCTTCGCCGCGCGTCTCGCCCGCCTCGCCGCGTCGAGGGCCGAGGCGGAGGCCGGGCTTCGCGAGGCGGACCGTCGCGTCGCCGAAGCGGCCGAGGCCGCCACTGCTGCCGCCGCCCGCGCGGCCGAGGCGGAAGCCGTTCTGCCGGAGCTGCGCGAGAGAGACGCCGCGGCGCGCGCGGCGGTCGAGCGCGCGCGTGCCCGCGTCGCGCGACATGAAGCCGAGGAGCGTGCCGCGAAGGCGTCGCTCGCTGCCGCCCAGGCGAGGCTCGCCGAGCTCGGGCGCGATCTTGCCCACGCCGGGAAGCTCGTCGCCGACGCGGCCGAGGCCGAGCACCGGCTTGCCGCCGAGGATGAGTCGCTCGCCCGGTCGGAGGCCGACCTTCCCGATCGGCTGGCGGCGGCGATGAGGAGAGCGGAGGAGGCTGCTCGCGAGGTCGCGGCACGCGAGGCGGCGGCGGAAGCGGCGACCGAACAGGCCGCGGAGGCGCAGGCGCGCGCCAAGGCGATCGGCGAGGCGATCGCCTCCGGAGAACAGGCTCTCGCCCGGCTGTCGGCCGAGACGGCGAGGCTCGGTCGCGAGCGGGCGGCCCTCGAGCAGGACCTCGTGGAGGCGGCGGCACTCGACGAGGCGGCCGCTGCGCTCGCCGAGGCGACGGAGCGCCTCGCCGCGGCACGCGCCGAGGTCGAGCGCGCCGAGGCCGCCCGGAGCGAGGCCGAATCGGCCTCGGCACGCGCGGCCAAGGCCTCCGCCCAGGCGGAGGCAGAGCGTACCCGGCTCGCCGCCGAGGTCGCCGCTCTGCGGGAGGTTCTCGGCGGCCGCGACGACGAGCTTTGGCCGAAGCTCGTCGATGCGGTGGGCGTGCCCGAGGGCCTCGAGACGGCGCTCGGCGCAGCCCTCGGCGAGGCGCTCGAGGCTCCGGCCGACGAGGCGGCGCCGCGGCACTGGCGCGCGCTGCCGCCGATCGTGCCGGCCCAAGCCCTGCCGGAGGGGTGCACCCCCCTCGCCGCCCTGGTTACCGCCCCGTCCGTGCTCGCGCGCGCCCTGTCCCAGGTCGGGCTCGTGGAGACCGCGTCTGCCGGAGCGCAGCTCTGGCCGCTTCTCCGCCCCGGCCAAGCGCTCGTCTCGCGCGACGGCGCGGTCTGGCGTTGGGACGGCTACGCCGTGCGTGCCGGCACGCCGACCGCCGCCGCGACCCGGCTCGCGCAGCGGAACCGGCTCGCCACGCTCCGCGGCCAGCTCGCCGAAGCCGAGCGCTCGGCCGCGCGCGCGCGTGCCGAGCACGAAGAGGCCGCCGGCCGAGAGGCGCGCGCGCTTGCCGCCGAGCGGGCCGCCCGCGATGCCCGCAGAGCGGCCGAGCGGTCACTCGAGGAGGCGCGCTCGGCACAGGCGAGCCTGACGGCACGCGCCACCGCGGCGTCCTCGCGGCTTGCGGCGCTCGCGCCGCAGGAGGCACGGCTCGCCGCCGAGCACGCCGAGGCGTCGCGGCGGCTTGCCGAGCTCCGCGCGCGCGAGGGCGAGCTCCCCCGTCTCCACGACCTTCAGGCCGCCCTTGCCGAGGCGCGGGCAGCGCTTGCCGACGCACGTCGGGTCGAAGCGGAAGCGAGCGCCGCGCTCGCCGTGCTCCGCCGCGAGGCGGACCAGATCGCCGCGCGCCGGGCCGCCATCGCCGCGGAACGCCACGCCTGGGCGGAACGCGCGTCCGGTGCGACGGCGCGCCGCGCTGAGCTCTCCGCTCGCTTGAGCGAGGCCGAGGCCGACGCCGCGTCTCTCGCTGAGGCTCCGGGGCGGCTCGCGGCCGAGCTTGGCGAGGCTGTTGCCCTGCTTGCCCGGGCGGAAGCGGAGCGCGACGAGAGCGCCGCACGGCTCAACGCCGCCGAGCAGGAAGCGGCGGCAACCGCCCGCGCCCTGCGCTCGGCGGAGGCGGAGCTCGCAGGGGCGCGCGAGGCGCGGGTGCGCGCCGAGGGACTGGTCACCCAAGCGGAGGCCGCCGCCGCGGAGCTCGCCCGGCAGGTCGAGGAGCGGCTCGGGCTGAGCGCCGAAGCCGTGCTCCGTTCCGCGGTCCTGCATGAAACGCCTGAAGAAGCGGAGGCGTCCGCCGCGCGCAGGCTCGAGCGGCTCGCCCGGGAACGCGACCAGATGGGGCCGGTGAACCTTGCCGCCGAGCGCGAGGCGGAGGACGTCGAGGCGCGGATCGCGAGCCTCAAGGCGGAACGGGAGGATCTCACCGCAGCGATCGCCAAGCTGCGCGGCGCGATCGGGGCGCTGAACCGCGAGGGGCGCGAGCGGCTGATGGCCTGCTTCGCGGAGGTGGACCGGCACTTCCAGGCGCTGTTTTCGCGCCTGTTCGGCGGCGGCGCGGCGCATCTGAGGATGGTCGACAGTGACGATCCGCTGGAGGCCGGGCTCGAGATCATGGCATCGCCGCCGGGCAAGAAGCTCACCACGTTGTCGCTGCTTTCGGGCGGCGAGCAGGCGCTCACGGCGCTGGCGCTGATCTTCGCGGTGTTCCTGACCAACCCGGCGCCGATCTGCGTGCTCGACGAGGTGGATGCGCCGCTCGACGATGCGAACGTGGCGCGGTTCTGCACGCTTCTCGAGGAGATCGCCGCCTCCACCGGCACCCGCTTCCTCGTGGTGACGCACCATCGGCTCACCATGGCGCGGATGCACCGGCTCTACGGCGTGACCATGCCCGAGCGCGGCGTGTCACAACTCGTCTCGGTGGATCTCGCCTCTGCCCAGGCGCATGCCGCGACGCCGATCGCCGCCGAGTAGCGATCGGCCGCCCGGGTCACGAAGTGGCGGTTCATTGGTTGTGACCCAATACCAAACCCCATCTGGCCTGGAACCATCGAAGGCCGCGACTCGATGCCTCTCCTTCGGGCCGAAGCGAGGCGGCACGTTGTGGACGCCAGCAGCCACCACGTTCGCGTTGCGCGCGTGCAGCGCAGCAGAGGGTTTCTTGACACCCCCCTGCCCTGCCGCTAGGTAGCGGGCGCCTTCCGGGCGGGCTGCGCAAGGGAGGAACACGGGTTGGAGGATCCGGCCAAAGCCGGCGATCAGGCCTCCTTCGAGGCACGGTTGCAGGCGGCGCGCGCGCGGCAGGGGCTCGACAAGCCCGAGCGCCGGGCGGATGCCAAAGGGGCCGGTGGCTGGGGCCTCGGCATGCGTGCCGGGCTCGAGGTCGCCTCCGCTCTCGCCGTTGGTGTGGGGCTCGGTCTCGCGCTCGACGCCTGGGCGGGAACGCGCCCCGTGTTCCTGGTCGTCGGCCTGTTCCTGGGAGGGGCGGCGGGCGTCTCGAACGTCTACCGGCTGATGATGGGACGGCGTTGACGGATGAAGGGGACGCCCGGGTCGGGCCGCGCGGTCGCGGCAGTCCCGGCGTCGGCCGGGGGGCGGGATGGCGGCTGAAGGCAAGACGATCGACGCGCTGAGCCAATTCGAACTGACCCATATCGCCGCCGGGTTCACGAACAGCAACCTGTTCATGGTGATCGCGGGGATCGCGATCACTGGGTTGATGGTGCTCGGGGCACGGCCTCGTGCGCGTGTCCCGGGGCGGCTGCAGAGCCTCGCTGAGGTCAGCTATCAGTTCGTCCACGGAATCGTCGACGACCAGGTCGGCAAGGAGGGGAAGCGGTTCTTCCCCTTCGTGTTCACGCTCTTCATGTTCGTCCTGTTCGGCAACATGCTCGGCATGCTGCCCTACGCCTTCACCTTCACGAGCCACATCGCGGTGACGTTCACGCTCGCGCTTGTTGTGTTCATCCTGGTCACCGCTGTTGCGATCGCTTTGCACGGTCGCAAGTTCCTCGGCTATTTCTTCCCCGAAGGTGCTCCTCTGTGGCTTGCGCCGATCATCGTGCCCGTCGAGGTCATCTCCTATCTCTCGCGGGTGGTGAGCCTCTCGGTGCGCCTCTTCGCCAACATGGTCGCCGGCCATGTGATGCTGAAGGTGTTCGCGACCTTCGTCGTGC